>Ga0182018_10000028_pt1 | contig 185605 bp, 168 predicted proteins | sample 812P2MmetaG_FD_120490 | JGI IMG/M metagenome (GOLD analysis project Ga0182018, IMG submission 120490) | Permafrost microbial communities from Stordalen Mire, Sweden - 812P2M metaG | ecosystem: Environmental > Terrestrial > Soil > Wetlands > Permafrost | place: Sweden: Stordalen | collected... | reverse complement strand
GCGCGCGCCATGCCCACCATCTTGGTGTTTGAACGCCCCGAGCGAATCTGCACCCAGTGGTTCTCAAGCAGCTTGATGGAGATGTCGCCTTCCGGCAGCAGCTTGACGTAGTCGTAGAGCTTGCGCGCGGGAATGGTGCAGGCGCCAGGCTTCTTCACCTTGGCCTCGGTACTGGTGCGGATCGCCTGATCAAGGTCTGTTGCGGTGATGTTCAACCGGTCGCCATCGGCCTCGATAAGAAAGTTGGACAGAATCGGGATGGTGGTTTTGCGTTCCACCACGCTTTGCGTTGCGGTAAGCTCTTTCACCAGGTCCTGGCGGCTTACGGTAATCTCCATCGCTGCCCCCTGCACGGCCGGCTTCTCGACTTCAGTTTCCATGATCGGCATAGGCCTGTATTCGCCCTCAAAGCCAGCTTCCTGCACTGGCCACACTCTACAACACATTGCGGTCAGGTGGAAGTGGCTGTCTTTTCTACTTCTTGATTGTATTCATCTCTTCACGAATGCGTGCGTGGAAAACATGGTCGCTTCTCTGGATTCCATGAATCCGAAGGTTCAATCGCTCGTCGCTTGTCCATCCCTTTCCCTTGAATGGGAGACAAAGCTTGCAGAAGAACTCTCACCGAAGTGTGCGACGGGGATTAGGAAAAAGGATAAGAGATTAAAAGAAAAGACAGTAATACCCGTAGTTCAGATAGGAAAAGTGGACATTCAGCCGAAACGATTGTGGGGCTTGGATTTGATGGGTTGCTGTGTTTTCTAAATCCAGGGTGTTGAATTCAGGAATTCTTGAAATCCGGTACAAGCGCCACGCCACCCTGCCCCTCTTTCCCACCTCTCCCACAGGCACTCCTGAAATGCCTGTGCAAAGCCGATGGATTGTGTGAAAAGCAAATCCAAAGCGCTATGGGCCAAGCGTTTGGGGAGCACCAATCCTCCACAGAAGAGAGCAAGCGGACAAATTGAGCATGGTCACGTTATGCGCAGAAAAACTCTCAATAAGGCGATTTGATTCCCAGCTACACGACTAATGCGAACAGCTTCCCATTCCATTCATTGAATTGTGTGGATGCACGCTATTTCTTCAGAACCCCGGCAATTGAAATCTTAGAGTTGGGTTGGGAAGGGAGCCTCATTCATGACCATCGACATTGCGCGGCTCGAAGACCAGCTCCTGCAGATGTCGGCGGAAGGTACGCCGGGACGGAAGTTCTGCGAGGCGATCTCGGAGCTGGCGCGCACCAGGCGCTTTCCTCAATTGCGTGAAATTCTGCCCATCATCTTCTATGACGAGCTTCACACCCCTACCAGAACGACCCAACAGCCTTTGGCACTGGATGGCGCACTCTTGCCCATGAGATGCGGCAGGGCTTTGTGCAACACGCGCGGCAAAGGCTCACCTCCCTTACCCGGCTGCAACAAGCTGGCAGCGATCCGACTCCCCGGCATGGCAGGGGATTCAACGAGCCCTCGACGGCGCCTGCCTGCAAAGCGCCCGCCAGGCACTACAATTGCTCTTGCAGAAGTAAGCTCGCGACACTCCAATAAGGCTCGCCTTTTATACTGTTTCTTCCATGTCATATTCCGCGGCTGTCGATCAACTGAATTCCATGGTCCCCGAGCTCTACACGAGCAACGGCCAGCCCCGGCGCAAATTCTCGCTCGACGAGATTCGCATCCTGCTCTCCGCGCTTGGCAATCCGCAACGCCGGTTTCGTTCCGTCCTCATTGCCGGAACCAACGGCAAGGGCTCCACTGCCGCGACGCTTGCCTCAATCCTGAGAGTCTCTGGAGTCCGCACGGGACTTTACACCTCGCCGCATCTGGCTCGCGCCAATGAGCGCATTCGTCTTGACCGCGCCGAGATCACAGACGATGACTTTGCCGCGCTCTACTTTCGCGTTCACGATGCAGCGCAGCAACTGGTGCTTGACGGCCAGCTTCCCCAGCTCCCCAGCTACTTTGAAGTCCTCACGGCACAAGCTCTGCTGTATTTCGCGGACAAGCGCGTGGACATCGCGGTGCTTGAGGTGGGCATGGGAGGACGGCTGGACGCGACCAACATTGTTAATCCGCTGCTCTGCGTCATCACCGACATCTCGCTCGACCACACGGAGTGGCTCGGTTCAACCATCGCCGCCATCACGCGCGAAAAGGCCGGCATTCTGAGACCGCGCGGAATCATGATTACTCTCCCGCAGCACCCCGAGGCCAACCAGGTTCTTGGCGAAGTGGCGTCTGGGCTGCGCGTGCGTGGCGTCAATGCCGCATCTTATCTGCCCCCCGTCGAAGTAAGCCCGGATGGCGCGTATTGCATTCAGGCTCTCAACGGAATCATTCGCGTTGATTCGCCTCTCTCTGGAGCACATCAACAGCGCAACGTGGCGCTCGCCATCGCCGCTGCGGTTGAGTTGGCTACGAACCACGGTTCCGCAGTCACGCCGCATGCTATCGCAGAAGGAATTCGCAAGACCCTCTGGCCGGCACGACTCGAGCGGATCGACAAAGGCGGAGTCACATGGATCTTGGATGTCGCGCACAATCCCGCCGGTGCGTGGGCTCTGCGTGCAGGGCTTCGAAGCATCTTGTCAGACGAGCGTTCGCACACGTTGATCTTTAGTTGTCTGCGTGACAAGCCAGTTGCTGAGATGGCGCAAATTCTCTTTCCGCTCTTTGACCAGGTCATCATCCCGCCGATCCACACTTCGCGCGCCGCCGCACTCGCCGACTTGTTGGCTGCCGCGGAAACCACGGGAACCCATGCCGTTGCTGCCGATTCAGTTCAACAGGCCTTGCAACTCGCCAGGCAGAGCGCGGATGGTGGTGTTGTCGTCGTGTCGGGTTCCGTCTATCTGGTGGGAGAAGCGCGCACGCTGCTGCTCGACGAGAAGGGGTTGCAATCGTGACCCCACGTCCGAATCCTCTGCCGCGTTATTACCGATGGCGCACCAATCTGCTCCACATTCCAGTGATGGCGGCTTCCACCATTGTTTGCGGGTGCATTTCCATGTTGGTGTCTTTCTTCGATAAGACTGGCCGCGCCCAGCAGCACATTGCCCACTTCTGGGCGCGATCTCTGGTGGTCCTCTCCGGCTGTTCATTCACGATCCGCGGGAAAGAGAAACTGGGCAAAGTTCCGGTTGCCGTCTACGCGTCGAACCACACCTCTTACATGGATACGCCAGTGATTTTTGCCGCACTCCCTTTCCAATTTCGCATTCTGGCGAAAAAGGAATTGTGGCCTATCGCATTCATAGGATGGTACTTACGTCGATCAGGACAGATTCCGATCAATACCGCCAACCCCCGAGCAACGCTATCCAGCCTCGGCGCGGGAGTGAAGGCTTTGCGGTCGGGAATGCCGCTGTTCGTCTTTCCTGAGGGTCGGCGAACCCCTAACGGTGAGTTGACGGACTTCCTTTCCGGCGCGGCCTACCTTGCCATCCGCGCACAGGTGCCGCTTGTTCCGCTCGCGCTCGACGGCGTCTATGACCTGTTGCCGATTCACACACGCCACTTTTACTCAGGCAAGTTGACCTTGTCTGTCGGCGAGCCGATTGAGACAACAGGAATGACCCCTCGCCAGACGGATGAGTTGACGGCGCAGCTGCGCGACGCCATTCAGAGTCTCAAGCTTTCAAGCAGCGCAAATACACAGGCCACTGTTGAGCATGCAGAAGCGCGCGCTTGAGTCTCTCCCGTTGCTGAAATAGGTATCCAGTGGACCGCATATCTCATTACACTGTAGCTTCGATGCCCGTTAAAATTGCCATCCCCGAGCCCACCAGTGGCGATCCCGAATACAACGGGAAATCGCTGCCGCCCTATCTCGCTGCTCTTGAAGCCGCGGGGGCAACTCCGGTAGTTGTGTCCCTGCACGACACCCCGGATCGTGTTGCGAAGCTGCTATCTGGAGTTCAGGGGATTTTACTGCCAGGCAGCCGCTACGATGTTGATCCACGAAGATTTGGCGAAGATCCGATCCCTGAGTGTGGCGAAGCAGATCCAGGTCGAACCGCGGTGGATGAACTCCTGCTCCAGGATGCCTTCAACCTCCACAAGCCGATCCTGGGCATCTGTCATGGCACCCAGGGATTGAACGTCTGGTGCAGCGGCTCGCTCGTTCAAGATCTGAAGACGCCTGTCAATCACAGCCCCGGCCGCCAAGTGGCGGAAGCGCATCCAGTCAGGATCGCGGAGGGATCGAGACTGGATGCGCTGTTGACTCCTGAAGAGCTGGCAGACATCAAGGTGAATTCGAGCCATCACCAGGCAATCCGCTCGCCGGGCGACAATCTGCTTGTCACCGCGGTTTCTCCTGGTGACGGTGTGATTGAGGCTGTTGAATTGAAGTCGGCCGACCACTTTGTCCTGGCTGTCCAATGGCATCCGGAACGGACCTACACCGAGAGCGCATTCTCCCGCGCCATCTTCGCAGCCTTTGTGGCTGAAGCCGAGGGATGGAAGCCCCGGCAGATTGAAGATTCTGTGGGAGAGGACCAGCATGAATCCTAGAAGTGAGTTTTCAGCATGAGTGAAGACTCCAATAGGATCGGCCCGCGGCTCAACGCTTTGCTGTCCGAGGCCGGCCTCAGCCCACTTGATCCGGCGCTTGCAATCCAATTCGAGGACTATCTTTCTCTTCTTCTTCGCTGGAACGCCCGCGTGAACCTGACGGCAGCTCGAGACCAAGAAGGCATTCTCTCCCGGCATTTTGTTGAGTCAATCGCTTGCGCCCGTGTGGTACCAGCCGGAATCGAGACTCTCCTCGACTTTGGTTCCGGCGCCGGCTTCCCTGGGATTCCGATTGCGCTCTGCCGTCCGGAGATCGCCGTCACCCTGGGAGAATCACAGGGCAAGAAGGCAGCCTTCCTTCAGGAAGCCGTTCGTGTTCTTGGAATTTCCGCAAAAGTCTATGCCGAACGCGCGGAGCTGCTTGCCACCCAATTCGCCTGCGTCACGTTGCGCGCCGTCGATCGGATGCCGCATGCGGTCGAGACCGCGGTGAGGTTGATTGCGCCAGGAGGCTGGCTTGCACTCATGACGAGTCGCGCGGAGTTGGCGAATCTTCAAGGAGCCGCCGGAGCCAACTTTGCCTGGAAAGTGGATCCGCCACTTCATGGCAGCGACGACCGGTTGATTGCGCTGGGACAAAAGCAGGTCAATTCGCCAGTTTGACGGAAGCGATCTTTCGAATTGAACTCAGGTCCTTCGCGGCCTTGACGATCAGCCGCAGGCCGGTCCCCTCAGCGTACCGGGTAGCTTCATTCAGGGGCTGCAGCGTGCGCTTGGGCAGATTGCTCTGCCGAGCGCCCACCACCGCCCTGTCGCCGAGAACGAAAGCGACGCGAAAACAGTCGTTGCATGGGGCAAGATACACGATGGTTCTCTTTTTGAGTTTCAAGCGGAGGGACCAGCCATACTTCGGCGAGGTCGATTTCCATTCCTGTTCGGTAACGCCCAAGTCAGCCAGCCACCGGATCAACTTCTTCCACAACTCCGCCGTCTTTCCAAGAGCAGCTTCGATCTCGGTTTCAGTAGGCCGCGAAGGTTTGCCAAGGAAGGCGTTCAAAGAATGCATAGTCTTTCCCCCGCAAAGGTATGAATTCCAGGTCCCGATCAAATCGGAGCGAATTGTACCGCCGCACCCGCATCTTGGCAGTGATAAGCCGAAAAACAGTAAAGGCCCTCCCGCTGAATCCCCCAGAGTAGGCTTTTCCAGGCTGGGCCGGGGCCGGTTTTGTTCCACGTGGAACATGTTGGGAACTCCTTCCAAAAGGAAATGTTCCACGTGGAACGTGAACCCAGCCGTCCCAATTTTGGCCAAGATTAAAAATGAAACAAAACAACAAAAAAAATCCCGCAAAGCACAAGAATAGAGAAGTTTTCCACTGCAGGACCTTTTCAACCCTTCAAATCCCCTCGCACCTTCCCCGGGCCGCAAACCCTTCTCCCTCTATTGCTTGCTTCCTTTGCCCCGCATCTCCCGTCCAACGCTTTCCACAGCCGCGCCTCGTTCTCCACAGCGCAAGTCCCTACCCTCAAACTCGCCTTCCCTTTACTCTTGATTGCCATGGGTAAGATTCTCGGTGTTGTCAACCAAAAGGGCGGCGTTGGCAAAACCACTACAGCTATCAATCTCGCTGCATGTCTCGCGCTGGAAGGCCTTAAAGTCCTGCTGGTTGACTGCGACCCGCAGGCCAATGCCTCCTCCGGCCTCGGCTTTCAGCGGGACGATAACCGGCGCTCCATCTACGACGTCCTCACCGGAGATGCTTCCGCCGAGCAAGTTATCCTGCCCACCCAGGTGGATCTGCTTTGGGTCCTGCCTGGCTCCAAAAACCTGACAGGCGCCAACATTGAGTTGGCGGCAAGCACCGACCGCGCGATCCGACTCCGTGACGCGCTGCAGCCCATTCAGGCCAACTACGACCTGGTCATTCTGGACTGCCCCCCGGCGCTTGATCTACTCACTCTCAATGCGCTGGTCGCTGCAAACACACTGATCGTCCCAATGCAGGCTGAATACTTCGCCCTGGAGGGCATCTCAGAACTCATCTCCAACCTCGAGCGGGTGCGCGCCGCCTTCAATCCTTCAGTCACGATTGAAGGCGTTTTGCTCACCATGTACGATGATCGAACCAACCTCGCCCAGCAAGTCACTGAGACCCTGCGCGAGTATTTCCGCGATCGCCTGTACAAGACGGTCATTCCCCGCAACATTCGCCTCGCGGAGGCGCCCAGCCACGGAAAGCCGGTGGCTATCTACGATCCGCGCTCCCGGGGAACGGAGGCATACTTTGAGCTTGCCGGGGAGTTCCTTGCTCGCAATCAAATTGAGAGTCCGAAGAGCATTGAACGCAAGGCTGCAGCTGCCAACCAGCCAGCAATCACTGATAAGAGAGTCCGTTTCTGGCCATACTCCTGAGGGCTGTTCGACTTACTTCCCTCACCTGAACCATTCAGATCATTTAGCGAGTTCAGCAATACCGGCAAATCTGCCGGAACAAAGGAAATTGAACCATGACCATTGCCGCCATCGATCCAAAACGCCGCGCCCTGGGCAAGGGCCTGGATTCGCTCCTGCCGCGCGTGCAGGCTGCCACTCCTTCACTCGCAGAGCCAGAGGGCGGCAAGCCCCGCGAGATTCCTCTCGATCAGATTGATCCCAATCCGTTCCAGACGCGCACCCAGGTCAACGAAGAGCAGTTGGCGGAACTGGCTGCCTCCATTACCGCCAACGGCGTCGTGCAGGCCGTGTTGGTTCGCCCGCTGGCCATCGGCCGCTTTCAGCTCATCGCAGGCGAGCGCCGCTGGCGTGCTTCCCAGCTTGCCGGAAAGGCCACAATTCCTGCCAACCTCCGCCAGGTTTCGGACGAACAGGCAATGGAGATCACCATCGTTGAAAACCTGCAGCGCGCCGACCTGAACCCCATGGAACAGGCACGCGCCTTTGATCGTCTTTCGCGCGAGTTCCATATGACTCAGGAGCAAATGGCGCAGCGCACTGGCAAAGACCGCGCTTCGGTGGCCAACTTCCTGCGTCTTCTGCGTTTGCCCTCCACAGTGCAGACCCGCGTCGAGTCCGGCCAGCTAAGCTTCGGCCACGCGCGCACCCTGCTGGCGTTCGAGCATAATGAAGACATTGAGAAGGCGGCGCAGAGGATCGCCTCACTTTCGCTTTCTGTTCGCCAAACTGAGACCTATGTACAGGGCCTCCTGCACCCAGAGAAGTCTTCAAAGAAGGAACCGAAGCCCCAGCCGCCGGTGGATCCCAATGTCCGCGAGGTCCAGGATCGGCTGCAGCGCGCCTTGGGTCTCAAGGTCAGCATCGAGGACCACAACGGCCGCGGCAAGGTCATCATTGAGTACTCCCGCCTTGAGGACTTTGATACCCTGCTCGAGCAACTAGCGGGCGACTAGGCTGTTGCGCTCAACGCGGCCCAGCGGCGGTAGAATGCTCCTTCCAGTTGAATGAAGGAGTTCCGATGCATCTGTTGTTTTGCAAGTCTAGCCGCTGGCCCGCCGTACTGCTGGTGTTCACCGTCGTCTCCTGCCTCAATGCGCAGCAACCGTCAGGCACTCGTGAGCGCTGGACGGAGGCGCAGGCCAATGCCTGGTACACGCAGCAGCCCTGGCCAGTAGGCGCGGACTTCCTGCCCTCCACCGCCGTCAACGAGCTGGAGATGTGGCAGGCGGACACCTTCGACCCCGCCACCATTGATCGTGAGCTAGGCTGGGCCGACGCTATCGGCATGAACACCATGCGCGTCTTTCTGCATAACCTTCTTTGGGACCAAGATCCTAAAGGGTTTACCAGCAGAATTGACACGTTTCTGGGCATTGCCGCACGCCATCATATTCGGCCCGTCTTCGTCCTCTTCGATTCATGCTGGGACCCGCGTCCAAAGCTTGGACCACAGCATCCGCCCATTCCCGGCGTCCACAATTCTGGTTGGGTGCAGGCTCCCGGAACGGAGGTCCTATCCGATCCCGCGCAATTTCCGCGCCTTGAAATCTATGTCAAGGGTGTGGTTGGAGCGTTCGCAAACGATCCCAGAATTCTTGCTTGGGATATTTGGAATGAGCCAGATAACGGCAACGCCGACTCCTATGCCCACGGCGATCCAAAAAACAAGAACGAGATCATCAGTGGTCTTTTGCCCCAGGTTTACAACTGGGCCCGCTCAGCTCGCCCTTCGCAGCCGCTCACCAGTGGCCTCTGGCACGGTGAATGGACATCCGCCGCAACACTACCCCCGCTGGCCCGCATCCAGATCGAACAGTCTGACATCATCAGCTTTCACAACTACGGCTGGCCGGAGGATTTTGAGAGGCGAGTGGCGCAACTCGAGCAGTTTCATCGACCTATCATATGCACGGAATATATGGCCCGCAATATTGGCAGTACATTTGACGCCATTCTTCCCATCGCAAAGCTACACCATGTTGGCGCCATCAACTGGGGCCTTGTCGCCGGCAAGAGCCAGACCTGGATTCCCTGGGACTCCTGGCAGCGCCCCTACGTCACTGACCAGCCCATGGTGTGGCAACATGACCTTTTTCGCACCGACGGTACCCCATATAGGCAGCGCGAAGTGGAAATAATCCGCAATCTGACTGGCGGTAAGTAGAGCATATATATAGAGAACTGCATTCAGGGCAGTACCCGCCGCCTGACCCGTTACCTTAGGACTTTAATCTTGGGTACCCGAAGTTGCAGCCACGTTTGCCGCAAAATGCCCCGTTCGATGGATGGTGCAGGTTTGGGAAGAATGTTGAAATGGTTCTCGAAGCCAAACCTGGGATTCTCAAAACCACTCTTGGAGGCCATCATGGCAACGAATGCTTACATGCAGTTTCCCCCGTCCGTTGAAACCCTGAAAGTCCGGGCGACGCCAACCCTTCAGTATGCTGTTGCAGCCGCCGCGCTCGGGATGGTGTTTGGAGCCACGATCGCCGCCACATTGGTTAGTATGCCCAACCTGTCGGGTACAACCGACTCAGCATCCGCCCCCGCCGTTGTTGTGACCGCTCCCCCGGCGGCTCAGACCTTGCAGGCATCCACAGTCCAGGGCAAGACAGACAAGCAGGCGATCGCAAAGCCGGCTTCCACCCTGGTGACGCCCGCGGCCAATAAGTCGGCCGCCCCCATTCGCCACTCTTATCACAGCATGTCTGCCAGAATGCGGTTTGTTGCCTCGCTCAAAGGTTCTCCCCACCGCGCACTCGTCGCTCCCCACTCGTCAGCTTCTCTGAAGCTCGCTTCCCTCCCGGCCGTAAAGCCCGCAGATGTGGTTAAGCCGTACAGCTTCTTTGTCGAAGGTGACGTTACCATCGCGGACTACGATGCCACGACTGGGAAGATCGAAACCAACGACGGTCGCAGCTTCACAATCGACACCACTGTTGACGCAAGCAACGCCAAGGCGCCAGCAGACTACTTCGGAAGCGTCCACTATCGCTGCGACCAGGGCGGAAACTGCTCCCTTAAGGGCGGCGGCGTCATGGTCCCCAGCGCAAAGATGACCAGCTAAACCACTTCACCCGTCACAACGCTCACTCACTGAGCCCAGCCCTGCGGAGGGGGACGGCTCTCAACCAAAGCCTCTTCAGCCACATCGTTCGGCGGCGTTCAAACCAGGACGCCAAAGTAGCCAACAAACCAAATCTCAAGTGTCCACGACGGTGGACACCCAAACCAGAAACGATTCTTCAAACCAGCCGGGGACCTCACCCACCCCCGACAAAACCAAAACCAGAATCACTTACCAATGCAGAACGTAGAAAAAATTAGATTCAAAATGTCGTCTGAAGTAGTTTGGCCAGTGAGCGAATCAAGAGCCCAAAGAGCTCTATATAGATCCAGAAGGATCATCTCGTGGGGAATCCCATTGCCGTTGGCCTCAGCGGCATCACCAAGAGCCGAAAGCGCAGTAGCAACGGATTGGTGATGCCGCAGGCTGGTCAGCATCCCCGGTTCCGAGGCCGCCCCGCCCGTCGCCAGAGCCAGAATCCTTTCTCGAAGTTCCGGAATCCCCTCACCCGTCAGCGCCGAAGTTCTTAATCCCGGAATACCGCCTACGGTTTCAACCGCCTCGGCCGCCCCCGTCAGGTCGCTTTTGTTCATAGCTACCAGCACGGGCCGGTCCGCCACGGCTTTCAGCAACTGCTGCTCCTCGTCGTTCATCGGTTCCGTCGCGTCCAGAACTACCAGCACCAGGGCGGCATCGGCCAGCGCTTCGCGGCTGCGGGCAATGCCAAGTTGCTCGGCCTCTTCCCGTCCTTCCCGCAGCCCCGCGGTGTCCACGAGTTCCAAGGGAATTCCATCAAGCGAAATCCGCTCGGTGACTGTGTCGCGGGTGGTCCCCGGCGTCGCCGTCACAATCGCCCGTTCCCGCTCCACCAGTCGATTGAAAAGTGAGCTCTTGCCGGCATTCGGTCTACCCACAATCGCCAGGGTCAGCCCGTCGTGCACAATTCGCCCGCGGCCAAAAGTTGCCTCCAGGGTCTTCAGCGCCGGTGTCAGTCCGCTGATCCGACGTGCAATCTCAGGAGCGGGAGCCACGTCCACATCGTCCTCGGCGAAGTCGATGCCGGCTTCGAGCAGCGCGATCAGTTCAACCAGTCCCTGTTTCACCGGCGCTACACGCCGGCTGAGCGCTCCGCCCAACTGGCTGGCTGCCTGTCGTGCCTGCGCCAGGGTCTGCGCCTCAATCAGGTCACGCACCGCCTCTGCCTGGGTTAGGTCGATCTTTCCCGCCAAAAAGGCTCGTTGCGTAAACTCCCCCGCCTCTGCCAGCCGTGCGCCCAGGCCGAGCGCGCGCCGCAACAGCAAATCCAGCACTACCGGCGATCCATGCGCTGCAATCTCCACTACATCCTCGGCTGTGTAGGAGTTGGGGGCGGCGAACCATGTCACCAGCGCCTCGTCAATTCGTCCTTCTTGATTGACTGACTCATCCAGCACATCCGCCAGACGTGCACGGCCATGTACGAACGGCTGGCGCAGGCTCACTAGTTGCGCGCCAAGCGATGCAGCCTCCGGCCCGCTCAAGCGCACAATGCCAATCCCGCCGCGACCCGGTGGCGTGGAGATGGCGACAATGGTGTCTGCGTTCGTCTTCAATTCGGTCATAAGCTGCACTTAGTGTAGAGGCTGCTGCCCGATACTGCTTTGATTCAGCATCGCTTGCCAGTTCCGCTGAGCGAAGAGACACGAAACTATAATCGACCTTAACGTGGCGCCCAAATTCCTAATAATTCCGAGGCTTTTTCAGCGGACGCGCCTACCAGTGCATGAAGGCTTAATCTCATTGAATAAACATTTTGGGTGTGCGCAGAGTGAATCGAAGCCGGGCCGCAATGCGACTGGATTGCGAAGTCTTGCGATTGCGGCATTTCTACTCTTTGCAGCGGCAGTGAGTTCACAGCAGCCAGCCAAACAGGTCTGGCAGGGAGTCCTGCACAACCCAGCCGGCGCTCCCATTCCCAGAGCAAAAATTCGCCTGACTTCAAAATCCGCGAAAGCCGAAGCAATCACTGGCGTCGATGGCCACTTCCAACTGCCGGGCTTGCCCCCAGGTCAATACCAGTTCACTGTCGACACAAACGGCAGCAGGATCGAATATCAGCAGCCTATCGACCTCGAAATTGGCACGCCTGCCGTTTCCATCACGCTCTCCGAGCGCGAAGAGATCACGGTCGGAAATCTCAAGAGACAAACAGCCACAGGCGGCGAGGAACTGTCCAGTCAGGCGGTCAGCGAGCTGCCACTCAACAAGCGCGATTTCAGCACACTCCTGCTGCTGGCCGCCGGCACCATGACAGACACCAACGGCGCAACCAACTTTACGCAGCAGTTCGCTATCAACGGCCAGCGCGGCGTTGAAGCGACATTTGCCATGGACGGCGCCGATATCAGCGATCCGGAGATGGGCGGATCTACCTTCAGCAACTTCAACGTCGATGCGGTCGAAACCATTGATTCCAGTTCCGGCTGGATGCCCGCCGAAATCGGTCGAGGCGCTGCAGGGTTCACCAATATCATCACCCGCAGCGGGGCAAGCGGCTTTCATGGGTCGGTCTTCGAGTTCGTGCGCAACTCCGCCTTTGATGCGCGCAACTATTTTGACTATGCAACCCCGGCCTATCCTGGGCGCATTCCGCCCTTCCGGCGGAATGAGTTTGGATTTACCAACGGCGGTCCGGTCTTCATTCCCCATGTTTATGACGGCCGCAAGCGCACTTTCTACTTCGCTCAGTACCAGGGTTTCCGCCAGGTGCTGGGAACAACACAGGTGATGGCCGTGCCCACCACCGCCGAACGTCAAGGAATCGATACTGTCACCTACCCCGACGGCTCAGTCGATACGCTCACCGTCCCCGTCGATCCAGGCATCGCTGCCGTACTTGCGCGCTATCCGCTGCCGAACTATACCGCCGGAGCCTTCCAAAACCACACCTACGCAACTGCATCCAAGGTCGCCACCGACGCCGACCAGTTCTCTTTGCGCATCGACCACAAGTTCACCCCCAAAGATCAGTTCTTGGCGCGTTTCAATTTCGACAACCTCACAGGACCCACCACAAATCCTGATCAGACTGCAATCGATCCCTCATTCGGCATCGTCTATATTGACCGGCAACGCAATGTCGTCGGCACTTATACACGTACCGCCTCGCCGCGCCTGATCTTTGAATCCTCCATCAGCATCACGCGCTCTACGCCGGGCTTTCCCACCCCCAATCGCACTGATCCGGCAGTCAAGTTCAATGACAACTTGTTCGAGCCGTTCAACGCCGCCGCAGGTTCGGTGATGCAGGCCTACGGCAATCTCTTCCAAGGCCGCCAAAACGTAGCCTTCACCACGACTGGCCACGCATTCAAAACCGGCTTTGAAGTTCGCGTCAATCGCGACACAACATATTTCGGCATCAGCCCCAACGGCGAATACGATTTCGGCGGCGGGACCGCATACACAGCGACCTTCGTCCCGTCGCAGAGTGGAAAGCATAACCTCAACCCCGGCGATCCATTTCCCGACACGCTCTCAAGTCTCCTTGCTGGCAGCCCTTTTGAGTACACCGTCGCGGTCGCACCGCCTTACTTCTCGAACGGCCCGCACATCGGTCCCGCCGCCATCAGCCGCAATAACTTCGCTGCATACTTTGAGGACACCTGGAAAGCCACTCCGCGATTCACACTGAGCTACGGCGTGCGTTGGGAGCTGTATCAGCCCATCACCGAGCGCGCACGGCGCACCTCGGGCTTTGTCACCGTGAACGGCGTCCAGGAGTTCGTCGTTAACCCCCAGCCCGGCTATCAAACCGATTGGCACGCATTCGAGCCGCGCATCCAGGCAGCGTGGCAAGTCACAAGCAAATTCTCAGCCCATGCCGGCGGCGGCATTACCTTGATTCCGCCTAATATCTGGCAGGATAACTTTCTCACCGGCTCGACGCCCTTTGCTGTCTATCCGCGTCTGCTCTCCGCCTCGGTCGCTCCCATTCATTACGGTTTCCAGATCACGCCCGCCGAGCTTCCAGAAACATACACGCCGCAAGGCGCTAACATCTTCGCCTCAGGAAGCAGCAACACCGTAGCGCCCAACACTGTCATGGACGTCAACCGCTACGAGCAGGATGTGGCCGCCCTCACTCCCGGTAACGGAGTCAGCGACCTCAATCTCAGCGCCATCGACCGCTCCTTTGACAACGCAACGCTTTACACCTGGACGGCGGGCCTGGAGCGGAAATTCGGCAATCTCACTGCCGACGCTAGTTATGTAGGAACTGCGAGTGAAAAGTTGCCGCGAGTCAGCTTTCCTAATGGCTATCCCGGCGCCACTCCCGCCTTTGCGCCTTATACAACCTTCGATAGCGCTGGCAACGTTATCGGCGGCTTCGGTGTCGAAAACATCATGACGGCGACCGCTCACTCCACCTATCACGCACTGCAAACCTCCCTTTCAGGAACAATGGCTCACGGCGGTCCTGGTATTCAAGCAAGTTACACATGGGGCAAGTCTCTCGACGATACAAGCGGAGTGATTGCAGCGCAGAGCTTTTCGCAAAATCCCTTTGACACGCAGCCAGAAAAGGGCCCGTCTACCTTCGATGTGACCAACTCTTTCGGCCTCAGCGTCGCCCAGGACCTGCACCTCGACAGCGTGCAGATGCTTCGCCCCATCGACAGAAAGGTCACTGGCGGATGGGAGCTGCTAAGCATTTCCGGCATCAGTTCCGGTTTGCCCTTCACCGTCTACTCCGGTCTTCAGCAGACTGGTGCCGGCTCCTACGGCGCAGACCGCCCCGACCAGATCGCCATTCCGCATCTTTCCACCGCGCGAGCCGCGCGACAGGATTACTTTGGACAGGGGCTCAACAATGCTGCCGATTACTTCTCCATCCCCATTCACGTTCCGGGCGGGACCGGGCCCAATCAGGGCGTATTCGGCACCCTCGGCCGCAATACCTTCAGAGGCCCCGCGTTTTATAACTACGACTTCGCACTCATCAAGAGCACGCCCTTCGGTCGCCGCCTGAGCGGAGCCGAACTCGTCAGCCTGCAATTCCGTGCGGAGTTCTTCAACCTCTTCAACATCGTCACGATGGGCCTGCCTGCCAACATTCTCAATGGCTCCGGCTTTGGCGAGATCAGCAAGACCGCCGGCAACTCCCGGCAGATCCAGTTCTCTCTCAAACTCATTTATTAGGCGCTGCTTTCCTGACTCATTTGCCGCCCCTGGCCCTTGTTGGTATAAAGGGGGGCGGCAATCCCGGCTGCTTTTCAAGCGTCAATGAATGAGGCAATCGCATGACGACCCAAGGACCCATCAATATTGCTCGCGCAATCCTGCCGAGCCTGGTGCTTGCACTCTCCATCCAACCGCTGCCTGCGCAACATCCAGTCCACCACGCGCTTGATCTCACGATCCACACGCCCGAATCTGTCGGCTTTTCGTCAGAGAGGTTGGAGCGGCTGCATGCGCTCATACAGAAAGAAGTGGACCAGAAGCAACTTGCCGGGGCTGTCACCATCCTCGCGCGTCACGGCAAAGTAGTGGAGTACCGCACCTATGGGCAGCGCGACATCGCCACCGGTGTCCCCTTAACGAAAGACACGATCTTCCGCGATTACTCCATGACCAAGCCCGTCACCGGCGTGGCCATGATGATTCTCTACGAGCTGGGAAAGTGGTTCCCTAATGATCCCATCTCCAAATACATTCCTGAGTTCGCGAACCTGAAGGTCTACAAGGGCGTCGATGCAGACGGCAAAATGATTCTTGTCGATCCCGATCATGCGCCCACCATGCGCGAGCTGATGACTCACACTGCGGGCTTCAGCTACGGTGGTGGTAAAACGCCGGCAGACGCCATGTATCACGACCTGGGTGTCATGCAATCCAAAAACCTTCAGGAGATGATCGACAAGCTGGCGAAGATTCCGCTGCTCTATCAGCCCGGCAAGGGATGGCTTTACAGCTCATCGATGGATATCCAGGGCTATATCGTTGAGAAGCTTTCCGGCCAGTCTCTGCCCGACTTCATGCATGACCACATCTTCACGCCGCTCGGCATGAGAGACGCCGCCTTCTTCGTTCCAGAAGAGAAGCTGAAGCGCTTCGCCACCAACTATCACGGCGGCCCACAGGGTGAGCTGGTCCTCGGACCTCCGCCAACTTCTGCGCCGCACGACTACGCAGTGCCGCCGTCCATGGCATCGGGCGGCGGTGGTCTGGTTTCAACCGCGGAAGATTACTATCGCTTTGCCCAGATGTTGGCCAACAATGGCGAGTTGGACGGCAAACGTGTCCTGGCTCCATCCACGGTAAAGTTGATGACCTCGAACCACGTCCCCGACAGCCTGCTCACCGGCGAATTCGGCATTGGCCTTTCGGTCATCCGGCCGGGCTTCGGCTGGGGCTACGACTGCGCAGTCGTTTTCGATCCGCCTGAAGCCAACCTCTCCGATGGCAAGGGGACATTCTTCTGGGATGGAGCTGCGGGCACCTGGTTCTGGGTCGACCCGACCAACGACATTGTCTTTGTCAGCATGATTCAGCGCATGTCCAGCCCAGACAACCATCCCCTCGAATACAAAAGCCATGCGGTTGTAGACCAGGCTCTCGTCGACCCAGCAAAATAGGTCCGCATCGCGAAAGCCGGCGAGGCTGGAAGCAAATGCTACACTCCGGCTGAAGGAAGAGATGCATGAAGGCAACTGCGCTCGAGTTTCGTTTTCGAATGCTGATCAACCTCGCGATTGTGGTGTTGGGCTTCTGGGCACCGTGGACCGCGTCATGGAGCGCTGGCCAGCGCATCGCCATGGTGGAGTGGCTGCCACTTCAGCTGAGCCGCCTCAGCCTGCTCACCTTCTCGGTGGCTTCGCCTGTCGTCATTATTCTTGCCGCGCTCATCGCCTTTATCGGCGCCGTGCTGCGCGTATGGGGAACCGCATGGCTCGGGCCCGCCACAGTCCAGCACGGCGAGATGCAAGCCGGCGCAGTGATGGCCGACGGTCCTTATCGCTACGTCCGGAATCCGCTCTATCTCGGTCTCTGGTGCATGTTCGCTGCCCTGAGCTTCCTCATGCTTCCCACCGGCGCGCTGGTCACAATGATTCTTATCACCGTGTTCCTGTTGCGCCTCATCTTTGGCGAAGAGGCCTTTCTCGCCGTTCAGCTTGGCAAGCACTACCAAAACTACCTCAGCGCCGTGCCGCGCGTGATTCCGCGTCTCCACTCCACGCTGCCTCCAACTGGCCGCAATCCACACTGGCTCCATGCCGTGTTATCTGAGCTCACACCAATTGGAGTCTTTTTCACGCTGGCTTTTCTATCGTGGACCTACGACAACCGCCTGATCATGCGGTCGATTCTCATCACCTTCGGCGTGTCCCTGGTGGTCCGCGCGCTCCTGCCCGCCGTGAGCAAGGAAACTAATCTGCCGCAATAGCCTCTTCACGCCGCTTGCCCAACCGGCCAAGATGCGTCCATCCAAAGCCAGTCGAATACTTTAGCCCATAGCCCATCAGCCGATCAACGCCAATATGATTGATCCAGATCAACGCAATCGGTATAAGTACGGGGCTTCGCAGCACGATTGCCGAAACAGCAAGCGTCGCCGGAGTCGCATAAGAATGAATGGCGTTGTAGATGCGTGCACCCCATCCGGCTCCGGCCAGATAGCCAAGCATCGAAAAGTCGGGTGCAATCCAAAGGGCGGCAAACAGCCACCAGCTTGCTCCTGTCCGCGCGTAGAACGCCGCTGACAGCGCTGCCGCCGCCAACCCTTCAAGGCGCAGCAGAAACACAACAGTAGAAACACCGGCGGGCGCCTGCTGAGGTGGCAAAGTATTCGCAGTGGAGATCGACGTATCCATAATTCGTCTGATGAGGCAATGCGGCATCGGGATTGAGTATTTCTCCAGCCGCGATCCTCATCAGCCAAACCACCGCGCCCCGCAAACGACAAAGGGGAAGAGCCATCGGCCCTTCCCCTGTTGCCCGCAGTCTGGAATGCTACTTCTTTGGCGGAGCGATGACGTCCTTGGCGGCCTTGGCCACGCGGAACTTCACAACGGTCTTGGCCTTGATCTTGATGGCGGCGCCGGTCTGGGGGTTGCGGCCGATGCGCGCCTTGCGGTCAGCCTTTACCAGTCGGCCGATACCGGGGATCACAAATACCCCGTTCTTCTTGGTTTCCTTGACGGCGGTCTCCGCCAGAAGATCAAGGAAAGCTGCGACTTGCTTGTTGGTCAGTTCGAGCTTCTCGGCCATTTGCCGCGTCAATGCGGTTTTGGTCAGTCCAGTTGCCATGTGATGTTCTCCTTCTGAGCGACCCCTTGGGGCTGCCGGTGTTGCCTGGGGATTCTGTTGCTTGCGCTTACCGCATGGAGGGAGTGCGACCGAGGCAACGCTTGCACGTTTCCCCTGTATTCATGCGGGTTCTACAGAACCCTGTCGTTCGTTACATTGCGACTTCAGGCGTGGCAAAGTCAATGGAAAAAGCCCTATTTCGGCAAAATTCCTCGGATTTTATGTGGATTTCTTCTGTTTTTGCCTGTTTTCATCCGGTTTAAGCGGTTTTGGCGGTGCAAACTCGGCTCCATTGCCTCAACGACAGCAGTCCAGAGCAGCCGCGATAGACGCCTAATTCAGCCCGAAAAGGACCTTCTTTTTGGGCGCAAGCGATGCGGCAATCGGCGCATTCAGCGCGTCCACCATCGGAGCCAGCAGCTTGAAATGCTTGATCAGCGTCTGCGCAAAATTCGGCTCCAGCGCCGCCTCGGCCGGCAGCGTCGTGCTCAGGCCCCACTGCTTGCATTTGATTAGGTCCATTGCCGGATGCTCGCACGGAAAACCCTTCGGCGGCCGTGTCAGCGCCTCCCCTTCAAACTCCTTGAAGGTCTTTTTCACTGCCGGCCGGCTCAGCAATTTCCTGAACGCTGCGTGATTGTCCAGCATCCAATGCCGGATCGCCGCCAGTTGTTCCTTCTCCGGCATGTAAGCGCCGGCGGCAATCACCACGCCCTTCGGGCTTACCTGGAAGTAGTATCCCGCGCCGGAAGTCTTCTCCATGCCCATATGCGACCACCATGCTGCCACGTGCGTTTTGTAGGGCAGCTTGTTGTTGCTGAAGCGCGTGTCGCGATAGATGCGGAACACGCTCTTCTCCGCGAGCCTTACATGATTCGGCGCAAATTCCATCATCGCGTCGGTGATTTTGCGGACGATGGCCAGCATCGGCTCCTTCAGCTCTGCTTCATACACTGCCTTCCGCTCGTTGAACCATGCGCGGTCGTTGTTCTTCTCAAGCCCGCGCAGAAACTTCATGCCCTCGGGACGGATATAGGGAAGCGCGCCAGAAGCGGATTTTAGCTTGGTTGCCATAGCAATTAGGAGTGTAACTCGGAAGCTGTCACGGCTGCTCAATGGGCGTTTCAGCCCGGCTACAGTGCCTCATCCACACGGCTCGCCACATTCCACACATGTCCTTGTGGATCCACAATTCGCGCCATGCGATCCCCCCAGAAACAATCCTCCGGTGGATTCAAAACTCGCGCCCCGTTCGCAACCGCCCGGTCAACTACAACATCGACATCTTCAAGATAAAGGTAGATCACCACTGGCGAGCTCCCATCGGGTAGCGGCGCTCTGCTAGCCAGGTGTTCCGTCTCTCCGTGCACCATGATCAGAAGCTCGCCAATGCCCAACGTCGCATGTGTGATGCTCCCATCCTCCGCCGATCTCCGCGACAGTTCCGCCGCACCAAAAGCCGCCTTGCAGAACTCGATTTCCGCCGCTGCATTCACGCAAAAAAGCATTGGGATCATGGCTCGAACAAATTTTGGCATTGTGTTCCTCGTCCGATCACCGGATCAGCTTCAGCGCCCCGCGGAAGAGTCCATCGAAGTCCGCGCCCAGCGCGGCGTCCTTTGCCACCGCCTGCTCAATCGCCTTCTCCGCTGCCAGTCGTTGATAACCGAGATTCACCAGCGCTGAAAGCACATCCTCTGCCGCCCTCCCTTGCACATTCGACTGCACGGGAGCCGCTGCAAAATCGTCCAGTTTGTCTTTCAGCTCCACAACCAGCCGCTCCGCCAGCTTCTTGCCAACGCCGGGAATCCGCACCAGTTGCGCATGGTCCTGCCCGCGAATCGCCTGCACCGTGCGCTCCATCGAGAGCCCGCTCAATATCTTGATTGCCAGCTTCGGCCCCACGCCGCTCACCGTGATCAGCCGCTCAAACAGCCGTTTTTCCTCGCGATCGAGAAAGCCGAACAGCGCGATCTGATCTTCGCTGACCTGTGTATGAATGTGCAGCGAGGCTTCCTGTCCTACCGCGGGAAGTGTGGTGAAGGTGGGCACCGAGATGGTGACGTCGTAGCCAACCCCTCCGGCCTCAACAATGGCCTGGCCGGGCTCCTTGTGAATCAGCCTTCCGCGCAGGTGAGCGATCATTGTGCCTAATTGTAGAATCCCCAGCCGCTCGGTCACCGAGTCGGCGGCCTGAATGTTTCCTGGTTGCCCATTCGGCGTCAAAACCGCGCCATTCCCTCATGCGCAACGTCCAAAGAAAGTGCCGCTTGTGGCCCCGGTGCGCCCCAGCCGGATACAATGGAGTTCTACGCTGCCACTACCGGGCGATCTACGATTTTTCTTGAGATTTGGAGCAGGTGCACGTGAGAGGTTTCGTCTGCCGCGGTCTGCGGCTTAAGTTGGTTGCAGGACTTGGAATCGCTTTGGCGATGCCCGCGCTGGCAATGGCCTCGGAAAGCACGCAGGGAGTGCCTACGCAGATCACGGTGAACGCGCAGACCCGCGACCTGAGCGGACGTACGCGAGCCACAATTGCGGTCAATGTCATCGGCGAGGATGGGCTGCCGGCAACCGGCGGCGTCGCCATCAGCGACCACGGAATTCCACTGGTCGGCGCGGCTCTGAATGCACTTGGCCAAGCCAGCATTGCGGTTGACCTGCTTCCCGGCAACCATTCTCTGCTGGCGACATATTCGGGCGACGCCACTCATAAGCCATCGGTTTCCCCAGTGGCCGAAGTGCAGGCCCAGGTCAGCAGCACTCCCAACTTCACGGTCGCTGCGGCGCCTGCAACGCTGACTCTCACCGCCGGTCAATCAGGAACAGCTACGGCCTCAGTAACTCCAGTGAACAGCGCCGCGCTCACGGCCCCGATGTTCATCACGATGTCCTGTTCCGGCCTTCCCGATCAGTCCTCCTGCAGCTTTACACCGGAGAACCTTGAAATCCTGCCGGCAGCCACAGCTCCGCTCACCAGCACGTTGGTCATTCTCACCCAGGCGCAGTCCACAGCCTCGGTAACCCATTCCCGCTCCAATTCAGTGGCCTTGGCAATTCTGCTGCCCGGTGCGCTCTGCTTTGGCGGACTAGCCTGGGGTGCACGTCGCCGCCCGTGGTTGCAAAGGCTTTCGCTCCTCACCTTGCTTGCACTCGTTACCGTGATGGGTACAACAGGCTGCAATCCTCGCTACGACTACTTCCACCACGGGCCGCCCATCAATCCCGCCACGCCTTCTGGAACTTACACGGTCATCGTCACTGCCCAATCCAGCAACGGCGTCACGGCAATCACGAATTCCACCACCTTGGCACTCACTGTCAAGTAATCTGGGCTGCATGAACCGCTGGCATCCCCTTCCCGCGGAACTCTACGCGCTGGTCGAGCACACGCCGGCAACCGTCCTGCTTGAGGGCGCACAGCCTGTTGCAGCCGAGTCTTGCGCAATCGATCTTGGCAAAGCTGGGCCGCACCCCATCTCCGGTTCGCGCCTTTTTACGGCTCCCCTCCGCATCCTCATCGCCAACCAATTGGCCGATCTCCCCGCTCTGTTTGCAGAGATTGAGGGCGCAGTTGCTCTTGGCCACCATGCCGCCGGATATTTCAGCTACGAATGCGGTCATTTCTTTGAGCCCACGGCAGCCCTGCGGCCAATTCGCCCCGGCCAGCCGCTAGCCTGGCTCGGCATCTACGACCGGTGTTATCTCTTCGACCACCATGCTGGGACATTCGCCGACGGCAATCCTCCCGGCCTTGAGAAATTCCGTTCTGCAATGATTGGCCTGCAGCAGGAACCCGCTCCGCAACTCGAAACCGCGCTGCCTATCACGGAACAGCAATACGCTGAACGCATCGCTACCATTCATGAGTGGATTCGCTCGGGCGACATCTATCAGCTCAACTTTACTGTGCCCGTACGGGTGCATTCCGCAGGCAGCTCTGCCGCACTTTACCAAAGCCTGCGCAGCCGCCAGCCGGTCCCCTACGGCGCTTTCCTCCATACCCAGCAGGACCGCCGCATCCAATCCTTTTCGCCGGAACTGTTCTTCCGCCTGGAAGACAATGCAATCACGCGCAGCATCACCACTCGCCCCATGAAGGGAACCGCCCCGCGCGGCCGAACGACGCGCGAAGATCGAGATATTGCGGAGTGGCTCAGCAGCGACCCCAAGAACCGCAGCGAGAACGTGATGATCGTCGACCTGCTGCGCAACGACCTCGGCCGTCTCTGCAACTACGGCAGCGTGCGCGCAGAAAACCTGTTTGCCGTGGAGCGCTATCCGACACTCATGCAAATGACGTCGACTGTGACCGGCGAACTGCGACCCGATGTCAACTTCCAACAGATCTTCCGCGCACTCTTTCCCTGCGGGTCCGTCACAGGCGCTCCCAAGGTCCGCGCTATGCAATTGCTGGCCGCGGTCGAGGGCCAGCCAAGGGGTGTCTACACCGGCGCGATCGGATTTTTTTCAAAACAGGAGACCGTCTTCAACGTCGCCATTCGCACACTGGAACTCGATGGCGACCTCGGCTCCATGGGCGTCGGGAGCGGCATCGTCATCGACTCTGTTCCAGCCGCCGAGTTTCGCGAGTGCCTGTTGAAGGTGGAGTTTCTCACCCGTCCCGCGCATCGCGTCCCAGATTCGAGTCCAGGCCGCTTCTCGCTCATTGAGACCATGCTCTGGCACGGTGAATATCCGCTCATCGAGTTGCATCTCGATCGCCTCGAAGATTCAGCGCACTACTTCGATTTCCGATGCGAGCGCGCGGAAATCAAGGCCGCACTGCAGGCCCACGCCGCAAACTTCGAGCGAATGTGGGGGACTCAGAAATCGGAAGGCCTCGAACGTCCCCGCAGAGTCCGCCTGCTTCTCGATCACGATGGCAACCTGCAAATTGAAGACGAACTCCTGCACGATCCCGCAACCGCAGGGACTGGAAGACTCGGCCGTGTCTGCATCGCCTCTGAGCGCACCGATCCCCAGGACCCCATGTTCTTTCATAAGACAACCCGCAGGCCCCTCTACGCGGGAGCCTTCAAAGCCGCTTCTGCAGCGGGCTTCGACGATGTCCTGTTCATGAACTCGCGCGGCGAAATCACTGAATGCGCCATGAACAACATCTTCATTGAGAAAGACGGTTGCCTATTCACGCCGCCGGTCGAGTGCGGCTTGCTGCCCGGCGTCCATCGCCGCCATCTTCTTGAAACACGTCCATTCACAATGGAGCGCATGCTTTCTCTCGACGATCTGCGCCACGCCGATGCCATCTATCTATCGAATGCAGTTCGCGGTCTGCGGAGAGTCGCCATCACGTGGGAAGACTAGCCCCCCGACTCGGTTGCATCCATCCTTTGCAGGCCTGTTTTGCGAACGCTGAGATCCTGCATGCGCCTCCCGATCTTCAGGCCTTATCCTCGATGCAGACCCTCTCGTGATTGACTTCGCCCAAACCGTCAAGCAGCAGGCAGACATCGTCAAGGTGATCGAGGGCTACATTCGCCTGCGCAAGGCGGGTGCGCAGAACTACTCCGGCCTGTGCCCGTTTCATAAGGAAAAGTCGCCGTCGTTTTCGGTCCACGCAGTGCGCCAGTTCTATCACTGCTTCGGTTGCCAGGCTTCAGGAGACGTCTTCAGCTTCGTAGGCAAAATTGAGAACGTCACCTTCCCCGAGGCGGTGCGCATCGTTGCGCAAAAGTGCGGCATCCCGCTGCCCAAGCGCGAGTTCTCCTCACCCGAAGAAGCAGCCGGTGCACGCCAGCGAGCCAAACTTCTCGAGTTGCACGAAACCGCGACCGCGTGGTTTGAAGAGCAGTTGCAACGGCCTGAAGGCGCGGTCGCCCGCGAGTATCTCGCCGGCCGCGGACTCACACCCGAAGGCATCAAGACCTTTCGCATTGGTTATGCTCCTGACAGCTTCAACGCTCTGCGCGACCGCCTGAGCGGCATGGCCGACGGTGAGACTCTCCGCGCCTGTGGCCTGTTCAGTTCAAAAGAGCAAGGGGATGGAAGCCAAGGCCCGATCTACGACCGCTTCCGCAGGCGCGTCATGTTTCCCATCGCCAATGAAAGCGGCCGCGTCATCGCTTTCACAGCGCGCACTCTCGACACCGGCGACAAGGCTGGAGCAAAGTACATCAACTCGCCGGAGACGCCGCTCTACTCCAAGAGCCTGGTGCTGTTCAATCTCGACAAAGCCCGCACCTCCATTCGCCAACACGATTTCGCGCTGCTGGTCGAAGGCCAGATGGACTGCATCTCCGTCTTTCTGCGTGGCATTCAAAACGTCATCGCTACCAGTGGAACGGCCTTTACCGAGCAGCAGGTGGCCCTGTTGCGCCGTCACACTTCGCAGGTCATCGTCAACTTCGATCCCGACGCCGCCGGCAGCAATGCCGCGGAGAAGTCGATTGCTTTGCTCACCGAGGAGGGCTTCAACATCAAGATTGTCACCCTCGACGGCGGCCTCGATCCTGACCGCTACATTCGTGAGCGTGGTCTTGAGGCCTACACTGCCGCCCTCCGCGGTGCGCGCCGCCAGTCCGACTACCTCATCGAACGCGCCCGTCAAATGTTTCCCGGGGCCAGCTCGGAGCAGAAGGTCAAGGCAATGAATTACTTGCTGCCCCACATTCGGCGCATGCCTGAGAAGCTAGCACGCGACCAATTTGCAGGCGACGCCGCGCAAAAGCTGGGCATCGACTCGGCCGTCCTCCGCGAGGAGCTCCGCCAGGCCGCCCTGAAGCGCCGCGACCACGTTGAGGTGCGAGCCTCCGCCTTCACTGAGGTGGAGCGGGTCCTCCTGCGTGCTCTGGCCATCACTGACCCTGATCACCTGGGATCCCGGCGGATTGCGGCCCAGGCCATCGCTGAACAACCACAATGGTTTGAGCGGCTTACCACTTTCTCGGCCCTCGAGGCTCTCGCCATCCGCCAGGCCATTGACCCGATGGACGTTGTCGAGGACCCGGCTCAGAGAGCTTTGCTGGCCCAGGTGCTCCTCGCGGAGACCAAGTCCCCCGAAGAAACTGAAGTGCAGAGTGCCGTCCAGGAGATTCAGGAGCGGGCCATGGAAACCCGTCTGCGCGACCTCCGTACGCAAATCGCTGAATCCGAACGCCGCGGCGACTTCACTGAACTGGCCCTGCTTACCCAGCAAAAACTTGAACTGGACCGCGCTCTCCGCCAACTGCACCATCAAAAACCGCCGGAGCGCTAGCTGCCTCTCACGGTGGTCTCCGGTGGCCAAAATCGTGCGTCCATTTCGCAGTTCATGCGTCTAATTTCTTGGGAACAGAAGCGGGGGAGAAGCAAATCTGCCCGACCGCAGTGATCCGGCAGCCAAACAGTTGCCTATTTGATCCTTGGTTCGCGTTGGCGTCTCCAGGGTGGACTGTGGTATTCTGTTGATCTCTGTGAGGATGCGCGCCCCTCTGCCCCAACCATGAGCTTCGGCTCGCGGGCGAACCAGGAAAAACCTGAAGCGCTTGTCATCCTGCTCCGAGCAAACCCCTGAAACCGCATTTTTTTGCGGAAGAACGCAGGTCTGCGTCCGTGTGCGCCTGGATTTCCTCAGATCTCCAATGGAGATCTTTTCTTCGCGCTCGGAGCCGGGCCCCGCACCGTCGCGCAAAACGGTGCTGCATCTGCCATGCGCATGATAGTAGAGAGTAGGGAAATTTTGGCGATTGACGACAAGTTCGAACATGAAATTGAAGGCCTGATCGAGGTTGGCAAGGAGAAGGGCTATCTCACCTACGGCGACGTGAACGACATGTTGCCTGAAGAGATTGGCTCTGCCGACGATCTCGACGACCTGATCACTACCATTGGTACCCAAGGCATCGATCTGCTGGACACGCCCAAGTTTGCAGCCGACAAAGACTTCGAACTCGAGGAAGGCGAAGATGTCGAGCTCGACCTGACCCCAGGAACACTCGAGAAAACAAACGACCCCGTCCGCATGTACCTGCGTGAGATGGGCACTGTGCCGCTGCTTACCCGCGAGGGCGAAGTTGAAATCGCCAAGCGCATTGAGCGCGGCCAGCTCCGCGTACTCAAAGCCATTTCGCGTTCCCCCATCGTGATCCGCGAGATCGTGGCTCTTGGTGAAGACCTGAAGCGCGGCGTGCGCAACGTAAAAGAAGTGGTCATCTTCGACGAAGAAGAGCTCACTGAAGATGTGGTGCAGACCCGCGTCAAGGCCACCGTAGCGCGCATCGACGCGCTCGTCAAGCACCAGAAGAGAATTGCTGTACTCGAAGAAAAGCTCGCAGGGCCCGTGCCCACCACCAAGCCCAAGATCCGCGAAGCACGCCACACCCGCTGGCTCGTCGCTCGCGAAAAGGTTTTGATCTCGCGCATCGTGCGTGAGCTCAAGTACACGGCACTCGAACGCAAGCGCCTGCTCGACAAGGTCAATAAGACCGTCGACACCATGCGCACGCTCGAGCGCCAGATCCGTTCTCTGGATCAGAAGCACGAAGCCTCGAAGAGCGAGGAGCTGAAGAAGGAGTATCGCCGCCAGCAGAAAAACTGCAAGGCCGACCTCGAAAAAATCGAGGGCGACGCCGGCGTCTCCATCGCCGAGCTCAAGCGCACGCAGCGCGAAATGATTCAGGGCGACATGGACGCCGAGCAGGCCAAGAGGGAGCTGATCGAAGCTAACCTTCGGCTGGTCGTTTCCATCGCCAAGAAGTACACCAACCGCGGTCTGCAATTCCTCGACCTCATTCAGGAAGGCAACATCGGCTTGATGAAGGCCGTCGACAAGTTCGAGTATCGCCGCGGCTACAAGTTCTCAACGTACGCCACATGGTGGATTCGCCAGGCCATCACCCGCGCCATCGCCGACCAGGCCCGAACTATTCGAATTCCTGTGCATATGATCGAAACCATCAACAAGCTCATCCGCACCAGCCGTCAGCTCGTGCAAGAGCTTGGCCGCGAACCTTCAAGCGAAGAGATTGCCCGCCGCATGGACATTCCCGTCGCCAAGGTCCGCAAGGTGCTCAAGATCGCGCAGGAGCCCATCTCGCTCGAAACGCCCATCGGCGAAGAAGAGGATTCGCACCTCGGCGACTTCATTGAAGATCGCCAGGCCGTCTCGCCTTCTGAGGCCGTCATCAGCGTCAACCTCAAGGAGTACACCTCGCAGGTCCTTCGCACGCTTACCCCGCGCGAAGAGCGTGTCATCAAGATGCGCTTCGGCCTAGAAGACGGCTCCGAGCACACGTTGGAAGAAGTGGGTCAGAGCTTCCAGGTCACGCGCGAACGCATTCGACAGATAGAAGCCAAGGCATTGCGCAAGCTGCGCCACCCCAGCCGCAGCCGCAAGCTGAAGGCCTTCGTCGAAGGCGTCAAAGAGATGTAACACCGGCTGCAAGTGAGCCGAAAAAAGGGCCGCAGCCTTGGAAGGGGCTGCGGCTTTTTGTTGTTCGTGGCAGCTATCTCAAGAGGTCGGAACCGCCGAGGCTCCAATCTCGGCCCAATCTTCTGCTCGCAGTCTCATCCTCGCGGCCGCAATGTTTTCTTCCAAGTGCGCCACCTTCGATGTCCCCGGGATCGGCAACATCACCGCCGATTTCTGTAGCAGCCACGCCAGCGAAATCTGGGCCGGCGTGAACCCGTGCAGGGCCGCAAACTTTGCCAGTGGCTGCGCTGCAGGATTTTCCGCCTTCAGCAGCTTGCCCCCCGCAATTGGGTACCACGGCATGAATCCAATCCTCTGCTTCTCGCAATAAGCCAGCGTCTCCTCGTGCCGCCGGTCGGCCAGACTGTATCGATTCTGAACAGTCACCACTTCTACGATCTTCCGCGCCGATTCAATCTCTGCCGGTGTCACCTCGCTCAACCCGATATGCCGGATCTTGCCCTGTTCCTGCATCTTTTTCAAAGCGCCAAGGCTTTCTTCCAGCGGTGTTCGCGGATCGATCCGGTGCAGCTGGTAAAGATCGATGCGTTCCAGCTTCAGCCGTCGCAGGCTCATCTCCACACACTGTATCAAATACCCGGCACGCCCCACATACTCGGTCTTCGCCGGCCCTTGCCGCGTGATTCCGCCTTTGGTGGCGATCACCAGTCCAGCGGGATACGGCGCCAGCGCCTCGCCAATCAGCCTCTCCGCAATCTCTGGCCCGTAGGCGTCGGCGGTGTCGATCAGCGTGACGCCCAGTTCCACGGCTCTCAGCAGTACGCGCTTGGCTTCGGCGGCGTCGGCTGGCTCGCCCCATGCGCCATCGCCCACCAGCCGCATGGTTCCATAGCCGAGCCGATGAACGTTGAGATCGCCGCCAATCAGGAATTTGCCGCTGGCGGACGCAGATAAGGGTTTTGCGTCCATGATTTAATTTAGATGGTTTTAGCCGCGCATGGGTGTGGGACAATGCATGGCGTGAGGCTGCCGGGAACCACACCCGGGTCGGTTGCGTATATTTTCAAGAAGAACAGGCAAGGAGAGCCACCCATGAGCAGCATCCCGTATCCCAACCAGCAAGCCATCTTCTATCAGCAGTATGAGTCGGTGCGTCGCGACGAGGTCATTGGCATTCTGCTTGCGCTGTTTCTGGGCGGCTTTGGCATTCACCACTTCTATCTGCGCAACACCGGCCTCGGCGTTCTCTACGCCTGTTTCTGCTGGACGCCGATTCCATGGATTCTGGGCTTCATCGAGTGCTTCTTCATGCCCGGGCGCGTCCGCGAGTTCAATGCCATCCAGGCAGTGGGTATTGCCGCCGCTCTCGGCATTCCCATGCCCGGTTGGGGACAGCCCATGCATGTCACGGTCAACATGCCGCCCGCAGCGCCGGCAGGACAACCCGCGCAAACTGCTCCAGCCGTTCAGCCCGGCACGCTCGTAGCCTGCGGTCGCTGCCAGCAAACTAACGTAGCCGGCTCCCGCTTCTGTTCCGCCTGCGGAAACGCGCTGTAGTGCAGGAGCGCCGGGATCGTCCCTGATCATTTCTCATGAGCTTGGCAGCCGTGACTTCTTGCCAGCCTGTGTCAGCTGCGCCTTGGACTGGGAAGGCCGCAAATAGTGGAACCGCACCAGGTAGATCTTCTCGCCTCTTCCATGCTTGGCTACTTTGAGAAGGTCGAGCACTCCCGTAAATCCTGACTCGCGGGCCAGCGCTGGAGTGATATCCGGAAGGCCAATCAGCTCGATCGAATCCACCAAGATTTCGCCTTCGTCCATCCGATACCGGCCGCCCACTCTGACGTGGGGGCGCGTCCAGATCCGCACACTGCAGGTGATTTCCCCACGGCGTACTCCTTCGCGAAGGCGCTTGGCGAACATCATGGTGAGAGTCTATCGCCAGCCATACTCGAGTGGAAATCGGATGTGTGCAGGCGAGCGAAACAAGGCGCGCAGCTCACTCTCAGCAGCGCGCCTTATTTCATCCCGAATTAAATTTGGATTTGGACTCTAGCGGTGTCCGTGGCCGACGGCATGACCGCCAGCCCGGAATCCGGGCAGCGCGTGCTCGCGACCCGCATCATGGCCAGCATTGCCCACGTGGCCTTGTCCATCGCGCGCTTCGTTTCCGTGGAAGTGGTTGAACGATTGTGCTCCGCGTTCTGGCAGCGGTCCGTGATAGCCGTTACGCGGGTCAAATCGGTTGTCGATGTGGCCATAGAAGCCATGAGGGTCGTGGAACCAGGGACCGGCCCCGATAAATCCACCGCCGACAAACCAGTCAGGCCCGTAGTAGCCATACGGGGCGCAGTCATAAGGTGGGTAATCGAAATCGCCGTAGGAGCAGACGGGAGTCACACCAATACCGACAGCAACCTGGGCCGATGCGGCCGGAGTGCAGCAAAACAGGGCAGACGCGAGAACTGAAAGTACAAGAAATCTTACGAGGCTCATGGTTTTTTCCTTCACCTGTTTTTAAAGATGAAAGCGAAGCCTCGAGTTGTCTCGCCGGCGTGCAGTTCCAGGAAAAGCACTCCAACTGTCTGTCAATAAACTACATATTTGCGTGCCCAGACCGCATGGACTCGTTGAATTGCGGCTTGGTAAAGTTCAGTCCCGCTTCCAGAGCAGCCTGGTACTCTGCAGCGCGGGCCATCAGCTGCGGCGTGGCCGTCGCAAACTCGCCGTTCAGCACCATCAATCCCTCGCCGGCTTCATCGCCTGCCATGCGCAACAAGTCTTCCTCAGTGGTATTCAGATACTGCGCATCCCGCGGATCGGCAATCCATACCGGCTTGCCCTCGCCCAGCACGCCCGAGAGCCAGTACACCTTGCACAAGAGGTACTTCAGCCGTGCCGCGTCGTCGGTCTCCGTGAATACAAACTTCTTCTGCCAACGGCTGTAGTAGCGCGTGGTCACCGGCACCGGCTGCCGATTGCCGGACTTGACGAACTCCAACTGGCCCAGGTCCACCGTCTTGCGCACCGCGTTGTACACAAAGGTCTCCGCGTACGGCTGCTCCATGGCAGGCACAATCTCAGCGAAGGTCAGTGTCACCGACGCAGCTACTTTGGCGTGCAGGTTATGCGTTCCACCATCGGCAAGGTGCAACTCTCCATGGACGATGTACGTGTCCGCGCCTGAAACCGAAGTGTGGAACGGCCACCGAAACTGGCCGAATGCCACCGGCAGACCGCCCAGCGTCACGTAACACTCGGGGCGAGGATTGCGCAGACGCTTGGCTTCGCCCGCAAGGTGAGCCGTCATGGTGGGCAGCAGGTGAGGCTTGTCGAAGTCGAATGCCTCGCTCAGTTCCAGCTTGAGAGTGCGGCCCGCGAGTTCCGCGGCCGGCAAGCCAAGTTCAAAGACCGCCGTGGGCTTTCCGTGAAAGTCAGTGCCTTCAGTTGCAGACACCATCACCAGTCCGGCTTGTTTGGCGGCAGTTTGTACTGATGAAACGAGAGAGGTTTTCAGTTCAGCGGTCATTCGCGGGGAATCCTATATTCGTGGGCTCAGAATCGGTGCGCAGCCGAGGATCGGCAACGCACATCCAATTCTAAGCGAGCAGCCGGGCACGCGTCGCATTTACAATATCAATTGTGTCCACCGCAGCGTCGTCGCCGATCATTCTCGCTGAAAACCTGACCAAGGTATATGCTGCGGGGAAGATTCAGGTCACCGCGGTGCATGGCGTTTCGCTGGCTGTGGAGCGCGGAGAGTTTGTGGCGATCGTAGGCCCTTCAGGCTCTGGAAAGTCCACCCTTTTCTACCTGTTAGGCGGCCTTACTCGCGCCACCGAGGGCCGCGTCGTCGTCGATGGAGTGGATTTTGCCACTCTTGACGACGGCCAGCGCACACGGCTCCGCAAGCACCGGATTGGCTTCGTCTTTCAAAAGTTCAACCTGCTGCCCACGCTCTCAGCCATGGGCAACATTGAGATCGCATGGGCAATCAGCGGCAACAAGGGCCCTCTGGACCTGAAGTACCTCGACCATCTCAGCGACCTCCTCTCCATCAAAAGCAGGCTCAAGCATCGCCCTTCAGAGCTTAGCGGAGGCGAACAGCAGCGGGTCGCCATCGCCCGGGCCCTCATTACCCGACCGGCTATAGTGCTGGCCGATGAGCCCACCGGCAATCTGGATACCAAGAACTCCGACGCCGTGCTGCAAATGCTGGTGCGTTCCAACCGGGAACTGGGCCAAACCACGCTGATGATCACCCACAATCCTGAAGCCGCCTCCATTGCCAACCGCATTCTCTACATGCGCGACGGTCAGATTGTGAGTGAGAAGAAACCATCCCAGCCCGATGCTGCTGCGGCGGCCGCAAGTGCATCTCTTGTGGTCCCATCTTCGGTGGCCGCCGCGGTTTGACCGCATTTCGGCTGCCCGGTATACTCAATCTTGCACTATGCGGGAGTAGCTCAGTGGTAGAGCATCGCCTTGCCAAGGCGAGGGTCGCGAGTTCAAATCTCGTCTCCCGCTCCATTCCGCCCTCCGGCGCCAGCCGGGTTGGCTACGGTGGTCTGGAGCGATTCGCGTTCACATAGGCAGCCCTGCCAAGGCGCGGTACCCAAGTGGTAAGGGAGAGGTCTGCAAAACCTTTATGCGTCGGTTCGATCCCGACCCGCGCCTCCATACCTTTCAACAACTTAAAGCTGATAAGTTGCAGACGAGCGTCGACGCCGTTGGGGGCTCAGGCATTGCTCCGCCCATCAGACTGGGAGCGCTCTAGTTGGCGGAGTCCTTCTGGCGAGTAGCCTTGACGGCAGAAAGAACTCCAATGCCCACCATCACCACGCCACCCGCGAGAATCCAATGCGAGGGCATGTGAACCAGGTGTGCGATGTAAACCAGTCCGCCAATCAGGATTGCAAACCCGATTGCATAAATCCCAAACGACATAAAGTCACCTTCTGGAGTCGGTCGCGGTTCAACTGCGTAACGCCGGTTTGTATCCAGCTTGACGTACAGGAGGCAATCGGGCGGCGGTGCTTAAACCCATTGAGCTCGCTCGGCCTTTCACCGTGGCTTTGGTGGCAGGGTGAGAAGATTTGGCCTGGATGCGTTCTCATCCGGAAGTTGATCGTGCAGAACCACAGTCAGCAGAGATCGATGCACCCAAATGCGGGCGTCGTAATCGATGTAGCCAAGCTTCCTGAAGCGATTCATGAAAAAGCTCACACGTGACCGCGTTGTGCCAATGATTTCCGCCAGTGTCTCCTGTGTCACCGCCGGAATCAGCGTCCCGGGTTCGCCCGGCTCGCCGTACTCCGCCATTAACAGCAGTGTTCGTGCCAGGCGTCTCTCGCTGGAGTTGAACAGCTGATCGATGAGATCCGCCTGGGTTCTTATGCCCCGGAGGAGCATGAATTGCAGGAAAAAATCAGAGAATGCGTGCTCTTCATGCAGCGCTCGGAGCATCTCATTCCGTTCGATCTTCAGCAGCGTGCAGGCAACAAGGGCTGTTGCTGACCCCACACGCAACACCCCCCCATGGGTGATTGCCTCTTCGCCGGCAAAGTCCCCGGCGCCCATCAACGTAACGGTGGCTTCTTTGCCCCTCTTTGAAACAACCGTGATCTTGGCCCGTCCGGTCTGCAGAAAGAACACCGATTCGGCGGGGCTTCCCTGAGCAAAGAAAGCCTGCTTCGCCCGCACCTGAAGGATCTGTCTTCCTATCCCCTCGGTCGAAAGGTACTTGGCGGAATCAAAAGGCTTCTTCGCTGCTCCATCCATCTGGATGCACTCCTGTCGCGCGGCCCGTAAAACGTTCTTTCGCTCAAATGCCGCTGCAGCGAGAGAGGTTCCACGAACTTACTCCTCTACGCCAGTTCGCTCATATGGGAAGCATCCCATCGATTCGTGCGAAAGTCTGAGCATTATGGCTCATTGTCCGCATCTGCATCAGCAGAATTTGCCCGCATCCTGTGGCCGAATCGACAGGTGGCTTTTCACTATCTCCCTCTTCGCGCAACTTCCGCACACTAAAATCGAACGAGGATCGGAGTTACCCATTCGTGCGGAGGTTTGTGTGGAGTTTTGACTTCTCTACGAAGGGCCGCATGTCGCGGTTGCCAAGGACAGAGCACGCGCCACACAACAGCACGATCTGCGACGTCATTTCCATAAGCAGCTCAGACGGCTTTAGACCACCCATCCCAATCTCCTTCGCCTCGCGCAACCGGTTGGCATGGTGGCCGCATCTCGGGCCGGGCAGCCCGTGTCCCCCGCTGATGAAGACAACCTGAACTTTATGCGTTCGGGCTGGAGTCAGTTGGGAAGCCAATGGGGTCGGCTCGGCTACAACTTTGTACCGCTGGCCACTCTGGATATGTATCTCCAATGCAGTGTTGAGGTCTTGTTCCTCCGCCCGATTCAATCCGGGGTGCTGATCAATGCAGGAGATTTGGATCCGCGTGTAAAACCCCTCCTTGCAGCTTTCCGCTTGCCGAATAGCTTTGATGAAGTGGCGGCAAGTCCTCCAATCCCCGATGAACATCCTTTTTTCTGTCTGCTACAAGACTCGTTGCAGATCACGGAGATCAAGGTGACCACTGATGATCTGCCGCTCCATCCCTACGAGAGAGATCTCAGGGCGCACGACGTCTTTCTCGGGGTTACCATCCGGCTCAACCCGACAATTCCGCACCCTCGGGCATGGGTCTTCTAAACGCCGCAACCCAATGCCCCGACGCGCAGGCCAATCCATCCTTACAGTTTCTACCCATCCAGAATCACCCGATCCAGCGGCGACCTTTTACTGCCATTGCCAGGCATTCTCAAGCATCAGGAACGCCGAGGATTCCCGCCGCTGGAGCGGCAGATTATTCCCATTTTGTCGCTCGTTTACTGTTCAAGCACACAGCCGAAGGCAATAACCAATAAGTAACATTGCGTGCGGTACTTTCGCGGGTATACTCCAGCAGGTACTGGCACGTGGAACCAAGAAGTCAGCGATGGCCCTTGGCCGCGGCCCCTTATGTTCTTCTGCGTTTCTGTCCGTTTGTCGCCAACCACATGGAAGCGCAGTGTTTACAACGTTGCATGGAGTTGCACATGAACCGCACCCCAGTTCAAGTCGCCAGTCCGGAGCTTGACGGAATCACCGTCTTCGGAACTGCCGTCGTCTTGACCCAAAACACCAGCAACGCGGAAGTCTATTTCGTAAGCGGCCAGCGCGCAGCAAAATCAAGAGCAGCCTTCGCTGCCATGCGCAGAGCTCCGCGACGTCTCATCAGCATCATGCTTGCACTTGCGGCGCTCCTGCCCATGGCCGCAGGCGCGCATGCGCAAGTCTCATTTGGATCGCAAAACGACGGCACCACATCCGGCGCTCAAAGCGTCACTGTCACTGCGCAGGTCGCCGCTACAGTGAACTCGGTACTGGTGTTGACCTCCGGTGTGCCCAGCCTTGACTTTGCCGTCGGTACCGGAACGTCAAACTGCCTGGTGACCCTGGCCAAGGGCGCAACATGCACGGAATCCGTCACGTTCACGCCCTCGGTGCCAGGCCTTCGCATGGGCGCGGTGGTCCTGCTTGATAACAACAGCAACGTCATCGGCACTGCCTATCTGTCGGGAATAGGGTTGGGTGGTCTGGGGGTTCTGGTTTCCGGCAACATGCCCGGAATCGCCGGCCAGGGACGTCTCTTCAGTGGGCCTCTCGGAGATGGCGGACCCGCGACGCAGGCCTCGCTGAACCTGCCTTCCGGAGTTGCACTCGACGGATCAGACAACCTGTATATCGCTGACAGCCTCCACTATCGCGTCCGCATCGTGAATGCCAAAACCGGCATCATCACCACCGTTGCCGGCATCGGACAGCCCGGCTATACCGGCGACAACGGGCCAGCCAACAAGGCAACCCTCAACACCCCGTCTGGCGTGGCCATCGATGGGGCTGGCAATCTCTTCATTGCAGACACGGGCAACAATGTCGTTCGCAAGGTTACGGCGTCCACTGGAATCATCACCACTGTGGCCGGCAACGGCCTGCCCGGCACCCCGGCAAACGTAGGTGATGGTGGGCAGGCAGTCCTTGGCAATCTCAGTCAACCGATTGGCGTCACCGTTGACGCCGGCGGCAACCTGTTTATTGCCGACTATGCTGACCATCGCATCCGCAGAGTCGATGCCGTTACGGGCATCATCACCACTGTTGCTGGAAATGGAACAACCAATCCAGGGACCGGTGTTGGCGGATTCGCCGGAGACGGCGGCCCGGCCACGAAGGCTGAGCTCAACTTCCCGTATACGGTCGGATTCGACACGGCTGGGAACATGTACATCCCCGATTCCCTGAACAACCGCGTTCGCATGGTAAATACCTCCGGCGTCATCACTACCTATGCTGGAAACGGAACGCCGAGCTTTGGAGGCGACGGTGGTCCCGCTACTTCTGCCTCCCTCTTCTCGCCTGAGGGCGTCGTTGCAGATCCGGCTGGGAACATCTATATCTCTGACACGCAAAACGCCGCAATTCGCAAGGTAAGCTCCGCAACCAGCGCCACCGCTGGAGAGATCACGTCCATCGCTCTGAATGCCCGCGGCGAAGATCTTTACATCGGAGCCCTGTATCCCCTCAGCATCTACGCGCCTGTCGGCATCACCATGGACGGCAGCGGCAATATCTACGTCGCCAATTACTACAACCAGCTTGTCCAGGAGATTCAAAGCAACTTTGTCGCTCTCGACTTCAGGTATACGCCCATCCGTCAGGGCTCGATATCCGCACCGATGCTGCAGGAAGTTGAGAATGATGGCAATTCACCCTTCGATGTGACTTCAATTACCTATGGTCCAAATGTCACATTCGATCCCACGACGACCACGTGTGTCATGAGCCCCCCGTTGATGACTGTGAATGAAGACTGCAAGATCGGTGTCGTCTTTGCGCCGTCCAAATCAGTTGTCATTCCGCCGCCCAACATTGCGCAGCAGATAATTGACAACGTCGATGTCGCCGGCAACACGGTGAACACTCCCCTCGACATCCAGGTGTGGGCCATCGCAACGGTTGTCAATGCTACAACGACCACCTTGACGGCCAACCCCAATCCATCGGGATATGGCAACAACGTTAGCTTTACAGCAACCGTGACCACCGGTGTTGGAACGGGGCCACTGACGGGAACTGTGACCTTCTACATTGACGGCGTTGTTGCTCCCGGGGCGCCGATCATCTTGAACCAGGCAGGCGTCGCTGTCTTTTCAACCAACACGCTCACCGTTGGAGTGCACCAGATCAAGGCGTCGTACGCCGATAACAACTCACCGCCCCTTCATTTCCCCAGCACATCGGCGCCTTTGACTGAGACGGTGCTTGAAGGCACGGTCACTGCTCTCGTCTCCAGCCAGAACCCATCTGCAATAGGGCAAAGCGTCACCTTCACGGCGACGGTCACAGTACCGCCCGGCGGAGGCAACGTGCCCCCCGACGGCACCGTTCTGTTCTACGACGGCGCGGCCATCCTTGGCGCTACCACACTGAGCGCGTCAGGCGTGGCGACATTCACCACCTCCACTCTCACGAATGGCGCGCATTCCATTACCGCCGTGTATGGCGGTGATTCAAACAACCAGATCACTGGCAGCACCTCGGCCGTTTTGACTCAAGAGGTCCTGGCAAGTTCCGGCGTGACCATCGTTTCAAGTCTTAACCCCTCCGTTTACGGCTTGTCCGTCACCTTCACCGTTACCATTGCCACCACAGGGGTTGCGCCCGCATCAGGAACGGTCAACATTCTTGATGGAGGCGTGCAAATCGGCACCGCTACGCTTGCGGCTGGCGCGGGAACATTTACGACCTCTTCGCTCATGGTCGGCTCCCATGCCATCTCGGCGGCCTACCTTGGCGATACGAACTACGGTCCCGGCAACTCCCCGGCCATCAACCAGGTAGTCACGCAGGCATCCACCACAACAGCTGTGGCAGCTTCTCCTAACCCAGCCTTCGCCGGCGGGACAGTGGCCCTCACGGCCAGCGTCAAAATCACGAAGGGCTCCGCGACACCGACCGGCGTCGTCACCTTCACCAGCGGTGCCGTCACTCTGGGCAGCGCGGCGCTCGGCGCGTCCGGAACCGCCGCCGTGAATGCGACCTTTGCGGTCGGCAACTACAACATCGTTGCCACCTATTCAGGAGATTTGAACGACGCCGGCAGCATCTCCGCACCGCTTCCGTTGACAGTGCAAATTGCATCCACCACCACCGCGGTCACGGCCACCCCGAATCCTGCTATCGTCACCACTCCGGTGGCGCTCACCGCCAAGGTCACCAGCACAGGCGGGATACCCACAGGCTCGGTCACCTTCTTTGCTGATGGCGTTTCCATCGGAACCTCCGCCCTCGACGTCACAGGCACGGCCACCCTCAGCATCTCCACTCTCCCAACCGGCACCCACGTCATCACTGCAACCTATGCCGGCGATGTCAATAACACGCCCAGCACCTCGCCGGCTTATAGCCTCGTGGTGGGAACCATCCCCACGGCCACAGCTCTCGGAGCCACGTCCTCCTCCGCTCCCAACTCGCAGGTGGCTCTCGTGGCCACGGTAATCGATAGTTCCGGCCCCACGCCCACAGGCACCGTAACCTTCACCAACAACGGCACGGTTATCGGAGCAGCCACCCTGAACTCAAGCGGCGTGGCAACCCTCAACCCGAATCTATCTACTGGCACCTACAGCATCGTTGCCAACTATGGCGGAGACCCGCTGCACTCCCCGTCTGCATCGCTTCCGGCTACGGTCCTGGGCACGCCGCTTGACTTCAATATCGCCGTGAATCCGCAATCAGTCACCATCAAGACCTCGCAAAGCGCAACGGTCAACATCACGTTTACCTCCATCAGCGGATTTACTGACACTCTCGGTCTGGGCTGCGCTTCGCTTCCGGCTGCAGTCAACTGCCATTTCTCCAGCCCCAGCGTCACCCTCGCGGCCAACGGCACTCAAACCGCCCAGGTAACCATTGACACTAACAATCCGCTCAGCGGTGGCTCGGGTTCCTTGATCACCCAGCCCAACAGCCACGGTCCCTATCTGGCGGGCTTGTCCCTGCTGGGTCTTCCGATCAGCGTTTTGCTCGGTTTCTTTGTGTGGCGATTCCGCAAGCGCCACAGCACGGTCTTCACCGCGATTCTCGTCTTGTTGCTCTCTGGCGCCGCAATGCTGGTTAACGGTTGTTCCGCCGGATTCTCCCAGGTCACCGCAACACCGGGCACCTACGTGATTCAGATTTCCGCCACCGGCACCAACAGCGACGTCATCCACTATCAGAACGTGACACTGAACATTACTCCATAGGTCGATCGGATGATTCACTGCGCAGGAGAAAGATGAAGAGCGTTTTTTCCTCAGGTCACGGATGGTTGGGTGATCGACGTAAGTCCCCGTCGATGGGTCCTGTCCTCCAGGGCGCAGCGACGACTCCTGCTCGCCGCCATGCAACCTCATGCATTGGGACGTTCCTCGCTTTCGTCTTGTTCGCCGCTTTCTTCATGATCGCAAGCTTCGCATCCGCCCAGGTGGCGCCTGCGGGAGATGCTGGCGGCTACAACCTCACAGTTGGCGCCACGGCCACCGGCGACTACCTGCAATACGGCGCGCGAAAAATGATCGGCATCAATGCGATCGTTGACATCGACACCAAGCGCCGCACCGGCCTCGAAGGCGAAGCTCAATGGCTGATCTTCCACCAAACGGCCAATGTCCACACCTCCGCGTATTTGGTCGGTCCCCGTTACCACCTCACTTACGGACGGTTTCAGCCATATTTCAAAGGATTGATCGGCTTTGGTCAGTTCAATTACCCCTATAACTATGGAACCGATACCGACCTGGTAATTGCGCCCGGGGGTGGCGTTGATTTCCGCCTCACTCACAGAGTCCGTCTGCGCCTCGCCGACTTCGAATACCAGTTCTGGCCACAGTTCCACTTTGGCGCCATGTCGACGTACGGCATCAGTTCCGGCATCCGCGTTCGCATCTTCTAGAACGCGCTCGCGACGATCTTCGCAGTGTGACTCGGGTCACGGTGGTCCGCAGGAAGCTTCGGTAGCCTCGAAGTGACGGGCGCAAAGCCAATCGCGTGCCCTCATGCAGTCCCGCAATCATCCCAGCAGTAATCGAGGAGTTTTTCATTATGGCTTACGTCGTTACCGATGCCTGCACCAAGGATTTTGTGTGCGTAGCAGAATGCGCCACGGCCGCCATTGCGCCAACGGCGGCTGATCCGGCCGCCGGAACCGTCTCTCAAGTGTTCATTAATCCCGATGAGTGCATCGACTGCGGCAACTGCGCCGAAATCTGCGCACAAAACGCCATCTTCCCGGGCGACGATCTGCCCGCAGACAAAGCGCACTTTGCTGAGAAGAACAGGGCCTATTTCAACTAGAGCCCTGTGTAGATCTGAGCGATGATCCGGCCTCAGGCCGGGCGCCCTGCGTCTCTACGGTTGTGCTTTTGCCGGTGTGACAGTAGGGGGCGCGGTGGGCCGAGGCTGATTGGTCGCAGGCAGGCCTTGCGCTGTCGCTTGCGATCCAGACTGAGCAGCTGGCATCACCGGCAGAGTCAGCGTCTGCACTGTCGCGGGATCATCTCGCAGTTTCAGATAAAGCACTCCGTTCACCGGGTGGGGTACGCTCAGCTGGGTTCCGGTAAACTCCGGCCCCAAATCGGTAGCATTTTCGAAGTCCGGCGTCGCGCTGATTGAGCTAGCCAGAAAGAGATTTGCGCCCGTCAGCGTGCATGGTTTGGCAACGTTGCGCGCAATGCAGCTCCCTGAACCCCGGCAGCCTCACCAGCGTACCCAAGGGCAGCCAATCGCCGGCCACGCCGTCCTCGGAGATCGCGCGCGCCGCCACCGGCCCAAACGCCGAAGAGCCCAGGCGAGCCAGCGTGTCCACGCTTCCCATCGCCGTCTTCGCATCCCCAAGCATCAGGCTGCCATCGGCCAGCGACAGGATCGTGTGGAAGCTTCCATCAACAGCAGCCACCTCCACCTTCTGGCTGCGGGGAAACTTCACCGGCACAATCGATCGCAGGAAGAAAACGAACCGCCCTTCCACCGGCACATCGTCCGGGCTACCCAGGTGAACGGGCGAGGGCGCGGCGGTAGCATCTTCCTGCGTGCCCTTGCTCAACAGTGTCACTTGCGGGCGAGGTAGTTCTACAATCACGGGCGCCTTCAACTCGCGGCCATCGCGCAACCGCACCTTGGCTATGTAGCGCTTTCCGGGGTCCAGGTTTGCCGTGGGACCGGCGGCATTCATCGCTAACTGATCCAGATCCTGCACGCGCCTCAGGGCCGCCGGAGTGAGGGTCACGCCATCGAATTCGGCATCTTCCACCTCGTCCAGTCTCGTTCCCTTGAGCAGTGCAACCGTATCGCCAACGCTCACTGTCAGCCGGTCCAGTGATGCGGCTTCGGCATACGCTTGCATGGGCAGCTTGTCCGGATTCTCCAGTCCATACTGGAAGATCGACACAGTCATCGGCCCCGGGGCCGCATCCTGCATGGGCGCGGCGACCTGCAGCGACTCCGGCTTGGGAGACTTCCATGCCAGCGTCCGCGGTTTCCCGCCGTCTGGCTGCAGCTCCACCCGATCCACGCAAAGCGAGCTTTCTCCTTCAAGGTGCAGGGTGTCCTCGCGGCCCACCACCAGCGCAGACTGGTCGTTCGCCAGCAGCGTCCACTTGCCTGGCTGAACCGCGCGCAAATCAAACCGCGGCCCCTCCCAGTTCTCAAAGCCCCACTTTCCCCGCAGCACCCCGGTCACATCGCCTTGAGCAAGCAGCGGCGCAGGATCCACCAGCACCAGGCCGCCGGAGGATGGATCGGCCTTGACCGGCAGGTCCACTGAAGAGCTCTTCGAGCCAGCGCGGATCTCAATGTGCAGCTTCAGTCCATAGGCCAATTGGGTTGAGAACACGATCGGCGCACCTTCGGCCGGCAGCACCAGGCCCGGCTTCTCTGCACAAAAGCTCTGGGCAGGATTCACGGGATGAAGCGGCGGCGGTTTGGCCGGCCCCACCGGCGGTAACGCCACCACCACAACTGACTTTGGGTCTCGGAACGATGGCGGAACATTCAACCGCAGGTTGAGCGTATCGCTGATCGGCAGCGCCAGCGCCGGAATGTATTGGAAGTGCGCCGTATGCAGCGAAGCAAGAATCCTCGCGGTATCCACAATTGCGCCTATATACGGGCTGTACGCGCCTCCTCCGGCCATCGAGGAATAGCTCAGCTGGTTCATCAGGTCCGCTGTCGATCCACTGGTGAGTTGCACCACCAGCGACTGCGCATTGGCGTCGTCCAGCACCAGTCCCTCAGTGTGCTCCACCAGGCACGGTGCCTGCTGATCGCTCGGCTTGTCAAAACATTCCCTGTCCAGCTTGATGCCCAGGCTCCGGGCCGCCAGTTCCGCGCGCGCTTTCAGCAGTGAAGCATCGGTCTGTGAGGTCACTTTCACCTCGTTCAGGTAAGCCTCCAACCGCATCCGGTCCCAGCTGGCTGCTTGCAGGTCTTGTGTGGCCCGCACAAATGCTCCTGGCCGCCCGCGCACGGCGGCGCGCAGCGTGCTGAAGTCCCCACCGGTCTCCGGAGCCAGAAAGATGAGCGCCTGCTGCGCTTCTGCGGGAACCGTCACAAACACGCCCTCGCTGCGCACTGCGCGGTTCCAGGTCTCCACGCGCGTAAACCAATCGGGTGGCGGCGGATTCGTGGCTCCGCGCAGGAACGCCACCACCAGCACATAGCGCGTGGACTGGCTTTCCGGCATGTCGGGATGAATCCACAGGCGGTCCCCCGGCAGCAGGTTGGGCACCTGGCCAATTGGCAGCGTGGTCTCTCCCCGCTTGACGTGCACGTCCACGGGTGGCCCGGCGAGATCGAAGGCCTGGTCTACGGCGTACAGGCTGGGTGAAGCCAGACTCAACATCAAAACCAGCTGCAGGCAACGGCGCATGTCTCCCATTGTACGAAGTCGCGCTTCCCTCGTATGCGCGCGTGTGCAATGCTGACCGGAAATGGGATAGCCTGGGGCAGTCCGTCCCGCGGCGGATTCAATTCTGCTCAGCGCACGGCTGGATTATCGGGTACACTGTGGGATGTAAAGCGTTGAACCGATGGATTAGCTAATATTTTTCTCAAATCCATGTGGGGTAGAAGAGAGAAGTGGAAGAGGGCTTTTGCAGCCTGAAAGCCGCATGAATACCATGGATCACCTTACATCGATGTGAGAAATGCTGCGGGCAGCATTCACTTGCAGGCCTTACGCAAGAGCCCGCGGAACCCAATCGACAGAATACGTTCAGCATCGCTCAAATGTGCCGGAGTTCACCCGGTTCGATGATGAAGATTTAGAACTAAGGCTGCACTTTTTCGCCCTATGCACGCGACGCTCCTTCGCTCTGGAAAAGGCCATGAGGCATCCGGTGACGTGGCGTCGACAGCGTCGGGGCCCAGGGGCGCGGCATACGGAGAAAAGAGAGATGAAGACGCCAAAGTCTGTACAAAGCAGCGAAGATCTGTCCCACTTGAGCATTCCTGACGCGGAAGAAATTATTGAAGAAGCCCTCAATGATCTGGGGTTTTCAGCAGATTCCGGCATGGCCCGGGCTTTGCGTTTTTTGGCGCCTCCCGGATACCAGGTCATCGTCGAGCTATGCGGAGAAAATGGCCGCAGCAAGCGCCGCAACGCAACAGCGGATTCCTGGTCCCCTGAAGAAGATGAGGTGCGCATTTACTTTGAGCGCATCGGGGACGCCGAAGTTGCGCCGCGTGCAGCCCGCGCGCCCCGCTCCGCTGCCGTTCATGATTATGACGACGAGGAAGACGACGGTCAGGAAGCCATCATTCCCGCCGATGTCGATGCCCGCGTGAAAGAGCTGTGCGCGGCCCTGGCTGAAGCCGAACGCGGCGGACATGCTTTCATCGCTCTCAAGTGGTTCCGCGACTCGTTTCTGCCGCGCAAGGCCTTTCGCTGGAACCAGCACCCCGAATCGCGCCAGGCAGTATTGGCTGAGGCCATTCAGCGCGGTGCCGTGCTCACCAGCAAGATCGCCAACCCCAAGACTCCGGCCTATCCCACCACTACCATCCGGCTCAACCGTGCTGAAGCAGGCATTCCCGACGAGGCCCAGCGCTTCCATCCCGTCACAATCCACGGCGACTCGATTGCTGAAGCTATTGAAGAGGAACGGGGCAACCTTTGAGCTGCTATTTCCTTGAGTCCACTGCCTTCGCCAAGCTCTTCGTGCAGGAGCAGGGAACCGACGCCCTGATCCGTCTCATGGAAGCCGTCGAAGACAACCGCAAACTCATCTCGGCCTCCACGCCGCTTGAGGTTTACGCCGCCGTCCGCCGCCGCGAGCGGGCCGGAGATATTTCAGCGGAAGACGCAACCGCCGCGCTCGATATTCTCCGTCTTGAAGCCGCCCGCATGGTACAGGAACCTCTGAACCCTGCGGTGCTTGAAGCCGCGCGCCAGCTCCTCGACCGCACTACCCTGCGCTGGCCAGATACACTGCAACTCGCCGCCGCCATCGTCGCTCGCGACATGTTCCAAGGCACCGAGATTATCTTTGTTTCCGCCTCACCGCACCTTCTAGAAGCCGCCAAAGCCGAAGGCTTCCACACTCTGGACCCAGCTAAAGAAGCGGCGTGAGGCCCCGGTAGGAGAGCATGGCAAAGCCCGCGATGCATCGGTCGGTCGGGATCGAAGTGGTCTCCGCTTCGCTGGAACACCAGTCGATTGTGGCCAACCTGCTTGAGCTGTACGTGCACGACTTCAGTGAATTCCACCCGGTAGAGTTGGGCGAAGATGGCCGATTCGGCTACCCTGACCTTCCCCTCTATTGGAGCGAATCATCTCGCCATCCCTTTCTAGTCACCGTCGATGGGAAGCTCGCAGGGTTTGCTTTTGTGAGAAAAGGCTCGAGGGTTGCCGCCGATCAGAACGTGTGGGACATGGCCGAGTTCTTCGTTCTTCGTGGATACCGCAGAAGCGGAACTGGAACTCACGTCGCACACGAAGTCTTGCGGAGATTTCCGGGCCGGTGGGAAGTGCGCGTGTTGCAGGCGAATGTCTCGGCTCGCCAGTTCTGGCAGCATGCCATCTCTGCCTTCACGGGAGACGAAGTCCATTCTTCCAGCTTCGAAAAGAACGGAGAGACCTGGCGCCTCTTCTCCTTCGAATCCTGAATCTGCTACTCCCGCCTGAACCGATTCGCCTGCTCAAACTCATCGCGCAACTCGGGCGTCCGCAGGTTCTCGCGCAAGTGCGCCAGCCTCTGCTCCAGCGCATGCAGCGCCGCCTCGACAGCTTCTGTGTTGGTATACGCAATATCGCGCCACATGGAGTACGGACTGGCCCCCAGCCGCGTCATCTCTCGCAGCCCGCGCCCGCCCACGTCTTTCAGCTCCGGTGCATCGCCCACTTCCTGCTGCAACAGTGCGCTCAATGCCGTGGCCACAAACTGTGGCAAATGGCTCACCCACGCCACCAGGTCATCATGGCGCACCGGATCCAGGTCGATGGTCTTCGACCCCATCGCCACAACCCATTCCCGCCAGCCCTTCACCAATTCCATCGAGTGCGCCGACCGCTTGCAATCCGGATCGTCGGTAAACAGCCACACCGCCCCGCGAAAAAGATCCGCATCGGCCAAGGCCGCTCCGCTGCGTTCCTTGCCCGCCATGGGATGGCCAGGCAGGAACGCAGCGCGCTCCGGCGTGTTGAACAGTCGCCCCGCGGCCTCTGAGATCTGGCGCTTGGTGCTGCCCACGTCTGTCACCAGGTGATCGCAGCCAAGCACGCCGCTGAGCTTCTCCATAAAGTCGAGCGTTGCGTAGATGGGCATTGCCAGCAGCACCGCGTTACCTTCTTTCGCCGCCTGCAAAGGGTCAGCAGCAACGGAATCGATAGCGCCCATGGTCAGTGCCACCTGTGCCTGCTCAGGACTCCGGTTCCAGCCAACAATCGACCCGCGAAAACCCGCCGCACGCAGCGCAAGTCCTGCCGATGTGCCCAGCAGGCCCGTGCCCAGGATGGCGATGCTCTCAATCATGCTGACCTTCCTGCTGAGTATCGTTACAGTGTTCGCCCAATCGCGCCGGCAATCACCCTCAACTCCCCAACCAGCTTTTCAAACTGATCCAGATACATCGTCTGCGCCGCGTCCGAGGCCGCTTTATCGGCATTCGGATGAATCTCAATCAGAATCGCATCCGCCCCTGCCGCCACCGCCGCCTTCGACATCGCGGGAACCATATCCCGCCGTCCCGTGCCATGCGACGGATCGCCAACGATCGGCAGATGCGACAACTTCTTCACCACCGGAATCGCCGCAATGTCCATCGTGTTCCGCGTTGAGGTTTCATACGTCCGAATGCCGCGCTCGCAAAGGATGACGTCGTAGTTACCCCCCGCCATGATGTACTCGCTTGAAAGCAGCAGCTCCTCAATCGTGGCCGCGATGCCGCGCTTCAGCAGCACTGGCTTGCGCACCTGGCCCAGCTCACGCAGCAGGTTGAAGTTCTGCATGTTACGCGCGCCTACCTGGAAGCAGTCCGTATACGGAAGCATCGCCTCAATCTGCGAGATCTCCATCACCTCGCTGACCGTCAGCAACCCATTTGCCTGTGCAGCCTCGTGCATGATCTCCAGCCCGGGAATCCCCAGCCCCTGAAAAGCGTATGGCGAGCTGCGCGGCTTGAAGGCGCCACCGCGCAAAAATCCGCCACCCACAGCATTCACGCATTCGGCAATCGTAAAGATCTGCTCGCGGTTCTCAATCGCACAAGGGCCGGCGATAATCGCAACCTGCTCGCCGCCAATCTTCGCGCCGTTGGCAAACTCCACCACCGTGCCTTCCGGGCGAAATGCGCGCCCGGCCAGCTTGTAGGGCGCAGTGATCCTGTGCACATAGAGCACACCCGCCAGCAGTTCAAATTTCCTGAGCTCTACGCCGGCGGTGGGTCCCACTCCGGCAAGGATTGTCTGCGTTGCGCCTGTAGTTCGATGAACGTTGACCCCGGCTTCCACCATTGCGTCGATCACTGCATCGATCTGGTCTTCCGTGGCCCTCTCCTGCATGGCTACGATCATTGCTTGTTCCCTGTCTCGGGCGCGACTGATCCAATCTGTCCGCCAGTGCCTTGGCCCGGTGCGTCGTCACCCCCGCGACCAAGACCTGTCGCCGTGGACCCCGAATGCGCCTGGGCGTTCCTCTCCGATGCCAACTCATCCCTCTGCAGGGCTCGCATCACGTCGATGATGCGCTCGTAGATATGCGTCAATTCAATGTCTGGCAGTGGACCCTTGTTCGCCGCGCGCACATTGGCGTAGATCACCTTCTCCCGCCCCGGCTCGTACACCGGCAGTGACGTAGCAGCCTTCAGGTGCCCGATCTGCTGCGCCGCCCGGGCCCGCTCACTCAGCAACTCCACAAGCTGCCGGTCCAGAACATCAATTTGCTCTCGCAATTCTTCCAGCGTCATTCCATCCTCGTGTTGCGCTCCTATCTATGGAGTCCCGGCCTTCCGCTTTTGAAGACTCGGTTCATCCAGTGTGCATAGGAGCAAGAGTTGAAATCCTTCTATGCGGCTGTGAATGCCGCGCTCGGGGAGTGTGCCGGGCCAGCGCCGTCCGCCGCGGCGGACAGATGCAGGCCCTTGATAAATCGAGCCACTGCACCAGGCGCTGCCTCCGGGGTTGACCTCTCGATCAACTCCACAATCGCGCTGCCGATCGCCGCGGCATCCGCGAACTCCGCCACCTTGGCGACATGTTCCGCGTTACTGATGCCGAACCCCACGGCTACCGGGAGCGTGCTCCATCGCCGGATCCGAGCCACCAGAGATGCGGCGTCGGCCGTCAGGTTCTGCTGGGTCCCCGTAATGCCAACCCGCGAAATCGCATAGACAAATCCCTTCGAGTGCGTCGCGATCGCCTCAAGCCGTTCGTCGGGACTCGTTGGCGCTGCCAGAAATATCGGCGCAAGCTTCACCCGCTCCATCTCCGCAAGGTACTCGGCCGCCTCTTCCACAATCAGGTCGATCACCAGTACGCCATCCACACCCGCCGAAGCGGCTTCATCGGCAAACCTGTGCATCCCGTAGCGCAATATTGGATTCAGGTAACTGAAGATCACCAGCCCCGCCGCCGGCCGCGCCGCGCGAATCTCAGCAGCCAACCCCAGCACATCCTTCAGCCGCGTTCCCTTCGCTACTGCCCGCTCACTGGCCCTCTGGATCACGGGCCCGTCCGCCAAAGGATCGCTGAACGGCACGCCCAGCTCAATCACATCCGCGCCCGCATCGATGGCCTCTAGCGCAATCGCGCGAGTCACCTCGAGGCTCGGGTCCCCGGCCGTCAGGTACACCACCAGCCCGGGTTTATGTTCAAAATGAATCGCCATCAAAGTCTCGAGACTACTGGGAAAGTACCGATTGCCTGGAAATCTTTTTAAAGCTTCAGCTCGCGCGCCAGGATACCCATATCCTTGTCACCGCGACCTGAAAGATTCACCACCAGTATGTCATGGGCCGCCATCGTTGGACCAAGCCGCAACGCCTCCGCCACGGCATGCGCACTTTCCAGCGCCGGCAATATTCCTTCCGTCCGCGCCAGCTTCACCACGGCATCCAATGCCGCCGCGTCGTCCTGCGACGTATACTCCGCCCGTCCCGAGTCGTGCAGCGCCGCGTGCTCCGGACCAATCGACGCATAATCCAGCCCGGCAGAGACAGAGTGGGTCAGCGCAATCTGCCCATTCTCATCCTGCAGCACGTAGGAATATGTCCCCTGCAACACCCCTGGAGCGCCGCCACTAAACCGCGCCGCATGCTCGCCCAGCGCCGTCCCGCGCCCGCCCGCCTCCACGCCGATCAGCCTGACCTGCCGCTCCGGAATGAACTCATAGAACGCGCCGATGGCGTTTGAACCGCCGCCCACGCACGCAATTACCGCCGTCGGCAGCCGGCCTTCCTTTTCCAGAATCTGCTCCCTCATCTCCATGCTGATGCAGCGATTAAAGTCCCGCACCATCGTCGGATAAGGATGCGCCCCCAGCGCGCTGCCCAACAGATAATAGGTCGTCCTGACGTTTGTAACCCAGTCCCGCATCGCCTCGCTGATGGCGTCCTTCAGTGTCTTCGACCCCGCACTGACCCCGCGGACTTCCGCGCCAAGAAGGCGCATACGCAGCACGTTCAGCTCCTGGCGCTCCATGTCCACATCGCCCATGTAGATCACGCACTCCAGGTCCAGCAGCGCGCACACAGTTGCGGTAGCCACCCCATGCTGCCCCGCGCCGGTCTCCGCGATAATGCGCTTCTTGCCCATGCGCTTGGCAAGCAATCCCTGGCCCAGCGCGTTGTTGATCTTGTGCGCCCCGGTATGCAGAAGGTCTTCGCGCTTCAGATAGATCTTGGCCCCGCCCAGCTGTTCCGTCAGCCGCTTGGCAAAATACAGCGGCGTCGGACGCCCCGCATAGTTTTTCAGCAGCCCCACCAGCTCTGCCTGAAACGCGGCATCATTTTTCGCCACTTCATACTCGCGCTCCAGCTCAACCAGCGCCGCCATCAGCGTCTCTGGCACGTAGCGCCCGCCATACACGCCAAACCGCCCCGCCCGCGACTCCGACGGTACCGCTGGAAGAATCACCGATGTCATTTTTGGGGCCTCCGCTCAACTGCCAAGGAATAGTGGAACTTTTCAGTGTACTAGGACCGGGAAACCGAAGTCCCAGACAGTGAGTACGCGGTATAGTAGCTCCAAGAATTTAAAAGCTATCGGAGAATTTAAAAGCTATCGAAAGGGCCCTTCAGGGTCAAATGTCTCGAGGAGGCGCGCGAATGTTCCAGAACGCTTCCGTTTACTCAGGTGTCACGTCTTAGACGTTGGAATCCTCACGCTGGAGACTTCCCTCGATGTTGTTTTGTCTTCACCGCCGATTCAGCTCATTTTTTGCTGCCGCGGCCATCGCAACCGCCGCACTTTCAGCGGCACAAACATTGCAGCAGCGTCCTGCAGCAAAGGCTGCTCCCGCTGTCGAACCGATGCCGCTGCAGGTTGACGGAAAGCCTGAGCTCCCCGAGGGGACAAGTCTGCAGGTTGAGTTTCCGAGGTCCTATCCAGTCAAAGCGGGCGAGGCCATTGAGTGCAGGCTCCTCCATCCAATCTACGCCGATGGCAAGCTGGCCGTGCCTGAAAACACGATGCTTCACGGCAAGGTGGTAACTCTTGAAGCGGACACCAAGACCCGTTGGCATGCGCGTCTGCGCGGAGATTTCACACCGTTTCATACCGTCCGGATTCAATTCGATGAGTTGATGCTGCCATCCGGGCCGCTGCCGATTGTCGGTTCCACTGCAACCAATGGCGCACCGGTGCTACACCTTTCTATGCCCGGCGCCTCGCCAAAACGGTCGTTCATTGCACGCGAGTGGGTACAGGCAAAGAGTAAGTCTGCATGACCACATAGCCGTCTTCACGGCGCCCGGTAAGAAAGATCGGGCCATGCAAATGCTCTATCACCAACTGCCCTATCACCGGGAGCGGATCAAGGCGCATACCGCATGGTCATTTGAGTTACAGCAGCCTCTCTCACTCCCTGCCATGCCCGATCCGCCCCAGCCTGCAGCATCTGCCACGGCTGGCAATCAAGCATCGGCAGCCAATCTTGAAACGTGGTCGGTCCATGGATTGCTGACGGACGAACTGTCTTCAGCTCGCGCCAAATCGGGTGATTCGGTGCAGGCACTGGTTGTCGAGCCCGTCTACGACAGAGACAAGACAAACAGCTCGTCGTGCCGCAGGGCGCCACCCTTTTTGGAAAGGTTACCTCGGCGCGCGACGCGCGCGCTTGGCCGCAACGGCAAGCTCCGCTGCACGTTTCAGCAGGTCGAGTTCCCTGGGGATACAAGCGGCCTGTGGAGGGTTCATTGGCCGGCGCAGCGACTGAAAAGACACAGAATCTTTCGCTCGACGCAGAGGCACGATCACCCCCAGGAATCAGTCGAGTGCCATCGCGCCGATCTTGCTGACCATGCTGGCCGGGCGCGCTCTCGATTCTGACGGGAATCTTACAGCTGGCTCCGGTGTCGCCTACAGTGGCTTTGGGCTGCTAGGACGGATCGTCGGTATTACTGCGGCCAATCGCAATCTGGCAGCAGGATTGGCTACTATGCCGCAGCGCTCTCGCTTTATGAGAATTTCCTGCGGTCGGGTCGGGATGTCGTATTCCCCAAAGACACTCGCATCGAAATCGAAACTATGCCTATGCGGCAACCGTGTTGACACCCCTTGGACTGTAGACGGTTCGCTTTGTGCTTCCCTTTGCTTTTTTCAGAGGGCGCGTCTGCTACCGGTGACCAGGTTAAAGATCAGAATTATGACCGCCAAAACGATGAGAAGGTGGATTAGGGCGCCGCCGACATGGAGCGTGAAGCCGAGGAGCCACAACACCAGCAGAATTACAAAGATTGTCCAAAGCATTTTGTTCCCCTTTGTGCCGGAGGCGCCCGGGAATCGCAGTTTTTCCCGGGAGGCCTGCAAGCAATCACAATTTACTTACTAGTTGGAGGCAATTGATTGCGCCTTTGCATTCATGACAGCGTCGAGAAAGGAATGTGCCGAGTCCGGCACAGCGACTTCGCCGCGCAGAATTCTGCCTGTCGATATTTCTCGCCCATAAATCGCGTCTGTGGAATCATCATCGCGGCGAATTGCGGCACCGGTCAGCGTGAGGCCGGCAAAGATGCCCCTGGCGCGCGAATAGGTCAGCACTTCGGTTTCGAGCTTCCAATCAGTATCGGCAGAAGCATGGCGTCCGACTGGACCCGCTGCCGCTGAGGCGTCACCGCCGAGTTCGAACTTGCTGCCAATCAGGTCGCGCATGCCGCGATCATTCTGAATAATCATCACCAGGTCGACGCCTTCGACGCCGATTTGGGCGCCCCAGCTTCCGCCGGTAATCGTAAAGAACGCGGGAGCGCTCCAGCCATTAGCTGTGCGGCAAGTAGCAACACCCCTGCCATTCTCAGCGCCAAAGACGAATCCGCCCTTGAGCAGGTGGGGGACAACGGCAACGCACTTTGCGTGCTCCAAAACTTCTTCAGGAATGCCTCTGTCCGGCGCCGCCATGATCTCATGCAGCACTGCGCCTGCATGATCCATCCGGTCGATCGTTTGCGCGCGGTCGGATCCTGCCCACGCGATGCTGGTCATGCTAAGTAGTGCCACACACGTCATGATTTTCTTCACGAATCTCACCATTTTCTACCTATGCGTAGCGTCACTTGAATTCAGCCCAGTAAAGGCGCATCAGGTAGTTCCAACAGTAACGATGCGTAGCAGCAAGGTCTGAGCAAGAACGCTCAGAGTAATAATCGTGAGGCGCGCTGCATCACTCACAGGACATGTGGTCGAAACTGCTCAGACGGTCAGGAGCTGGGCACGTAGGTTCGAAGCTACAAGGATTGAACTTGCAGAGGAGAAATGATGGATCATGATCGCGTGAAGGGCACGGTTGATGAAGTTGTTGGCATTGCCAAGCAGAAGGCAGGCAAACTGACTGGCAACTCCCAACTCCGGGTTAAAGGGATTGCTCAGGAATTCAAGGGTAAGGCCGAGGGTGCGTGGGGTCAGGCAAAGGAAGCCGCCCGCGAATCCAATCAGAAGACTGTGAAGCCACCGGCCTCAGATGTTTAACCGGCAGGCTCTGCCCTGGGCAGCGGAGATGAAGATGAAGATTAGGCGTCTGTCGCCGTGGCACACTGTGGCTTGGCACGAACTTGAGGCGCTGGCCATTATGATGCTGCGATTTGCGCGCTGATCCCCAGGGAATCTGCATCTAACCCTTCGTTGCCGAAAGCCCCCCCATCCCGTTGGATTCGATCGCTCCTGAAGTCGCTCGGCCCAGGAATCATTACGGGTGCAGCAGACGACGACCCCTCAGGCATCGCCACGTATTCGGTGGCTGGTGCGCAGCTTGGGACCAAACTCCTCTGGACTGCACTCCTGACATGGCCGTTGATGGCTGCAGTGCAGATGATGTGCGCCCGCATCGGCAAAGTCACAGGACAAGGTCTTGCCGGAAACTTCAAACTGCGTTTTCCAAAGTGGCTGCTCTTAGCTTTCGTGATCGCCCTTCTGGCTGCGAACACCATCAACATTGCCGCGGATCTAGCGGGGATGGCCGATGCAGCCGCAATGCTCTCGGGTGTCAATTCCCACTGGTTTGTTGTGGCGTTCGCGATTCTCATTTCATGGGCGACAGTGCGGCTCCAGTACAAGCAGATTGCGAATGTGCTCAAGTGGCTTGTCCTTGTGCTCTTGGCCTATCCGATTACGGCGTTCGTGGTCGGGGCGAACTGGGGTGAAGTCCTGCGCGATACGCTGATTCCATCGGTTCCGCATAGCAGGGGGGAGTGGGCAACTCTTGTCGCAATTCTCGGCACCACTATCAGCCCTTACCTGTTTTTCTGGCAGACGAGTGAAGAAGTTGAGGAAGAGAAGGCGGGAGGTCAAAACACGATTGCACAACGCAGAGGAGCCTCGCTCGAGGAGCTTCAACTAAGGAATATTGACGTCGGGGTTGGCGCCTTCTTCTCGAACATTGTCATGTATTTCATCATTCTCACCACAGCCATCACTCTCAACAAGCACGGCATCGTGAACATTGAAACATCCCGCCAGGCAGCCGAAGCACTGCGGCCATTCGCTGGAAATTTGGCCGCGACCCTTTTCACAGCAGGCATTGTCGGCGTAGGGTTTCTGGCTATTCCCACGTTGGCCGGTTCTGCAGCATATGCATTCGCTGAGACATTGGGATGGCGCCAGGGCCTGAACAAGAAACTAAGGCAGGCTCGCTGGTTCTATGCATTGATTCTAGTTTCAACCGCGGTCGGCGTTGCGCTGGACTTCATCGGAATCAACCCAGTGAAAGCCCTCTATTGGACGGCGGTCATCAACGGACTGCTGGCGCCATTCCTGCTTGTAGCCATTCTGATTGTCGCTGCGGATAAGAAGCTCATGCAAGGACAACCGAGCTCTCGTTTCGGATGGATTGTGGTCGCAATCACCACAGTCGCGATGTTTGCCGCCGGCGTTGCGATGTTTGTGGTGTAGGAATGAAACGATCGGTCATTGAACTATTGCGCATTCACGGAATGCAATCCAAACCAGTAGTAGCGCCGCCAGCAAAACATGCAGCGAACCGGCCGCAGCGCGAACATGCTCAGGAGCCCATCAAACGACCGAAGTTCGGCCGGCTTGAACTTCAACGAATTACACTTGGGGCATTCGCGACGGATCCACAGCAAACGTGGTATCCAGGCGGGCCAGTTCCGGTTCGAGAAGTCCATCTCATGCGCTCCTAACGGCCGGAAATCAGGTCGCGTAATTGTTCAATTCCGTCAGACGCTGATGAGTTGTTGTCCAGCCAGCACAACAGTGACCGTATGCTTCCCGTTGCCATCGCAATGCACGAATCACCAGCTCCGTAATAAAGATAGATAGTATCCCCGTCCGCTCCAATGGTTTGGCCGCAGGGAAAAACAACATCCTTCACATCGCCGCCACGTTCATAGGGAGCCTCTGGGCCAAAGATCCAGGAATCGCCACGCTGCAGACAAATCTCCGGATGCTCGATATCGAATAGGGCCAGGCCAAGGCGATAAATGCTGCCCGACGCCGTCTGCCGCACACCGTGGTAGATTGTGAGCCACCCTTTGGCGGTCTCAATCGGTGGAGAGCAAAGGCCGATCTTGTTTGCATCCCACCATCCCCCACGCCGCGCCTCGAGAATCACCTTGTGGCTTCCCCAATGGCGCAGATCGGGCGAGTAGGAGATCCACATGTGCGCGCCGAGTGTGGTCACTGGCCGGTGAATGAGAGCCCAATTGCCGCCGATTCTCCGGGGCAGGAGCGCTGCATCCTTATCCTCAGGCTGCATGATGACACCATACCGATCAAAGCTCTTGAAGTCCTCGGTCAGAGCCAGGGATACGCCGGGACCACCTCGTGCAAAGGATGTGTACGCTACCGCATACTTGCCGAGTTCCGGCACGTAGGTGATACGTGAATCTTCGATTCCCCAAAGCTCCTCTGGATAGTCGCGCGGGTTTGCCGGCATCGTGGGCTGAGAGTCGATGCGCCAGTGATCAATTCCGTTTGTAGAACGAGCGGCACACAGATGAGACAAGCCGCGCCGGTCCTCAACGCGGCAAAGCAACAATGTCTCTCCGTCTGGCAACCTCACGGCAGCGGCATTGAAGACGCTGTTGATTGGATAGGGCCAATCCTCCCGGCTGAGAATTGGATTGCCGGGATGTCGGGTGAAGAGAGGAAGATCGCTACATCCTGTCGCCTGGGGCACCTCAGTGCTTTCAGACACAAGAAGCGCCGCTTGATCGATGGGTGAATTCAGGGGGTGACGCTCATTTCAGGTTGCGTTTGTTCTGCGTTTGTCGCTTTGGCCGCCTGCATTTCAAGCAGAGCCATCAGGAACGAAAGCGTCGATTCCGCTCCCTGATTCTCATTGATCCGGTCGGGATGAAGGCCGTCCTTACAGCCGCCGGTCGTATTGTCGTAAAGCGAAACCTGCAAGTCGTTCTTGCCAAGAAACCAGCGAAAGACGCGCTGAGCTTCCTCATACCATTGGGTTTCTTCGGTCAGTCTGTATACTTCGAGGCAGGCTGATACTGTGGCACATGCCTCCACCGGCTGCTGATCGAACCGCGCTTTCTCACTTCCTTCGATAAAGAAGCCATTTGACCCGATGGGGACGAAGACCTCAGGATCGTCGCGGTGCTGCTCGGCGACCAGCCATTTAAGGGAATCCATGCCCGTTTCGATCATACGCTGATTGTTGCTGCGCCACCCTGCCAGAATCAAAGCCTGCGAAAGCCTGGCATTCGAGTAGGAAAGGCTCTTTTCAAACCAGTGCCAGGTCGTGGAGTGGCAGCGCTCATAGATATCGAGGAGCTGGTTCGCAAGCGCATTACGGGCGACCTGGACGGCCCTGTCGCCAGGAAACCAATCGAGATAGGCCTGCATTCCCAGAATGCTGAACGCCCAAGCTCGTGGGCTCGTAAAGGTCAGGGCAGCTGGAACAGCCGCTTCAAAGAGCCGCCCTGCCGCTCCCCTCAACCCTGCATTACGCGAGTGGCCCAGCACGTTGCCAAGAGCCCAGAGTGCTCGACCATGACTGTCTTCAGAGCCAACGTCTTCAAGCCAGCGGCGATCGTAGCCGAGAAAATTCCTGAATCTCCCTTTATCGGAATCAAAAGCTAACCAGAGAAATGACAAGTAGCGGTTGCTGTGATTCGAATTCTTTCTGGTGGAATCATGCAATGGATCTTCATCCAGAAGCATGGATACGATCAGCGCCCGTGCATTGTCGTCGGTCGTATATCCTTCGCTCGAATTTGGTAGGGAGAAAATGGCGTGCTGCAAGATCCCGGTGTCGTCTGTCATATTCAACATGTGGGCGATGTCGAGCACGGGCAATTCGTTGGGAGCGTTTGCAGGAATATCGTCTTTCTGGGCTGCCTTCGGCTGCAGGGTCCTCTCGAACCGCGCGCGCTGAAAGCTCGCCATATACTTTCTCGCCGTCTTGGGCCAAATTGTCTCGCGCGAGTGCAGGTAGGCGCGCTTGCGCATGGCGTGACGCTCGCCATCGTCATTCAGCAGTCGAAGTACCGCTTCTGCAATGGCGTCGGGGCTCTCAAAGGGCACAAGCACGCCGCGGTTATCCGCCAGTAACTCTTTCGCGTGCCAGTACGGCGTAGAGATGATAGCTTTTCCTGCGCCAAGCGCAATGGCCAGCGTGCCGGAGACGATCTGGGCCTCCTGGCGATAAGGCGTAATGTAAATATCCGCTGCGCCAACGTGCTCAACCAGTTCTTCCGCGCTGACAAACCGATTGACGAGGAGTAGGTTTGCGGATACCCCGAGTTGTTCTGCCAAAGCCTGGAGTTCTTCGCGGTAGCGCTCGCCCTCGCGTCGCCGAATATGCGGATGCGTCACACCGGAGACGATATACACCACATTTGGATGCTTCGCCAGAATCGCCGGTAGCGCGCGGATCACGTTTTCAATGCCCTTGTTTGGAGAAAGCAATCCGAACGTCAGCAAGACAGACTTGCCTTCGGCGCCGAAGCGGTCTTTGAAATAGTTCGGGTCCATGAATTGGAAATCGGGAACGCCATGTGGGATGACGTCGATCTTTGCGCTTGAGACCGCATAGACGTCGCGCAGGAACTGAGCCGCCTGCTCGCTCATGACAATCAGGCGATCGGAAAGGCGTGCAATTTCTTCAAGCACACGACGCTGCTCCGGGTCGGGGTCACGAAGAACCGTATGAAGCGTGGTCACTACCGGCATCTTCAATTTTCGAAGCAATGTAAGAATGTGGCGGCCCGCAACCCCGCCATAGATGCCATATTCATGCTGGAGACAGACAAGATCATTGCCATTGAAATTGAGAAATTCCGCGGCACGTTCGTAAGAAGCTAGATCATCCTGTTCGAGTTCAAGGCGCACCTGCTCCGGATACTCGTACTTCGACTCCGGGTCGTTTACCGGGATTGCAAATAATCGGCCGATGCCAAATTCAGCCGCGACCGCGGTGCAAAGGTCTGTCGTAAAGGTAGCAATACCGCATTGGCGGGGAAGATAGTTTCCTACAAATGCAATGCGCGTCGGCAAGGGGAGGCTGGAGATTTTTGCTCCTGGTGCAGGAAAGAGTGCAGGCGGAGGCCCACCCGACAATTCTGAATCATGATTTGTATCTATGAGAGCCATATTGCCTGCTTTCGCATCTTACTGGTGGGTGGAAGCGCGCAGCCGGGAAGAACCATGGACCAGGGCGGCCTGGGTTGAGACCGCCCTGCCACTTCGAATCCGTTAGCGCAAACTGCCTGTTGTTACGTTCACCGGGCTGCCAATTGCCTCGCCGGAAACGACGAGTTCGACCCTGCGGTTTTCCTGGCGGCCACTGGCGTTGTCATTTGAGGCTACCGGCAGCGTATTGCCGAAGCCTTTGGCACTTACCGATCCGGTCAATACGCCCTGTTCGACGAGATAGCTGCGCACGGATCCTGCGCGATTTTCCGACAGTTTCTGATTCATCTCATCGCCGCCCACATTGTCTGTGTAGCCGCCGACTTCGATGTTCAGCCCAGGATAGGCAAGCAGGATTCCGGCAACCTTAGCCAGTTTCTCGCGCGCTCCAGGCTTCAACGTGTATTGCCCGGTGTCAAACAACACATCGGACATACTGACGATCAGTCCCCTGGCGCTGTCGCGCGTCTCCAGGATCTTGTTCAACTGAATTGACAACTGGACACGCATCGCAGCCTTTTCACTGTCGGCCTGATGTGCGTGTTGCCGTGCCTGCTCGGCAACTAGTCGGGACTGGTCTGCTTCAGACTGTGCTGAAGTCAGCGCCGCGGACGAAGCAGCCTGGTTCGCGGCCATATCGGCCTGCGCCTTTGCTGCGTCAGATTGGGCTGCCGAGATTGCCGCTGATGAGGCTGCCCTGTTATTCACCATATCAGCTTGGGCCTGTGCCGCGTCAGACTGTGCGGCCGAAACTGCAACTGTGGATGCAACCTGGTTGGCCGCCAAGTCGGCTTGAGCCCTCGTTGTGGCGGCCTCGGCATTGGCCGCATCCGCTTGGGCTCTGTCATTCATTCGGTTGGCAGCATCGGCTTCAGCTTGCGCCTTCGCTTGTGCATCAAGCGCCACCTGGCGCTGCTCGGCGGTGCGTCCCTCTTCCATCTTCTTCACCGCGATCTCTCGCGCGTCCTCCGCGGTCTGCACCGTTTCGCGCGCTGCCGCAATCAGTGGCTTTCTATCCAAATGTCTGCTGATCGCGTAGTCGTCGGCGCTCTTCATCAACTGGACCGCGTGCTTGTAGCTTTCAGCTGCATAGGTCTCCGCCCCTTCGGATTCAGCAATGCGCATCGAGTTGCGCGCCTCATAGAACTCGAGGGGAAGGTTGGCATTCAACACAATCGGGTCGAATTTGTAGCCCGTTGGCAGGTAGCCCCCGCGCTCCATCAGCTCATATTTTGCATTGACCGCTTCGCTCGTGCCCTTGGTGTCTTCGCGGACGACATTCTCAAGCACAACAACGTTGCTTGGTTGACGTACGGCATAGTAGGGCTCCGCCGTCACGATCAAGGCGAACGCCTGAAGGTCTGTAGTTGCGGTCAGCTTGCTGCGGTCATTGCCGCCTACGAGCACTTCGCCAAGGTTCACCGCCCGGCCTTCAGGAGAAATTGCCCACATCACGTACGTGAGGTACTCGCCGCCAAAGCTCGTTGGGGTTTGCAGGTTGCCGAAAGTTGCTTCCACTTCCATGGTTCCCCGCTTGCTGCGCACCTTCACTTTGCCGTCGGCCGAAGGCAGCAAAGCTGTGCCGAGAAGATCCACATCGGTGGCGACTCTACGATTTCGGTAATTGATTGCCCGGACCGTCCGGCTAATCTCGATGACGTTGAATATGGAACCAGAGCCTGGCGCCCCGGCGACTATTGTTTCCTGTGCGTTGGCTTGAGCCAATGCGCTCAAGCCGAGGGTGCTACCGATTACTAACAACAGAAAGCGTTTCACGAGAACTCCAGCGGGCAGCACTCTGCCATTTGCGGTGTGATTGCCTTGCGGGGGCAGGTTCGTCTGTTGCGGTTTCGATGGGCAGGTTGATCAATGGCCCACGCGGAACTGGGTAATATAGTCCAGAAGTCCGAAAGCCTTCAAAAGCCAAATGACTACCGCAATCACGACAACGCCATTCAGGATGCTCTTGATCTGACCCTGCATGGGAATGAAGCGGTTTACCAGCCAAAGCAAGACGCCGACGACGCCGAGTGTGATAACAAGAGTGACGAGTGGCATGTGATGTTCTCCAGTGGTTCTCTGAGAACCGGCAGACACTCCGGCGTGATTAGACAAGTGCCTGCAGTTCGCGTTGAATTACCGGCGTCCTTCTTACTTGGATGTCTGTCGGCTAGTTGCTCATGTGGGCAGGGAAGCCGCAGTGTTCACAAGACAGCAGTCAAGCGCGCCTGGTCTTGCATCGCTCCAACTGTGGAGAAGTACGCGTGTCAGATGAGTTCCCTGAGTGTGGGGTCATCAGGAAGCGGACAAACCTTAACCTGCTTCATTCCGATTCTTCCAAAACAAGGCGGCGATTGCTGATCAGTAATGCTCAGTGGATCGAGACGCGGCCGCGATGCAGAAAGCAGCCAGCGGCACAGATTTCACCTTCGAAATCAAGGTGCAGACTCTTCTGCGCGAGGGTTATGCCAACCGCCGTCTGCAGCAATCATCGCGTCAGCTGCCTTTGGTCCCCAGGTGCCGCGTTTGTAGGGGCGAGCAGGATGATGGACTTTGAGAACCCGATCAACCACTTTCCATGCGGCTTCTACAGCGTCCTCACGGGAGAAGAGCGCTCCGTCCCCGTTCATCGCGTCACCCAAAAGCCGTTCGTATGGAGTTTCTTCTCCCGACTGCTCTTCTGACAGATACAACTCCCTCATCTCTCCCACGAATTCCTGCCCTGCAAGCTTCACGCGCGCTGCGAGAGCGATGGCTGACGTCGGTGAGAGTCGAAGGCGCAGGTAATTGGATCGACTGGCAGCCTGCACTGCATCGGCGAAGAGCTTCTGAGGAGGAGGCTTCAGCTCTACCACGATCTCGGTTGCGGTGTCTGGCAGGCATTTGCCGGAGCGCAGATACCAGGGCACCCCATCCCAGCGCCATGAATCGACAAAAAGCCGCAGAGCGCAGAAGGTCTCAACGTCGGAGTTCTTCGCAACGTCCTTCCCCTTCCGATAGCCGGCGTATTGACCGCGCACCATGTCGTCGGCCTTTAGAGGGCGCATTGCCTTAAAGACTTTAGCCTTTTCACTGTGCACGGCTCCGAAGTCCCTGCCCGCAGGCGCCTCCATGGCCAGCAATGCAACGATCTGGAAAAGATGGTTCTCGATCACATCGCGCAAACAGCCTGCTGTCTCATAGAACGCACCGCGTGATCCCACGCCAAAGTTCTCACAGAGCGTGATCTGTACGCTCGCCACGTAATTGCGGTTCCAAATCGGCTCCAGAAACGAGTTGGCAAACCGGAAGTAGAGGATATTCATGATCGCTTCCTTGCCCAGGAAGTGATCGATCCGGAAGATTGAGTCCTCTGGAAAGAACGAACGTGCAACTTTATTGAGCTTGCGCGCTGAGGCCAGATCGCGCCCGAAGGGCTTTTCTACAATCACGCGTGCATTCTCCGCCAGGCCCGCGGCGCCCAGTCGTTGGATGACCGTGTCGAAGAGCGAAGGCGGAATCGCCAGATAGTGAGCTGGATGTCTTGCTTTTAGGAGCGCTTGTTTAAGCGCGGCGAATGTACTGCTGTCTGTATAGTCCCCGCTCACATAATTGAGCAAACTCAAGAGACGTTGAAGCGCCTGCTTGTCGTCGATCCCGCCAGATCGCTCTATGCTGTCCGTTGCACGCTTGCGCAGACGCTCAAGGCTCCACTTTGGAAATGCAACGCCGATTACTGGAACTTTGAGGACACCCCGCTTGACCATCGCGTAGAGTGCAGGAAAGATCATCTTGTGGGCAAGGTCGCCCGTCGCACCGAAGACCACCAGCGCGTCTGAATGAGCTTCGGCCATCGTTTGCCTCCCGTTGTGGTGTGGAATTCAAATCGAAGATTGCCGAGTCGCCGACCACCGCTTGCTCAGATGCATCTCCCTGGCGATCCGCTGCCCCGTGAGCCAGAAGATTCAATTGCCTGGGTTGAATGCCGGAGCCAAACGATGCCCTTACTTGGAGAGTCCGCGCGGTATCCAGGCCAGGTCCCCGCTTAGCACGTAGATTGCAATCGCTGCAGCCATGAACGTCGCGCCCACCCAAAAGCGCCAATCATAATGCATGCGTCGCCAATAGGGTCCAGGATCCGGTTCACCGCTGTCACCGCTCTTGCCTTCCCAGTTGTGCTTGTTTCCAGTCATTGATTCTCCATTGCGAAGAGGTCGCGAAGCCAAGTGGGGGCGCAGTATGATCGCGCCGGCCGCTTCCTGTTCTCGGGTTGAGTTACGGTTTTTGCGTTACCGCGGTCGTCACCTGGACCGGTCTGCCCTCATCGGTCAGAGAAGAGCTTTTCACCGGCGCAGATTTATCTGCCGGCACCTCAGTTCCTGCCGGAAAGATGAGCAATTGAATTGTGCCCTCTTCCGCATCAGCAGCCGAGCCTGTCTGCTTTCCAATTCCTAGCGTCTTCAGTTGGCTGTCGTCAAATCCAAAGTTCTCCACCAGGTATTGGCGAACGACCATTGCCCTCGCCTCGGTAAGCTCGAGATCCTTCTGCGAGTCACCCTCCGTACCTGCTGAAACCACGATGACAGCAAATCCGAACGGGTTGTTGGCAAGGTAGTCTCCGCCCGAATTGAGTGATTTCTGATTCTTTAGTTTGGCCGAATCGCGGTTATCAAAAAGCTGCTTGGGCGACCAGGTAAATGCTTTCGCCGGCGCTGCCTGCGGAAGCCCCCCGATTCTATTCGCTGCAAGCTCCGCGGAGTCCTCGTAGCCGCGCTTTTTGAAATATCCGCTGAGGAGAAAATTGTGCTTCAGGGCTTCCATGTTCTCCTGAAAGTCCGTCACACCAGCCTGCGCCTGAGTCATGGTGTCATGCAAAGTCAATGTGGTCTGTTCGAGGTTGCTGTAGAGTTGCTTGTCGTTGACAAGCGCGCCGATAGTTCCCTGACCGGAATCGATCTTGGCGCTGACTGAGTTCAGATGCGCCGTTGCTAACGCGGCGTCTTGAAGTGCCTGCTGACTATTGTCAAGAATTCCGCTCGCCTTCTTCAGCATATCGGCCATCACCAGTGGTGATTGGCTTTTGATAGTTTGCCCGTCAATCACTTCCGCCTGCCCTGCTGAGCCGAAAGAAATGGCAATAAACTGGTTGCCAAGCATTCCCTCAGTTTCAATTGAAGCGATGGAATCCTGCTTGATGATCTCGTGTGTCGCTCTGTCGAGGTTCATCAGCACCGTCACTTTATCGCCGGGCTTGTGGGGCAATTCAATGCTCTGTACAGTTCCGCTGTGAACCCCACCCACCTGCACGTCGGCTCCATTGGCGAGACCTGCAACATTGTCGAATTGCGCCTTCAATTTATAGGTGGAGTGAAACAGATATTCCTTGCTCCCAATGATGAAGACTCCGGTGGCAAGGATTGCCAGCGTCACAAAAATGAATGCTCCCAACCGCGCCACTCTGGACATGATGCCTCCTACAAATGCTTAAGAAACTCCCGTACAAACGGGATACTGCTCTGTTGAAGATCCTCAAACGTGCCCTCTACCACCACGTCGCCCTGATCCAGCAGAGCAAAACGGTTGGCGATTGTCTTGGCGCTGTGCAGATCATGGGTTACTACAATGGATGCCATTTGCCGTTCTCGCTGTAGCTTCAGAATCAGGTCGTCGATCTCTCCTGAACTGATCGGGTCCAAACCTGCTGTCGGCTCATCCAGCAGAAGAATCTCCGGCTCCAGCGCAAGTGCTCGTGCCAACCCCACGCGCTTCTGCATTCCCCCGGATATGTCGGATGGCATCTTGTTCAAGTCGGCCGCCAATCCCACTTCAGCCAATAACTGTTTCACCCGGTCGGTAAGCTCAGATTGCGGCATATCTTTTCGATTGTGCCTAAGAGGAAACGCCACGTTCTCGCGGACTGTAAGCGAATCGTAGAGGGCCGCATGTTGGAACAGAAAGCCCATTTTCTTCCTGATCTCGCCCATCCGATCAACCGTCAGCCCACCGATCTCGTTGCCATCGATGCTGATTGATCCGGAATCGGGTGTCTCAAGTCCGATGATGAGCCTCAGCAACACACTCTTGCCTGTGCCGCTGCGACCCAGCACGGCGAGGGTCTCTCCACGTTTCACAGTTAAATTGATTCCGTTCAGAACAATACGCCCATCGAATGACTTGCACAGGTTCTCGACGGCGACGACGGAATTATTACTTTGTTCCTCCGGCTCCTGCTCGCTCATCGAGATGTCATAGGCTGTGGCCATAGTCATTTCACTTCGTCTTGCGGGATGGGTTAGTGAAATACAACAAGGATGAATTTGACCAGCACAACATCTGCCAGAATGACGAACAGCGATGCCAGGACCACGGAGTTGGTGGCTGCACGCCCAACGCCTTCTGCACCCCCGCGCGTACGCATCCCCTGGAAACATGCGATGAGACCAATAATCAGCCCAAATACAGCCGTCTTGAAGGTAGGCGGAAGAAAGTCCTTCAGTGTGGCCCCGTGAAAGCCGGCATCAATAAACTGGTAGAACGAAATAGGCTGCACCAGAGTTTGCGCAATCCAGCCCATCACCACTCCACTTGCGTCGGCGGCAACGGTTAAGAGCGGAAGCATGAGGATGCAGGCCAGGATGCGCGTTACGGCCAGAAGCCGGAGAGGATTGATCGCCGAAGCTTCGATGGCGTCAATCTGCTCGGTTACCTTCATCGAAGCCAGCTCAGCACCAATGCCCGCGCCCACTCGCCCACTCACCACCAGGCCGGTAATCGTGGGGCCCATCTCCTGGATGACTGAGTAGACAATTGCCGAAGGAAGCAGCGATGTCGCTCCAAATCGACTCATGCTGGAGCGAACTTCCATTGCGAGCACAGCGCCAACGGCGGCACCGGCCAACGCAACCAGGGGTAGCGACTGCGAACCCACATCGTCAAGTTGCCGGATAAGCTCGCGCCATTCAAAAGGCGGCGTAACTGCAGCCCGAAGCACCCGCCAGGAGAAGATGCCGAGGTTGCCGAACCACTCGAAGAATCCCATGAGCAATCCGGTTTCTGAGCTCGAGCTTTGCAGACGCTGCACATCTGCGTTGCCCGGATGAACCGGAGGCATTTCCGCGACAACAGTGGTTGCGTGGTCGCTCATTGACTTGGTCCTGGGTCGGGTGCGCCGTGGGCGTTGGTTAAGTGCATGCGCGAAAGCAGGGAGTGCGGGCCGCTGTAGAGAAACTCCAGGCTGATGTTCTCGCCCATATATGCGAGCAGGCTGTAGTTGCCCATGCGAAAGGCATCCTTGGCGCCAAAACGGTTTGGGTACCATCCGTAGACGGCGGTCATCGTGCCCGCGTACGGTGCTACGAGCGCTGGAACGGAGAAGACACGGTGACCATCATTCCCGCGCCTTCCCGTCACTGTGGAAAACATTGCATGACCGAGGCGAGGGAGCACTCCGGAGCACTCACAGCGGTAGTACAGCGTATCTTCCTTGAAGGCTTCCGCGAGCGCATAGCGCGTGGTCGTGCCAGCCACGGCAATCCCGAGATTCGACCCCCAGCGCCTTCCGTAACCGTCAAAGCCTTGACTCCACTCTGGAGGCGCATTGGATTCCTGGTTGATGCCTGCCGCGAGTCCGGCGCCGGCAATCGTATACGGGCCAAATGCGTCGAATGCGTAGTTCTTAAGCATAATTGCCTGCGACGGGCGCACATATGTGGGCTCGTCTTGGAGTGGCCTGGTGCTGGCAGCTGTGCCGGACGAGTCAACTGAGAGAGCCATCTGCTGCGGTCTGGCAGTCACTGGCGAGCAGAGGAGAGGTGCTACGGTGAGGAGTACCAACATCCTCCAGCCAAATCTTGATGCCCGTCGATGAGCAGCAAGAGATGTGCAACCTCGACGGGTTTGGCGAACTCCATGGTGAACAACTCCGATCGGCAAATCCCGCTCTGTCGTCGATCGCTTCAAGGGTTGTCCTCCGATTTGCGTCGTCATTTCCAGGACCGGTCAAACAAATCGAGTCTGCTGGCGTTCAAATGGGTCAATACGAATGGTTTCAGAATTGGCGGCCGAGGGATGGTCAGATTTGCACGCAATCGGATGGACTTGCCTTCTCTCAATAGCATCGCTCGATCGAAGAGATGGTCAGGCGACGAACGTTCCTCGCTTTCTTAAAACCTGTTCAAAAGAGCACAGCCTATGTTCTTGAGGCTGGAGGATCATTAGACCTCTTTCACAGTTCATCTAGGAGACCGTCATGTCCGATGCTCAGACCTTTCCAGCGATCCCCACCAGGATCCTGTTGCCGATCGATTTCAGCCCTTCATCCCAGGCCGCTTTGGAGATGGCCGCGGATCTTGCAGAGCATTTCAGGGCCGAGCTCTACCTGGTCAATGTGATTCCGATGTTCCCGACAACAACCATCCCTGACCTGATTCCGGAGGGCGAATTCCTCCGCGAAGCCAGAGAATTCGCGGAAAGCCATCTGGCCAAATGCCGAGCGGCTCTGACCTCCAGAGGCGTGAAGTCAAAATCCAGCGTCGAGGTTGGCAACGATGTGGCTGGGAACATTATGGAGGTCATCGAGCGTGAGCACGCGGACTTGGTTGTCATCTCCACGCACGGCATCTCCGGCTGGCATCCTCTGATCTTCGGGTCGATCGCCGAGAAAATTGTAAAGCTGGCGCAATGCCCGCTCCTGTTGCTTCGCTCCGCCAAGCCGGACACCGCAGTCCAGACTGTCTCAGGGCGTGCTTCGGAATGGTGGTAGAAGGCTCGCAACATTGCAGCGAACCTGGCGAGAAGAGGCGCACTGATGACTTGATCCAGTGCACCTTATCTCACCTCTTATTCGGGTCGGGTATTAACGGCGTCCGTGGCCCGCGCTGCGGCCACCACCCCGGAACCCAGGCAGCGCATGTTCTGCTCCCGCATCATGACCGGCGTTGCCTACATGGCCTTGTCCATCGCGGGCCTCGTTGCCGTGAAAGTGATTGAATTGCGCCTCCCCGCGTCCCGGCACCGGTCCATTGTAGCCATGGTGAGGGTCGAACCGGTTGTCGACGTGGCCGTAAAAGCCATTTGGGCCGTGAAACCAGGGGCCGGCTCCAAAGAATACGCCTCCTACAAACCAATCGGGGCCGTAGTAGCCGTATGGAGCGCAATCATAGGGCTCATAGTCGAAATATCCATAGGGGCAAACAGGCGGCGCTCCTATTTGAACGGCAATCTGCGCCGACGCTTTGGGTGACCAGCACAAGAAGGCCATTGCGAGGATTGGGAAAGCAAGCACCTTAACGTATTTCATTGTTTCTCCTTTACTGATCTAAGGTTGAGACGGGCATGATGTATCGCCTCTCCAGTTGTTACCATGCTCCCTGCCGCATTGAATGACTGGTCTGAATTGCTCGCGATCTGACGGGTGAGGATTTGGCCCAGTCCAGGTTTAAGCATCGCTCTCTGCGCATGACGAGGGCCGGATCTTGACAGCCGACTTCATGCTTTCTTCAATATGATTATTGTTATCAAGTAGTTAGTATTAGAAGCGGATGGATCCGGCGTATTCCTCTGCGACGCTCGGATTCATCTGATTCGCTTCTATCTTTGCCAACCGTCGGTCACCCATGGATTAACCGGCAACCTCAGTTCAGAGTGCCCGCTTGTCCCTTCTTAGCTCAAAGGGCCCAAACTCTACCTCACATCCAAAATCGCGTCTTTTGTGCTAAAGTTCATACCCGCAAGGGGGAAAGCACATGCTCAAAGTGGTTAGACTTCTATTCGTCAGCGCCCTGATACTTTTTCCCGCCATCTCCATTGCCAGGGAGCGCTTTGACGGGAATTGGCAAACCAAGCTCACATGTCCTCCCAAAGGAAACACAGAGGGCTACACGTGGCAATTTCCCGCTGTAATCCAAAACAGCAATCTTCACGGGGAGCGCGGCACCGTGGGTGAAAAGGGCTATTACCTGCTTGAGGGCAAGATCAATGACGACGGCACCGCAACTCTTTCTGCCAGCGGCATCGTCACTTCGAGAAAGTATGCGCGCGGAATCTTCGCTCACGGTGGTGCGGATTACAGCTACGACGTCAAGGCCCAATTTAAAGAGACGGTCGGCACAGGAACCAAGAGCGAAGGCCTGGGCATCGTCGGCCGAACCTGCACCTTCGAGTTTGTGAAGAAGCCTGCAAACGAGACCGTCGGGCAATAGTATTCACCCGCGAATCTCGCCTGCCAGATCAGGATCGGTCCTGATGTGAGCTCAATTCCGAAGTCCTTTTCCGGTCTGCCGCCCTGGCCCGCGCAATAAACTCCTTCACCTTATGGGCGTCTTTGTGTCCCGGCGTCGATTCCACCCCTGACGCCACGTCCACTCCCCATGGCCGAAGGGTCGCAATAGCCTCAGCTACATTCGCCGGATTCAACCCGCCCGCGGCAATTCGCTTGCCCGCTTTTGTGCCTTTGAAGACAGTGGCACGTGCGGCATCCCAGTCGAAGGTCACGCCGGTCCCGCCCACCGCCGTTGCCGTGCGCGAGTCCACCAGCACCGCCGCGATATCTGGGTTCCGCACGTGCTCCGCGATCTGCTTCTTCACCAGTATCGCGGTCTCTGCGTCAAAATACACCACGCGCAGAACCCGCAGCGCAGGCCCCAACCTCGCCCGCAGTTTCGCAGGCAGCTCCGGCTCAGCATCGGAGTGCAATTGCACCCCCGTCAGCCCGCACGCCCGTACCGCTGCGTAGATTTCGTCCAGCGGAGCATCCACAAAAACGCCGATCTTCTCCACCGGCGCGGCCACGTGGGCGAGAATTGAGGCCACTTGCGGGACCGTCACCTGCCGCGGACTGCTTGCAAACACAAAACCCACTGCATCCGCGCCGGCTTTCACAGCCAGTTGGGTGTCCTCAAGCGAGGTGTTCCCGCAGATCTTGATCCACAGGCTCATGTTGCTGCAACCCCTGCCAGCAATTCGGCAAGCGCCGTGCCGGGATCGGCCTGCCGCATCAGGCTTTCGCCAATCAGAAACGCGTCAAACCCCTTTGCCCGCAGCCGGCCAATCTCGTCGGCGGTTGCAATGCCGCTCTCCGCCACCCGGACCACGCTGGCCGGAATCCGCGCCACCAATTCTAGCGAAGTTTCCAGTCGGACATCAAAGGTCTTCAGGTCGCGGTTGTTCACTCCAATCGCGTCCGCACCGCCTTCTCCGAGCGCATCCAAAAATCCCAAAAGCTCCTCCAAAGTGTGCACTTCAACCAGCACATCCATGGCAAGTGCGCGCGCGACGTCACGGAACCGCTTCATCTCGCCATTGCTCAGCGCCGCGGCAATCAGCAGAATTGCATCTCCACCGTGGGCCCGCGCCTCGTAGATCTGGTATTCGTCCACCGTGAAATCCTTGCGCAGGCACGGCAACGCTACAGCCGCCGAAGCCAGTTCCAGGTTGCGCAGGCCGCCCTGGAAATACGGCACATCGGTCAGCACTGAAAGCGCCGCCGCTCCGCCAGCCTGATACCGCTTTGCCAGCCATTGAACGTCAAAGTCCTCGCGAATCAGTCCCTTCGAAGGCGAAGCCTTCTTGATCTCCGCAATCACCGCCGGTCCAACGGCAGCCTGCTGCCGCAAACACGCCGCCCAGCCCCGCGGCTGGTGCATGGCCGCCCGCCGCTCCAGTTCGGCCACGGGTACACGTACCTTGGCAGTCTCCACTGTCGCCCGCGTCGTTGCCAGGATTGTGTCAAGGTGCGTCAACATACCGTGGCTAAAGTATAAGGGCGCAGCAGCCGGAATCCTCAGCCACCTGCCTCGCAGCGCGCCGCAGCTTCTAGCTCGCGCCTTCTTAGTTGCTGTACAAGTTGAGGCAGTCCATCAGCGATCGCCGCGAACTGCAGAGTAATCTCAAGGGATTTGTCACTCTGTCGAAATATCTACTGCGCGGCAGCCGCCACAAAAAGACGGATGACCCAACTCCTGCCAAGGTGCGAGGAGCAACGGCGTAATCATTCCATTCTCGTGTTTGCAAGAAGGATGTCTAATCCAGGCCGCAACCGTGCCAATCATTATTCCGACCTCCAGCTGCGGCTCCCGCATTGGAAGCTGCCTGGACGCGCTTCCTCCTCAGGCTCCTGCGCGCAAGTTTGAAATCCTGGTTGTCGACGATGGCTCAACTGACAATACCGCAGCGGTGGTTGCACATTTTTCCCGAAGTTCGCCTTATCTCTCAGCCAAATTCCGGGCCTGCGGCGGCCCCGGAATCATGGGCGCGGCGAAAGCCGGCGGCAGCATCATCCTGTTTACCGATGACGCAAACTTCTCGCCGAAGCACGGATGCTGATTCGCGAAACTGAGTTGCCTGACGAACGGGAATTACGAAATTACATAGATAGCCCGCTTCGCTTACAATGATCGCGGCTTCGGTCCAGGTTCGCGTTAGATGTGAGTGGTTTATGGGGAGAAACACCGCTCGGCCGCGAGGTTGGGAGCGAAACTTCTTCTGAAACTGGCGCGTCCATAGAAGCGTAAACGGACAGGTACTTCTCCGCCCTGCCGGTTCGCATTTGGTCCGCATTTCGGGCATTTACACAATTGAAAACGACGGGAAACGAAAACATGTCCATTGAAGGCACTCACGAGTCCCATCTGCCTGCATTTAACGCTTCTGACCCGCCGCCCGCTCGGCATGGAGCCTGGCTCCGCATCATCGGATTGATCGTGGTGGTGTGTTTAGGCGTTGTGGTATGGCGGATCTATCAGAACCAGAAGCAGAGCGCCGCTAACAGCGCCAGTCAGTCGGCTGCGCTGCAGAGCCGCCCGGTTCCCGTTCAGGTCATCCCCGTGCAACAGCAGCCCATGCCCATCTTCGTCACCGCTCTGGGCACAGTCACGCCTTACATGAGTGTCACGGTCAAGGCGAGGGTCAACGGCGAGCTCTTGCCCGTCAAGTTCATTGAGGGCCAACAGGTCAATGAGGGGCAAACGATCATGCAGATCGACCCCCGCCCGTACCAGGCCGCTTTAGACCAGGCGAAGGGCACCTTGGCGCACGATGAGGCCTTGCTCAAGGATGCGCAGGCGGAGTACGCCCGCTACAAGGCCCTCTACGACGCTGGCGTCACCTCCAAGGAGACGCTGGACACAGATGCCGCCACCCAGGGCCAGTACCTGGGCGCCATCCAGTCTGACAAGGCAGCTATTGAGACCGCGCAGTTGCAACTCGACTGGTGTTCCATCCATTCGCCAATCAACGGCCGCATTGGCCTGCGCCTGGTTGATCCCGGCAATATCATTACCGCCAATACCAGCAACCTGGTCATCATCAACCAGTTCCAGCCCATCGCTGTCTACTTCACGCTGCCCGAGAATCTGCTCCCTGAGGTGCTGCAAAAGCTCAATGCCCAAAGGCGGCTGCCCGTGGATGCCTATGACCGCGACGACGTTCAGAAGCTAACGAGCGGCTATCTGCTCACTGCCGACAACCAGATCGATACCACCACCGGAACCGACAAGTTGAAGGCAGTTTTTGGTAATAATGACGAGTCGCTTTTTCCCAATCAGTTCGTCAATATCCACCTGGTGCTGGAAAACCGGCCAAACGCGCTCGTAGTGCCTTCCGCTGCCATCCAGAGCGGGTTGCAGGGATCGTATGTGTGGGTTGTCGATACCGACGCCAAGGGAACTGCAACCTCAAGGATCCAGCCCGTCAAGATAGCCTTGGCCGAGGGCCAGGTGACCATTCTCGAAAGTGGCCTTCAGCAGGGACAGAACGTTGTGGTGGATGGCGCTGACCGTCTCCGCGCCGGGCAAATTGTCCTTGCCAGCATGGCCCGCCAGAGGCCCGGTCAAGGCGCCGGCGGACAAGGCTCCGGCCAGGGAGGCGGATCGAAGAAATTCTCGACAGGCTCTTCTCAGCCCAATACTCTGGCAGGCGGATCATCCGCAAACACCACATCCGGCAGCACGCACCAGAAGAGGGAACAGCAGTGAGCCTCAGTCCTTCCCGGCCCTTCATTCTGCGCCCGGTGGCCACCTCGCTGCTGATGGTGGCGATCCTGCTGGCCGGTGCTGTGGGCTACTTGCAGTTGCCAGTCTCGGCGCTTCCTGAAGTGGACTACCCCATCATCCAGGTACTCACCTTTTATCCGGGCGGAGGACCGGATGTGATGGCCTCCGCGGTCACGGCGCCTCTGGAGCGGCAATTCGGTCAGATGCCGGGGCTGAAGCAAATGACATCGGTAAGCTCCGGCGGCGGCTCCGTCATCACCCTCGAGTTCAACCTGGACGAGAACATCGATGTGGCCGAGCAGGAAGTCCAGGCCGCTATCAACGCAGGCAACAGCTTTCTGCCTACCGATCTGCCCAATCCGCCCATTTACAGCAAGGTCAACCCTGCCGACGCCCCCATCATGACGCTGGCGCTTTACTCCGACTCATTGCCTCTCGACAAGATCGAGGACGCAGCGGATACCAACCTGGCGCAGAAAATATCGCAGGTCACCGGTGTCGGATTGGTTTCCATTGCCGGCGGACAAAAGCCCTCCGTGCGCATCCAGGCCAACCCCGCCCAATTGGCGGCCTACGACCTGAGCCTTGAAGACCTGCGCACCGCATTGGCGGCAGCAAACGTGGACCAGGCGAAGGGAACGCTCAACGGCAATCGCCAGTCTTACACCATTGGCGCCAACGACCAGTTGATTGCCAGTACCGATTACAAGCCCGTCATCATCGCCTATCGTAACGGCGCCGCCGTCCGCACCTCGGATGTGGCCAACATCGTCGATGCAGCCGAGAACTCCCAGCAGGCAGCCTGGATGAATCGCCAGCCCGCGGTCATCGTCAACATCCAGCGTCAGCCGGGCGCAAACATCATTGCCGTCGTTGATCGCATTCAGGTGCTCCTGCCGCAGCTGCGGGCCAGCATGCCGGCCTCGGTGCAAGTACAGGTCCTTACTGATCGCACAACCACCATCCGCGCCTCTGTCAGGGATGTCGAATTCGAGCTCATGCTCACGGTTGCCCTTGTGGTCATGGTCATCTTCCTCTTCCTGCGCAACCTGGCCGCCACCGTCATTCCATCTGTCGCCGTTCCGCTCTCCATTGTGGGCACTTTCGGCGTCATGTACCTGCTCGGTTACAGCCTCAACAACCTCACCCTCATGGCGCTCACCATCTCCACAGGCTTCGTTGTGGACGACGCCATCGTGATGATCGAGAACATCTCGCGCTTCATTGAAGAAGGCTTGAGCCCCATGCAGGCCGCGCTCAAAGGCAGCGAACAGATCGGCTTCACCATCATGTCGCTGACGGTCTCGCTTATTGCCGTGCTGATCCCATTGCTGTTCATGAGCGACGTGGTGGGCCGGCTCTTCCGCGAGTTCGCCATCACACTCGCTGTCACCATTCTGGTGTCTGCGTTTGTCTCACTCACCCTCACACCGATGATGTGCTCGCGCATTCTCAAGGACAAATCGGTTGCCCAGCAGAGTCGCTTCTACCACTGGTCTGAGAAAGTCTTCAACAATATCATCGCGTGGTATGGCCGCACCCTGCAGGTCGTTTTGCGGCATCGCTTCATCACCTTGTTGGTCACCATCGGCACTCTCGTGGGCACGATCCTTCTTTTTGTCGTCATCCCCAAAGGCTTCTTTCCGGTGCAAGACACGGGTGTGATTCTGGGCATCTCTGAGGCGCCGGAAACGGTCAGCTTTACGAGCATGGCCCAGCGCCAGCAGCAGCTTGTCGACATCCTTCTCAAGGATCCCGCCGTCGATAACATCTCCTCCTTCATTGGCGTGGACGGAACCAATACCACCCTGAACTCGGGCCGCATTCAAATCAACCTCAAGCCCCTCGACGTGCGCAAGATCTCGGCGACCGAAGTCATCCGCCGCCTCCAGCCCCAGATCTCAGGCGTTGAGGGCATTCAACTCTTTCTGCAGCCGCTTCAGGATCTCACTGTTGAAGACCGTGTAAGCCGCACCGAGTTTCAGTATTCCCTCGAAGATCCGGATCAGACTGAACTGGCAAAGTACACACGCCAGATGGTGACCGAGCTCAGCAAGGAAAGTGTCGTTACCGATGTAGCCAGCGACCTTCAGGACAAGGGCCTTGGCGCCCAGCTTGTGATCGACCGCGACACCGCGGCACGCCTCGGCATCGCCATGGCCGACATTGACAACACCCTCTACGACGCCTTTGGACAACGCCAGGTCTCAACCATCTTCACTCAACTCAACCAGTACCACGTCGTCATGGAGGTAGCGCAGAACTTCCAGACTGATCCGTCCACGTTGAGCAACCTCTACGTAAAGTCGGGCAACGGGACTCAGGTTCCGCTCAGCATGGTCGCCCATTGGGAGCAATCGAGCGCGCAGCTGTCCATCGGCCATCAGGGCCAGTTTCCCTCAACAGTGATCAGCTTCAACCTGGCGCCGGGCAAAGCGCTCGGCGACGCCGTCAACGCCGTCAACCGGATCGAACAGCGCATTCAAATGCCTGCCGCAATCAACGCCAGCTTCCAAGGTACGGCCGCTGCGTTTCAGACCTCGCTCGCCAATGAGCCCATCTTGATCCTTGCTGCTCTCGTCACTGTTTACATCGTGCTGGGCGTGCTCTATGAGAGTTACATTCACCCCATCACCATCATTTCGTCGCTGCCCTCCGCCGGCGTGGGCGCGCTGCTTGCCCTCCTCATTACCCGCACGGAATTCAGCGTCATTGCGCTGATCGGCATCATTTTGCTTATCGGAATCGTTCAGAAGAACGCCATTATGATGATCGACTTTGCCCTGCAGGCCGAGCGCACTGAGGGCAAGTCCGCTGAAGCCGCCATCTTCCAGGCCTGCCAACTGCGCTTCAGGCCCATTTTGATGACTACCATGGCCGCGCTCCTCGGTGGCCTGCCGCTGGCACTCGGCGGAGGCGTCGGCGCGGAGTTGCGCGAGCCCCTCGGCATCACCATCGTCGGAGGCCTGCTCATGTCGCAGGCGCTCACGCTGTATACCGTCCCGGTCATCTATCTCTACTTTGACAAGCTGGCCAAGCGGCTCAAGCCCCGCGAAATCCGAGCCAGCCTGCGCCAAGAACCCGTCACCGGCGACTGAGGAAAAGGACTCATGCATCTTTCCGCACCCTTCATTCAGCGCCCGGTGGCCACGTCGCTTCTCAGCCTGGCCTTGCTGCTGGCTGGCTCGGTGGCTTACTCCCTGCTGCCCGTCGCTTCACTGCCTGATGTTGACTTCCCCGTCATCGGCGTCAGCGCAGGGCTGCCCGGCGCCAGCCCTGAGACCATGGCCTCCTCGGTTGCAACGCCGCTCGAGCGCCAGTTCGGACGCATCGCCGGCGTCAATCAGATGACCTCGTCGAGCTCGCTCGGCTCGGCTGCTGTGAATCTGCAATTCGACATCAATCGCGACATCGATGCAGCCGCACGTGACGTGCAGGCCTCTATTAATGCGGCGCGCAGTCAGCTGCCCGCTTATCTCCCTCAGAATCCCAGTTACCGCAAGGCCAATCCGGCTGAGGCGCCCATCCTGATCCTCACGCTGAACTCTGACCTGATTCCTAAATCACAAATCTACGATCTGGCGAACTCCATTCTCGCGCAGAAGATTTCGCAGATTAAGGGTGTGGGCCAGTGTTTCGTCGGCGGCAGTGCCAGCCCGGCAGTGCGCGTTGAATTGAACCCCTTGCAGTTGGGCAATAATGGCGTGGGCCTTGAAGCCGTCCGCACGGCGCTGGCTGCCGCCAATGCTAATCGCCCCAAGGGCGCCTTTCAGAATGGGGACCAGCGCTGGCAAATCAACGACAACGACCAGATATTCAAGGCCACAGACTACGCTTCCATCATCGCCGGTTATAACAACCAGACTGGCGCTCCCGTGCGTGTCTCCGACCTGGGAACCATTACCGATAGCGTCGCGGACATTCGCACTGCAGGCGTCTCTGGCATCAACGGCCCCGGCGCCCCGTCCGGCAAGATCGAAGACGCGATTCTCATCATCATCTTCAAGATCCCCGGGGCCAACGTCATTGACACCGTCGACGCAGTCATGGCTGAAATGCCACGCCTGCGCGCCGCCATGCCGCCTACCATCTCAATCAACGTGGCCGTCGATCGCACCACCACCATCCGGGCCAGTGTTCGGGACGTCGAGATTTCCCTCATCATCAGCGTAATTCTGGTGGTCCTCGTGGTCTTTCTGTTCCTCCGCGAAATCTGGGCCACCATCATCCCTTCGGTCGCGGTTCCCCTCTCATTGCTGGGCACATTCGGCGTCATGTACCTGCTCGGATACACCATCGACAATCTTTCGCTGATGGCACTCACCATTTCCACCGGATTTGTCGTCGACGACGCCATCGTGGTCATTGAAAACATCACGCGCTATCTCGAAAAGGGAATGACACCTTTCGATGCCGCCATGAAGGGGTCCAAGGAGATCGGCTTTACCGTACTGTCGATGAGCACCTCGCTCATCGCCGTCTTCATTCCCATCCTTTTGATGGGTGGCATCGTCGGCAAGCTCTTCCGCGAGTTCGCAGTTACCCTCTCAGTAGCCATCGCCGTTTCATTACTGGTCTCGCTGACCACCACGCCCATGCTGTGTGCCAAGTTCCTCAAGTCGCGCGATGAGAGCCGCCACGGCCGCGTCTATCGCGCCAGCGAGAGCGTCTTCAACTGGCTTCACAACGAATACGCCACTGGCCTGCGCTGGGTGCTCCGCCACCAGTTCATCATGCTGTTCGTGCTCATCGGTACGTTTGCGTTGAACATCTACCTCTACATTGTTGTACCCAAGGGATTCTTCCCGCAGCAAGACACAGGCCGCATGGGAGGAACAACAAGGGCTTCGCAGGACATCAGCTTTCCCGCCATGCAAATCAAGCAGCGCGAGCTGGCGCAGGACGCCCTCGACGATCCGGCCATAGCCTCGGTCACTGCCTTTGTTGGCGGCAACGGCCCCGGCGGCGGCAGCTCCAACGTCGGCCGAATGTTCATTGGGCTCAAGCCCCTCAATGAGCGCCCCGGCCGAGTCTCGGCAGACCAGGTCATCAATCGCCTGCGCAGAAAGCTCACCAGCATTCCCGGCGCCGCGCTCTTTCTCCAGGCCCAGCAAGACATCCAGATCGGTGGCCGCGGTGCCGACTCTCAATACCAATACACGCTCTCCGACGAAAACCTCAACGAACTGAATACCTGGGCGCCCCAACTGCTCGCTCGCATGCGCACCATGCACGAGCTGACTGATCCCTCCACCGATCAGCAGAACCAGGGCCTTGCCACCAACCTTGTCATCGACCGCGACACTGCTTCAAGACTCGGAATCTCCGCATCCGCCATTGATCAAGTTCTCTACGACGCCTTCGGCCAACGTGAAGTGTCCACTATGTACACCGGGCTCAACCAGTACTACGTGGTCATGGAAGTCGATCCCAAATATCAGCTCAGCCCGGATTCACTGGACGGCATCTTTATCAAGGCTTCTAACGCAACCGGGGCTCCAACCTCCATGCCGCCGACCGTGACCAGCACCGCCGCTGCCCCCGCCTCGACAGCCGCCGAAGTTGTCGGCGGAGCATCGCCAGTTGCCGGCTCGGCTGCCACCACTGCTCCAGCGGTTGTGGCAGCCCCAACTCCTTCCACTGGCGGTGCCATGGTGCCGCTCTCCGCCATTGCCCACTATGAGGAGCAGCGCACCGCGCTTCAGGTGAATCATCAGGGCCAGTACCCGGCAGTCACGCTCAGCTTCAATCTCGCGCCTAACGTGGCCCTCGGTGATGCCGTTATCGCGCTCGAGAAAGCTCAGCGCGACATGGGTATGCCCAGCGCGATCCACGCCACCTTCCAGGGAACCGCGCAAGCATTCCAGGACTCGCTCAAGAACGAGCCATATCTGATCCTCGCCGCGCTGGTCGCCGTGTATATCGTGCTCGGTATCCTCTATGAGAGCCTGGTTCATCCCCTCACCATTCTCTCTTCGCTGCCGCCCGCCGGTGTTGGCGCCATCCTCGCGCTCCTGCTCACCGGCACCGATCTCAGCATCATCGCCCTCATCGGTATTATCTTGCTTATAGGCATCGTCAAAAAGAATGCCATCATGATGATCGACTTTGCCTTGCAGGCAGAGCGCGACCAGGGCCTGCCGCCTGTCGATGCCATTTACCAGGCCTGCCTGCTGCGCTTCCGACCCATCATGATGACCACCATGGCCGCATTGTTCGGAGGTCTTCCGCTCGCCATCGGCATGGGCGTTGGTTCGGAGCTGCGCAAACCCCTCGGCATCACCATCGTCGGCGGTTTGCTGGTTTCACAGTTGCTTACCCTCTTCACAACGCCGGTCGTTTATCTCTTATTTGATCGCCTGCAATGGAGAGTCATGAAGCTGCATAAACTCGGCTCCGAGCTTGAAGAAGCGCCAGGCGACTAAATCACGCAGGAAATTAGCTTGATATCGACAGGAAACCTGTTCTAAGCTTTCCGCCATGTCGGACGCAAATAAATTGCTGGCAGAACAATGGTTTGAGGAAGTCTGGAACCAGAAGAGTCAAGCCGCAATCGACCGTCTGTTTCACCCGCAGGGCAAAGCCTACGGGTTTCCCGACGCTGGCTCTGCAATCGGCCCCGATTCCTTTAAGCTTCTTCATCGCAGCTTCTGCGCGGCATTCCCTGATCTGCACATTGAAGTGGAAGACATCATCGCTGAGGGTGATCGTGTTGCCATTCGCTGGAAAGCCTCAATGACTCATCTTGGCGACGATCTTGGATTTCCCGCCACAGGCAAAGCGGGAGTTGTCACCGGGTCGTCTTTCCTCGTCATGAATGGAAGCCAGATCATTGAAGGATGGAATCAGATGGACCTGCAGGTCTTTTTCCTACGACTCCAGGCCAAATAGAAAAGAGCCAGGATCAGTCTGCCTGATCCTGGCTCTTCACCTTCACTTCGCGCTAAGAGCTGTTACACGCCAGCTCAAAGCTATTCGTAGCCTTACCTCGCAAACTCCTCTTCTTCTACCCCGGCCTGTTCTACCAGGTGCATCGGGTAATACGCATTCCGGGTGTACTGCTTCACCATTCGGTTGGTGTTGAAGTAGGAACCGTTGAACGCCAGCGTCGTGCGCATCAGCCGCGCCCATTTCTCCGGTGCTTCAAGGTACAGTGGGACCACGGCTGTCTCCAGCTTCTTGTAGAGTGAAATCGCTTCCTCAGCGTCATCGGCGCCATCTTCAATCGCCCAGCCTGTGACTCCCTCAATGCAGCCCTCAATCCACCACCCGTCAAGAATGGACAAGCTCGGCACGCCGTTCAGCGCGGCCTTCATGCCACTGGTGCCAGAAGCTTCGTACGGCCGCTTCGGTGTGTTCACCCACACATCCACACCAGCAGTCAGCAGCGCGCCGAGGCTCCAGTCGTAGTTCTCCAGATAGACAATCCGTAGCAGGTTGTTTGAGAGTGTGGCGGCATCTTCTACCACTTGCTGGATCAGCGCCTTGCCCGGCTCGTCCTGCGGATGTGCCTTGCCCGCGTAAATAATCTGCAATCCGCCAGCCGCGGTGGCGATCTCCAACAGCCTCTTTGGATCCGTGAAGAGCAGAGTAGCGCGTTTGTAAGTTGCCACGCGACGCGCGAATCCCAGCGTCAGCACATTCGGGTTGAGCACCTGGCCGGTGCGTGCGGCAACCTCGGCAAGCAAATCCCCTTTGGCGCGTGCATGAGCAGAGAGGATCTCCTTTTCACGCAGGTCGATTGAATTTCGTAAATAAAGATTGTCGCGCCGCCACGACGGAAAATTCGCGTCCAGCATTTGCTGGATCGGCTCCGAGACCCAGGTAGGCGCATGAACGCCATTGGTGATCGAACCGACGGGAAACTCAGGAAACATGGCGCGCGATACCTTTGCATGCTGCAAAGCCACGCCATTCGCATACCGCGAGAAGCGCAAAGCCAACAGCGTCATATTCAACATGCCGTCGCGGAAGCAGCCAAGCTTTTCCAGCCGAGCCGTTCTGTCGCCCCCCAGAATGCGAATAGTCTGCTCGGTTGAAAAGCGATCATGCCCAGCCGGAACCGGCGTGTGCGTAGTAAACACGCAGCGCTCGCGCACCAGTGCCAGGTCAGATTCAGTGGGGGCGCCCAGCGGCCCGCCGCCCAACTGTCTCTCCAGCAGGGCCAGTGTCAGTAGTGCTGCGTGACCCTCGTTCATGTGATGTACATTCACCCTGTGGCCCAGGGCGTTCGCCATGCGCGCGCCGCCCATGCCCAGAACAATCTCCTGCTGCAGGCGATAATTCGTGTCGCCGCCATACAGGTGATCGGTCAGCCCGCGATCCCATCCCGAATTACCATCAACATCCGTGTCCAGCAGGTAGATCGGAACTACGTGTCCATAGCGCCCCGTCAGATCGTAACGCCAGCACCTCACCGTCACCACGCGGTCTTCTACTGAGACCGTAACCCGGGCCCGCTCCCCGGTGCAGAAATCCGCAGGGTTCCACTGCTGAACCTCTTCGCTCTGCACGCCTTTCAAATCCAAATGCTGCTGGAAGTACCCCTTGCGGTGCGCCAACGTGAATGCCACGAGAGGAACGCCAAGGTCGGCAGCCGAGCGGAGCGTATCGCCCGCCAGAACTCCCAGGCCGCCGGAGTACGTGGGCATACCCGGATCGATTGCGATCTCCATCGAGAAGTAAGCGACTACACCTGCACTGGGGAATGCCTCATAGGAAAAAGGCTTGGACGATGTTGCTTGCATGATTCCTGCGTCTCCGCGGCGCTCCTAAATATTTGAAGCGACGATCTGGGTATTTGACGTCTAAACGATCGACTGAGCAATTCCTGTCTTACTCGGTCTTCAGCGGAAGAAACTCATTCGATTTTAACAAGGAACGCTTCTAGAATGCCCTGCCCATTCGGATCACGAGTAATCGAGCGTGTACTTTACAGGATTACTAAATGGGTATATGCGCTGTGGGGCTTTAGCCGAGCGCCTGTTCGTTATAAACAGCTTCTAGCCAATCAACAAATCAGCATCTGGAGTTCAAAGGAAAACAATGGACCATGGACCGGCAGCAGTGCCTATTCCAATCGTCCTGCACCATCTGAAGCGTGGCAAATGTGAATCTGCGGCACAATCCCGATTTGGGCCGCATAGCGTGCCCCCAGCGCTTCCACGAAGTCCGGAGCCGCGCTCTGCTCCACAAGGTTGATCGTGCAGCCCCCAAAGCCCCCCCCTGTCAGCCGCGCGCCAATCAGTCCCGGCAGATCCTGCGCCAGGGCCACCATTGCGTCTGCCTCCGGGCAACTGCCTTCAAAATCCTTGCTATAGCTTGCGTGCGCCTCGGCCATCAGGCTGCCGAGCTCGACCAGATCGCCTTTGGCCAACGCATCGCAGGCAGCCACCGTGCGCAAATTCTCTGAGATCACGTGCCGCGCGCGCTTCAGTGACTCGGGCGTCATCTCATGGCCCCACCTCTTAAGATCTTCAAGAGTTGCGTCGCGCAGAAACGGGACTCCTCCCCGATGCTTGTTGATGATCGCGCAAGCCGCCTCAGACTCTGCCCGTCGCGTGGCGTAATCGCCGCCGGCGATCGAGTGCTTGACCATCGTGTTGGCAATCACGAGAGCCACATTGGGAGGAATCGGCGCCAGCCTGAAACTCAAATCGCGGCAATCCAACAGCAACGCGTGATCCTTTCGCCCGTTGGCGGAGATGAACTGGTCCATGACCCCGCAATTGGCGCCCACAAACTCGTTCTCTGCTCGCTGGCAGAGCCGGGCAAGCACAGGCCCGGGATAGCTGGCTCCGATTACATATAGCACCGCAAGCGCCGTTGCCACTTCCACGGATGCCGAGCTCGACAGCCCCGAACCGAGCGGGACATCGCCCCACAGGCTAAGGCTAAAGGAAGGCACCGCGTGACCCTCACCGGCCAGGATTGCTACTACGCCGAGAGGGTAGTCAGTCCAATGCTGGCTTGCTTTACACGGCAAGTTGGCCGCTTCAAACAATTTCTCTTCGCTGTAGTTCTCCGAGTAGATCGCAATCTTGCCGTCGCCTCGGGGCGATACTGCGGCCAACGTAACAAAGTTGATGGCCGCCGGCATTACAAACCCCTCGGCGTAGTCGGTATGCTCACCAATCAGGTTCACTCGGCCCGGCGCGGCAAAAATCGCCGGCTCCGCATGAAACCGGGCATTGTGCATGGAACGAAAAATGGCAGGATCGTGCATATCAGTTCACGCTCGGAATGGATTCAATCTCAACAACCATCGGCCATGAATAAGATTCCCCCGAATCCAGAATCCGCGACCATGGCCCGGTCTCCGCCAGTGAGTCCACAGGCGCCGTGGCCGGCTCCAGCGCGACGCACATCTGCTTCGCTCCCGGGTGCTCCGGCCAGCCTCCATAGCAGATCCACAGTCCCAGAAACGGTGTTGCAGCCGGGTCAAAACTAACTTTGATTCGCACGCCCGCCTTGGGTCGCACCAACGCGCACCAATTCTCCGTCGCGTTCAACGGTCCGGCAAACAACTTGTCAGCGATCCCGGAAGATGCAGGTTGCGCCACGCTCAAGTTGGTCCGGCTGCCGTTTGCCAGAATGGCAATCGGCCACGCCACTTCGTCGCCTCTCGTTCCTAGCCTGCCGCCTCCAGTACCCTCCAGCCGTAGTTCATTGACCGAGTCTGGCAGCACAATTCGATCTCCTGCCTGCACTGCAAATAGGGGATGTGCCGCCCAGGACCACGGTACCGCTTCGGCGCCTGTATTCTTCACCGTGTATTCGAGCTCCAACCGCCATCCGCCGAGGCGTTCTGAGAGCGCAAGAGTACGCTCCAGCACCAATGGCAGCGAGAAACAGTGTCCACAAACAGTGACTGAGGCAGCATCACTTCCTGACCCCTTTGGTTCCCACTCCAATCTCCAAAGGTCCCCATGATCGGGAACCGATACCATCCCGCTTTCGGTCTCCACAGTGCAAGCAGCCACAGACGGCAGGCACTCGTCCCAGCCGCTGGCGTCACTCTGATCGAAAGCCATGTCTGGTGTGCGCGGACCGTAGGCTGTCAGCGGGCTTTGCAGCAGCTCATGATTGCCCACCATGATCGAGGCAATCTTGCCGCCAAGCCGCGGAAGAATCGTCAGCGAGCAGTCTCCCGCGCGGAAGACAACGTTTTCTTCTGCGATCCCAACCCTACCCGGTTCTGACATCGGCCCTATTCTCCAACTACGTCAACGTAAGCTGAGCTCAGTCTTTCCCAGATCCTGTCGAGCCACGCTTCATGCTCCGGCTTCATCAACACAGAGCGCAGACATGTAAACGTTTCTGCTGCGGCCCCATTTGCCGTACCACCCGCAGGCCTGAACCATGCCAATGGCAATTCTACAAGGGCCAAATGTAAATCCCGCTCGGCACAGGCTAAAAAAACACGGTTCGCCAATGCCGAGGTAACGTCCTCATTCTCAGCGTTCAGCTTCCACACCACAATGTCCAGCGCCGGAGCTCCGGCCACGAGCGGCTGAAAACGATCGTCTTCACGCAGCCGCCGGTCCAACTCCAGAGCCGCAGCCCTGCTTCGCGCCAGCCCACGGGCAAACTCACCTCCCAGCGTTAGCGGCAAAAGCATTTGTGTAGCCCACAAGGCTACCGCCGATGCTCCAGCTCTTGAGCACTCCAGGCTGATCTCTCCCAGGTGCAACTGTTTTGAAGTGAAGTACGTGAAGGGCGAATCATGTTTGTAGAAGCGCCCAATCCCAGGATCCCGAAACAGCACGCATCCGCATCCATAGGGTTGCAATCCGTGTTTGTGCGGGTCAATCACAATCGAGTCGGCTTTTGCCGTCAGCGCGTAGGCCCTCCGCGCGGGCTCCTCCAACGCCTCAGGAATCAACCGGAAATACCCGCCATATGCGCCATCCACATGCACCCTGAAGCCGTACCGCTCCTTCAGCGTCAGTACCTCATCCAGTGGGTCCACAGCGCCCACACCCGTGGTGCCCATCGTCACCACAACCGTGCCCACATCTCCTTTGCGCAGTTCAGCCTCGAGCGCTTCCATGCTCATGCGCCCGCGATGATCTGCGGGGATGCTTGTATAGTCGAGCTTCAGCACTGCGGAGATCCGGTTGTGGGTATAGTGAGCCTGTGTCGACCCCAAAATCCGACGCCCTGGCGCAAGCTGTCCGGCAACCCAGAGCGCTTCCAGGTTTGCGATCGTTCCGCTTGAAGTCAGGTGTCCCAAATACGAATCCGAACTTTCCGTCCAGCCGAACATCGTGGCAATCCCTCGAACCGCCTCAATCTCCATCTCCGTGCTGGCTCGTCCGCCGTCTCGGGCGTGGTTGTTCGGATTGACGGTCATGGCCAGCGCATAAGCGGCCCTGGCCACCGGATGCGGCGGCTTCAGCATCTGCCCGGCATACAAAGGATGGAAGTAGGGGTAATTGTCTGCCAGCCGGTGCGCTGTGGCCTCCAGCACCTCCGCAATTGCCGGCGCATTGATCGCCGTCTCATAAGCCGGCAAACTCCCGAATTCGGCCTCCAGCAACTCGGTGGCTTGCGCCAGCATATTCGGAACAGGATCGTGAATCATGCCCGCCTCTCAAACGATGAAGCCTAGACACGCGATTATAAACCCATATTGATCAATAGGTTCCGGAGGGAAAAATCACAGACTGGGACGAAAACAGAGAAATTCTGCATCCATTTTCCAGAGGAATGGTACACTAACGCCAGCGTTAGGCCCGAACCGGGCGTCAGCAGCACTCGCCCAACCAAGCAAGATTCTGCCAGTAGTCGCTCCGATTCATCCAGCGCAATTCAATTTAGGAAACACGACCAAAATGGAACAAGGCACTGTGAAGTGGTTCAATGATGCGAAAGGCTTCGGCTTTATTTCGCGTCAGAACGGCGAAGATGTCTTTGTGCACTACTCTGCAATCAACTCCAGCGGGTTCAAGAGTTTGCAGGAAGGTCAAGCCGTGCAGTTCAACGTGGTGAAGGGGCCCAAGGGATGGCAGGCTGCTGATGTACAGCCGCTGTAGCCGCCAGCCCGGATTCCGGCAGAATCTATCAACTACACGCGAGGGCTCGGAGTAATCCAGGCTCTCGTTTGTTTATGTGCGCCCTTTGGCGTCAGCCGCATATCTGCGTATGCGGCAACGATTGCGCGCGTCGCTCGACTTGACGACCATCCTCCCACTATCCTCAATGTGTTGGCCGCCCACTGAAAATTCCGGCCCCATTGGACTAAAACCCACCATGAGCACGCAGACAATTGCTGTACACCTGCCCGATGGGGCCATTCGCGAAGTGACTCTCGGCACCACGCCCCTTGAAATTGCCAACTCGATCTCACCCCGGCTTGCCGCAGTCGCTGTGGTAGCGCGCCTGTCGCCGGTTGGCGGCGCAGTGAACCAGAGCCTCGCCGCCGCTCCTTCAGCAGAGGCCAGCATGTACGCCGCTGAAGACTCCACGGCTACCCGCCTCGTGGATCTCGCCACTCCGCTTAACGCGGACACGCGCCTGGAACTGGTCACAGAAAAGGACCCTGAAGCGCTGAAGGTTGTGCGTCACTCCGCCGCCCACGTGCTGGCTACTGCAGTTTTGGAGCTCTTTCCTGAGACCAAGCTTGGTCACGGCCCGGCCACTGACGCCGGATTCTTTTACGACTTCTATCGTGAGAAGCCGTTCACGCCAGAAGATCTGGTCGCGATTGAGGCAAAAATGGCCCAGGTCGTGGCGCGGGACGAGAAATTCGTTCGCGAATATGAGACCCGCGAGCAGGCTCTGGAAGAATTCAGCCGCGATGGCGACTTCATGAAAACCCACTTCGTGACCAAATTTACCGAGCCCGGCTCGCAGGTCAGCTTTTATCGCAACGGTTCTTTCGTAGACTTTTGCCGCGGCCCCCATGTGCCTTCAACCGGCCGTGTGAAGGCTGTGAAACTCACCGCTCTGGCTGGCGCTTACTGGCTCGGCGACGAGAAGAACCCGCAGTTGCAGCGTATCCACGGCACTGCATTCTTCACGCAAAAGGACCTCGACGCTCACTTCGCGCGTCTCGAAGAAGCCGCCAAGCGCGACCATCGCCTGCTCGGCAAGCAGCTCGATCTCTTCAGCATTCAAGAGCTCGCCGGCCCCGGTCTCGTCTTCTGGCATCCCAAGGGCGCCATGGTGCGCAAAGTGATGGAAGACTGGATGCGCGAGGAGTGTCTGCGCCGCGGCTACCTGCTCGTGAATACTCCTCACGTGATGAAACGTGAACTGTGGAAGGTCAGCGGCCACGACGGCTACTACGGCGCCAACATGTACACGCCGATGGAGTTGGATGACGCCGAATATCGCCTGAAGCCGATGAATTGCCCCGGCCACGTCCTCATTTACAAGAACTCGCCCAAAAGCTACCGCGACCTGCCCCAGCGCTATGCCGAGCTGGGCAACGTCTACCGCTACGAGCGCTCAGGCACCATGCACGGCCTGCTGCGCGTTCGCGGATTCACGCAGGATGATGCTCATATCTTCTGCACCCCCGGCCAAATCGAAGACGAGGTCGTAGCCTGTATCGAATTTGCCGAAGTAGTGCTCAAGACCTTCGGCTTCAATGAATTCAAAGTTGAACTATCGACATGGGACCCGAACGATCGCGCCAAGTATATTGGCTCCGACGAAAACTGGGCACTTGCGGAGGGTGGGCTTAAGAGAGCCTTGGACAGGAAGGGCATCGCCTACAAGACCATCCCCGGTGAGGCCGCTTTCTACGGCCCCAAGATCGACGTGAAACTTGTTGACGTGCTGGGCCGCTTGTGGCAACTGTCCACGGTCCAGTTCGACTTCACTCTTCCTGCTCGTTTCGAGCTCGAGTATGTCGGCGAAGACGGCGAGCGCCATCAGCCGGTCATGGTCCACCGCGCACTGTTCGGCTCAGTCGAGCGCTTTTTCGGAGTCCTCATCGAGCACTATGCCGGCGCCTTCCCGCTCTGGCTCGCGCCCGTGCAAGTTGGATTGGTTCCCATCAGCGAGCGCCATCATTCCTATGCACGCAAGGTCGAACTAGAGTTAAAACAAGCGGGCTTGCGCGTCGAAATCGACGACCGCAACGAGAAGATGAACGGCAAGATCCGCGACTTTGCCAACCAGAAGACGCCCTACATCCTCATCTTCGGAGACAAGGAAGAAGCCGCAGATTCAGTCAGCGTCCGGACCCGCGGCAAAGGCGACCAGGGCTCCATCCCTCTGACCGACTTCATCGGAAAAGCTCGCAAGCTCGTGGAGGACCAGTCAATCGAGTTGTAGAGTGGTGCAGCTCACATATCAGCATTCCATATCTCTGGTAAGTTTCGGGTGATCGGATGGCGTCTCTTATGCGGAGTGAGGCATCTCTACCAATGCGCCACCTGGCGATTCTCCTGGGTGGCTAGGTTTCACTCGCCATTCTGATTGGATCATGCACTCTGTCTCCAATAGCAGCACAAGACAAACCGCCATCCAGTATGCCTGCAATCTCAACCACGCCGACCACGTCCGCTTCCCCTGACATCTCAAAGGAAGCCCTGGTCTTCGACAAGATAACAACCCGGGTCCGCGAAGAGTCCGATGGTACCGGTAGTCGCCAGACCACGGCGCGCGTCCGTATTCTCGCCGATGCAGGTGTAAAGGAAATGGCCGTACTCTCCTTCACCTACACGGCCTCGAATCAACAGGCCGACATTGGCTACGTTCGCGTCACCAAACCGGACGGGAGCGTGGTGGTTACACCCGACTACAACGTGCAGGACATGCCGGCCGATGTTACCCGACCTGCGCCCATGTACTCTGACATCCACCAGAAGCATGTTGCGGTCAAGGGGCTCGGCGTCGGAGACATCCTCGAATATCAGAGCACCGTGCGGACTTTGAAGCCCGAGGTCCCAGGCCAATTCTGGCTCAAGTATTCCTTTGAAAAGAACATCATCATTCTCGATGAGCAGCTCGACTTGGACATCCCTGCCGACAAACCTGCCACTGTAGCTTCCGCTGAGTTGCAGCCGACAATTACAACCAGCAACGGCCGCAAGTTTTACCACTGGGCCAGCTCCAATCTTGCGCGCCCCGATCCTGACGCCCCTCCCAAGTCCACCAAGCACTGGAAGCCTTCGGTCCAGGTCACCACCTTTGCCAGTTGGGAAGAAGTGGAGGCTTGGTACCGCGGCCTCGAGAAGGACGCGGTGCTGGTGACGCCTGCGATTCAAGCGCGGGCAGATGCGTTGACCAAAGGCTTGAACTCGCCCGATGAAAAGGTCAATGCACTCTACAACGCGGTCTCTTTGCATGTTCACTATGTGGGTCTTTCTTTCGGAATCGGCCGATATCAGCCGCACGCCGCCGAGGAAGTGCTGAGCAACGAATATGGTGACTGCAAGGATCAGCAAACGCTGCTTGCAGCGTTACTTAAGGCGGAGGGCTTTGACGCTTGGCCGGTGCTGATTAGCAGCAATCGTGAGTTGGACGAACAGATTCCATCGCCGGCACAGTTCAATCATGTGATCACCGCCGTTCCGCTCGACGGCAAGATCTTGTGGGTGGACACGACCGCGGAAACGGCCTCGATGGGCCTGCTGCTGGCACCGGTGCGCGATAAGTTGGGGCTTGCAATTCCTCCCGCAGGAAATGTTCACATCGAGAGGACCTCCGCGAATCCGCCCGCGCCTAGCCTCTATAAGTTCCTTTGCACCGGTCAGCTGGACGAACATGGTCACTTCACAGGCCACGTCGAAGCGAACATACAAGGCGAAGTTTCCGTCGTCCTACGGAACGCGTTTCGCAATACGCCGGAGGCTCAGTGGAAGGAGCTTCTTCAGCGTGTCATGCGCACTCAGGGCTTTGGCGGCGAGATAAGCAACCCCGAGATTGGCGCAGCGCAGGAACCGGATAAGCCCTTCCATGAGGCTATGGACCGTTCCCGCGAGAAGTTTTACCAATGGAAGGATGAGGATAGTTCGCACTGGATCGACGCTCCCATGCCGCTAATGGGTGGCGAATTGGCTCCGGGCATCAAGCAGATCAAGCCCGCGGATGATCCAGAGCTAGGCGCTCTTGGCAGCAATGTCTATGAGTCCGCGATGGCTTTGCCCAAGGATTGAACGATCACTTTGCCCCCCAATGTGGATCTAATTGAAAATTGGGCCGAGTATTCCGCGCAATATGGCTTCAAGAACGGCACATTCCATGTGAGGCGCATCTTGCTGATGAAGATGAACAGTGTGCCGCTTGAAGAGTGGGACAAGTACTTGGCGTTCCGGCGGGCACTCTTTATAGACGAAAGCCATCAGTCGTTGATCGCGCCGCCTGGTCAGGGCAACCATAGGCGCCACTGATTTGCGAAAAACGACTACGCGCCCAAAATCCGAGCGGCCAGCCTTATGCAAGGCTGGCCGCTCGCGCCTTGGCGTCAGAATCTACGCGTTGATGCCCATTCCCTCAACGGACCCATAGGCATCCAGCAGCGACTCCGTCAGCGTGGGATGAGCGTGTATGGTGAACATCATCTCTTCCACGGTGCCTTCCAGTTCCAGCACCGCGACTGCTTCTGCCACCAGTTCCGTCGCCTGCGGTCCAAGGATGTGGACTCCCAGAATCTCCCCATATTTCGCGTCGGAGACAATCTTCACAAACCCATCGTGGTTGCCCACGATCGTGGCCTTCGCGTTGCCCGCAAAGGGAAACTTGCCCACCTTCACCTGGTAGCCCTTTTCCTTCGCCTGCGCTTCCGTCAACCCGACTGATCCTATTTGCGGTTCGGTATAAGTGCAGCTGGGAATGCGGTCTTTGCGCACAGGACGAAACTTCCTACCCGCAATCTTGGCTATGGCAACCATCCCACTCATTGCGCCCACGTGCGCCAGTTGCGGAAGTCCAGCCACGATGTCTCCGATCGCGAACACGCCCGGCTCAGCGGTCTGCTGTGCCTCGTTCACTTTGACGAGTCCTTGTTCAAGCTCAACTTTCGTCTTCTCGATCCCGATGTTCGCTGTCCGTCCCGACCGCCCAACGGCCACCAGCACTTTTTCCGCTTCTTTGATCTGGGTCTTGCCGTTTGCATCGGTATAGGTCACCTTCACGCCGTCTGCAGTCTTCTCTACCTTCTCCACTTTGGCGCCGGTATTTACATCGATGCCGCGCTTCTTGAACAGCCGCGTAATCTCCTTCGATATTTCGTCGTCCTCCACCGGAACCACGCGCGACAGAAACTCAAGGATCGTGACCTCGGTCCCAAAGCTGCAAAAGATCGAGCTGAACTCCATGCCCACAGCCCCTGCGCCAATCACTACCAGCGACTTGGGCACCTTGTCCATCGCTAGAATCTCGATGTTCGTCAGGATGCGGTCGTCGGCTTCAAGCCCGGGCAGCATCTTGGCCTCTGATCCTGTCGCCAGAATTATGTTTTTCGCACTCAGCGTGCTCACCTCGCCGCCCGCGGCGGTTACATCAACCGTATGCACTCCACCTTGTGCCGGTCCCGTCAGCCGTCCATAGCCTGGGATCACCGTGATTTTGTGCTTTTTCATCAGGAACTCGAGACCTTTCACGTGCTTGTCGATGATGCTGGTCTTGCGCGTCTGCACCGCAGCCCAGTCCAGCGTGGGCGTACCAATTCCCGCAATCCCGAACTCGGCCGCGTGCTTCAGGTGTTCCCATATCTCGGCGTTGAAGAGTAGCGCCTTGGTCGGAATGCAACCCACATGCAGGCAGGTGCCGCCCAGCTTCCGGGCGCTGTCGATTAACGCTACCTTCAGCCCGTACTCCGCGCCGCGAATCGCCGCAGTATAGCCAGCCGGCCCGCCGCCAATCATCGCCACATCGTAAATTGTCTCTGCCACCAGGAACTCCGTTCCGTGCCGCGCCATCCTGCCCGGTCGCCGCCTCACCACCGCTTAGTTTAAATGCCCGCCGTCTTCATCCACGTGAAGGGTGCAGTTTGTGCTACTCTGGCCCGGCAGTTCTCAAGCGCACATGCCGCGACATTCCCTCGTCTTCGCCGCAATCCTCGCAGCCAGTCTGGTTGCCCTGCATGCTCAAAGGACCACCACAAATCTCCCTCCCGCCAACATCACCATCATCTCCAACGGAAGCGGAATTGGGATCCCCGACGTAGCCGGCCTTCCTTTTTCAGCGACGGTGGTTACTGTTAACGAGCGCACTATGCCCGACGGCTCAGTGCTTACCCGGCGCACCATCAATCTCATCGCTCGCGACTCCGCCGGTCGTACCCACGATGAGGTGCGCCGCCTCATGCCCGAGTCCTTTCACGGCTCACCCGAACTCCTAGAAGTTCGACTCTTCGATCCGCAGACGCGCATCAGAACCATCTACTATCCATCCACCCATTCGGCTCGCCAGCTGCTGCTTCCAAATCCGCCCAAAGTCGCTCCCGCTCACGACCGTTTCATCTCCTTCAAAGACCTCGGCACAACCACACTCAACGGCCTTGAGGCAAAGGGAACACTCCGCACACTCATCACATTCGGCTTTGTTGGTGGATACGATGAGGTTGAAGATGTGGATGTGTTGGATGAATTCTGGTATTCGCACGAGCTGCACCTGAACCTGCTCGTGCACCACTCCGATCCGCGCGGCAATGACCAGACTCTCGGCATATCCGGCCTCAAGAGGGAAGAACCACCCGCAGCCATGTTCCAGCTTCCCCCGGGTTACAAGATCGTTGATACCACTCCGGCTCCTGGGCCACCGCCCATGCGCGACGCCATGGGGGATGAAATTCAATAAGTCATGACGGCAGCTCAGATTGAACCAACTCCATTGCATTGCCAAAGATTCGCGGATCGTCGCCAAAACCCTCCAGCCAGTGCACCTCCGGTTCTCGCCGGAACCACGTCAACTGCCTCTTCGCATACTTGCGATGCCCTTGCTGCGCGGCAGCGATCGCCGCCTCTTCACTCAATGTCCCCGTCAGCACCGTTGATGCCTGCCGGTATCCCAATGCGTCCAACGCCTGCACCGGGCCGTAACGCTCAAGCAGGCTCCGCGTCTCCTCAATCAATCCCGCAGCAAACATCGCGGCCGCCCGCTGGTTCAGGCGCTCGTAAAGCATCTTCCGCGGCGGGTTCAGTCCAATTCGCAGCAACCGGAATCCACTCAGCGGATCGCGGCCCAACACTGCGGACAGCGGTTTGCGGCCTGCAACGCAAACCTCAATCGCTCGGATCAGCTTCGGAGTGTCGTTCGCGTGAATCAACGCCGCCGATGCTGGGTCCAGCCGCGTTAACATTCGGTGCAGCCACCTTGCTCCAAGGCGCTGCCGGCTCAATTCCAGCCGCGCTCGCAGCTTCGTTTGTCGAACTGGTCCGGCGAACAGGCCCTCGGTCAATGCCCGCAGATAAAGCCCCGTTCCACCGGTCACAATTGGCAGGTGTCCTCGCCCTGCAATCTCTCGCAGCGCTGCCCTCCCTTGCCTGCTGTATTCGCCTGCGGTAAAGGGTTCATCTGGATTAGCTACGTCGATCAGGTGATGCGGCGCGCGCTCCCGTTCTTGAATTGAAGGCTTGGCCGTGCCCCGGTCCATGCCCCGGTACACCGCCACCGAATCGCAACTCACGATCTCTCCGCCGAATCGCTCTGCAAGCTCAAGCGAAAGGGCAGTCTTGCCGCTGCCAGTAGGACCGAGCAACAGCACCGCCAGCGGAACAGCTTCTGCTTCCTCTGCGCTCAAAGTCGTCACCATCCCGGCGGGAAGATCCACTTCGGGTTGGTGTGGAACAGCCACCAAACCAGAATCGCCGCCGCCAGCAACAATTCAAATACCTGGTTGCGCCGGAAAACCCGCGTCTGCTCCGCCCGCGGCTCCTTCACATCAACTTGATCAAGATACGGCTCAATGCGAGTCTCCGCCATGGCGCGGCCCTCCACCTGGCCAGCGTCTGCTCTTACGGCTCCCCACGCCTCAGTATAGGGGACTGGCAATGCCCAAAGACTTCTGCCCGGGTTGACTTCCGGACCTCGGTTTGCTCAGATAACCTTTCAGCATCCGGCGCTACAAGAAAGAGCAGGAATGCACCAATGAAAGTTTTGATCCTGGGTTCGGGGGGCCGCGAGCACGCGTTGGCCTGGGCGGTTAAGCGCAGCAAGCGCGTCACTGAGATCGTGTGCGCTCCCGGCAACGGCGGAATTGCCCAAATCGCACGTTGTGTTCCGGTCGATCTCAAAGACCTGGATGCCATGGTCCATGTCGCTGACATCGAACAGCCTGACCTGACGATCGTTGGTCCTGAGCTGCCTCTCTCTCTCGGCATTGTGGACGCCATGCAGCGGCGCGGCTTTCGCGTTTTTGGCCCGACCCGCGCGGCAGCCATGCTTGAGAACAGCAAGGGCTTTGCCAAGCGATTCCTGCAGCGGCACAACATCCCTACCGCCAACTACGCCGTTTGCACCAAGGCGGACGAGTTGGAAAAGGCGATTGACATCTTCCGCGCGCCCATTGTGGTCAAGGCCGATGGGCTGGCTGCAGGCAAAGGCGTGATCATCTGCCCCTCGCGCCAGATCGCGCTCGAGGCCGCCCACGGCCTGTTCAGCGGCAAACTTCTCGGTGAACCGCAGCATCAGGTCATCCTCGAAGAGTTTCTTGACGGAGAAGAGATCAGCTTCCTCTGCCTCTCTGACGGCACGCATGTGGCCCCACTGGCTCCAGCGCAAGACCACAAACGCATCGGCGAAGGAGACACTGGTCCAAACACTGGCGGCATGGGCGTCTATTCCACTGACACGCTGCTCGACGCGGCCATGCAGGAGTGGATCATGCACCACATCGCCGAGCCAACCGTGCAAGGCATGGCCCTGGAAGGAACGCCCTTTATGGGTGTCCTTTACATAGGTCTCATGATGACGGCTCGCGGTCCGCAGGTCCTTGAATTCAACGCCCGATTCGGCGACCCTGAAACGCAGGCCATTCTGCTTCGCCTCGAATCCGACCTCGTGGATGCACTCGAAGCCTCCATTGATGGCCGCCTCGACCAGGTAGAGCTTCGCTGGACCCCGGGCGCCTCAGCCTGCGTTGTGGCCAGCTCTTCAGGTTATCCAGGCAGCTACAAGACTGGTTTTCCCATCACCGGCCTCTCCACGGCCGCAGAGGTTCCGGGCGTTCAGATCTTCCACTCCGGATCCGCTCGCCTTGGGAGTCAACTCATGACTGGCGGAGGCCGCGTGCTAGCTGCCGCAGCTGCCGCGCCATCGCTGCAAGAAGCTTTGGCCCGTGCTTACCAGGCTATGGCCGAGATTCAATTTGAAGGCATCTACTTTCGCCGCGACATTGGTCATCGCGCTCTGAAGAGGACGCAATGAACTCTGCAATCTCCATTCAAGAACTGCTCGACTGGAGCCATGAGTCCGCGACGTTTTGGAAAGCGCACTTCGACACTAATCCTGCGCTGTTGCAACTGGCCTGTGGAATCGATGACACCCCCAATGTGCAAGAACTGGTGCGCCACATCTGGATGGCGGAGCTTCGCTGGGCTCAACGCGTTGCCGGCCTGCCCGTGGTGCCCAGGGCAGACCTGCCCACCGGCCCGCTCGAAGCGCTCTTTGGATTTCACCAGCAGGCCGCGCAGATTGTAGGTACTCTCGTGAACGACCCAGCGTACAAGTGGGATCAGACCATCACCCTTGAGTTCGACTGGCTTCCACCGCACGCTCGAACTGCCTCGCGTCGCAAGATGCTTGCGCACGGGCTGCTCCACAGCCAGCGCCACTGGGCGCAGCTAGCAACCTTGGTCAGAGTTGCTGGATTCCCCAGCAATTTTCTGGGTGACCTGATCTTCAGCCAAGCTCTGGTGTAGGTACAGGCGCCGGCTTCTCCAACTGCTTCTGGAAGCAGGAACGGCACAGGACCGGTCTGCCCTGGGTGGGCTTGAACGGAACTGTAGTTTCCGCTCCGCACGCTGAACAGGTTGTTCGGGTCTCCGAACGAACCCGTTGGCTCCCGCGAGCGCGCTTCGCCTTGCACTGCTTGCAGTGTTTGGGGTCGTTCGTGAAGTTTTTATCGTGAAAAAACAATTGCTCGCCGGCCGTGAACACAAACTCGGCGCCACAATCGTGACACTTCAATACCCTGTCGATAAATTCCATGGCCGGCTTCCCTGTCACAGGGGAATTCGCCGAATCGGCCATGAATCCGAAAGCTTGCCGGTCCCGTTTCCCTGTGCTCTTACGCGCGTCAACAACAAGGGCCCGGGCCGCTAACAATAAAGCGGCTAACTCAATTCAAAGTTTCCATCGTATATCGGAAACTTGAATAACTCTACCATTCTGACCATAATGCATAGCGAAAAACCGAATGAAGTAGTCGAAACAGCCCGCCCCGGGCCTGTATGGGCTAACAAGTGTCTCTCGTCGACTTACTGCGAGAGCCTTCGGGGCGGTCCATGCTACGACGAGTTGTGAAACTAGTCTGCCTCTTTGCGAGCTTTCTTGCGATTCCGCTTGCGTGCCAATGCTGCCTTCACGCGGCGCTTCTCACCGGGCTTCAGGTAGTAGGAGTGACGCTTGACTTCCTTAATGATGTCCTCCTGCTGTACCTTCCGCTTGAACCGGCGCAGCGCATTCTCGAGCGGCTCGCCTTCTTGTACGCGAACCTCTGCCAAAAAATCCCACCTCCAAACCTGCCATGGGGCTTCTTCTATGATACTGGCAATCTTGGAGTTCAGGTCAAGCGCGGCCCACTTTTTGGGCAAAATCCCTTTGATTCAATTGAATTTGGGCCAAATTCTTGAACACGCGGGATCCCCGGCACAACCGGAGGCCGAATTTCTGCCCAAGCCCCATGTTCACACCTTCCCACTTCCACGCTCCGCTGCAGCCTCAAAATGCTCTAAACTTGCCCCTGGAGGTCTTGATCCCATGATTCGCCGCTACCAGGGACGATTGCCGCAGATCCCAGCCAGTTGCTACGTCGATCTCTCCGCCCAGGCTATCGGCGATGTCACACTCGGCGAAAATTCGTCAGTCTGGATGAACGCCGTCTTGCGCGGCGACGTCAACTCAATTCGCGTCGGCGCTAACTCCAACGTCCAGGACTGCGCGGTTCTCCACGGGCAACGAAACCTCTACTCCGTCATTGTCGGCGACTGGGTCACCATCGGCCACAACGCTACTGTTCATGGCTGCGTGGTTGGGGATGCTGTTCTCATCGGAATGGGCGTGACCATCCTCAACGATTGCCACATCGGCGAAGGCTGCATCATCGCCGCAGGAGCCGTCCTTCCTGAGCACACGGTCGTTCCGCCAAAAACCCTCTGGGCCGGCGTCCCCGCCAAACTGCGCCGCGAGCTTTCCGACGGCGATCGCGCCCTGATCCTCGAGTACGCGCAAAACTATCTCGACTACACAGCCATCTACCTCAACGAACCCAAGAGTTGATCTGACCTGCTCCAACTTGCAATGCGCGGCGCATTTTCGTTGAGTCTCAAAACTTCACCGTGCTACACTTCCCGCAAACTGAAGGCCCATTCTCAATAGTTCCCCGCAATCGGCGCGTGAACGTCGTCTGCCGTCTTGTTCTTCATACTTCTTTCCGCGTTCATTAATGACGCAACGCAATCGCCCTTCAATCCCCCCCCTGGTTAACGCAGGACGAGACGGGCCAGCCATGGTCCCAAGAAAGAAGAAAAGGCACGATGACCTTGCTCAAAGGGGTACTGAATAAGTATTTCTATCTCTCCATGTCGCTGCTGATCGCCGCCATTGTGGTTTACGGCTTCAGCTTCACAGTCAACGACAATCTCTTTCACCCTGCCGTGCCGCGGCCGCTCATTCTCTGGGTCCATGGCTCAGCGTTCTCGCTGTGGGTGGCCTTCCTGATCTTTCAGTCCACGCTGGTTCGCACGCGCAACGTCAAGTGGCATCGCTTCTTCGGCTGGTTTGGAGCCGCGCTGGCGGCTGTCATGGTCCCCCTGGGCATTGCCACATCCATCATCATGGGCCGCTTTGACACCTATCAGCTTCGCCAGTCCGGCTCAGACGCCTTTCTCATCGTCCCGCTCTATGACATGGTCGCCTTTGCAGTGTTTATTGGGCTCGCCATCACCTGGCGCAAACAGCCGGAGTTGCATCGTCGGCTCATCTTCATTGGCACCTGTGGGCTGCTCGACGCCGCCTTCGGCCGCATTGGTTATCTCTTCGAACACAGCCTGTTCTTTCTTTGCCTTGACCTTGTCATCGTCCTTGGCGTCGTCCGCGATCTTTTTGTGAATCGGCGCGTTCACAAGGCCTATCTAGTCTCGCTGCCTGCGCTGATCATCGTTCAGGCCTTTGTCATTTACACCTGGCGCAGCGGCTCCGCCTGGTGGCTCCATATCGCCCATGCCCTGCTTGGATAACATGTGGAACGCAAGAGATCTCCGCGCTCACACCGGCCGCGTTCTCCGTCCATTTAGACTAGAGGAGTCATGACCACGCTGAAAGCCGTCCGAGGCACCCGCGACCTGTTGCCGCCGGAAACGGCCCTCTGGAACCGCATTGAAACCACCTCGCGCGCCGTCTTTGCGCGCTACAACTTCGGCGAGATCCGCACCCCCATCTTTGAAGACACAGGCCTCTTTGCCCGCAGCGTCGGCGAAGAGACCGACATCGTCTCCAAGGAGATGTACACGTGGGAAGACCGCGCCCGCGCCCAGTCGGAAAAGACTCAATCCCTCACCCTCCGCCCGGAAAACACTGCTGGCGTGGTCCGCTCCTATATCGAGCACCAGCTCGGCGAAACCGGCCAACTTCAGAAGCTCTTTTACATCGGCCCGCAGTTCCGCCGCGAGCGCCCGCAGAAGGGTCGTTACCGCCAGTTCTCGCAAATCGGCGCAGAAGTCATTGGCCCGCCCTCCGCAGGTAGCGAAAGCCCTCTCCGCGACGCCGAAGTCCTTGAGATGCTGGCCACACTCCTCAACGAACTGGGCATCACCGGTTGGAAGCTGGAGCTTAACTCCGTTGGCTCCGCCGCCGACCGCGCCCGCTACAACGAAGTACTTCGTACCGCTCTCGACGCAGTTGTTTCTAGCATGTGTGTCGACTGCCAACGCCGCGCTGCCACCAACCCCATCCGCGTCCTCGACTGCAAGGTCCCCGCCGACCAGCCCATCATCGACACGCTCCCCGTCATCGCAGATTCGCTTAATGAGGCTTCCCGCGCCCATTTCGCACAGGTCCTCGCGGCTCTCGATGCGGCCGCCGTCCCCTACACCCGTAACCACCGTCTTGTCCGTGGCTTGGACTACTACACCCGCACCACCTTCGAATTCACACACGGCGGTCTTGGCGCACAAAACGCACTCCTCGGCGGCGGACGCTACGACGGCTTGAGCGAGATGCTTGGCGGGCCAAGGGCGCCGGGCATCGGGTTCGCAATGGGCGAAGACCGCCTTGTGCTCACCCTGCTGGCTCAGGAGGCTGCCGCCCCTCAGGTACTGGCAGACGCCTATATCGCCCCGCTCGGGGAATCGCTCAACGCCGCCGCTCTTTCCCTGGCCCGCGAACTCCGCAGCCAAGGCCTCCGCATCGAGCTGGGCGACGGAAGCTTCCGCCTCAAGAAATCCTTTGAAGTCGCTGACAAGACTGCCCGCCGCATGATCATCCTCGGCGAAGACGAGCTCCAATCCGGTATCCTTACTGTGAAGACCTTCGCCACCGGCATACAGACTAAAGTTCCTCGCACGGAGCTGGCCGTCTTCCTCACCAAACCAGCAAGCGAGTAAAGGACACAGGTAGTGCTCGATTTTCTTGGAAGCCTCGAACGGACGCATCTATGCGGCGATCTCCGCGCCGCCCACGCAGGCCAGCAAGTGGTTCTCATGGGTTGGGTCAACCGCCGCCGCGATCACGGCAACCTCATCTTCCTCGACCTCCGCGACCGCTCCGGCCTCTGCCAGATTGTCCTGGACAAGGAACTGACCCCCGACGGCCATCTCAAAGGCGAGCAGGTCCGCCCGGAATACGTTGTCGCGGCGGTTGGCAAGGTGCGCCTGCGCGATCAAGACGCCATCAATCCCAAGATGCCGACCGGTGAAATCGAGATTGAGGCTACGCAGCTCCTCGTTCTCAACGACACGCGCCTCGCCCCATTCTCGCCCTCTGAAGAAGCCATCCAGAACGAAGAAGTCCGCCTCAAGTACCGCTATGTCGATCTTCGTCGCCCAGAGATGCAGCGCAACTTCAAGCTGCGCCACGACATCACTCTGGCGATTCGCGAGAGCCTCAGCAAGCAAGGCTTTCTTGAGATCGAAACGCCGATTCTCACCAAGTCCACACCCGAGGGAGCACGCGATTTTCTGGTCCCCAGCCGTGTGCATCCCGGTGAGTTCTACGCATTGCCACAGTCGCCGCAGATCTTCAAGCAGATCCTCATGATCTCCGGATTCGACCGCTACTTCCAGATCGCCCGCTGCTTCCGCGACGAAGATCTCCGCGCCGATCGCCAGCTTGAGTTTACGCAGGTCGACCTGGAGATGAGCTTCCCCCGCCAGGAAACGGTCTTTCATGTGGTCGAGCAGTTTTTGGCTGCGGCATTTGCGGCGGCGGGAGTCACTCTGCCTACGCCCTTTCGCAAGATCACGTATGACGACTCGATGCGCCAGTTCGGCAGCGACAAGCCTGACCTGCGCCTCCCCGGCCTCACCGATGTGCGTTCCGCATTTGCAGACACGGACCTCGCCACGCTGCAGATTGATCCAGCGCTGCCCGTCGTTGCCTTGCGAATTCCAAACGTAGGCGAACTCAGCCGCAAAGAGCGCGAAGACAATCACCCAATGTTCGACCTGAAGAAGGGTGCCAAGTTCATTGACGACTTCAAGCGGCTCGCCAAGGGATTCCCCGCTGCTGCTGGCAAGGTGCGTGAGCTCGCCGGTGCCTGTGAAGCCGATTTCGTCATCATCGTTGCCGGCGACCCGGCCCACCCCGTCAAAGCAAGCGACACCAAGTTCGAGGGCCGTCTCTCCGAGCGCGAAATAAACGTCTACTCCGCCGCCGGCAACTTCCGCACCGAGCTGGCCAAAAAATACGCCGATCGGCATTGTGCGTTCAATATCACCGAAGCGGTAATCCATCCGGATCTGCCAATTAGCGGAACAGCGGCAGCGGGCGTAATGGCCTTCAACCCCATCTGGATCGTCGACTTCCCCATGTTCGAGTTCGACCTGGCCGCCGCAAAGTGGATGCCCGCGCATCATCCCTTCACCTCGCCGCACGAGCACGACATGGCCAACCTGCTCACTGACCCCGCTTCTGTCCGCGCCAACTGCTATGACCTGGCCATGAATGGCATTGAACTCGGCTCCGGCTCCATCCGAATTCATCGTAAAGATGTGCAACAGCAGATCTTCCAGTCTCTCGGCATCAGCGATGAGGAGGCGCGCGCCCGTTTCGGCTTCTTTCTCGACGCACTGGAATACGGCACACCGCCCCACGGCGGCATCGCCCTTGGCCTGGACCGCATCGTCATGCTGCTGACCGGCGCCCCCAGCCTGCGGGAGGTTATCGCCTTCCCCAAGACGGCCAAAGCCATCGACCTGATGGCCGACGCACCAACGACCGTCACCGAGCAGCAGTTGCGAGAACTGCATATCCGTGTGGCGCTCAAGAGCTGAACTTTCGACTGTTGTAATGAATTACAGTCGCAGAATCGCGTAACCACCCTACTCCGTGTCCGGCTGTGCGCCCTCTTCTTCGCCCTCGACCGAGATGCGCAATGACCGCAGAAAGTGGAGATCGTTCTGGGTGAAGGTGCCTTCTTCGCCTTCATGCTCCCCGCCGGCCTCAGTATCCTTGGCAGACACTTCGTTGAGGCCGATGGTGGCCTCAAGCATGAGCAGTACATCGAAGCCGTGCTTGCGGATATCCTGCACGACACTGGCGATCTGTTCACTCTCGATCACCGACTCATGGATGGCCTCGCCGAGTTGCTGGATGAGTTCGCGCACACGAGACGTCAAGGTTACCTCCAGGAGCGGCGGCCAGCCCGGACGAATCGCGGTCGCGGCGTAGGTTCTCTCTACCTTACGTGCCTCGCCGTCTGGGAGCAACTGCGCATCGGCATCAAACTCTTGAAAACCGGTTCAGCAAGCGTCGCTGCTACCATCATAACGGAATGAAACCTCAATCCATAGGGCGCATTCTGGGCACCGGGTTACGGGTAGCCGGGCGTATGGCCGGCGAACGCGTCGCCGCCAGCGCCAACGCTGTCGTGAACGGCCCCACCACCCAGCAGCCTTCGGCCGAAGCCTCCGCGCAAACCCGGGCTGCCGGTCAGACCGCCGGGCGGGCTGCACGAGGAGTTGCGCGCGGCATCGGCGGCTTTTTGCGCCCCTTCCGCCGCGTCGGCGGCACTGTGTGGCTTGAGGTTACAGGCGTTTTCTTCTTCTTGTTCGTGGTAGTCTTTGCCCGCGCGCTGTGGATGTACAGGGCCAGCTACGCGCAAGGCCCCGACCACCAGAAGTTCCTGGTGTCTGCCCCGCTGCTGCTGGTTTTTCTCTACCTGAGCGTCAGCTCTTTCTGGCGGGCGCGCCGCCGCTAGGCGGCAGAAGTCACCGCTTCTTTCGAAACCATTCTCGCGGCGCAAGCGCATAGTTCAGCTGAACCGCCGCAATCACTCCGATGCTGACCCATGTATTGATCACGCACAGGGCCGCATCGCCCGCGTAGAGAGACTGAGCAATTAAGATCCGCCTGCAAATGCTCCCGCGCACCTCATCCGGGGTGTCTGCCTTGACCAGATTTCGATGCGTCGCATGCGTCCAGCTCCAATAGAGCATCACACCCAACACCAGAATATTCAGCCAATAAATCAGCAGCGCAAAGCGGTAGGTGATGAACTCCGCCAGCAGCCGCGTCGACAGCGGCAAAAGCGTAACGCCAAACAGAAATCCAAGGTAAATCCAGGTCAGGTCGCGCGTGCCTTCTCCAATGTGGTTCAGCTGCGTTTGCTGCCCGGCCCAGAAGATGCCAAGAGTCAGAAAGCTCATGCCATAGGCCAACTATTGCGGACCGAGCGCAGCCAGCGCCATCAGCAATTCGCCCTCGCCATGCACCTGTGCAGCCGTGGGAAGATGCAGATCCAGCACCAGCAGTGTCATGGCCACGGCAAAGATGCCGTCGCTCAGCGCGGCCAGCCGTTCTATGTTGCGGCCTTGAATGCGGTTGTAGAGGTTTTGCTTCATAGCATTCCGCATCCTCAGGCTTGCCGCCCGTCTGCTTGCCGCGTCAGGTGCCAGATCGCAAGTCCCAGCGCCGCCACACCAAGCCCATAGGCCAGCCAGGCCTGCGTGCCCGTATGAATCTTCCAACCTTTGTAGAGCGCAACCCCCGCCGCCACCAGCATCAGGACTCCGCGAAAATGTTGCATTCCCCCAACCTTTCATTCTCAATTGCGATCCTGTCAGCGTGCAGCTTGCCGCGTCTGCGGCGTCTGCCTCCACCGGAGGTAGTCTGCCCCACCGCAGGAGGTTTGACCCGAGGGTGCGCAGTCCCTATCGTAAGTAGAGTACCGCCGCACTCATCAAGAGGGACAATCATGACTACGCCCGCCATCGCTCCGCAACTGAAAAAGACCGCTCTCAACGCGACACATCGCGCCCTCAAGGCCAAGATGGTGGACTTCGGCGGCTGGGACATGCCGGTCGAATACCCCAACTTCACACCCCAGCGACAAGGACCCGTCGCCGGGGGCCCCAGTTCCGGTGGCGGCCTCATCGCTGAGCATCTTGCCGTCCGCACCGGCGTAGGACTCTTTGACGTGAGCCACATGGGCGAGATCCAGTTTCGCGGCCCTGGCGCGCTGGCGGCTGTGCAGCACATCACCATGAACGACGCGTCGCGGCTCCAAGATGGTCAGGCGCACTACTCCGCTCTGCTCACGCCCGAGGGCACATTCGTTGACGACATCCTCGTGCACCGCCTCAGCCCTAACGACTACCTGCTGGTGGTCAACGCGGGCACCAAAGACAAGGACTACGCCTGGATTCGCCGCCAGGTTGGCACGTTTCCGTCGATCCACATCAGCGACTACTCTGATTACTATTCGCAGCTCGCTTTGCAGGGCCCGCGCGCGCTGGAAACCCTGCAAAAGCTTACCAAAGTCGATCTGGCCGCGATCAGGAACTACTGGTTCACCTGGAGCGCCGTGGCAGGCGTGCCCAACGTGATGATCGCCCGCACCGGCTACTCCGGCGAAGACGGCTTTGAGCTGTACATCCCCGCCGATGAGCCCACGACCGTGAGGATGTGGCACGCGCTGATGGAGGCGGGCGAGGAGTTCGCCATCCGCCCCTGCGGCCTGGGCGCGCGCAACACACTGCGCCTCGAAGCCGGCATGAGCCTCTACGGCCACGAAATCTCGGAAGAAATCAACGTATTTGAAGCCGGCCTCGACCGGTGGCTCAAGCTCGACAAAGGTTCATTTATTGGACGGGACGCTTTGCTGGCGGTTCAAGCCTCTGGACCCAGCCGGAACCTAGTAGGTCTTGAGATGGTCGACCGCGGCATTGGCCGCGACGGGTACCCCGTGCTCAATCTCGAAGGCAAGGAGATTGGAGTAGTCACATCCGGCTCGCCCGCCCCGTTCCTCAAAACCAACATCGCCCTGGCTCTAATCCCCACAGCTGTAGCCGCCAGTGGCGAAAATGTTGTTGTGCAGTGCCGCGCGAACCCCGTTCGCGCAAAGCAAGTGCCCATTCCCTTTTACAAGCGGCCAAAGAAGTAGCCGGCTATCACCCGCCCATTCGCAATAAGACCACGAAGGACTGGGATGCCGGCTATTTGAGGTCGGATGGAAAACGAATGACGGCGACTGGTCCCGTCACACCTGCATCACTTCCGCTTCCTTCTTCCGCGAGAGCTCTTCCATCTTGCGAATTTCTTCGTCGGTCATCTTCTGCACTTCTTCCAGCGCGCGCTTCTCTTCGTCCTCGCTGATCTTCTTGTCCTTGGCCATCTTCTTAAGCGCGTCGTTGCCGTCGCGGCGAACATTCCTGACAGCCGTCCGGTGCTCTTCCAACACCTTGTTCAGGTGCTTGCAAACATCGCGGCGGCGCTCCTCCGTCATGGGCGGAACAGGCACGCGGATCACCTTGCCATCCGACTGGGGGTTCAAGCCGAGATCGGCGGCCTGCAGAGCCTTTTCCATCTCCTTCAGAACCGTCGGATCCCATGGGGAAATCAAGATGAGTTGCGCCTCGGGCGTGGAAACCTGTGCCAGCTGGCTGATCGGTGTGTTGGTCCCGTAGTAGTCCACCTTCACTTGGTCGAGCATGTGTACGCTGGCGCGACCGGTGCGGGTGGAGGCCAGGTTGGCCTGGAATGTGGCTACAGCGCCGTCCATGCGGCGGCGGAGGTCTGTATTGAGTTCTTTGAGCGCCGGAATGCCGGCCATGATAGAGACTGCCATTGGTTTGTTCCTCGTTCCATCCAAAACACTATATTAACCAATCCCCCTGAGCGCATAGCACATACCGATTTGTCGAAGGGGTTCTGCCTGCCTCGCGCCCAAAAGCCCTATGCCAGAACGGCCAGTCCCGTCGAGGCAGCCTGCTCATGTGCGTGGTAACTCGACCGCACCAGCGGCCCGGATTCCACGTGGCGGAACCCCATCTTAAGCGCCTCTACCTTCAGCTCGGCAAACTCGCGCGGTGTGTAAAGGCGAGCCATGGGCAGGTGATCGCGCGAAGGACGAAGGTATTGGCCGATGGTCAGGATGTCGCAGTTCACGGCCGCAAGATCGCGACAGACTTGCAGCAGTTCGTGTGTCTCCTCGCCCAGGCCGACCATCACGCCGGACTTCGTAATCCCCGCGGGGTTCAGCTGTTTGGCGTATTCCAGCAGCCGCAGCGTGCGCTCGTACCGCGCCCCCGACCGCACAATCCGATAGAGCCTGGGCACGGACTCGGTGTTGTGATTTAGAACTTCAGGCCTGGCGTCGACCACGATGCGGATGGCTTCCTCGTTGCCTTGGAAGTCGGGAATCAGCACCTCTGCGCGGCAGCCGGGTGCCTGGCGGCGAATTTCGTCGATTACCATGGCAAAGGCGCGGGCTCCGCCGACTAGATCGTCGTCGCGATTCACGCTGGTGATCACGGCGTGTTGCAGGCCCAGTGTGGCCACGGCTTCAGCTACGCGGCGCGGCTCGTCGAAGTCGATGGGCTCAGGGCGGCCTTTGGGCACAGCGCAGAATCCGCAGCGACGCGTACACAGGTTGCCCAGCATCATGAAGGTCGCGGTCCTGTGGTGCCAGCACTCGCCAATATTGGGGCAGTGCGCGCTCTCGCACACGGTGTGCAAACCAAGTGATCGCGCCAGGCGCTTCAGGTCGTGGTAGTTTTCACCGACAGGAGCACGCGCCTTGAGCCACTCGGGTTTGGGAGCGGGAGTCGTTCGCACCGGCGAGATCTGGACGAGTTCCATCAACTATGTATTGTACCGGGAGGCGAGACTTGGGCTCGCGCGATTGATGGCGGCCGTGTGGGGTCGCCAGTATGGTTCAAGTGGTTGGTAGAATCGCAGGACGGCTGATGAGGGGAATGTGGAATGAAACTCGGCGTACTTGCAGTTTTGACCTCCACCGGCATGGGGCTGGTTCTGAATGGCGGGGCCGTGGCATTCCAGTCGTGGTATCAACCTGCGACGCCCGCAGCACGGCAACCCTTCACTGGCACGCTGGACGCGCACCCGACGATTGCTCTCACATTTGATGATTTGCCTGCTGCGGGGAGGTTGCCGCAGGGAGAGAACCGCACAAAGATTGCTACAACACTGACTGGCGAGCTGAAGGCCATGCATCTCGAGGGGACGTATGGGTTTGTGAACGCTGTGAAGCTCGATAACGATCCAGACGCGCAGCAGGCCTTGCGCGTTTGGGTGGATGCCGGCATGAATATCGGCAGCCACACGTGGTCGCACATGTCGCTGACGGCCAATAGTACAGAGGCGTTTGAGCATGAGATCGCGCTGAACGAGCCGGCGCTCGCGCAATACGCTGGGGCGCGCGACTGGCACTGGTTCCGCTATCCGTTTCTGTGGGAGGGCGACACGCTGGACAAGCGCCACGCGGTTCGCGCTTATCTCAAAGACCACGGCTATCGCGTGGCGCAGGTTTCGCTCGATTTTGAGGATTATGCATGGAACGACGCGTATGCGCGCTGCTCTGCGAAGCCTGACAACGAGGCAATTGCGTGGCGCAAGCAGAGCTATCTTGACGCTGCGGCTGAATACATTCGCCTTGGCCGCGAAGAAGAGCAAATCGCCTTCGGGCACGAGATTCCGAATGTGATGCTGCTACACGCTACGGCTTTTACAACGCTGACGCTGCCTGACCTGGTTGATTTGCTGCACCAGGAAGGCTTCCGATTTGTGACGCTGCCTGAAGTGGAGAACGACCCGGTGTATACGGAGGACCCTGACGCCGCTCTGAAGTACGGCGGGACGTTCCCCGACCAGTTCATGGACTCGCGGCACTTGCCTCATCCGGCTTTCAAGCCGAAGCCGTTCGATAAGTTGAAGGATCTGTGCAAATGAGGCGGGCCCGTTGCGAGCTTTTTGAGCAGTTCTTGCAGAATTGTTTGGTAGACCGCTACCTCAGCCGCTCTCGTACTTCAGGCCTTACCAGGTAGAGGAAAAAGACCAGGTTCAGCAACCCTTGTACCAATGCAGCCCCCTGGTATTGGCTCGTGAAGATCCAAAGGTTGTAAATCACCAGCAGCATAACCGCAGCCAGCGCCAGTGCCCATGCCCAGCGAAACAGCATCAGCAACCCTCCGCTGGCGGCCATGAACAGTGCTGCAAAGATCAGGAAGACTGCTGGATAGTGTCGCCCCGCCACAACGCCGAGTATGATGACCCCGGCGAGAACCAGCAGATAAAGGCTGATGGCCGCCAGACCTGGCAGCGGCAGCAGTTCCTGGAGCACCAGTGGCTTCTGCGGCGCAGGATCATGCGCGCCAGCTTTAGTTTCGCCGTTCTCAGTCTCATCCGTCATAGCGTGTGTAGATAGGCCAGCAGGTCACTCAGCTGGTCGTCGCTCAGTTGCGTCGCAGGCATCATATTCCGGCCATGGAGGATAACGTAGGTCATGCGCTCGTCGGTGGGCGGCGTGCCAGAAGGCATTGTCTTGACTTTGGTGATGGCCTGCAACCCCGGCCCGTTCAGCGGATGCGTGTTGGTCGGATGATGGCACTTGGCGCATTTCTGGCTGAATACCTGCGCCCCACGCGCCTCTTCCATCGTCCACAGAGCCTCGGGTTTTGAAGGTGGCAACTGGCGGCAACCGGCCGCGGCAAGCGCACTCGCGAGGCCGATCGCAGCAGCGAGAATTTTCAGTGATGCAGGACGAGAGGGAGTGCGCATCTGCCTCTGATGATACAGGTTTACTCCGACGCCGCGATCGCTTCAACAATGCGGTCAAGGGCCTGAGCCTCGGCATCGCTTCTGGGGCGGCGGCCGTTGACCAGAATGGAAAACGTGAGCGTCTGGCCGCTCTTCGCAATCACGTAGCCCGACAGCGCGTTCACCTCGTTGAGCGTTCCCGTCTTTGCCCACACCTTCCCTTTCAACGTCGAGTTTCTAAAGTGACTCGCCAGTGTGCCGTCAACGCCGGCCACGGGCAACGTCTCGCGCCAACTCACGCCCCACGGCTGCTTTGCGGCATAGGTCAACAATTGCGTGTACGCGCGCGGCGTGATCCTGTCCTCCGGGCTCATGCCCGAGCCGTCATACATAAAGAAATCCGCGTCGGCCACTCCCGCACCGACCATGAATTGCCGCACCACCCGCGCACCCTGCGCAAAGCTGCCTTCGCTCCCATAAACCTTGCCCAGCAGCCTCAATAGCAACTCGGCGTGAAGGTTTTCGCTCACCTTATTGATGACCGTCACATCCTGCGCCACCGGCACCGAGACGTGCATAGCCAACACTCGGCGATTCTGCAGCGGCGCGGCAACCACATTTGGCGGGTCCCGCGACAGCAGGACCATCTGACCGCGTTCGACCGCAAAATCACCGGTGCCGATCGGGTACTTGTGCGCTGCCGTGGGGGTGCCCGTGATTGTAATGCCACGCCGCATCAGAGCGTCTTTAAAGGCGGCAGCTGTAAACTCGGCTGGGTCTTCCACGGCCACTGTCAGGTGCAATCCATCGGCAGGCACCGTTCCCCAGGCCCGCACCAGCATCGAGCCGGGCCTGCGCTCCAAGCCAGGATGCGCAACCTGCCCCGCCGCCGCAACAGTCATCGAGTTGTCCAGCGTGTAGTACTCCACCTTCGGCGTCCACTCTGCTTCAGTGGCTCCTGCCGCAAGTGTGCCTGTCCCGCTGGTTCCGCCCGTTTCGCCTATTCCGGACGAGTTCACAGCGGGCGCGACCTGCCCGGCCGATTCTGGCGCAGCAGCAATTGTCAGCTCTGCCGTGTTGTCGTTGAAGGTGAGCGCGGAGACAGGCGCGCCGTAGCTCCATTGCAGATCGTTCCACGCCCAGCCCTGGCCGAATGGCTCATCGAGATAGAAGCTATCGTCGCCGACAACATTGCCGTCAACCGTCCGCACCCCGTTCTGTTCCACCTCTTCGGCCATCAGGTCCAGCACGTCCATCGCCTTCGGCGTTTTCTCCACCTCGCCTGCGGGAGATCCAGCAGAAGCATTGGATTCAGCCTGCTTTGCCGCAGCTTCGGCAGCCTCCGGCCCGCGATACGGATAATGGCGCGCATTGATCGTCGGGTCGCCGGAGCCAAGCAGAATCAGGTCGCCATGCAACACGCCGGTACTGTCAACATCGCCACCCGCCAGCGCGTAGGTCTGCCAGGTCAGCGACTCCACCGACAACAGCGCATACGCAGCCGCCGTTGTTAGCAGCTTTGCATTTGATGCCGAGGTAAACAGCCGCCCCTCGTTCAGCCCATACAGCGACTGACCTTCCAGAGTGGTCACGCTGATGCCAAACTCTGCATGACTCAATGCCGGCTCCGCCAACATCGCGTTGATTTTGTCCGCGATCGGCCCCTTCGCCGCAGCAACCCGCGCCGTCGAAATCGCTGCCGTCTGGGCGATCGGCCTGCTGCTGCTTTGCGCCCACGCCTGCTGAAGGAGCCCAGTTGAGGGAACCAGAAGCAAAGCCAGAACAAGCGCCAGAATTCGCCGAAAATCCATCATGCCCGGAGTGTAGCAGCATCAGGATCGCGAGTGGGGGTTGCTGGGATATATTGATGCAATGCTAAGAGGGGATTAGAACTTCTGGCTAAGGAACCGTTCTCCGTCTTGCAACACCGGCAACAGGATGATTTGCCGATCCCGGGCTCCCCATTCAGCCATTGAATAAGTTGTTCACTTTCCCACCGAGGTGTTGGCTCGTGCCAATTTCAAGACGTAGCTTTTTGATGCGTGTCGGTCAGGCAGGCGGATACGGTGCCGCATTTGCAACCATGCAGGCTCTCGGGCTAATGCCCATGAGGGGCGAAATGGCACAACCCATTCAAGCCGAGGCTGGAACTGGCGACGGTGTGAAAGTGGTTGTGTTGGGCGGCGGGATTGGCGGCCTGGTCTCGGCCTACGAGCTCAGAAAGCTCGGCTATGACGTCATAGTCCTGGAGGCGCGCGAGCGGCCGGGTGGTCGCAATTTCACCGGACGCAACGGCACCAAGGTTGAGTTTGTCGATGGCACCACGCAGACAATTCAATGGGAGGAAGGCAATTACCAGAACCTGGGTCCCGCTCGCTTGCCCAGCACGCACTGGACAATGCTGAATTACGTTCGGGAATTGGGCGTTCCGCTCGAGGTGGAGATCAACACCTCGCGCTCAACGCTGTTGCAAAATGACAAGGCCAACGGCGGCAAACCAGTTCCTCAGCGCAAGGCGATCAACGATACGCGCGGCCACGTCTCGGAGCTGCTGTCCAAGTGCATTCGCCAGGGCGCGCTCGACTCGGAATTCTCAGCGCAGGACAAAGAGCGCATGATGGATTTCCTCGGCGTCTACGGGCCGCTGGATAAGACCGGGGCATATCTGGGTTCAGGTCGAGCAGGCATGAAGGTGGCTCCGGGCGCTGGCAAACAGGCCGAGGTCGATGAGCCTCCCATGGATATGCGAACGCTGCTCGACGGCAACTTCTGGGATGGGATGTTGTATGAGGAGGACTGGCCATGGCAGGCAACCATGTTTCAGCCAGTGGGCGGCATGGATCGCATCCCTTACGCGTTCGCCAAATCGCTGGGACCCATTGTCCAGTACAACTCGCCCGTTCGTGAGATCCGCAAGACTTCAAACGGAGTGCGGATCGCTTACACGCAGAGCGGTGAAGCGAAGCAGCTTGGGGCGGTTTACTGCATCTGCGCTCTTCCCTTTCCGATGCTCAAAAGGATTCCGAACGATTTCTCTGCGCCCTTCAAAAAGGCAATCGAGGGCAGCACCATGGCGGGCGCGCTGAAGATTGCCTGGGAGAGCCGCCGCTTTTGGGAGACGGATTACAACATCTATGGCGGACTGTCATTTCTTGAGGAAGGTGTCAGCCCGGTGTGGTATCCAAGCTCGCGCATCATGCATCCGACAGGGATCGTCGTTTGCGGATACATGATGGACGACAATGAGGTCCCGGGCTTCGCCGACCGCACACTCGAACAAAAATTTGCGGCCTCGCGCCTGTCGATGGAGAAGCTGCATCCGGGCCATGGCAAAGAGTTGCGGAATCCTGTCTACTGCGGCTGGAGACAGATGAAATGGAACGAGGGATCGTGGATCATGGACTACGGTGGCGGGCTCTCCGGCTACGATGTCATGATCGAAGGAGACGGCCCCATCTACTTCGCGGGCGACACTATCAGCAACGTGGTGGGCTGGCAAGAGGGTGCGGCCCTGAGTGCGCGCCGTGCAGTGGACATGATCAGCGCAAAAGTGAAGGCCACCAGCTAAACGAGGAGATGTTGAGTTGACTTCGCGCGCGAAGACAAATTGGCGACTTCGCACGCGAACTCTTGAACTGGGTCGCCGAACGCTCATCATGGGTGTGGTCAACATCACGCCCGACTCCTTTAGCGACGGCGGCACTTTTCTCGACGCCAATGCAGCGATTGCTCACGGACTGCAGTTGATCGACGAAGGCGCGGACATTCTCGATCTTGGCGCGGAAAGCACACGCCCCGGATCGAGGGCTGGTGGCGGAGCCGGTTCTGTGAATGCTCCCGCCGTGAGCGCGGAGGAAGAGCAAGCGCGGCTGCTGCCCGTGCTCGAGGGGCTTCTTGCAGTGTGGCCCAAGGCGATTCTGTCTGTTGACACCTACAAAGCCGCGACGGCGCGCGCGGCCCTGGCCGCTGGCGCCGAAGTCATCAACGATGTGAGCGGATTTCTCTGGGATGCCGAGATGCCTGCAGTCTGCGCAGCTTTCAAGAGCGGCGTGATCCTGATGCATACGCGCGGGCGTCCGGAAGAATGGCGCACCCTGCCGGCTCTTTCGCCTGATGAAGTGCTGGCCACGGTGCGTGCCGGTCTGTCGGCGTGCCTGGACACGGCTGTACGAGCAACCATCGCACCGGAGTCGATGGTGCTCGATCCCGGATATGGCTTCGGCAAGCGTCTCAATGAAAACTACGCACTACTAAACCGCCAGGCTGAACTGCTCTCGATAGGTCGTCCGCTGCTTGCCGGTGTCAGCCGGAAATCGTTTCTGGGGCATACCGTTGCCGATTTGGTTAAACACCAGGTCGCGCCATCGGCAGGTCGCGAGACAGCGAGCCTCGCGGCGATGGTCGCGGCCATTCTCAATGGGGCCTCGATCGTGCGTGTCCATGCAGTCAAGTCAGCCGTGGACGCAGCACGTGTCGCGGATGCGGTGTTGTTTACGCAAGCTGCTACCACCGCATCCTGATTTCCTTCATGTTCACTGCGAATGCGACAACGAAGGGCCCAGATTCCTTCATCAGAGAATGGAATCAGCCCAGCGACGGCAGCCCGGCGAGTGCCATCGCGACCTCTTCCGCCGGATAGTCGTAATTCTCCAACTGCCCGGCCTGGTAGGCGATGTAAGACTGCATGTCGAAGTGCCCGTGACCGCTCAAGCCGAACAAAATCGTCTTCTGCTTGCCCTCTTCCTTCGCGACCAGCGCTTCGCGGATCGCACCAGCGATGGCATGGTTCGATTCCGGCGCAGGGATAATGCCTTCCGCGCGCGCAAACTGAATACCTGCGGCGAATGCGTCGAGCTGCTGAATGGCAGTGGCCTCAATTAATCCCAAATCCATCACGTGTGACACTAGTGGAGCCATCCCGTGGTAGCGCAACCCGCCCGCATGAATTCCCGGGGGCATGAAGGTGCTGCCCAGCGTGTGCATCTTCACCAGCGGGGTCAGGTGGCCGGTATCTCCGAAGTCATAGGTGAAGCGGCCCTTGGTGAGACTGGGGCAGGCTGCGGGCTCCACGGCGATGACGCGTGCGTGGCTCCTGCCCTTGATGTTACGGCCAATGTAGGGCATTACCAGCCCTGCAAAGTTCGATCCGCCCCCGGTGCAACCCACAATGATGTCCGGCTCATCGTCGGCAAGCGCCATCTGCTCAATGGTTTCCAGACCGATGATGGTCTGGTGCAGCAGCACGTGATTCAACACGCTGCCCAGGGCGTACTTGGTATCCGGGTCCTTGGCAGCCACTTCCACAGCCTCAGAGATTGCGATGCCGAGCGACCCGTTTGAGTCCGGATGTTGGCTCAAAATCGCGCGGCCTGACTCGGTCTCAATGCTGGGGCTGGCCGTAACCGAGGCGCCGAAGGTCTCCATCATGGCGCGGCGATAGGGTTTCTGGTCGTAGCTCACGCGGACCATGAACACCTTGCATTCCAGGCCGAAGAATGCACACGCCATTGCCAGTGAAGAGCCCCATTGGCCGGCCCCTGTCTCCGTCGAAAGCCGCTTCGTCCCTTCGAGCTTGTTGTAGTAGGCCTGGGGGATCGCGGTATTTGGTTTGTGGCTGCCTGCCGGGCTTACGCCCTCGTATTTGTAGTAGATACGGGCCGGGGTATCCAAGGTCTGCTCCAGGCGGCGGGCGCGATAAAGGGGCGAGGGTCGCCACTGCGCGTAGACCTGTCGCACCGGGCCGGGAATCTCTATCTCCCGCTCCTGGCTCACCTCTTGGAGAATTAGCGCCATGGGAAATAGCGGGGCAAGATCCTCCGGGCCAAGGGGCTGGAGCGTCCCGGGATGGAGCGGCGGCGCCATCGGCTTGGGCAGCTCGGCTGCGATGTTGTACCAGGCTTCAGGAATACGGGATTGCGGCAGGTTGTACTGGATGGTTTCCATGCGCGGAATTCTAACAGCGCCGAAGGTTTGCTGCCCGTGATGTGCTCACTGGTCCAATGTGAACAGACGCTAAGGGGAGATGCTTCCAGAATGAAGTGTAGAAAAAGAGGCGATTCGGTCACGCTTGATGCCGGCAACTGACCACTCATGTTACTCACCGCTTGAAGATTGGATAGATTATGAAAAAGAAGAGCCGGATCGAAATGGCCAGAGAGATTATCTCCAATTTGAAGAGGGAGATGGATCAGCCGAGGCTGACAGAATCGGTGCGAAGGGGTGAAACCAGCCTGACCCCGCAGGCTGCCAAAGTCCCCGCGACACGCACTTTGAGAAGGCAAAACGAAGATGCTTGAACGCGATTCGAGGAAATCATCCCGTTCTCGCAACTCAATGTTGGCGCTGCAGGCGGTAGAGAACATGGCGACGCAATCTGTGGCCTGGAGGCAGGACGGGGTGGTCAAAGTCGTCTGATGGATCGTGGGTCATGCCCAGTTTTTCCATCACGCGCCGCGAGCGCATGTTTTCAGGGACAGTGAATGAAACCAGACTGGGAAGTTGAAGTGTGTTGAAGGCGTGGTGAACCACGGTGCGCGCACCTTCAGTCGCCAAACCCTGGCCCCATTGCTCAACGGCTAAACGCCACGCAATCTCTACAGCCGGCATAAACGGAGCGTCGTAGCTGGGAATGTTCAGGCCGATAAAGCCGATCAAAGTCTTTTCTTGTATCGGCTCGGCGGCGAACACTCCCAAGCCGTGTCGGTCGAAGTGCTGCTCTATGCGGTCAATCAGATCGTCAGACTGTTGCGGGGAGAGCAGCCCTGGCATGAACTCCATAACCCGCGCATCGGCGTTGATTCTCTGAAAGGGGACCCGGTCCGAGTCGCGCCAACGGCGGAGTCGGAGTCGATCGGTGGTTAGAGATTGCGTCACACGGAGAAGGCTAGCAGACCCCAACAGGGAGCTCGTTCCAATCCCAGGTTTCAGATTGGTAATTTCGGCACCTAACGATGGCCTGATCAGGTCAGTTTCACGTCGTGCAGGGAAATAAGAGGCTAGAGTAAGGTGGTTTGGAGAAACGCACCAACATGACCCTTTCCACCAGAGCCGGTCGCCAACTAGACCGTGTTGAGCGGAAAGGCTGCCGACTGATCGCTCGGGAGGCAAAGTATGCGGACCCGGAAGGGCAGAAATTTGGCTTGAACCCGACCTGCCATTGGCTTTTGAGCTTGAAGGTTGTTGAGCCGGAGTTCCGACTCAACATATCCTCGCCATTTCCCCGGCAGATCAACTTAAGCGGCCAACATTTAACTGACGCCGACCCTGTAGCGCGGCCAAAGCGCACGCATCGCCTCGTGGTCAATGATCGGCTCTCCGTCGCATTCCACCTCGATCACCGTAGCGGGTTGGTCGGGGGCCTCCAGGGGGAGCTCTGTCAAACGAAAGGTGAATTCGTCCTGGGTAAACGGGATGGACTGGCCCGTCTTGAGCAAACGGGCGGCCAGGGCTTTCGGCTTCAAACCGCCAATGGCGATCACTGCCTCCGGCTTGAAAAAGCCAGTGGCTTCAGCCGCCGGTGTGTGCCCCGGCCAGAACTGCTGATGGATGTAGAACGTGTTGCCGCGCCGGGTGTAGTTGGCGTTGACGCTGGCCTCCAGGGAACTACGCTCCGTCTCATAAATTGCCTTCCCGTTTGTCTCAAGCCATCTGCCGACAGCTTCAAGCACTGTCACCGACTCTTTGGGGATCGAGCCATCGGGTTCCGGTCCAATGTTCAGCAGATAATTGCCGCCGCCGCGAGCGCATGTAGCCAGGTTGCCGACAATTGTTTTGGGCGTTTTCCAAGCATCGTCGAAGCGGTTGAAACCCCAACTGTCGTTGAGCGTCATGCAGGTCTCCCAGGCTCGACCCGCGTCGGCTGCCTGGATGCGCTGTTCGGGCGTGGCGAAGTCGCCTTCAAGTCCGTTGCGGTTGTTCACAATGATGTCGGGTTGCAGTTCAAACACCATCTGGTTCATGCGCTCTGACTCCCACCCAGCCGCAGTCAAAGGCCAACTCACGTCGTACCAAAGCACGTCGATCTTGCCGTAATTGGTCATCAGTTCACGAATCAGGCCATGCGTGTAATCGACAAAGCGCCTGCGGGCAGCCTCGTCGGTTTTGCAGATTGCGCCGTCGGGATGATGCCAGTCCATCAGCGAGTAATAAAACCCCACGCGCAAGCCCTCAGCGCGGGCAGCATCCACAAACTCGCGAACCAGGTCGCGTCCCGGGCCTTGCTTGGGTGCGCAGTAATCTGTCAGCGTCGTATCCCAGTGGCAAAAACCCTCGTGATGCTTGGTGGTCATCACCATGTACTTCTGTCCGGCACGTTTTGCAAGCCTGGCCCACTCGCGAGCCGCGTTGGGCTTGGGATTGAATTGCTTCGCGAGCAACTCGTACTGCGGAATGGGAATGCCTTCAACCTCCTTGGCCCACTCATGCTGGCCGATAACGCTGTACAGGCCCCAATGGATGAACATGCCGAATTTGGCCTGGTGCCACCACGCCATGCGCGCTGGGCGAGTTGCGGCCTGGCTGGACTGACCTGGTGCGGGCGACGCCTGCTGTGCCTGGGGCGGAATGGCCGAGGACGGCAATGCCTCAGCGTTCGCAGCGGTAAGGGCCAAGGCGCTTGCTGCGCCAATCTGCTTCAAGAACGATCGTCTTGAGTTTTCGTTCATCTCCATGAGTGTGTGCCTCAGTGCGCTGAACTCCATGCCTTGAAAAGGTGCAAGTTCGCGCCGAGGAAAATATAACAGCAGACAGGTGTGGAAAGCCTCACCACCTCGCACCAGAGACTGCTGAACCAGGGGGGCGCCCGATTCTTGTTGGGCTATTGCTTTTCGGACACGAGAAAAAGGACGACACCACTGAGCAGTGCAAGTGTCGCTATCGCGGGAATCAGAACCATGAGGCTCCAGCTGGAGTCGAAGAGTCCGGAGGGCCACAGGGTTTCAAGATGAAGCGATGCGGTTTGCGGCTGCGCCAGGCGCTCGAACCATGACAGCCATTGCAGGCCATGCCGGGCCTGCGACACAACAAGCCCCAGTCCCAGCGGCAGATAGACGGACAAGGCAAAGATCTGAGCGCCCAGAATAGGCCTGCCAACGCGCTCAACAGCCGCATTGCGGCGGCGCAACTGCGCGCGCCACCATATGGCGCCTGGGGGAGGGAGATTGGGTCTGGCGGCTGATTGGGCTCGCGTGCTCTGGAAGGTGGACGTGACCAACACCAGGTCGGAGCAGGAGCGGCAGGTGCCGATGTGTGCGCGCAGTTCTTCGGAGCAGGCCTGGGGCCAGTGGCCGCATGCCAGCATCTCCACTACGTCTTTCTCACGGGAGCAGCCGCTTAAGTTCATGGCAGCCTCCTCACAATCGTGGATTGATCCTGCAACGGTCGTTGGGGAGCCAAAGCCTGGCCCTGCAGCAGCCGTGCAATCTTGCGGCGAGCTCGAAAGAGAAGCAGCCGAATGCTGGCCGATGCCAAGCCCGTGATATCGGCGATTTCACGGTGAGAGTAACCCTCTGCGTGGGCAAGCCACAGCAATTGCCGATCCCTGGGACGCATCTGCGCCAGTGCGGGTCCGAGCATGGCTTGCGAGTCGGTCTGGACAGAATGGCTGATTGCAGCGAAAAACTCTTCCGGCAGGTCCTCGATGGATGTGGCCTTGGGTCGTCGCCAATGGTCGCGCATCAGGTTGGTCGCGATGCGGAATAGATAACGGCGAGCCGCTATTTCACCATCTGCCATGAACGATGCAGGGCTCTCGGCGCAAAGGTAGCGCACATAGCTCTCCTGCATCAGATCGTCTGCCAGGGCAGGATCGCCAGAAACCCGCGCGAGATAAGCCCACAGGGATCGGGCCGAACGCTCGTAGAAGCCTGCGAACGCGTCGCTATCCATGGGTGGGTCTGCCACCCGCGACGCGTCGCCGGCTAAAACATTCGATATTGCCGATTCCCAGGGCATGCGTTTCCTCACCACCGCGGGGCCCCGTCCGGCTCACGGCCTGTCCTGTGAACCTAGGCGGGTCTCAAACTTGTCGGCCACCGAAGGGCCTTCAGGCATCAATCCCAAGCGCCCTGCCAATACCCAAGTAATGCCTGCCGAGATGATAAATCCAAGTCCTGGCATCAAGGAGATGGTTCCCAGAACAAGCATTGGGATTTCCATCTCAGGTCGGGTATTCCTGAGAAGCCAGAATCCGGCGCCTAAAAGAACCAGCACGATACCAATCTGGAGCGGCGTAAGCACGCGGGCGACGACATTAGGCATCCGCTGCTCTGGTTCAAGGCCGGCCGAAATCGGGGCAGCTTCCAGAAAGCGCTTGCCGGCATCGGTGCCCATATAGAGGGCCAACTCCTGGTTGGAACTGAACTTGTCTATCAGGCGCCCGTGCACCTCGCTTTGCAGCTTGAAGATCCGGCCCCAGCGCCGGTTCTCAAGAAACACGCGGATCATCCAAACCAGGGCGGCAAGAAAGCAGGCGAACGCCGCAAGCGCAGCGATCGGAGCAACGATGTCTTCGGGGCGCGAAGAATTGTTCTGGCTCCAGGAAATGTCGGGCCAGACCGCGCGCTGCAGTGCCTGGTCGCGGCGCCCGTCCCGAGGATTCAGGTTGGTGAAAAGATAGAACTCAGGATTACGCGCGACTTCAGGATGCGTGACGAGGAACTGGGCGAGTTGCGGATTGTTCCGGCTCACATAGTCCTGGTTTGACAGCAACGTTGGATCGTGCGCGACAACAGAAGTGAGTGTGGGGCTCAGGCGCAGGAGCTTGATCAGCTGCTCCTGTGTGTCCGCGACCTCCTGGTCTGAGACCGGGGCTGTTGTAACTTGAGGCTGGACAGGTGCAACTGGCTTGGTCTGCGCGGCGGCAAAGGCTGTAAGCAGGAAAGTCGGTAGGACCATGGAGCGCAAAAGCCAGGAAGTGGTGCGGCGGTGGAGCTGCATATCAAGAACCCCCTTACTCGAAGAAGGCGTTTGGCCTCTTCTACCCGTAAAACGGATGAGCGGGGCGTTCGGTTAACAAGGCCTTGAAAATGTGGATTGAATTTGGGCCGGGCTGCGAGAATGAATCTGACAGCATCCGACGAGGGCAGGGGCCAGAACCATGAAGACGCACTTTTCATTCGGCAAAGACGGAATCGACGTTTCGGTCCCGGATGGTTTTGATTACCAGGTCCTGCGCAGCCATACCGGACAGGCGATAGGCGATGTTTCGGCGGAGCTCGAGAAGGCACTCGATCACCCGATCGGCTGCGAGCCTATAGCAAAGCTTGCCGCGGGCAAAAAGACGGCAGCAATTTCAGTGTGCGATATTACCCGGCCCGCGCCGAACAGCGCGACGCTACCTCCGCTGCTGAGACGTCTGCACGCGGCGGGGATTCCAGCAGACGGCATCACGATCCTGATCGCAACCGGGCTGCACCGGGGCGCGACGGAAGACGAAATCAAGACAATTGTAGGACCGGAAATTGCAACGACCTATCGGGTGGTGAACCACGACGCACGCGCGCTCGCTGAACATCGCTCCCTCGGGGTCACAGGACGCGGGACGCCTGTGTATATCGACGAGCGGTTCATGGCGGCAGACCTGCACATCACTCTTGGATTTATCGAACAGCACCTGATGCTCGGGTTCAGCGGAGGCCGGAAGCTGATTGCTCCGGGGCTGGCGGCTCAGGAGACGATCAAGGTGATTCACTCGCCCAGATTCATGCGAGAGCCGCTGACGACCGAAGGATCGATCACAGGTAATCCACTCCATGCTGAGCTGCTTGAGGCTGCCCGAATGGCGCGGCACGACTTCATCCTCGATGTCACGCTGACGCTGGAACGCAAGATCTCAGGAGTGTTTGCGGGCGATCCGGTCAAGGCACACGCTGCCGGCGTCGCATTTCTTGAGAACACGAGCCTGGAGCGGTTGGAGGTGGCAGCAGACGCAGTGATCACCAGTGCAGCCGGCTATCCGCTCGATCTGACGTTCTACCAAACGGTCAAGGGGATCACGGCGGCACAGCACATTGTGAAGCCGGGCGGGCGAATCCTAGTGATAGCGCAGTGCGCTGAGGGCGTGGGTTCGAGAGAGTTTGCGCGCAGTCTGGCCGGGCTTCGAGACTTCGCGAGTTTTCTTGAAGAGATTCGTGAGTCAGCGGTTGAAGTGGACCAATGGCAACTTGAAAAGCTGGCGCTGGTCGGCGAGAAGTTTGACCTGTTCTTTTTTACTCCAGGGGTAACGAGGAGCCAACTAGGCTTTCTTGGATCGTGGGCGTTCAGCACGTTGGAAGAGGCTGTTGCCTCGGTGCTCGATGGGCTCCCCGTCGGTGCACGCGTAGCGCTGGTGCCGGAAGGGCCGTACACATTCGCCCGTGCAGAGCAACCGGTTGCGGCGGGGTGATCAGGTTCGCTCTACGATCCCAAACAACAACGCAATGAGCAATCGAAGTGAGCGTGGAAGGGATGAGATACAGGTTGACTGCAGGTCATCCAGGAGGACGAGGCAGGAATGAGCACAGTTTTGGTCAGCGGCGGTTCAGGATTTATCGGCAGTTATTGCATATTGCAGCTTCTTCAGGCGGGCTACCAGGTGCGCACCACTGTGCGCAGCATGAGTCGTAAGAGCCACGTACTCGCCCTCTTGAAGCAAGGCGGGGTCGAGCCGCGTGATCGACTGACTTTCTGCGAAGCCGATCTCGAAAAAGATGTGGGCTGGCCGAATGCGGTTGCCGGTTGCGAATATGTCCTGCATGTTGCGTCGCCGTTTCCTGCGGAAGTCCCCAAAGACGAAAATGAGCTGATTGTGCCCGCACGCGAAGGAGCGCTCCGGGTGCTGCGCGCGTCGCGAGATGCGGGCGTCAGGCGCGTGGTGCTGACTTCTTCTTTCGCGGCCATTGGGTATGGCCATCCGGTGCAGGACGCGCCATTCAACGAGAAGGATTGGACCAACCCGAATGGCGCAGACGTCTTTCCCTATACAAAATCAAAGACGCTGGCCGAACGCGCCGCATGGGATTTCATGGCTAGGGAAGGCGGCGCACTGGAACTCTCCGTCGTAAATCCGGTGGCTGTCTTTGGGCCCGTGCTTGGACCTGACCTCTCAACGTCGATTCTGATCGTTCAGATGCTCCTGTCCGGTGCGATGCCCGCTTGCCCAAAAGTATCGTTTGGTGCCGTGGATGTGCGCGATGTGGCCGACCTGCATCTTCGCGCGATGACCGATCCCGCAGCCAAGGGCGAGCGGTTCCTGGCTGTGGCAGGCGACTTCATCTCCATGCTCGAGATTGCCAGGGCGCTGAGGGCCGGCCTGGGCCCAAACGCGAAAAAGGTCCCGACCAGGGAGTTGCCGAATTGGGTGCTGCGCGTTGCGTCGTTATTCGATCCGAGAGTAAGGCAGGTCTTGCCAGAGCTGGGCAAACTCAAAAACGCGACCAACGAAAAGGCCCGGCGCGTTCTGGGTTGGACGCCGCGGACAAACGAGGAGTGCATTGTGGCCACCGGCGAAAGCTTGGCGCGTCTGGGACTCCTGAAGGGCGGCCCGAAGCAGGCGGCTTGATCACGTAAAGGAGATCATAGAAACAGGCTTAGCGGTGGTGGCCAAAACTGTGGTGTCCACCTCCGCCCCCGCCTTTCGGCGCCTTCGGAGGTTTGGGCGCGCGATAGCTTTCGTGACCGCCAAACGATCTCTCAGAATTGTGTCCGCCAAATAAGTGGAAGCCGCCCGAATGCTCTGGTCTTGCGTACGCCTCCCCGTAACTATTGCGATTATTGGCTGTGAAGGAACGCTCCACTGGATACGAGCGCTGAGAGAAAGCTGGCGTCGGGGCGCGGACTGCCTGCTGCGGTCTCAGGTACCCGGCTGATGGACGAGCGCCGTAAGGCTGGGCTGAGTTGCCATATTCCCCGTAGCTGTATCCACCAGGCCGGCTGTATCCGGCATATGCTTGCTGGGGTCGGGCAGGGATGGCCGTTTGAGGCTGGCGATTGTACGCGTAAGTCTGAGGAGCCGGACGGGCGTAGTTGTTTTGCGGACCGGCGTAGCCGAGGCTGTGCTGCGGAGCGGAATAGCTGCGACTCGGCGCCGGAAAGCCGCGATTCTGCCCATAAACACCGGAATATCCTTCCGACTGACGCGCATAGCGTTGATCGGGCGCGGCGCCGTAGCCCCGGACAGTGTTCCCCTGGAGCCGATTCTCATTGCCCAACTGCCTGTAGCCACCTCCACCGCGAGCGTATGCCGCATTGCCGCCACGATACGAGCCAAAGTGCGATACCGAGGTGCTCTGCGAGGAGTAGGCCGAGTGATTGAAAAAGATCGATTGGGCGAGCCAGTCGAGGGCCCAGAGCCCCCAGCCAAAGGGGGTGTGTGTGAAGGCGCCCATGCCGACACCAGACCCAAATCTAAGCAGCGTACCTCCAACCGACTCCAGTGCGCCGAACAGCGAGAAGCCGGGCCAGGGAGTGACGGGTTGACCATAAACAGCCCACGGGTTGTAGGCGGGAACATAGACAATCTGCGGATTGGCCGGGGCAAGTTCAATGTTGTCCCGGTCGTACGTGACTGTCTCCTGTGGCGAGTTGCGCAGCGTCCCCGCGTCCTCGGCGCGCTGGCGCATGATCTGAACCGTCTGAAGGAGGTCCTGCGGCTGGTTGTAATACGCGTTCCCGAGATCGGTCGTCCAGCGGAGGTCGGCGTCCATCATCGCGAGAACCTGCGGAAATGCGGTTAGAGCTTTGATACTCGGATCCCAGTTGGCTTGCGCGTCCGCAGCCCAGGCAATCTGATCAGGCGAAGTGTAGCCCTGGGACTGGAGCCAGCGATCAGCGGCTGCAACCTGAGCTGGATAAGTGGCGGCGGCGAGAATCTGGGCGACCAGATTGTCAGGGTAGAGCGCGATGGGGGCTACGAGCTGTTGCAGCTGTTCAGGGGTGAATGGCTGAGCAGGGGCCTGCGGCGAAGCTTGCGGCTGATCATAATCCGGTGCAGGATAGGCTTGGTCTGCCGCGTATTCGTGCTGGCCGGTATAGGGTTGTTGGCCGTATGTCTGTGGTGGAGAGCCAGTTGGCTGATCGTACAGCGGCGGCTGGGGATTGGCTGGTTGCGAAGAGCCGGGGTTCGGAGCATACTGACCGGCGTACGGAGCGCTTTGCGCCTGCTGGCCGTATGTGTATTGGGGAGTCTGCGGCCATGGTTGCTGGGCATAAAGCTCCGGTACGGCGAACGGCAAAAGCAAAAGAATCATGAGCAGCGCGAAAGGGCGCCTGAGTGCACTTGCCAGCAGACTCTTTGCAGTCTTCGTGCTTGAGCGCGGGTGAGAATTGCGAAGAACTGAAAATGCATTCGATCCGGGAGGATGAAGGTAGGGTCTCATTTTCCCCTTTCAGGGTCAGCTACATGCTTCGGACCCAAACACGATCCGCTTCCGCGGGCACACCTCCGGCGCGGATAATCAAGTTAGACACGATGTCCTGGGATTAGTTGCGGGGTTTAGAATCGGAGACGGTGCAGGCAGAGGTCGTCTGCGCCTTTGTTTTGCGATCCGGGCGGAATTCGGGTCTACTCCCAAGAACAATCTGGACATCTCCACCCCAAAGACGACCTTCTAAATAAAGGGAATCGGGAACGACATGCGAGCAAAGACGGCGGTAGTGCTGGGCGCCCAGTGGGGCGACGAAGGCAAGGGCAAGATTGTGGATGTGCTGAGCGAGCGGTTTGCCGCGGTTGCACGGTACGCCGGCGGGCACAACGCCGGGCACACGGTCATCATTGGCGGGCAGAAGTTTGTGCTGCAGCTGATTCCCTGTGGCGTGTTGCGCCCGGGGTGCAAAGGCCTTATCGGCAACGGTGTTGTGCTTGACCCGATCGCCTTCCTGGGCGAAGTCGACAAGCTGCGCAAGCTGCATGTGGCCGTCGATGAGCGGCTGTTCGTTTCAAACCGCGCGCAGGTGATACTTCCCTATCACCGGATGATTGAGCTCGCAGCGGAGATGGCGCCCGGCCGGCAGAAGATTGGGACTACGAGCAAGGGTATCGGTCCTGCATACGAGGACAAAATGGCGCGCAGTGGGCTCCGAGTGGTGGACCTGCTGATGCCTGACCTTCTCAAGACGCACATTGAAGAGGCCTGCGCGGAGAAAAACGCCATCGTAAAAGCACTTTTTGGCACCGGAACAGTGACCCTTGACCCTGCGAAGATGTACGACGAGTACGCAGCGGCTGCTGAGCAAGTAAGGCCGTTTGTTGCGGACACGGGGCGCATGTTGAACGATATCCTGGCCGCAGGCAAGAGCGTGATGTTCGAGGGCGCTCAGGGTACGATGCTGGACATCGACCACGGAACGTACCCGTTTGTCACTTCATCGTCGGCAACGGCGGGTGGCGCGGCAACCGGCACCGGCGTGGGTCCAACTGCGATCGGTACGGTGATCAGCGTGACCAAGGCTTACGTCACGCGAGTGGGTGAAGGGCCTTTTCCGACTGAGATTCATGACGCGGTGGGCGAGGAACTGCGGGCCCGCGGCAACGAGTATGGAGCAGTCACTGGGCGGCCACGCCGGTGCGGTTGGCTGGACATTCCCTTATTGCGCTATTCCAACCAGGTGAATGGGGCAGAGTGGCTGGTTGTCACCAAGCTGGATGTTCTTGACGCGCTGGCAGAAATTCACATCTGCGTGGGATATGAGATTGACGGCAAAGTGACGGACGAGATTCCAGCGGACGTGAAAGGCCTGGAACTGATCAGGCCGCGCTATAAGACGTTGAAGGGGTGGCAGCAGTCAACTGAGGGAATCACGGAATTCGACAAATTGCCTGCGGCGGCGCAGGAGTATTTGCGTTTCCAGGAGCGTGAAAGCGGTGCGAAGATTGGGATGGTTTCAACCGGCCCTGACCGCGAACAGACAATGGTGCTCCCTGAATTTGCGGCTGCTTTAGACCAAATTCACGGGTAGACTTGATTGACGGCTCGTCAAATGTCCTGGGACCTCCCGCCCGGGCGAAAGAGAAATTGGTGCTATGGTCAGCCTGATTGTTCGGATGAAGTTTGCCTCGGAAGACCGAGCGGATGTAACAGAAACTCTGCGTGCGCTCGCGGCCGCATCCAGGCAGGAGCCCGGTTGCGTGAGCTTCTTTCCCCATCATTCTGAGGATGACCCCGACACGGTACTTATCTATGAGCGATATAAGGATGAAAGTGCGCTGGCCGCGCACCGGGCGTCACCGCACTTCAATCAGCACGCGGTCGGCGGACTCTACCAGAAGATGCGGGAACGGAACGTAGAGAACCTGATTGCTGTCGATTAAGCATCGACTCGCGTCTAACCTGCTGTACGTTCCGCCGAAGCAATGGATGGTTTCCTGCCAACCGCTGCATTACGAAGGAAACGCGGCTGCCGAAAACTAATTGACCGGAATGCCTTGCCGGGACTACTATCCGATACGCCAATGCAGGGTGCCAGGTCCAACCCTTCGATTTCCATCATCAGACGCCTGATGCCAGTTCTGACACTGGTCCCTGTTCTGATGTTGTCGGTGTGTGTGCATCCACTGCAGGCCGGGTCAGGTCCACCCCGTGCAGAGCTGCCTAGAGGGCAGAAGCACGAGATCCGGCACGAGATCGATCATCTGGAAGATGCGTGGCGTGATGCCCTCTTGAAGCAGGACATCTCCGCAATGGACGCCCTGCTCGCGGACGACTACATGGCCATTACCGCTCGCGGAACACTGCAAACCAAAGACCAGGCTCTGGCGAACCTCCGCTCAGGCCGAATTCATTTGACGACACTCGATATCTCCGACAGAAGGGTACGTTTCTACGGAACCACCGCGGTGGTTACTTCACTTGCCGAGGTTCAGGGAACCAACGTTGATGGAGATATCTCCGGGAGCTTTCGCTACACCCGCGTGTACGTCCGGAATGTGCGGGGCGACTGGAAGATAGTGACCTTTGAGGCCAGCAAGATTCGCGACTCCAACGAGCACAAGTAGCCTCGCAATGACCCCAAGCCGAGTCAGGCGGTTGATTTGGAGTTGCTAGACTCCTGGAGGAGTTGTTTCTTTGGGGACCGATCCCAGTCCGCTCATTTCGAATTCTGGCTGCAGGAAACAAACCATGAATGCTGGTTTAGACTCAAGACAGTTCCTCAGAGCGCGCGCTCAAATCTAAGTGAATTCCAAGGATGTGCGCTCGCCATTGGTTTCAGGCAGGGATGCCGCACTTGATGAACATCCCGCATCCTCCAGCTCAGGGCTACTGCGGCAAAACAGGATCGATGCGTTCTTGGGTCAACAAGATCGAGGTCAATCCAATGAAGACTTCACGGTTAGTAATCCTCAAATTCTTCGCACTATTATTCATCCTGCCTGGACTGGCGGGCCTGATCGTCTCCGCAATGATCTCCACCCATTATCTTGTCACCATGCCGACCTACCCCGTGACACAAGAGCTGCGCACGGTTCCGCGGAATATTCATGGCACAGTGGTCTACCAGACCGAACAGGAAAACCGATGGCTCAATGAGATGGAGTACGGAGCGGTGGCCGTGTTCCTTGTTGGAGTTGGGCTGGGATTGACTTATCTCGAGGCATGGGGCGCCCGCCAGACTCAAGCTTCCGATGAAGAAGATTCATTGAAAGAGCGGGCCCGCTAGTAAGCTCTTAGGACCATCTCGCGCTTAGGCGGCCAATCCCGGGGACATGTCCTGCCAGAATCATGCAGAGCAGGCATGGTGGCTTAGTCTCATGCAATGACCAGCTTGACGGTTAACCTTCCGCTTTGGCAGCCACCGCCGCCGCAGAGCGCCACAATCGTCCCTAGCACTTTGAATGAAAGGCGCAACTCCAGCCGTTATTCCCTTGTGACCATTGGCTGAGTTTCCTCCGATTCTCTTCAACTAATCTTTATGCAATGCGTTAGGATGGTTATCTCTCAGAGAAATGACGCAATCTCCATGGCTAGATTTGGCTGCTTAGTCCTTTTTCTCTCTGTGGCGATGCATTCATTGCCAATTCTGGCGCAAGGTAGTGATACCGCCTCCGCCTCTGCTTTGCATTTCCCGAATTCTCTCCTGCGACCGCGAATTGCGGGAGCTATTGACGATTCGTCATTGATCACTCTGCGCGGCAACACTCACCCACTTGCGCGACCGGAATTCGACCAAGGCCAGGCGCCGATATCCATGCCGGCCAACCGCCTGGCGCTGGTACTCGCGCGCAGTACTCAGCAGGAAGCCAACCTGCAGACCTACCTCCAGTCTGTGCAGGATGCAAACTCTCCAAACTACCGCAAATTCCTCAGCCCCGACCAGTTCGGCCAACGGTTCGGTGTTGGGGACTCAGATATTCAGGCCATTCAGGGCTGGCTCGCGAGCCAGGGATTCACCGTCAGTAAAGTGGCCAAGGGGCGCATGGCAATTGAGTTCTCCGGCACGGTTGGCCAGGTGCAGAGCGCCTTTCACACGTCCATTCACAGCTACCTGGTCAATGGGGAGCAACATTGGGCCAACGCCACCGATCCGCAGATTCCAGCTGCCCTGTCGCCGGTTGTCGCCGGCATTGCTTCCCTCAATAACTTCAAGCCCAAAGCACAGTCCGTTCGCGGGCCAAGTGGCATTTACAACGCGCAGGACCACACGATTACCCCGTCCTATACCACCGGCACTGCAGCCAACAGCTATTACATCTTTCTTGGCCCGGCTGACGCGGCCACAATTTACAGCACTCCCACGGTGCTCAACCCCAATTTCTCCGGCACGGCATACGATGGCACAGGGGTCACCATCGGAATCGCCGGCGACTCCAACATCAACGTCACTCAGAATGCCAACTATCGTGCCACCTTTGGGCTCGCTCCGAAGGCGACCAAGGTTGTTGTCGACGGCACGGACCCCGGCGAAAACGGCGATGCCCTTGAGGCATATCTCGACACCGAAGTCGCCGGCGGAATAGCACCTAATGCCAACGTAATTCTCTACACAGCATCTGACACCTCCTACGAGCCGGGTCTGTTCCTCGCGATCCAGCGCGCGCTCGACGACAACCAGGCCGACATCCTGAATGTGAGCTTCGGCGAATGTGAGCCGGGCCAGGGCGCCGCAGGCAATCAGCAGATCATGAACATGTGGGAACAGGCCGCCGCCCAAGGCATTTCTGTGACAGTTTCGTCGGGCGACAGCGGCTCCGCTGGGTGCGATAACGAGAACACGGAGGAAGTTGCCTATCAAGGTCTCGCCGTGAATGGCCTCGGCTCAACTCCGTACAACATCTCGGTCGGGGGCACGGACTTCGACATTCTCTACAGCAACTTCCCGACAAGCTTCACCACTTACGTTGACCTTAGTAATACGTTACCCAACCATCGCAGCGCGCTTGCGTACATTCCCGAAGAGCCGTGGAACGATTCCACCTATCCCAACACCAACCTTTCCCAGAACAAGCCGCAGTCAGCCTACTCAGGAAATCAGAGTGACAACGATATTGTGGCTGGCGGCGGAGGCATCAGCACGGTCTACCCTGTGCCGGTATGGCAATCCAGCTTCGCGTCAGGCAATGGACGCAACCTGCCTGATGTCTCCTTCCTGGCCGGGGACGGGTTTTACGGAGCAGTTTGGGGCCTGTGCACTGACATGGACTCAGTTGGAGCAGACTGTGCTGCGGGCGCAACAGGCAATAATTTCAATCTGACCGGCGTTGGAGGAACCTCTGCATCTGCGCCCACCTTCGCCGGCATGCTGGCGCTGGTCAAGCAGAAGACCGGAACTCGCCTTGGTCAGGCTGACTATGCGCTTTACGATCTGGCAAAGTCCAGCTACAACATCGTGTTTAATGACGTGACAACCGGGGACAATTCGGTCAATTGCCTGATCAACTACAGCGGATGCAGCCTCAATTCATCCGGCTATGGCTTTATGAACGGCTACAACGCCACTCCAGGTTATGACCGGGCCAGCGGACTGGGTAGCGTGATTGCAACCCATATGGTGAGTAACTGGCCGAGCTCGAGTTTCACCGCCACAGCATCATCTCTCCAACTCAATGGCGCAACCAGTTCTCTGAACATTACACACGGCCAAAGTGTCACAGTGGCTACCAGTGTGACAAGCACTGGCGGCACACCCACCGGGGAGGTGGCGCTGGTCGATAACCTGAGTCCAGCACTGCTACCGAACAACGAAAGCATTGCAGACTTTTCGCTAAACAGAGGGGCCGCTTCCGGCACCACCAATTCCCTTCCGGGCGGAGCTTACAACGTCGCTGCACATTACGGCGGGAGCACTACCTTTGCGGCCAGCGATTCCAACGCAATTCCCGTCACGGTCAGCGCCGAAAGCAGCACTACGTCCCTGAAGGTTGCAGGCTACTACGACCCAGCCACGGGCAAGGCTGCGGCCACTCCGTATTACGGATTCATCTTTCTTATCGATGCGCAGCCCTACGGCAACAGCGCTCCGGCCGCAAACCCGAATGGCGCAGCCACCGGGACAATCACCTTCAAAAGCGGCAGCAAAACGCTGGGCACTGCCCCGCTCGCCAGCGACGGCATTGCAGAGTTGCAAAATTCCTTGATACCGGGCGGGACCACTAGCCTCACCGCGTCCTTCCCCGGAGACGCAAGCTTCCAAGCAAGCACCAGTGCAGCGTATCCGTTCACGGTCACTCCGGCGGTCACCGCTCTGAGCACGCAATACAACCATTTAACGTCCCCGGTTTCCTTGACTGTCACTCTTACGGCCGACAGCATGGGCGTTGCGCCCACTGGCACAATTACATTCATGAATGGTTCGACCGCCCTCGGAACGGCACCGATGACAGGCACGGCGGCTACCGGCACTTCGCCTGCAAGCGGTACTGCTACATTTTCGACTGCAAGTCTGCCGGCTGGGACCTACAACATTGTGGCCGTGTACGGCGGAGACGGCAATTATGCCGGCTCCTCAGCGCCCGCGATATCCTTTACGTCTTATCCTGCCAACACTCCGGTTATCGTTGCTCCTTCTTCCAACGTCATCTTTGAAAATCAACCGCTGCAAGTGACGGTTACGCCAATTCCAGTGACCGGCCTTCCGCTGCCGACGGGATCTGTGACGCTTGTCGCAACTGGTCTTGCCACACGCACCGCGAACCTTGTGAATGGGACAGTCACCTTCAGCTTCGCGACAAACATCCTGCCACTCGGAAGCGTAGGGTTTACGGCGTCCTACAGTGGCGATTCCTATTACGTCTCGAATACCGGCAGTGCAACTGTCACAGTGAACTCATCGGGCACAATTAAGCCGACAGTCTCTGTAAACGCACCCACCACGACTGTGAACTATCCGATCACCGTTGGGGTAACCGTCAGCGGCCCCACTGGAAGTCCGGTTCCTACCGGCACAGTGCAGCTCTCAACCCTCTATACAGGGAATGTTGTATCGTTGGCGAACGGCTCAGGATCCTTCACCTACCAAGCAACCAGCCTGTCAGGCGGCCCGAACGCCATTACAGCTACCTACCCCGGCGACTCGAACTACACCGGCGGCAGCGCCAAGGCAGTTGTGACCGTCATTGCATCTCCATCAATTCAATTCTTGCCATCTTACCCAACCATTACTGCAACCCAACCTCTAACGACAACCATCACCGTCAGCGGTCCTGCGGGAACGGCAACCCCCACGGGCACGGTGAGCCTTTCCAGCGGAACATACACATCGCCTCCGGCGCAGTTGACCGCCGGATCGGCAAGCGTCACGATTCCAGCGAGCACGCTGCCGGCTGGAAGTGATATGGTCATCGCCTCTTATAGCGGGGACTCCAACTTTATTCCAGGCACCAACAACGAAATCGTGACTGTGACAGCCATCCAGCCGCCGGGCCTGACCATTACCGGATCGGGGGTGATCATCCCCGGACCCGGTGTCGCGACTGGTAACACTTCGACCATCACCCTGACCCCTAGCGGAGGATTCACAGGCAGTGTTGCGCTAACTGCGGCCATCACCTCCAGTCCAGCCGGCGCCATTGACACGCCTACCTTGGGCTTCGGTTCCACCAGCCCGGTCAGCATCACGGGGAGCACAGCGGGGACAGCCACTCTGACCGTATCTACTACGGTGCCCTTCTCAAGCTGTTCCGCTGCCAATGTCGGCCCAAAGAGATTTCCCTGGTTCGCGGGGGGCAGCACCATTTTGGCTTGCGTGCTGCTTTTTGGCATTCCGGCCCACCGACGCAGGTGGCGCGCCATCGTCGGAATGCTTGTGTTGTTCCTCGTTATCATCAACAGCGCTGTGGCGTGCGGCGGTAGCGGAGTAACCTGCAACAACGTCTTGATCGGGGGCACGACGGTGGGAACCTACACGATCACCGTAACCGGTACCTCAGGCGCGACCACATCGACGGGAATGGTCAATCTTACCGTTCAATAGATTCACAGGCTGAATCGGTCAGCTCGTGAGCGATTCAATGGCGATACATCTCCAATAGTGCAAACTCAATGCCGGTTCCGCAATTCTTCACGATCCAGAACGTGAAGGATGTAGGCTCCCGCGCCGTACCCCACCATGGGCATGGCTCCCGTTGGATCGCCCACTTCTCCCGGGAACAGGCGGCAGGGCACAGCAACATACATTTCCGGGATCAGGTTGTGATCGGCAGCAGCCTTGTCGACGATGCGTTTGAGAATCGCATCTGCTTCAACATTTCTGCCCTGGCGCCGATACACTTCAGCCAGGCTGAGATCGACAAACAAGAATTCCTGCTTCTCGTACCAATATTCAAAGATCGCCGGATCCGTGTACGTGCTGCGAACGCGTCTGTAGCCACCGGAATCCACCTTCAAAAGGGCCATTCTTTCCACGGTGTCGCGGATGACAGCGGGATCGGTCACGATACCGAAGTTGATGATTGCCAGCAGGGCTCCATCAATATCGTTCTTCACACCTTCTTCCAATGTGCCATGAAGCGTTCCTCCACGGATGAAGGCTGCATTGAATCCCTTCTCCAGGAAAGCGACGTTTTTCAGGATCTCGGTTCGCGTCGGTTCGTCACCCGTCTGCCGAGCCGTTTCCGCAAAGTTGCGCAAGCCCACTATGGCTGCAGCCGTGGAGAAGGCGAAATGCTTCGCATCTTTCTGGTGCTCCTCCCATATCGACGTATCCGTCGCGACGATCAAGCCCTGACCGTACTTCTCCATGTTTGCCAACAGTGGCTTCACCACAAATTCTCTGGCACTTTCGTAGACTTTATCGCGATAGGTTGGGAGCCGGAGCAACGCGGAGTCGTTGTATTGTCGCTCATACTCGCCGAGGACCCACAGCGCGAGACCCCAATCGTCAAACTCGATGTTGGTATTTCCCTCCATGGTAAAAAATGGCTCTTCAGCTCCATTACCGAAATAGCAGACCACAGAGATCTGGTAATCCGCGCCTTGTGTCTGCGCACGCATCTTTCCCGTGGGCTGCGCGTTGAAATAAGCCAGCAGCGCGGCCCGCGCCTCATCTCTGTGTCCCATTCGTGCCAGCGCGACTGTTGCATATGCCATGTCACGCGCCCACGGAGTGAACCAAACCCCGTCAGGCAAACTGGCAATAATCAGTCCGCTGCCGTTTCGTCCGGGACGGTTGGGCTCGCGACTCTGCGCCATGCGAAGCACAACCTCGCTTTGCCTCCATACGTGGCGTTCCGTCTCGTCCGTAAAGTGAACAGCCGGCTTCACGCGCCAACGCTCAATCTCTGCAACCTCCCGCTTGGCCAACGCGTGCGGCGCCAGTCCTCCTCGCCAGCGTTCAAACGCACTTGCAGCCTCTTCCAGTTCGCCATCGCTTTCAACTGACACAAGTGCCCACGCCTGGCTGGCGGCCAGAACCTGCTTCGGTTGCGCCGAAACAGTCCGCCTCGTGCCCAGCGGGATCAACAGCAACGACTCCTTGACATCTTCGAATTTCAGGAGCTGCATCTCAGCGCCAAGCATCCGCACTATTTTTTGAGACTTAACCGGGTGGCTCCATTCGACATGCAAACTGCCGCTTCGCGCTGCTGCAGGACCGGGTTCCCAGCTGATTACCAAGGCCGCCTGCTGCAAGCCAAATGGCATAAAGAAGAATCCCTCGCCATCAGCGGTCTTGGTGTGGATCACCTGCGAATCGTCCTCATACTCCGAAGACACGCTTTGCGCGAATCCGCTGCCCCCGCGAATCTCCTTGATGAAGTTGGCGGTCTCTACGCCCTCGCTCAGCGGATTACTTTCATCCGGCTGCGCAAAACTGTAGGGATGCGCATAGAACTTGCTCAACGTGCCCGTCTGCGGCGAGACCACCGCAAATCCAAATCCATTGCCGGTGACAAGGTTCGTCGCAGCGGCGGGAAGAGATGCCAGCAGGCCGGCACACACGGCTGAGGCAAGATAACGAGTGAGACGCATGGCCCACCCAGTGTCGACCAAGCATCTGCATTCTGCAACTGGCGGCCGGGCACTGACAGCGAACACAGGCTGACGAGCCTCTACAATAGATCGATGCCAGAGCTTCCTGAGGTGGAAACGATTGCCCGTGGCGTTCACGATCGGATTCGTGGAGATCGCATTACACAAGCCTGGTTCAGCAGTCATCGGGAACCCTTCAAAACACCACCGGCACGACAAGCCAAAGCGCTTGAGGGACGCATCATCTTAAACGTGCATCGCGACGGCAAGCACATTGTTTGCGAGCTAGGGCCAAGGGTCGAGGAAGCGACTACTGCCTCGACCCTGGACGTAATCTCAGGCAAGAAAAAAACAAGAATCGCGCTGACGACAAAGCCGGAGGCGCAATGGATTGTGCATCTGGGAATGACAGGGCGCTTGCTCGTCACCACCCCCGACGGCCAAGTTGCCGCTCATACACATGCCAGGCTGAGCCTGGCCAGTGGACGCGAACTACGATTTGTGGACCCGCGCCGCTTTGGGCGGCTTGAGTTCCGTGACCTGGGTAAGGCCACAAGCTTCAGTGCTGCCGGTGCAGAACCGCTGACGATTGGCGCCGAGGAATTCGTAGCCCTCTTTCGGGCCAGAAAACTATGCATCAAGGCCGCGCTGCTCAACCAGACCTTGCTGTCCGGCGTGGGCAACATCTATGCGGATGAAAGCCTGTTTCGTGCCGGTATCCGGCCGAGGAGGAGCGCAGGGAGACTCAGCAAGGCCGAACTGGAACGGCTGCGGCTCAATCTTCGTGAAGTCCTGCAGCACGCAATTCGGCTGGGAGGTTCGTCGGTCTCAGATTACGTCGATGCAGATGGGGCGCGCGGATTTTTCCAGCTTGAGCACTGTGTCTACCTGCGTACCGGCCTTCCCTGCCTGATGTGCGGGACCCCGATACGGCGCACATTGGTGGCCGGCAGAGGAACCCATTTCTGCCCAAAGTGCCAACACTGACGCCCAATTCTATGGTTTTTTGAATTAATTCTTATCAGACCTTCCAGAATATAGACAAATAAACAGAAGTAAATCCTGTAAGTAGTTGAAATAAATAAGCGATAGGAACGGCAGACGAATTGCTGCAACTAAAGTGCCAGTGATGTACCGGCTGCTGGATACAAGTCCGGCCAGCCCAAATAACAGCAGACACCCGGCAAGAGCATCCGCAAATAAAGCGGCCCTGAATATGGGAATTACCGGCAGGGATAGTCTGTAGTAGGCGCGGTGGAAAATCCACCGTCCACAAGGTATTTGGGAGGCCAGTGACCAGCGCAGGACAGCGAAACGCCACTCCATTGGAGTGGCGTTTCTTGCGTTTGGCCGTTCAGTGAGTCGGTTCTTACCCGGATTACGCACCGAGGTACCCGCAAAGTGCACTTGCCAGCCGTGGCGCTTCACTGTAGTATCGGAAATGCTTATCAAGCGGCTGATGCGAGCCACCCGAGACGGGTAGAGCGAGCTCGCCGCCGAGCATGGAAGTTTTGCCGCACCGGTTCAACCCATTAAAAACGGCAAGCGACGAAAACTCCTATAGGAAGGGCATTACCCGGGGGAAAGCACGAACCGCACCCTATCGATCTCTGAAAAGGGGTCGACCAGGTGCTCCTTAAACGGGGCTGGCGTCAGGATGGAACTTGCCTCAATGGTTCCCGTAATTCCTGTGTGCAGGGCGGCAGGGCTCTAGGGCATCGTGGTACATTGCGTTCTGAAATCCGTTCCCCGGCATTTTGCCCGCTGCTCTACAACGATTGAACCGCCAGCCGTCGCGTTCCCCGTCCAGAATTGGACAGGCGGCAGGCAAGACTGAAGCTCAGCGCTCCGCTCAGGGCCGGCCACTCATTGGCTGGACTTGAAGCGAAAAACAGCAGGAAGCGCATAGACCATGACACTAAAACCACCGGGAAGCGCAATGCACCAGATTGCAAAGTGCCAGGAAGTACAAGCATGACGACAGAATCATCGCAGCCCCAGCCCGACTTGGGGCCCGCTCCAGCTTTGGCCAATGGGCAAGGGCAGTCACAAGGGCATCGCCGCCGCAGGCGCCGCCGCAAGAATAAATCCAGCCAGGCGAGCACTCCTCAGGCACAGCAGGCGCAACCAATCAATGGACAGCCCGCCGAAGCCAAGGCCCCCCCGATGCAAAGTCGGGAGAGCAGCCCGCCACAGCCAAATGGCCAGCCTCGGCCCGGCAAAGGTCAACAAGGCCAGGGTCAGGGACGGAAGAAGAAAAAGTTCTTTCAGAAGGGTTCGGCCTCGCCTCCACAGCCAGGCAACAGCGCGGGTTATTCTGCGCAGGGGTCCGGTCAGGGCAAACGCAAGTCCAAGCAGCGGGGCCCAAGGGAGTTTGTGGGCCCGATGGACCACAGCTACCGCGCAGTCAATGGCAACATCTCCGACGGTCCAGCTTCCACCATCCAAATCACGAGCAACGGACACAACAGCCACTACCAGGATGTTTACGTGGTTCAGCCTGTCGTTGCCATGCGCGAAGATGCGCCAACACGCATCTTCTGCTTTATCGAAGATCTGTTTTTCCTGGCCAAGATTCAGGAGACAGCCCGCAAATTGGGCGTGAAGGTGGAATTCATCAAGGGTGGCGACAAGGAGTCGGTCACCAGGTTGACCGAATTCCCCGAATCAGCGCGTCCTACGCTGCTGGTGTTCGACCTGAACAACCTGAATGCCAAGCCAATCAGCCTGATCCCCAAGTTCAAGGCGAAGCTCAAGAAGGCTACCTCGATCATTGGGTTCCTCAATCATTTGCAGGGCGACTTGAAGATGAAGGCGATTGAGGCAGGCTGCGATACAGTCATGCCGCGGTCTGCCTTTTCGCAGAGCCTGCCGAATCTCCTGCGCCGCTATGGGATGGATGAAGAAGAAGAATACGCACAACAGCCCATGTAACTTGTGCTCGATGAATATTCGAGAATAAAAGGCGTCCGCCACGGCGGACGCCTTTCTGTTTTGATGCAAATGGGCTAACTCGATCGGGTTCGGGCTCCACAGAATCTACCCGGGCGGCCAGGTCATGGAACGGCCGCCGAGCAGGTGCAGATGGAGATGGTCAACGGTTTGGCCGCCATCCGGACCGGAGTTTATGACAACCCGATAGCCGTTTTCAAGCTGTTTGCTTCTGGCGATCTCCGCCGCTGCCCAAAGCAGTTGACCCAATAGTGCCGTGTCTCCTACTTCGACTTCGCCTAGCGATCCGATGTGCTTGCGCGGCACGATCAGCACATGCACTGGTGCCTTAGGATTCAGGTCGGCGAAAGCATAGCAGCACTCATTCTGGTAAACGGCGATTGAGGGGATGGACCCCTCGACGATCTTGCAAAAAATGCAACTCATAGCGGAACCAGTGTACAGGAACTCGACTCCGCATCAAGACCCAGCGGCTGAACTATCCCCAGCTCAGGCTGATTCAAGAATCATGTTTGCGTAGGGAACCGTGTCTCCAGTGCGAATCAGGCCAATTGCCTGTGGAACGCGCTTTTTGAATTCGATGTGCGGTTCGAAGGTCAGCGGAATACCGCGAAGCGCGCGCCTGAACTGTTGTCGAATTTGCAGCGCGTTGGCGCCGCGAAACTCCTCCGCCATGAAGGCATGACCAATGCCAAAGTTCGGCCGAATTGCGTTGAGCACATCGAGAACGCGTGGCAGATCGTCGATGAGCGCGATATCGACCGTCTCAATCTGCGGCCAGAAGGGAAATCCCCGGTCGGCAATGACCAGGGTGTTCGTATGGCGGATGCGGCTCAGCAGGAAGTTGATATGCGGATTCAAGATGCCTGTCTTCAACATGCGATCAAGGCTCCTTGGGGCAGGCTGTCAGATTGCACGAAGCCCCCATTCGCGGGTCCCAGTCTACGGAGGAAGACTATCCAGACGCAAATCCTGACGATCGGCTCTGGTTTATCTCCATCCCACCCGCTTCGCAAACGATCTCAAAACCGTTTGCCATCCGTAATCCAATCAGAGCCAGGACAACTCAGCCTGTGTGGTCCAGCAAGATCTTCCAGCCCTCCGGCCCCTTGCGCCAAACCAGAGAGAAGATGCCATCGTCCTTTTTCGCTTCGCCTTTGGCCGCACGTTCAAGGTGGAAATTCCCGGTGACGACAGCAAACTCAACCGCACCGCAGGTGCTAGGCAACAGCCGAACCTCTAGATTGCTGAAGGTCAGAGTCCCCATCTGTTCCGGAGTTGAATAAGCCTTGGTATAGCGCTCAAGAATTGGGCCATAACCCTTGTGAAGCGTGGCTCCAAGGAAGGCGGTCTCCGGCGAGTTTTCGTAGAGTTTCATGAAGGCCGGAATGTCAGCGCGGTTCCACGCGGCGGCCTGTGCTGCCATTGACGATTCCATTGCCTTGCGATCAGCGTCGTTTGCCGTGGGAGATTGGGTGCAGGCCGGCACGCTGGCGCAAATCAGCATCAGCATCAGCAAGAGGTTGCGCATCGATTTTCCTCCCGGTCCAGCTTACAATGGCAGCATGTCCGCGGTTGCCGGCTCTTCCCCTTTTCGCGTGGTGCACACGGTCTGTTCGCACGACTGCCCGGACTCCTGCGGGGTTCTGGTTACCGTGAACGAAGAGGGTCGTGCCGTGAGAGTGGTGGGCGACCCGGCGCATCCCGTCACGCAGGGATTTCTGTGCGGCAAGGTGGCCAAGTATCTTGATCTCGTCTACGCGCCGGAGCGAATCCTTTATCCACTGAAGCGCAAGCCAGGCGTCACGAAAGAGCCGCTGACCCGCGGCCGGGAACACGAAGCTTTTGAGCGCGTCAGCTGGGATGAGGCGCTCGGCGCGATTGCTGAGCGCCTGAAGCATGTTGCGGAAGATTTTGGTCCGGAGTCAATCCTGCCCTACAGCTACGCCGGAACGATTGGCGTGCTTGGGTTCGGGTCGATGGACCGGCGTTTTTTTCACCGGTTGGGTGCATGCCAACTGGACCGGACCATCTGCTCAGAGGCTGGCGGCGAGGCCTGGAAGCTCGTCTACGGCAAGAAATTGGGCATGCCCACAGAAGACTTCCGCCTGGCCAGGCTGGTGTTGGCGTGGGGTGCAAATATCCACGGCAACAATGTCCACCTGTGGCCGATGGTGGAGCAGGCGCGGCGCAACGGAGCGCGCCTGATTGTGATCGATCCTTACAAGACACGAACAGCGGCGCTGGCCGACTGGCATATCGCCATCCGCCCAGGGACGGATGCGGCGTTGGCGCTGGGGATGATGCAGGTGATCCTGAACGAGGGCCTCGAGAACCGCGAGTACATTGACGAAATGACGCATGGATTCACTCAGCTCGCCGAGCGGGCGCGCGAGTACACGCCGGAGCGCGTGGCAGCGTGGACTGGCATGACCGCAAGCGAAGTTGAGCAACTGGCGCGCGAATATGCGACCACACAGCCGGCTGCTCTGCGCATGAACTATGGCGTGCAGCGTTCTGAAAACGGTGGGACCGCGGTGAGGGCAATAGCCATGCTGCCGGCGCTGACAGGTGCGTGGAAGCATCGTGGCGGGGGTGCGCAGCTCTCCACTTCTGGAGCATTCAAGTGGGACGAAGAGGCTGTCAGGCGACCTGACCTTGCCATGGCTTCACCGCTCGGGCGGCTGGCGCGCGTGGTGAATATGTGCAGGCTTGGCGAAGCACTCGCCGAGCAGGCATCAGGGATTGAGGACGCCGGGCCGGAAAACGCTCCCGCGGTCAAGGCGCTTTTTGTCTACAACTCGAATCCGGGCGCCGTGGCTCCCAACCAGAACTCGGTGCGGCGGGGCATGGAGCGACCGGATTTGTTTACGGTGGTGCACGAACTTTTCTTTACCGATACAACCGACTACGCGGACTATATTCTCCCAGCGACCACGTTCCTTGAACATACTGACGTTCAAGGCGCCTACGGGCACTACTTCTTGCAGCTTTCGCAACAGGCCATCGAGCCACCGGGCGAGGCCCGCTCGAATGTATGGCTGTTTAGCCAGTTGGCCCAACGCATGGGGTTTCGAGAGGAATGCTTCCGCGATACGCCGGAGCAAATCATCCGCCAGGCGCTGGCCATTGGGCCAGATGGCCACGCGACCAATATGGACATGGAGCACATCACGTTCGAAGACTTGAAAGATCTGGGCCACATTCCGCTCGGCTTTCATTTGCAGCCAGAGACGCGACCCTTTCAGCCATACACTTCTGGCAAGCTGCCGACGGTGTCTGGGAAGGTCGAATTCTTTTCGGAGAAGTTGGCGGCGCAGGGGATAGATCCGCTGCCGAGCTTCGTTCCTCCAACAGAGTCGCGTTGGGGTGAAGCCGCTAAGCGCTTTCCGCTGGAATTCCTCGGCCGTAAGGCGGATAACTACATGAATTCAACCTTTGCCCACCTTGACGGACACCGGAAGATGGAAGCGCGCAAGAGACACCGGCTGGAGATCCACCCGACTGACGCTGAGGAGCGCGGGATTGCCGATGGGGATTCGGTGCGTATTTGGAATGATCGTGGCGAGCTCAAGCTGACGGCGCTCTTCAACGCCAGCCTGCCGCCAGGCGTTGTCGCGGGGCAGCTGGACTGGGCGAAGCTTTCGGCCACAGGCGGCAATGTCAATGCGCTCACCAGTGAGCGGCTGACCGACATCGGCGCAGGAGCCACGTTCTATTCCACGCTGGTCGAGGTTGCAAAGACGGACAGCCAGCAACCGCAGTAATCTTGTAGTCATGAATTGGTCACTCGTCATCATAGTTATGGCCGCCCTCGCGGTCTTTTTTCTTTTGAAGCACTTCGGGCAGACCTCCGCGAAGGAAGCACAGGCTCTGCTCAAGAACGGCGCTCTGGTAATTGACGTTCGCAATTCCGAAGAGTACAACTCCGGGCATCTGGTCAGTGCTATCAACATTCCGCTCGATGAAATTGAGGAGACTCTGCCGCGCCACGTCAAAGACAAGACTGAGGCGCTGCTGCTGCACTGCCAGAGTGGGATGCGCAGCGGCATCGCCCGGAAGAAGCTGAAAGCCTTGGGTTATACAAGAGCCTACAATCTGGGCTCCTATCGACGGGCAGCGCAGATCGTCGGGCGCCGGTAAGCGGAAATTCTGCAAGTCAACCAGCACGATTGCACTCCGTCTTGCGACAGAGAAGGAGAAGTGACCCATGGCGCTGAAGATCACGCATTCTTATCTCGAAGATTCGATAGCCGTGCTTCGCCACTACAAAGGACTCGCCGAGCGAGCAATGGCGCAGGTGGCGGATGAGCAACTCTTCACGGAGCTCGATAGGGAGTCAAACTCGATTGCCATCACCGTGAAGCACATGGCGGGCAACATGCGCTCGCGCTGGACCGATTTCTTGACCAGCGATGGGGAAAAGCCGGATCGCAACCGCGATTTGGAATTCGTCGGGCCGCCTCAGACACGCACGGCGTTGATGGCGATTTGGGAAGAGGGATGGGCCTGCGTCCTCACATCGCTTGAGTCGCTCACCGATGCGGACATCACGCGGACGGTGACCATTCGCGGCGAAGCGCACTCGGTAATGCAGGCAATTAATCGCCAGGTTGCTCACTACAGCTACCACTGTGGACAGATCGTATTGTTGGCGAAGCACCTCGGCGCAGACGGATGGACAGCTTTGACTATCCCGCGCGGGAAATCAGAAGACTACAATCGCCGCCTGCTGGCAGGGCAGGCCAGCCAACGCTAGAGAAGGATTGAGATGGCAAATATATACAACGCCGAATCCAGATTGCAAAAAAGCCGGAAGAGATCTATCCACTAGTTGCCACTGCGCAGGGCTTTCGCCAACGGTGGGCAGCGGACGTGACGGGAGCTGGAGGGGTTGTCGAATTGGGATTCTTCAACAAAGCAACGGCCTACCGGCTGAGGCCTGAGGTGGATTCGCCTCCGGCCAGGGCGCAGTGGGTTTGCGAGACGGGAGATGAGCGGGGCGACACACATCTGATTTTTGTGTTGGCGCCGTTGGGCTCGGGAAGTGTCCTTCGTTTTGCACATGCGGGCTGGAAAGCGGAGACCGATTACTTCTTTTCCTGCACAACGACGTGGGGCGAACTGATGTTCCGGCTGAGGGCGGCTGCGGAAGGGAAATCGCGGGGACCGCCGTTTCTTGCTGACGACCTGGCGTATTAAGGGCTCTTCGAACGGTGGAAACGCAGCAAAGATCGGTGGCATTAGGGGAATGGGAGCCGCACGTTGACGAGATGTTCATCGGCGTCCTGGATGATTTCCACTTGATTCAGCGCCAACGCGCCCCCAGGCGAGGCGAGTCATCGGTAGAAGCGGGATGGGACTTGCTTCACAGGATTGAAGCCGTAGAACTCGTGGGATAATGCTCAGGTGATTTGGCTTGGAGATCGATCGGGTTACCTTAGCGACTGGGTCACCCAGCAATGGGTTCGCGCGACAGGCCGGCGGGTTCGACTTGCGGACTATGGCTGGTTGGATGGACCGATAGGAAATACGCGCATCATCGGCAAGAGCTTCTTTGCAGAGTACGCAAGGAGGCGTGGTCTTGAGGTGGTGGAAAGAGGGACCCGCGGATTGATGCAGGACTTCAGCAGGCTTGCTGGCGACAGGATCGATCCTGAGGCAGTTTCGCCGGCTGTTCGGGATTTCTACGAGCGGACATCTGAATATGAACTCGACGCTTGGTCTGAATGGCATGGCCTGTACAAGCCATTTGGAGCGGCTCTCGCAGTGCTTTTCAGCCGGCGACTGCAGCAACTGAACATCCCTCTGTCGCCGCTGGACAGCAGCAAGGGCATGAGCAGTGAGGTGCTCCAGATGTGGGATCGGCGTGCAGGCCAACTGGTGCAGACAGCATGGGTGCGCGAGTTGCGTGCAACAGGAAACATTCTCTACGCGGGATCCTATTCGGTTTGTGGCGTGCCTGGTCATCCGAGCCCATGTGTAAGGTCGTGTTTCCTTTGCCCAATGGGAGCGCTATTGTTCTGATGAAGCCAGAATCGCATGCGGACGGATCACTGTCGCTCACTTCTTCAGGAGATGGATTTGGCGATCCGGGCTTCTATTTCGTCGTCCATGGAGAGGGGAGTACGATTTGGGCTCGATACGTTCGCACGATGCGGGAGAGGATCACGGTTTATCCAGCAGAGCGTGGAACGGCGAGAGCAGATCATGTTCTGTACTTCTGGGGCAAGGAGTTTCTTCGGTTGCACTACCGAATGCGCGCGGCGGGAAATGAGCAGGTTGGGCGGTGATGCTTTATCGGTTCGTCGCCTCACCTTGATCTGCTGGAATCACTTCGATGTAGTCCAGCGCAGCCCGGTCGTTCTTGTCGGGAGTGCCTTCCACGCTGACCACGTCTCCGGGCTTCAGTTCTACATTGCGGATCGTACGCCGTGTGGAGTTGTCGCCGTTGGGGCGGCGAGACGGAAGAGTTGCGTCAGCGGACCAGTCGGCCGCGGGATGGCCATTGATGCTGAGCGTGAAGTGCGCTACTCCTCCGGGCAGATCGAAGTATTGGATGGCGACGTTGAATCGGCCTGCGGGGCCTGCATAGGTCCACTCGGCGGAGCATGGCGAGTGGGGGACGGATTCAGTCGAGCTGACAGGAGCGGGAGTGGCGGCCGGGCTGGCAGCGCCGGGACGAAAAGCGATGGGCGGAAGGTCACCGCAAATTACAGCTTTGCCGCCTGAGGCGTCTTCCCAGGGCTTTACATCGATGACTGCGTAGCCGGCCAGGCGGGCGTCTTCGGCTTCAAGTCGGCCGGGATAGCGGCCTGCGCGTGCCTGCTCGTCGGGAATGCCGCTCTGCTTGAGGAAATACTGCACAATGGCGTCCCGCCAGACGATGGCGTGGCCTGCCTGATATTCAAGGCGTGCGCGGACGTCTTCAAACAACTTGTCGTCGACGCGGCCTTTGAGTGTGGCCCATTCGGCTCCGAGTTCTGCAGCCTCAGCCGCGCCCTGGTAGTGGCTGTCGTAGATGTATTGGATGACCGTCTTTCCGTCATGCAGCTTGTAGGTGTAAGGCGCATGGTGGAAGAAGAGCAGCAGGTTGTCCGGGGTGGTTTCCAGGGATTCGTAGAGCTTTGCCACTTCGGGCGGATATTGGCCGGTGTAGCCGGTTCCGGTGGCGACGGTGCGGTCCATGCCGATGCCCAGGTGGTCGTCGCGGTGCCACTGTCCCCAGCCGTTATTTTCACTGGATTCGATGTTGGGGCCGTAGTGGCTTCCGGTGATGTCGGTCAGCGTCTGGGTGCCGAGCGGTCCGGTGTAATGCTCATAAGCCGGCCAGGATTGCTTCAGCATTTTGTCGACGGTGGCGACAACTTGAGGATCGGTGCTGATCGTCTGCCGGGTCCATTCTTCGGCGATCTGTTCAGGCGTCAAATCGGGGTTCCAGGCGAGGCGGCCAAATGCGTAGAGGTTGGCCAGCGCCAACGGTGAGCCGAGCCAGCCGTTTTGCCCAACGCCAACGACTCCAATCATGCCGCCCAGAGGCCTTTGGAAGGATTTGCCGGCGAGGATTTCCTTAACCGGCGTGGCTCTGCCGTCTGCTCGCAAGTCGAAGTCGAGCACCTGCTTCCACATTGGGGCCAGGTAGACGAGGTGCCGCTGCTGACCGGTGTACTCCTGTGCGATCTGCAGTTCCATGGCCTGACTGGTTTGTTCCAGGCCGGCGAAGAGCGGCGACACAGGCTCACGCGCCTGAAAGTCGATGGGACCTTCCTTGGTCTGGACGATGACATTGGTCGCGAATTTTCCGTCGAGTGGGTGGAAGATGTCGTAGGCGGCGCGGGCGCGGTCGGCCTTGGGGTCGTGCCAGTCGGCGTGGTGGTTGTAGACGAAGGCGCGGTAGAGCACGACGCCTCCGTGAGGCTCAAGAGCGTTGGCGAGCACGTTGGCGGCGTCAGCGGGGGTGCGGCCATAGCTCGCTGGGCCGGGCTGACCCTCGGAATCGGCTTTGACCGTGAAGCCGGCAAAGTCGGGGATGAGCGTGTAGATCTCGCTAACCTTGGCGGCCCACCAGGCTTTGACGGCTGGATCGAGCGGGTCATATGTGCCGAGGCCGCCGATGGTCTGCGGGCTGGCGATGGCCACGCTCAGGGCAAGATGGACCCCCCAGGGGCGCATTGCGTCGGCGATGCGGGCCAACTGTTTGATATGGTCGGAGTCGATCAGTTGGGGCGCGGCGTTGACATTGTTCACGTTGCAGCCGTTGATGCCGATGGAGGCAAGAAGCCGTGCGTACTCTGCCACCGGTGCCAGGTCCTGACGGACGTTGCCGCCTTCAAAGATGATTGACCGGCCGCCATAGCCGCGCTCAATCGAGCCGTCCGGGTTGTCCCACTCGTCGACCCAGCGGACGGGCATGGCGGGGTGGGAGCGGAGGGGCCGCTCGCCTAGCTTGAGGATTTTGTCCGCTGCAGGACTGCGGAGAAAAGCGAACGTGCCATAGAGCACGCCGGCTTGATCCGCGCCCGCGATTACGACCATGAAGCTGTCACCGGAGCCTTGCCAGTAGAGCCAGTAGCCCTCCGGCTCAAGGTCAGTGGGGACGGGCAGGCCAGGGAAGGCTGCGTGGACCTCCTGGACGGTTCCAACAACGATCTGGCCGGCGAGAGCTGCCCTGCCGCGGGCGGTGGTTCCTACGTCTCTGCCGTGCTCGCCGTCGAGGGTGGGAAAGATGGCTAGCAGGCTGCGCTGGAGCTCATGGACGGCCGATTGCTCAACAGAGCCGTGGCCAAGGGCGTGAATCTGGCGTGGAAAGACGAGGCGGGAGACGGCACCCTTGTGCTCAAGCCAAGCCTGATCGGCGGTTTGGGCGGCGGCGGTGATTGCGAAAAGAACGAGGAGGACGAGGGCAGGCAGGCTGATTTGTCGAATCCCAGGTCTCAAAAGCGAGACCTGGGGCACCCGGGGTAGGAAGAATGGTCGCATTCCTGGCTCAACTCTCTGCTTCAGGCAAATTCTATCTTGTGGACGAAGTTGCAGTGCGGGTTCTCAGGGACCCGGCCGCAGTCTGGGAAATACTTGTTGCAACGAATATCATTCTGCTGCATCCAACCAACTGAAAAGGAGAAACACAGATGAGCACCTCAACCGCAACCCCCGCCACCCTGACCACCTGGAACCTCGATCCGGCGCACTCCACCGCTCAGTTCAAGGTCAAGCACATGATGATTTCCAACGTAAAGGGCAACTTCACCGGTCTGTCCGGCGTATTGAAATTCAATCCTGCCGACCCAACCGGGTCCAGCGTGGAAGCCTCGATCGACGTGACGACGGTCAACACCAGCGACGCGCAGCGCGATGGCCACCTGAAGAGCGCCGACTTCTTCGATACAGAGAAGTTTCCTGCAATTACATTCAAATCCACCAAAGTGGCTTCCAACGGCGGCAGCGACTATGCGGTTACCGGCGACCTCACCTTGCTTGGCGTCACCAAGAGCGTCGTTTTTTCCGTTGAGGAAGTCAGCGAGCCTGCCAAGGACCCCTGGGGCAACCTGCGCATCGGGCTTGCCGCCTCCACCAAGATCAATCGCAAGGACTTTGGCCTGGGCTGGAATGCGGCATTGGAGACTGGCGGAGTGCTGGTAGGCGAGGACGTAACCATCACCCTCGATGTACAGTTCATCAAGGCCTGAAGCGGCAAGAGCCAGTGACGCGCGAGTGGTCGGCCAAAGTGCTTGTTGCAACGAATATCACCCTCGCGCATCCAATCTTGTGTAAGGCAGAGGAGGTCAACCATGTCGCTTCGTCCGGTGAAGCAGATTCTTGAAACAACGCCCACCCTTGAGGGGGCCGGCGTCAGATTGCAGCGCGCTTTTGGGTTTGGAAAGACGAAGGAGTTCGATCCATTTCTGTTGTTGGACGATTTTCGCAACGACAATCCGGCGGATTATCTTGCCGGGTTTCCGTGGCACCCGCATCGTGGAATCGAGACCATCACATATGTGCTGGCCGGGGAGGTAGCGCACGGCGACAGCCTGGGCAACAAGGGCCGCATGACCGCCGGAGACGTCCAGTGGATGACCGCGGGCAGCGGCATTCTGCACCAGGAGATGCCAAAAGGTGATGCGCAAGGGCGGATGCATGGGTTCCAACTCTGGGCCAACCTGCCCGCAGCGCTCAAGATGACGGACCCGCGCTACCAGGACATTCCCTCTGCCGCCATTCCCGAGGTGACCGAGGACGATGGGACCAGGGCGCGCATCATCTGCGGTGAGTTCTGGGGCAAGCAGGGGCCAGTGGAGGGAGTAGCTGCCGACCCGCACTACATCGACATCTCCGTTCCACCGAATACGCGCAAGCGTATCAAGGTGGAGACCACGCGAAACGCATTTGCCTATGTGTTTGCGGGCGCGGGGACGTTCCGCGACGCATCCAACCCGCAGGCTGTGTTGACCGAGTCTGGAGTCGATCCCAATGCGGCTCCGGTCTACGACGCCAAGAACCACTCGCTGGTGCTCTTCGATCGCGGAGACGAGATCGTGGTGCAGGCGGGGCCTGAGGGGATTCGGTTCCTGCTGGTCTCAGGCAAGCCGCTTGAGGAGCCGGTAGCCTGGTACGGGCCGATTGTCATGAACACGCAGGCTGAGCTGCGGCAGGCCGCAAGCGAGCTGCAGAGCGGAACGTTCATCCGCCACCGGTGATCGTGTTGGGCCTGGTTACCCCCAGGTCCCGCTCACTTGACGAGGCGTGGCGGCTCTGAGGGCAACCGCTATAGCAAGTCATCGACTATGATGCTCTGTTCAGGATGAACGCGTCCGCATGCAAGCCGTGCGAACCTGGAAAGAGTAATGTCATGTCGATCGGCAGCCGGCTCGCGGAGTGCCCGCGCACCATTTTGATTTGTCAGGCCCTTGGATTTTGCATCTTTGTGGCGGCGTTTTTTCTGCCGGCAGTCAGGGACTCAGGGAGTTCGACAGATTTAGCGCCTTTCGAAGGTTGGGAGTGCGCAAAGATCGCCTTGACCGCGACGGTTCGTCTCGACACATATGAATCTTCCGGCTTTCTTGCAGCCATGAGCGGATGGATCAATCCGTTCGTGCTTCTCTATATCGGCTTGAGTCTCGCGCCAAAGTTTGCCAGACTTCGCCGATTTCTTGCCATGGCAATCCTGGTTTGCATGGTGGCAACCTGGATCTTTTTTGCGATCGATAAAATGATCCCGATGATTGGCCACGTCCTTTGGATTGTGGGCGCTCTCATGATCCTGGTCGCGGAGGTTGCTGGCCGCAAACCGGAAACGCTTCATTCCTAGCCCAATGGCTCAAGCGAATTGCCGGCTTTAGTCCTCCCGCACCTTCGGCGTTAGATACTCAGGCCCGACGGGGTCGGTCACAGATTCCGTAACGATCCGGTCGATCTCGGCCAGCGCCGCGGAGTCGAGGCTCCAGCCAAGCACACCAGCCACTGCATCCAGTTGCTCGGGCCGTTTCGCGCCCCACAGAGCGACGGAGATTCCCGGGCGATCGAGGACCCAGCGCGCGGCCAGCGCCAACACAGTGTTTCCGTAGCGATCTCTGGCAAACGCCCTGAGCCGCTCGACGGCGGTGATGTACTGGCCGAAGCGGGGCTCCTGGAACTTGGGATCGGCGCTGCGAATGTCGTTTGCGTCGAACGTCATGCCGCGATGAACCCGCCCGCCCAACATGCTACGGCAGAGGGAACTATAGGTGATGACGGCAACGTTGTTGGCCGCGCACCAGGGCAAAGTTTCGCTATCGATTGCGCGCTCGAACAAGTTGTAGGGCGGCTGATCTGAGGCGAGTTGGGCGACGGAACGGAACTCCTGCATCTGAGCCACGCTGAAATTGCTCACTCCAAGCGCACGGACTTTGCCTTCGCGCTGAAAATCGGCCATAAGACCAGCCACTTCTGCAATCGGAATGCGGGTATCCGGCCAATGAACCTGGTAGAGGTCGATGAATTCTGTACCCAGCCGACGCAGGCTATCTTCGAGCTCGTGGCGCAGACGGGTGGTGGTAGAGTTGGCAATCACTCCTCGTTCGTTCCACTCCAGGCCGGCCTTGGTAGAGATGTAAAAAGCTTCACGACGGCCGTGTAGGCGGATGGCTTTGCCAATAATCTCCTCGGAACGACCATGGCCGTAAATGGGAGCGGTGTCGATGAGGTTGATGCCGCAATCAACAGCGCTGAGGCAGGTGGCGATGGCTACGTCCTCGGGGACGGCACCCCACTCCAGTCCCCCGATAGCCCAGGTTCCCAGGCCGATCCGTGATACTTCTGCGCCGGCAATCGTTGTGGTTTCCATGCAAGCAATCTTAAGCTTTGCTACTGGGCAGGGATGTTAGTTTAAGCGAAGGCACCTCTTGAATTTGTGGCGTTGGTCCAATGGAGTGCTCCGGTTATCTGAATGCGGAAACTGCTTCAACTGCTTCTTGTATTTGTGGTGGCGAGCGGCGCAACTGTGGCTCATGCACAGGGCGGACCGCCGTTTATCACGGACGACCCAGGCACGCCGGGCAATCGGCAATGGGAGATCAATATAGGCTGGATCGCGAACCACAACCCTGGGTACTCCAGCTACCAGTTGCCCGATATCGATTTGAACTACGGCTGGGGTGACCGCATTCAACTCAAGTACGAAGTGCCTCTTGCCGCAGCCACCGACGAGAACAACACCACCCGCGCTGGACTGGGCGAGTCATTTCCGGGCGTCAAATGGCGTTTCTTTGAGCACCACAAGGCAGGGGAACCCAAGTCCGACGACAACATGGATTTCTCCCTGGGCACGTATCCTCAGTTGTCAATCAACAACCCAACAAGCGCAGTGCGGCGCGGTATCGTGGAGCCGGGGCCGCAGTTTTATTTGCCTTTGGAAGCAACCACAAAGTTGGGGCCGATCACCTTCAACGGCGAAGTGGGCCGATGGTTCGGTAACCAGAAGGTACCCGACCGCTGGGGGCGCGGGCTGATCGTGGGACACGAGTTGAGTGACCGGCTGGAGATTTACGGGGAGCTCTACGACCTGCAGGATGCAAATAGCATTGACGGTGCTCCCAAGCAACGCCAGTTGACTTTGGATGTGGGCGGGCGTCAGACGCTCGATCGCGCAGGAAACTTGCGGCTGCTCTTCATGGGCGGGCGCGGAATTCAGGCGGTCACTCCGCAAAACAGCGAGCCGAACTGGATTGCCTATATAGGAGTTCAGATCTTGGTCGGGCCGAAAGTGAAGAAGGCGCCGGACGAGAAGTGATGCGCGCTGGCTCGCAGCATTCCATTTCCTTCCGTCTGTCGCGGCGGAATCGCGGTGACATTCCGCACCCCGTTCATTGAGGGTGCGGTGGGAGAATTGACGTATGCCGATTTCTGAGCCGATTGTGCTGACCGCTGTCGAAGCCCGCGTTCTGGGTGCATTGATTGAGAAGGAAGTGACCACGCCGGACTACTATCCGATGTCGATGAAGGCGCTGATGAATGCTTGCAACCAGCGGTCGAATCGTGAGCCGGTGATGGATCTGGATGAAGAAGCTCTTCGGCAGGCTTTGCATGGTCTCGAAGATTTGCGGCTGGCGGGCCGGGCTCGTACCGCCGACGGGCGCGTGACCAAGTACGAGCATTGGCTGGGCGAAGCATTCAACTTTAGCAGGGCAGAAACAGCGCTGCTGTGTGTGCTGTTGCTGCGCGGTGCACAAACGCCGGGAGAGTTGCGCGGGCGGACAGATCGGCTGCACCGCTTTGATGAAATTGGCGAGGTGCTGGCCGGCCTCCAAAAGCTGATGGATCGGGAGCCGCCGCTGGCAACCGTATTGCCACGCCAGCCGGGCACCAAGGAATCCCGCTATGCGCATTTGCTTTCGGGCAATGTGGAGTCCGCCCTTGCGGCGGAGAATGCAATTGTCAGGCATGAGGGCGGGGTGACTGCAGGCTCGGAGACTGGGCTGGAAGAGCGCGTCACGCAACTGGAGGCTACCGTCGCGGAGCTGACACAGAGCATGGCCGCCTTGCGTCAGAAGATCGCCGATCTTTTTGGGGATTGAGGCCGATGTAGGCCACTTCAGCCTGCCTTTTCTTCTGTGCTCGGATGCTTTCCGGCCTTCTGCGGAAGGATCAGAATGAATGCGAACACCAGAATCAGCAGCACAGCAGAAGCTGAATAGCGGCTCAGGTTGAGGCCGCCATCCGACAAAGGCTTGTCGAGCAGGTCGCCGACCACGGCGCCGAGCGGACGCGTAAGAATAAAGGCCGCCCAGAAGAGCACCGTCTTCGAGATTTTCGTCCAAAAATGCAATGCAGCCACCACGACAAGCAGCGCGCCGAAAAATACCACCCCGCCACCATACCCGAGTCCTTCGCTATCGGCGGTCCAGTCACCAAGCGCGGTGCCCAGAGTCTGCGAAAACATGATGGTCACCCAGTAAAACACCTCCACCTTCGGTGTGCTAACTGTGTCAACTGATACAGATCCCATGGTCCAGTACCACAGGCCGAGCGATGCCATCAAGAGGCCAAGCAGCAATAAGCTTCCTCCCGCATAGCCGATCCCAAGCGAGCGGTCAGAAAAGTCGGCCATGGTTGTCCCAACCGTCGTAGTCGCGATGATAGTGATCCAGTAAAGAAGAGGATGAAACTTTTTCGCGTAGACCTGCGCGCAAACAAAAACAACAAAAAATGCCGCAAAGATCAAGGTCCCGACCAGATAGCCCAGGTTCATCGACATGGTCACTGCATCGCCCCCGGTCTCGCCGAGGGTAGTGCAAAGGATCTTGATGATCCAGAAAAGAACTGTGACCTGTGGCACCTTGCTCATTCCGCTCCCACTCGCCGAGTCAGCGCTCTGTTTTGTCATCGGTATGGTGTCTCTCAAATGAAGTTCCCGAAATGCCGGCCAATTTGGCCGGTGATCGCCCTAAGAAGCCTATCGCATCCAGGAGGAAGAGTTCAAAAATGCCGCGTTGCCGGTAAACCGGCAAAAAGAGTGTTCTGCGCGAATATCCGTCAACGCACTAATCAAAGTTGCTATCCCTGCCCGAAGGTTCGCGGAGATCCTAAATCAGCTCGTAGCCGGCGAACCAGTAGCCGATTTCAAAAGCAGCGGTGTCTTCGGCGTCGGAGCCGTGGATGGCGTTCTCAGAGAGCGAGCCTGCGAACTTCTTGCGGATGGTCCCCTCTTCAGCGTTGGCGGGATTGGTGGCGCCCATCAGTTTGCGCAAGTCCGCAATCGCATTCTCCTTTTCCAAAACCATCAGGAAAAGCGGCCCGGATGACATGAAGTCGGTGAGAGAGTCAAAGAACGGCTTTCCCGTATGAACTGCGTAGAACCCCTCGGCCTGTTTCTTGGATATGGATGCCTTTTTGATGGCAACGATTTGAAAGCCTGCCTTTTCAATCTCGGCCAGAATTGCCCCAGTGAAATGCTTGCGAACCGCGTCCGGCTTGACGATGCTGAAGGTACGTTGCGACACAGAATGTGCTCCTTGAAGGAATTGCGTATTCAGTTTGATTGTAATGTGCTGTGGTTCCAGCAGCCCGCGGAGCGAGAATCTGATAAAGTTTCGGCATGTTGCGTTCATTCGCTTGCCGATCCCGCTTTTTGATTGCACTGATTTTGGTTCAGTCTTGCTTGCTCACTGGTGCCCTGGCGCACGGGCAGGCCGCAGCGGCAACTACGCCGGCTGGGGTAATCCCCGCCCAGGTACCTGAAACCCGGGGGCTGCGCGTCTTCGATCCGTCACTGATCGATAAGTGGGTAGACCCCTGTGACAACTTTTATCGCTTCAGTTGCAACGGCTGGTTCAAGCGCAACCCGCTGCCTGCGGATCAGGTAGCTTATGGGCGATTCACCGAGCTGTATGAATTGAATCGGCAACACTTGCGGGAGATTTTGGAAGCAGCGGCCGCGCCCTTGCCCACGCGGACGGCGAATGAACAAAAGATAGGTGACGAATACGTAAGCTGCATGGATACAGCCTCCGTGAACCGCTTGGGGTTGGCGCCGCTGCAGCCGGAATTGGACAGGATTGCCGAACTCAGTACGACCGCGGAGCTGCCCGCGCTGGTGGCGCATCTGCAATCCATTGGCGTGAACGCCTTCTTTTCAATGGGCTCCGGTCCCGACTACGCGGACTCAAATTCAGTGATCACCTTTTATGGCGCGGGCGGCCTAGGCTTGCCGGAGCGCGACTACTACACGCGTACCGATGCCAAGAGCGTGGAGGAACGCCAGGAGTATGTGGCACACGTCAACGCAATCCTGAAACTTTCTGGAGAGTCGGAGGCACAGGCCGGCAAGGACGCACAAACCGTGCTGGAAATTGAGACGCGGCTGGCTAAGGCTTCTCTTACCGTCACCGAGCAGCGCGACCCGCAAAACCTGAATCACCCCACGGATGTGCCAGCTTTCTCAAAAGAGTTGACGCACTTTGCGCTCGTCGATTATGTAAGAGCTGCACATACACCCACGGCGGGCAAGCTCAACGATTCTGAGCCAAAGTTCTTTGCGGAATTTAATCGCCTGGTCGCAGATACGCCGGTGGAGCGGATCAAGGCATATCTGCGTTGGCAGTTGCTGCACGCTTACGCGGGCACAGGCTTGCCGGAAAGTTTCGACCATGAGAATTGGAATTTTTATGCGCACATTTTGAACGGTGCGGAAAAACAGCAGGAGCGGTGGAAGCGCTGCACCAGCCGCGTGGATTTCGAACTTGGCGAGGCGCTGGGGCAGGCATATGTGGCTAAGTATTTTCCGCCGGAGGAAAAAAAGCGCACGCTGGAAATGACATTGGCTATCGAGCAGGCGATGGACAAGGACATCGACAAACTGGACTGGATGAGTCCGGGGACAAAAGCGAAGGCGAAGGAAAAGCTTCATGCGGTGATGAACAAGATCGGCTATCCGGACAAATGGCGCGACTACTCAAAGCTGCAAATTGTGCGTGGGGATTCTCTTGGGAACTCGATGCGTGCGCGGGAGTTCGATGTTGCTCGCGATCTTGCAAAAATCGGTAAGCCCGTGGACAAGAGCGAGTGGCAAATGACCCCGCCTACGGTCAACGCATACTACGATCCGCAATTGAACAACGTGAACTTTCCCGCCGGCTACCTGCAGCCGCCGTTCTTCAGCGGCAAGGAAGACGACGCAGCCAACTACGGCGACATGGGTTCAACGGTGGGCCACGAGCTTACACACGGATTCGACGACGAGGGCCGGCAGTTCGACAAGGACGGAAACCTGAAGAACTGGTGGACCAAGGACGATGAACAAAAGTTCAATGATCGCGCCGATTGCCTCGTGCAGCAATTCGGCGCCATTGAGGCTGTGCCGGGCGTTCACCTCAACGGCAAACTTACGCTGGGTGAGAACATCGCTGACCTAGGCGGGTTGTGGCTGGCGTGGCTGGCATGGCTTGACAAGGCTGAAACCGCGCATCTTGACCTGAATGCGAAGGCCGACGGCTACACGCCGGACCAGCGCTTCTGGATCGCGTACGCGCAGCAATGGTGCACACAGACGCGACCTGAACAGTTAAGAAGCCAGGCAGAGAGTGATGGTCATTCACCGGACGAATACCGAGCGAATACGGTGCTGACAGATTTGCCGGAGTTTGCCAAGAGCTTCAGCTGCAAGAAGACAGCAGCGATGGTAGCGGAGAAACCGTGCCGGGTGTGGTGAAAAAGCAGCTCTCAGCTGCGACTCTTTGCGCGCGATTGAACGCATGAGGACGAGCGGGAACTTGTCAGTTGCGAGTTTCGTACTGCTCCGTGTTAGTCATATATTGATGCGGATGTGGATTGAGATCATCTCTGAATTGGTCATTGCCTTCCTAGAACTTCTCGCGATGGATACTGGAGGCTCGAAGGGAAGCGCTAGGCGAAGCAAAATTGTGTGCTGAACTTCTGCCTTCGTGTTGAAAGCTAGCAGCTAGATGCCGCCCTTACGCCATTCCGATGACTCGGGCCAGCGTTGCCCCAATCTCTGCGGGCGACACCACGACATGAATGCCTGCCTCTGTCATCGCCTTCATCTTGTCGGCGGCGGTGCCCTGCCCGCCGCTGATGATTGCGCCAGCGTGGCCCATGCGTCGCCCAGGAGGTGCAGTCTGTCCCGCGATGAATCCGACGACCGGCTTCTTGACATACAGCTTGACGAACTCCGCCGCAGCTTCTTCAGCTGATCCGCCGATTTCCCCAATCATGATGATGGCCTCTGTTTCGGGATCGTCGTTCAGCAGACGCAGAGCATCAATGTGCGTGGTGCCGATGATGGGATCGCCGCCGATTCCAATCGCCGTTGATTGGCCGATGCCGCGCTGAGTCAGCTGGTGAACCGCCTCATACGTCAGCGTCCCAGACCTGGAAACAATGCCCACTGAGCCCTCTTTGTGGATGCGGGCAGGCATGATGCCGATCTTGGCCTTGCCGGGCGAGATGACGCCCGGGCAGTTCGGTCCGATAAGCCGTGAGCTTGAATTCTTGAGTTTGGCCCACACCTTGATCATGTCGAGCGTGGGAATGCCTTCGGTAATCGCAACAATGAGTGGAATGCCCGCGTCTTCGGCCTCGAAGATCGCATCGGCAGCAAACGGTGGCGGAACAAAGATGACGGTTGCGTTGGCTCCGGTTTGCTCTACAGCATCGGCCACTGTGTTGAAGACGGGCCAGCCCTCGTGAGATGTGCCGCCTTTGCCGGGGGTGACACCGCCAACAACATTGGTGCCATATTCCGCGGCGCCTTTGGCGTGGAACGTGCCCTCTTTGCCGGTAATTCCCTGCACAATCAGCCGCGTGTTCTTATCGACCAGGACTGCCATTTTATGCCCCCACCTTTGCTGCAGCCTTCACAACCAAATCTGCCGCTTCTTCCATCGTTGCGCCGACCTGAAAATCCAACCCGGACTCCTTCAGAATCTTCCGGCCTTCTTCCACGTTTGTGCCTTCCAGCCGCAGCACAATCGGCACCTGCACGTTCAATTTGCGGGCCGCGGCAACCACGCCGGTGGCTAGGCGGTCCACGCGGAGAATGCCGCCGAAGATGTTGATGAAGATGGCCTTCACATTGGCGTCGGAGAGCAGGATTTCAAAGGCGTGTTCGATTTGCTCCTGGGTTGCGCCGCCGCCGACGTCAAGGAAGTTGGCCGGGCTGCCGCCAGCGTACTGAATAATGTCCATTGTCGCCATCGCCAGGCCTGCGCCGTTCACCATGCAGGCGATGGAGCCATCGAGCTTGATGTAGTTGAGGGCGTATTTGCTGGCCTCCACTTCAAGCGGATCTTCTTCGGCAGTGTCACGCAGTGCCTTGATGTCAGGATGGCGGAATAGGGCATTGTCATCGAAGGTGATTTTTGCGTCAAGCGCGAAGAGCTTGTCGTCCTTCGTGGTGATAAAGGGATTGATCTCAATCAGCGAGGCGTCAGTATCAATGAACGCTTTGTACAGGCTCTGCAGAAATGGAACGGCGTGGCTGATCTGCGTGGCTTTGAGGCCGAGCGCGAAGGCCAGCTTGCGCGCCTGCCATGCGCCAAAACCGATTGCCGGATCGATGGCCTCCTTGAAGATGGCTTCGGGTGTCTTGGCAGCGACTTCTTCGATCTCAATGCCGCCCGCCTGCGAGGCCATGAACACCAGCTTCCCCGTCGCCCGGTCCAGGACGATGCCGAGATACAACTCGCGGTCGATGTCCGCGGTCTCTTCGATCAGCAAGCGCTGCACCTTTTGGCCCGAGGGACCGGTCTGGTGCGTAATCAATGTCATGCCAAGAATGTTCTTGGCGTGCATCTCCGCATCCTCGCGAGTGCGGGCCACTTTTACGCCGCCGCCTTTACCGCGGCCGCCGGCGTGAATCTGCGCCTTCACTACAATACCGCTTGCCCCGTCGACAAACAGATTGCGGGCAACAAGTGCAGCCTCTTCCAAGGTATTGGCCACTTCGCCCTTGGGCACGGCAACGCCGTACTTCGCAAGGATTTTCTTTGCCTGATACTCATGAATCTTCAATTTTGGTGTCCATCACACCGGAAATCCGCGGCAAAGGCCTGGATCTCCGATTCTGTCTGGTGTCCAGCGGTGCCGCTGGCTTCATCAGCATAACCGCTGCCATCCAAGGATGGGAAACCGACCTACCAAAATGCATGCAAAGGTCAGGCGAGCGGAATGACGTCATCCGCCCACCTGCGCGCCATGCCCATGCTCGCAATTATGATGAAAGCATATGGCCTCATTGAAGGAGCTTTTGAAGCCGCTGGCCGAAGACGGCGCAGCGATGACCCGCGAAGAGGCGGCTGGCGCGCTGGAAGAGATTCTCGCGGGTGGCGTGCCCGACGTTGATACGACGGCGATGCTGACCGTGATGGCCACGCGTGGCGAGCAGGCCCCGGAACTGGCGGGATTTGTGCAGACAATGAGGGCGCACATGACCCCCCTTCCCCTCACCGATGAGGAGCGTGCCGAGCTGGTGGACACCTGCGGCACCGGCGGTGGTGGCCCCCTGACCTTCAACATCTCCACGGGAGCAGCGCTGGTGGCGGCCGCGGCAGGAGCCAAGGTGGCCAAGCATGGCAACCGGGCCGTGACCTCGCTGGCCGGGTCCGCAGACGTGCTTGAGGCGCTGGGTGTGCCGGTCACGCTGGGGCCGGAACTGGCGGTTGAGTGTCTGCGCGAAACCGGGTTCATGTTCCTGTTTGCGCCGCTCTATCACCCTGCGATGAAGGTCGTAGGGCCCTTGCGCAAGGCACTGGGTTTCAGGACCATCTTTAACTTATGCGGCCCGCTGACCAATCCCTCGGGAGCACGGGCCCAGGTCATCGGCGTCCTCGCGCCGAGCCGCGTATTGCTGATGGCGAGGACTCTGGCCGCCCTTGGCGCTAAGCGGGCCTTTGTTGTGCACGGGACGGACGGCATCGACGAGCTGACCACAACAGGCGAATCGGTGGTGGCGCGGGTTGAAGAGGCGGAAGGGGGCGGTACGCCGGCGTTGAAGGCTGCCCGCGTGACTCCGGAGATGGCCGGCCTGCCCCGCGTCACCCTCGATCAGTTTGTTGGCGGAGATGTCGAGACGAATGCGCGCCTGCTCTATGACGTGATCACCGGAATTCCCGGCGCGCGTCGCGATATCGTCCTGTTGAACGCCGCTGCGGCGCTCGTTGCGGCCGGCCTCGCAGTCGATCTGAAAGAAGGCGTTGCGCTGGGCGCCGAAGCCATCGATTCAGGACAGGCTGCGGTGACCCTTGAGAAGCTGGGGCGATTCGGCATGAGGCACTCGCGTTCGTAATGCGATCCGCTTATAGCAATCCTCAACGCCCTGCCAACCGCCGCGACACCAGCCAGGAAAGCAGCGAGATTCCAAGAGCCAGAGCCACCCAGCCCGCTTGTTCGACCGGTTGAATTGCGGCCGCGGGGAGATGCGGCGCCGCCATCGTGATCTGCCCGACAGCTTGAATTCCGTGGCGGAAGAGGCTGACTCCGCCCCAGCAGGCGATCCCCGCGACAAGCGCAACGCCGGGGACAATCCGCTTCCAGGGGAACGGAATGGGCGGAGGCGCGGCAGCCTCTTCGGCGACGCTCTCCATCACCGAAGCCAGAAAGCCCGAAGACGGAATCAGGGGCTGTTCGCTGGCCAGAATGCGATCCAACTCAGTGGGATTCATCCCGCTGTCATTCAAAATATTCCGCTTCATCTTCAAGGCTCCTTTCCTTTATCGAGTGCCGCATATTCCATCTCGGCATACTGCGTTTCAAGATGCGGGAATCGACTTCGCAGCAGCGCTCGGGCGCGCGAGAGTCGTGCTTTCATTGTTCCCTCAGGCAGGCCCATGGTGCGCGCCGCGGCGGTCAAGTCCATCTCATGAAAATAGAACGGAATCACAGGCTCGCGATAGCGGTGGGGCAAAGCCAGCACAGCACGGCGCAGCACTTCGTTTCGTGATTTTTCTTCAAGAGCATGGAATTGTGCCGCAGGGCCGTACGGTTCGGCGGCCTTGTCCAGCGGTAGATGGACGTCAGGAAATCGCTTGAGCTCGGTGCGGAAAACATTGGCGGCCAGGGCGAAGAGCCACGTGGAGAAGCTGGATTCGCGTCGCCATTGTGGCAGACCCCGCCAGGCACGAATGAAAGCCTCCTTGGCCAACTCCTCGGCTCGGCTCCGATCGCGGCAGTAGCGCCAGGCCATATTGACGAGCGGGCCCTGCCAGCGGCGGACGATGCCTTCAAAGGCTTGAACATCGCCGGCCAGCACGCGGGTAACGTCCGCGAGGTCTGGATCGACCTTGCTCTCAAACTCGCGGTTGGCAGCTGCAATCAACGCCGGCATTCTCCGTGCTGTAGGACAAGCAGGCACTCCGATGGGTTGCATTTTGTTCGAGTGAAACAATTCCAAATAAAATGCAACCGATTTCCGGCCTCCTGGGTCCCACCGATTACAAGGGACAAAAACCCCTGCAACAGGTTCAGAAGGATTCTATGGCACATTTTGTACTCTCGCTCATTGAGAGCCAGGTCAATCCCGTCTTTGGCAGCTTTGGCTTGTGGGCATTTCTTTCCGTCGGCGCGGTCGCGCTCTTCGGAATCTTCATTCCATCGGTTGCGTGGATGGACAGCCGAAGGAAGGAGCGCGAAGCCTTCTACAAGGCAGAGACATTTCGGCGCGTCGCCGAAGCTTCCGGCGAAGGAGCCAAGGCGGCACTCGAGATGTTGCGTGAAGAAGACCGGCTGAAACGAAAAACGGCTCGCGAAGGGCTCAAGATGGGCGGTGTCATCAATATCTTCGGTGGAATTGGGCTGGCGGTCTTCCTTCGCGTTCTGACCGGTAGCGTTGGCGTCGCTCTCTGCGGTGCGTTGTGTGTCTTGATCGGTGTGGCGTTGCTTGTCTATGTTTACGTGCTTGCACCGCCGATCGATTAAGAGGCACCCGATTTGAATCCAAGGCGAACCTGGGGCATCGAACGAAGTAGTTGTTCAAACAGCTACTGTACCTGCCGCATCAATAACGCAGGGAATGTCGAAGGACTAGCCGATGCCCACGCAAACCCAGCCCGCAGTTTTCATTCCTCATGGCGGAGGCCCCTGCTTCTTCATGGATTGGAGTTGGGGGCCCGCTGATACCTGGAATGCTACTCAACATTTTCTTGAGGGATTGGCCAGTACGCTCCCCGAACTCCCAAAAGCACTCCTGGTTGTGAGTGGACACTGGGAGGAGCCGGCGTTCACCGCAAGTGCAGCAGCGAAACCCGAACTCATCTTCGATTATTCCGGCTTTCCCGAACACACTTACCAGCTCACTTGGCCCGCACCTGGCGACCCAGCTCTTGCGAAGCGAGTCGTCGACCTGCTTACCTTGGCTGGGATGTCGGCAGGAACGAGTTCCAGTCGCGGTTTCGATCACGGAGTATTTGTTCCGCTGAAGGTAGCATTTCCAGCTGGGCAGATCCCGGTGGTCACGCTTTCCCTGGCGGCTTCACTGAATCCTGCTCTTCATCTTGCGGCTGGTCGAGCGCTCGCTCCATTGCGTGATGAGGGAGTGCTGATTGTGGGCAGCGGGATGAGCTTTCATAACCTGAGTGCATATGCGCGACCTGAAACACTAGACCGTGCAAGAGCATTCGACGCGTGGCTCACGGGTGCCGTGGAGTCTCCGGAATCGAAACGCGCGGAACTCTTGACCCACTGGCGCAAGGCTCCATTCGCCTCTTTCGCTCATCCTCGTGAGGAGCACTTGATTCCACTGTTCGTGGCTGCGGGTGCGGGCGGAGCGGTAAATGGGAAGCGAGTATTCGGCGATGAACCCATGGGCGCCGCCATCAGCGCTTATCGGTTCGATTGAAGCGGGCCAAAGACTCTACTGTTCACTATGTAAGGCCGCAGCAGTCGAAGGTTCTTGTCTCGGTTTAGTGCAGGGCCCTCTGGCGCGCCGCGATTCAGAAACGCTGTGCCGAAGTCGTGCGCGTTCTGCTCTTCTAAAGAACGTCGAGAAGTCGTTCAATTTTTCCCGCCAGTTTTTCCGGCTTTGTCGAGGGTCCGTAACGCACTACAACGCACCCTTTTCGGTCGACGAGGAATTTGGTGAAGTTCCATTTGATTCCTCCGGCGCCGAAGATGCCGAGAATTCCGGGTTTGCTCCGCTTGAGGAATTGATACAGCGGGTGAGCACGTGGGCCGTTCACTTCGATCTTGGCAAAGATTGGAAAGCTGACGCCATAGTTTCTCTCGCAGAACTCACCAATCTCCGCTTCGGAGCCCGGTTCCTGGGCTCCAAATTGGTTGCAGGGAAATCCCAGCACGCTGAAGCCGCGCTCCCTGTAAGAACGGTAGAGCTGTTCTAGGCCCGTGTACTGAGGGGTAAATCCGCATTTGCTGGCGGTGTTGACGATCAGCAGGACTTCTTCACGGAACTCTGCCAGGCTTATTTGTGGGCCATCCGGACCTCCATTCAGGAGCGGGGCAGTGAATTTATATATTGACTCTTCCATTCCAGGAAAACCTCATTGCAGAGCGGATGTCATGTTGGTTTTGTCTGCGTCTAAGAGGGATGCTTGCCAGCAGTGCGAGGATTCACTGGCACCCCAACCCATCTTGTTCCGGTAGACTGGGTTCAGGGTCTCAAATAGTCAAGGTGGTGAATTGTCTGGGTTACAACGCCGGGAGTTCGTCGCTGGGAATGTCATGGGGGCCTGCTCCCGCCTGCAAGTGCCCAAAGCGGCAGGGGAATTCAGGGCAAGACATGGTTTCCGAGTCGATTCGCAGCCCGGAGGTTTGGGCGGGGTGGGCGCGGTCCAATATAATGGGTCTTTCCTCGAGGCAGGATCAGATTTTTCAGCAGTGAGGGTGTCGATATTCTTCCCGTGAAGCCGAAGCAGATGGCGAACTATGGACCGCACCAGTACTTTTGCTCGCCGTATGGCTCAAGCCCGGTGAAGACAAGGCATATTTGCACTTCTCGCTTTTTGCGGATCGCGAGGCTCTTGGCAAGCAGAAACTGCCTGGCGGGCTTGCTGTTGCTTCTCACGCTCGCGATGGCAGGCGGCGCGGCCGGTGCCCAGCAGGGGCAGACCATCGACCAGATCCGGGTGATCGGCAATCGACGCATCCCCAAAGAGACGATCCTGGCCCGGCTCTTCACCCACGTTGGGGACCAGTACGACCCAATTTCAATTGAGCGCGACTTCAACTCCTTGTGGAACACAGCCTACTTTGACGATTTGCGCATCGAGCGCGAGGACTCGGAGAAGGGCATCATCCTGAACATCTTTGTGAAGGAGAAGCCCACGATTCGCGAGATTAACTACAAGGGGCTCAACTCGATCTCGGTTTCTGATGTGCTCGACCGCCTGAAAAAGGAGAAGGTCGGCTTCACGGTGGAGAGCCAATACGATCCGACCAAGATCAAACGCGCCGAGACCGTGATCAAGGAGTTGCTTGCAGAGCACGGCCACCAGTTTGCCACGGACAAAATTGAAGTCAAGACCATTCCACCGGCATCAGTGCAAGTGAACTTCAATATCAAGGAAGGCCCCACGGTCAAAGTGGGAGAGATCAAATTCACCGGAAATCAGCACATCAGCAGCCTTTTGCTGCGCCGGGCGATGAAGAATCTGAAGCCCATCGGGATCCCCTATTCAATCATCTTCGAGAATCTGTTTGCGCAGACCTTCGATGCCTCGAAACTCGAAGAAGACACGGAGCGAGTGCGCCAGGCCTACCGCGACAAGGGCTACTACGCCGCGGCGGTGGAAGAGCCGAAGACGCAGATTCGCGACGAGGGCGGGCTGAACTGGTTTACCTTCAGGCCGAACAAGGGCAAGCGAATTGACATCCTGATGCCGATTGAAGAGGGCGCCCGCTACCGGCTGGGAACCATCACATTTACCGGGAACAAGGCAGTCAGCAATGTAAAGGCACTGCGCGCCACATTCGCAGTCAAGGACGGCGACTGGTTCGACGCCACGCTCATCAGCAAGGGGCTTGAGAACCTGAAGAAAGCCTATGGTCAACTGGGGTACATCAACTTCGGTGCCATTCCCAAGCCAGTATTCAACGAGGACAAGAAGACCGTCTCGCTGGACATCGACATCGATGAGGGCAAGCCATTTTACGTTTCACGCATTGAATTCGAGGGCAACACCATTACCCGCGACAAGGTCATTCGGCGTGAACTGATGCTGGATGAAGGATCGGTGTACAACTCCCAACTATGGGAGTACAGTCTGCTGCGCCTGAACCAGTTGGAATATTTTGAGCCACTCAAGGTGGATCAGGACTCCACGGCGACGCAGGATAGCGAAAATGGCACAGTCGGCCTGCTGCTCAAGGTCAAAGAGAAGGGCAAGAACTCCATCGGCCTCAATGGTGGCGTGAGCGGACTTTCCGGCGCGTTTCTTGGCGTGAACTACCAGACAAACAATTTTCTCGGCTTGGGCGAAACGCTCAGCGTTCAGGGCAATTTAGGCAATGTGCAGCGTCAATTCCTGTTCGGTTTCACGCAGCCTTACATACGCAACCGCCCCTTGAACATAGGATTCCAGTTCTTCAGCACAAAGCAGGACTTCAACGCGGCAAAGAATTACCAGGCGACCACCGGGCAGTCAGTGAACTTGAGTGCGGCTCAGCAGTCATTGACGCAGAACTACAACCAGGCTTCGACGGGCTTGAACTTCTCAGTGAACTATCCGCTTCGTCGGCATGCCTTCCAGCGCGTGGGCTTTACGTATTCGCTGACCAAGTCAACGATTACAGCGTTCAGCAGCGCCTCGCAGACATTTTTTGAGACCATCAGTTTCCGGTCTGGCATTCAGGGGGCCAACTCGCTGGCGGGCATTATCAACAGTTCGGCTTCGTTCAGCTACATCTACAACACCATCAACAACCCTCTGCGTCCGCGCACTGGCAAGGAATTCACTGCCGTATTTCAGGTCGCTGGCATCGGCGGCAACGTGCGTTACATTACGCCGCTGGTGGCCTACAAAAAGTTCATGTCGATGCACTATCTGACGCCGTCGGCTTCCGGCCGGAACGTGCTCGGCCTGCGCGCGCAACTCGGATATGTGCAAGGCTTTGGCGGCGATGTGGCTCCTCCCAACAACCGCATGTACTCCGGCGGCGAGGGTGAACTGAGAGGCTTCGATGTCCGCGGGGCGACGCCGTATGGCTATGTTCCTAATCGCGTCAACGTCCAGCTCACAAATCCGGACGGTAGCTGCGTACCGCGCGATCCGACCAATCCGGAGGATAACCAGTGCATCCAGGTTGCACTCCCGATCTATGGCATTGCCTCTATCGGCGGCGACACGCAGCTTACGACCAACGCTGAATATCGGATTCCCATTGCTGGGCCAGTCATGTTCTCATTCTTTGATGATTTTGGCATCGACACGGCCTTGAACAAGGGACAGTTGAAGCAGAGCCCCGAAGGGTTCGCTTCGCTGACTGCACCGCTCTATGGCTGCCCGGTATTCAACAACGGCGCCTGTCAGGGAGGCATTCCCGGCTCCTCTGTTGGATTCCAGCCGAATATCCGCCCCATCTCTGGAACCAACTTTGTTCCGCGCATGTCCCTGGGTGCCGAGCTTGGGGTCATCATGCCTGTGATCAATGCGCCGTTCCGGCTCTATTACGCGTACAACCCTCTTCGCCTGTATGAGACGCCGTATTGCAACAGCGTTATCATCGGGGGCAACCGTGGAAGCTGCTCAGCCGAGTTGATCACCCGCGACATGTTCCCGCCAGGTGGCGCTGGCGACTACACCTTCACTGAGGCGCAACAGGCTTACGGCCAGCGGTACCTGTTCCGTGAACCGCGGAAGACCTTCCGTCTCACTGTTTCAACCACGTTCTAATCGCCAAAGTCTGTTGAGAATCATTCAGAGGCCGCTCGTAATGAGCGGCCTGTTTGATTCGCCTGAATCATCGATACCGGACATCGCAGCGGAGGCACTCCGCTTTTGTCGAAGCCGTAGCGATCTCCTCCATCCACATGAGCGCTGAGTTTTGCCGGTTTGCCCCTCCTACCCAGCCCCCATATAATCGAGAGAGTTCCTGCTGTTGTCTCCGCTTGCCAGTTTTCTACCCTCTGCTCCCAAATGGGGCAGAGTAAATGAAGGAAAGATGGCGAGCTCCTCAGGAGGCATAGACCCGGATTCGTGCTGAAGCGCGGACGATCGCATGGGACCTCAAAGGAGTTGCCCCCGTGCTTAAGAATCCTATTAATGTCCTTGTCCTCACTCTTGGCCTTGCACTGAGCGCTGCCGGTCAAACCCCCGCTGCCCAATCGCCCGCCGCCGAATCTGCCGGTCCCATGAAGATTGCTGTCATCCCCTTTCAGGCAGTGGTGGCGCAAACCAACGAAGGGCAACGCGATCTTGCCAACATCGAAAAGAAGTTCCAGCCGAGAACTGATCAGCTCAAGGCACTCAACAGTGAAATCGAAGGTCTGGAGAAGGATTTGCAGAGCCAAGCGGACAAGCTGACCGGCGCCGACCGTGCCAGCCGGGCGAAAACCATCGATGAAAAGAAGAAGCGGTTGCAGCACCTGGCCGAGGAACTGCGCAACGACGGCAACGGGGAGTTGAAGCAGGTTCTTGGAGATCTGGCCCCCAAGGTCTATGATGTGATGGTCAGCTACGCCAAACAGCAACGCTACACCGTCGTTTTCGATGCCGGCCAGGAACAACCATTGCTTCTGTATGCGAGCGAATCAGTCAACATCAGCAAACCCGTGATTGACGCCTACAACACCAAGTCGGGCGTTCCGGCTCCTCCGGCGTCAGCACCCAAGCAATAGATTTCACCCACATACGCAGGGCACTCGTTTTCCTGAATCTTGGTCCTGCAAGCCGGCCAAGATTTGGCGCATCGCGGAGCCTTCCTTGGTTCGGGCGCTGTTCATTGGACGAGAGCGCGATGATCTGGTCATCGAAGCCGTAATATGCGGGTATGGGCGATTGTCCCCTGTTTGACGCTCCTACCCAGCCCTCCTATAATCCAGAGAGTTCCTGTTGACGTCTCCGCACGCCTCTTTTTCGGTCTCTGCCCCCACGCGGCGCGCAGCCCCACTAAAAGGACGGTAAGGTTTCTCAGGAGGCACAGGCCGGCTTCGCGCTGAAACGCGGACGGACATAAAGGAATTCTGAAGGAGTTTAACCCTCAAATGAAGCGTTTGCTTGTAGTCATTCTTACGCTGGCCTCGGGCTTTGTCCTGAGCGCCGCCGCTCAAACAGCGCCCGCGACTGCGGCGCCAGTCGTTCCAGCCAAGGTTGCTGTCATCGCATTCCAGGCTGCTGTCGGACAAACCAACGAATTCCAGCGCAATTTTGCCGACCTACAAAAGAAATACGAGCCAAAGCGTGCTCAGCTCAAGAGCTTGGCTGACGAGATTGACTCGTTGGAGAAGCAGTTGCAGGCGCAGGGCGACAAACTGAGTGATATTGAGCGCGCCAATCGCGCCAAGACCATCGACGACAAAAAGAAGCAGGCGCAGCGGCTGCAAGAAGACGCGACTACAGATCTCCAGGGTGAAATGCAGGAGACCTACAACGGCGTGGCTTCCAAGGTATTCGAAGTGATGAACACCTACGCACAGCAGCAGGGCTTTACGCTGGTGCTGGATGAGACTTCAAACCAACAGCAAGCTCCGGTGGTTCTCTATGCCGCCGGCAATAGCGACATCACCAAAGCGGTCATCGATGCGTACAACTTGAAGTCGGGTGTTCCCGCTCCTCCACCACAGCCGGCAGCCGCGGCGCCGAAGCCAGCCACAAAGGCTCCCGCAACTGCTGCTCACTAAAACTGGACTGAGAGGCCCAGATTTGCGCGCAAGCGTAGACGGGCCTCCAGAACCGTGAAGGAGTCATCCATTTCAATGAAGAGTTTGCTCGCACTAACCGCAGCGCTTGCCTTGGGGCTTGGCCTCAGCGCAGTCGCACAGACTTTGCCTTCCGCTCCGCAGGCGCACACCAAAGAAACACCTGCCGGCCCGGCGAAGATTGGAGTCATTGCCTTCCAGGTTGCCGTTGCTCAGACCAACGAAGGTCAACGCAACTACGCCGAGATTACAAAGAAATTCGAGCCGCAGCGGCAAAAGCTCAAGGCCATGAGCGACGAACTCGACACATTGGCAAAGCAGTTGCAGACGCAAGGCGACACTCTGAGCGAAGCCGAACGCGCCAACCGGGCTCGGGTCCTCGACGAGAAGAAGAAGGTGTTTGACCGCGACGCCGACGATGCCAAGAAGAATTTTCAGGGTGAAATGCAGGAGATGATCAGTAGCCTGTCATCGAAGGTTTACGACGTCCTGGAAGATTACGCGCAGAAGCAAGGCTATACGCTGGTTCTGGATGAGAGCCAGCAAGGGGGGCCTGTGCTTGTGGCAGTCTCGCAGGCAGACATAACCAAGGCAGTCGTCGACGCCTATAATCTGAAGTCGGGCGTACCTGCCCTGCCTGCTCATCCGACAGCCGCGGCTCCCCGGTCCGCTCCTCAGTCTGCAAAGCCCGCAACAGCGCAATAAAGACGCTCTCTGGTCCACACCACAGGCCCGCCGAGCACGGGGGCCTTTGTGGTTGAATTTGAGCTAGTTAAAGGCACCCAAAAGGGAGACTGTCTGCAAGGAGAAAGCTCTGCACAGTTTCTGCATGTCGCTGTGGAAAAAAATGTGGATTATTTCCTCGAGATGGCCGAAAATTTCCAGGCTTTTCCACTTGTCAACTCCTATTGACTTCTGATAGAAAACCTAACTCTTTATTTATCAAATAGAAGCTCGAATCACCGGAGACACTCGAGCCAAGTTTTCAGGCGAGCGATAGTGATCACTTGCATTGCCTTGTTTCCACAGTTGAGGATGAACAACCGATTACTAAAGTACTAATTGGTGGGTGCGTAGTCCGCTATTTTTGCTGGTCTTCGCCCACACGTAGAACGGCCAGGAATGCCTCTTGCGGGATGTCCACTTTGCCGATCCGTTTCATCCGCTTCTTGCCTTCTTTTTGCTTCTCCAATAATTTGCGTTTTCGCGAAATATCGCCGCCGTAGCACTTGGCCAGCACGTTCTTGCGCAGGGCGGCAACCGTCTCGCGAGAGATGATCTTGGCGCCGATCGCGGCCTGAATTGCCACTTCAAACTGCTGTCGCGGAATCAACTCACGCATCTTGGAAACCAACGCCTTGCCGCGATCATAAGCAAAGTCGCGATGGACGATGATGGAGAGCGCATCCACGGGCTCGCCTGAAACCAGAATGTCGAGCTTGACCATCGGTGACTCCCACTCGCCGGCCAACTGATAGTCCAGAGATGCGTATCCGCGGGAAATGCTCTTCAAGCGATCGTAGAAGTCCAACACAATCTCGTTGAGCGGCAACTCGTATGTGAGCATCACGCGCGTGGGCGTGACATATTCAAAATTCAGTTGCCGGCCGCGCTTTTCTTCAACCAACTTGAGAATGCCGCCAACATATTCCTCATTGGTAAGGATCTTGGCAGCGATGACTGGCTCCTGAATGCTTTCTATATTCGTGGGCTCGGGCCAGCGCGAAGGGTTGTCGACCTCAATCACGCTGCCGTCAGTCAATGTGATGTGATAGCGCACGCCTGGTGCAGTGGTGATCAGGTCCAATTCATACTCGCGTTCAAGACGCTCCTGGATTATCTCCATGTGAAGCAAGCCCAGAAAGCCGCAGCGAAATCCGAAGCCGAGCGCGACAGAGCTCTCCGGTTCGAAGAAGAAAGACGAATCGTTGAGTCGGAGCTTCTCGAGCGCATCGCGCAACAGGGTGTGTTCATGCGAGTCCACGGTATACAACCCGGCGAAGACCATCGGCTTGATGTCTTCAAAGCCCGGCAGCTGCGCGCTGGCGGGGCGCGTGTCGTCGGTGACCGTGTCTCCGATCTTTGTGTCGCCTACGTTTTTGATGGTGGCGGCAAAAAACCCTACTTCGCCCACCGTGAGCAAGCCGATCTCCACCGGCTTTGGCATGAGTACGCCCATGGACTCAACTTCGAACGATTTCGAATTCGACATCAGGCGGATGCGCTGGCCCTTGCGCATCGTGCCTTGCATCACACGCACCAGGACAATGACGCCGCGATAAGCGTCGAACCAGGAGTCGAAGATGAGCGCCTGAAGCGGTGCATCTGGGTCGCCAGTGGGTGGCGGCAGCCTATGAACGATGGCTTCAAGCACCTCAGCCACTCCCTGCCCGGTCTTTGCGCTGACGGGTATGGCGTCGGTAGCATCGAGTCCAACAGCCTTCTCGATTGCTTCTTGAGTGCGGGCGATGTCTGCTGAGGGAAGATCAATCTTGTTGATGACGGGAATGATCTCAAGACCGTGGTTGATGGCCAGGTAAGCGTTGGCCAGCGTCTGCGCCTCTACGCCCTGGCTGGCGTCCACCACCAGCAACGCCCCTTCGCACGAAGCGAGCGACCGTGAAACTTCGTAGCTGAAGTCCACATGGCCTGGAGTGTCGATCAGGTTGAGCTGGTATGTGTTCCCGTCTTGAGCCTTGTACATCATGCGCACGGCATGGGCCTTGATGGTGATGCCGCGCTCGCGCTCAAGGTCCATGTCATCCAGAATCTGGGCCTGCATTTCACGGCCGGTCACAGAGCCTGTGAACTCCAGCAGGCGGTCGCTCAGCGTCGACTTTCCGTGGTCGATGTGGGCGATGATGGCGAAGTTGCGAAGGAAGCGAGCGTCCATGCGGGGGTTGGCGAATGGGTGCAACAGCGCCATTCTGCGCGCATTGCCTCCATGGCATAGCTTATCATCGGCATAGTGTCTTTCGCGGCATGGTATTTGCCGTGAGAGGTGCATCTTATTCATGCACATTGGTTGGAATCGATATCGTTTGTTTTCTTCGGCCCTGTTGGCGCTTTTGCTGGCAGGGTGCGATCCCTCACAACCTCTTGGCGCGCGACAGGGAGAGAAGCCGCAGGCGACAGCGCCGGCGCTTCTATCTCAGCCACAAGCTGCTCAGCAGGTCGCCCCTGCCCCCCCACCGCCAACACCCGAGCAGCAGCGCGTCAGCCTTCTGATCAAACAAGTGGAGCAGGCCTACGCTTCCGGTGAGGCCGACTACCGCAAAGGGAACCTGGCCGAGGCCAAGCTGGAATTCGATCGCGCTGTAGACCTGATGCTGTTGAGCGGAATAGATATCAAGGCTGATTCGCGCCTGCAGGAGGAGTTCGACCGCATTGTGGACGGTGTCAATGGGATGGAGATGGAGGCTCTGAAGCAGGGCAACGGGTTCGTGCCCAAGGTAGAACCGTCTCCCGCTGAGGTGGCCAGCGACGTGACCTTCGTGGTGGATCCGAGCATCGTGGCCAAGGCCACGACGGACCTGGCGACGACCAAGTCTGATCTGCCGCTGGTGGTCAACGACTATGTGGCCTCGTACATCAACTTTTTCGCCAACACCCAAAAGGGCCACAACACGCTGCTCCACTCGTTCCAGCGCGCCGGCCGATACAAGGCGATGATTCAGCGCGTCATGGCTGAGGAGGGTGTGCCGCAGGATCTCATCTACCTTGCCGTGGCCGAATCGGGATTTCAACCGAGGGCGCTCAACCGAGGCTCCGGTGCCGGGGGCATGTGGCAGTTTATGCCGCACGGCAACTACGGGCTGGCCCGCAATGCATATGTGGACGAGCGATTCGATCCTGAAAAATCGACGCGCGCGTATGCCCGCTACATGAAGTTCATCTACGACCAGCTTGGCGACTGGTACCTGTCCATGGCCGGGTACGACTGGGGCGCGGGCAACGTGCAGAGGGCGGTGCAAAAAACCGGGTATGCCGACTTCTGGGAGCTCTACAAGCGCAACAATCTGCCGGCGGAGACCAAGAACTACGTTCCGGAAATCCTGGCGGCAATTATCATCGCCAACCATCCCACGCAGTACGGATTCGACGATGTGACGCTGGACCCGCCCGTGCTGACTGATACGGTGACCATCAACTACTCAGTCGACCTACGGCTTGTTTCGGACATTGTGGGGGTTCCGATCGACGAGATGATGGCCCTTAACCCCAGCGTGCTGCGCATGGACACGCCCCCAGACGCCTCCTTCGATCTTCATTTGCCTGCGGGCACGGCCACGCTGTTCTCCCAGCGCATTGCTCAAATTCCCGAGGCAAGGCGCACCGCCTGGCGCTACCATCATGTCGCTGCGGAGGACACCCTGGCATCAGTGGCGCATGAGTATCACGTCACTGAGGTAGACCTGGCCGCGGCAAATCAATTGCGCGAGAGCGAGAGCCTTCAAGGCGTCGCTGGGCTCGTAGTGCCCGAAGCTCCGGCCGCGGCGATGCCCGCACACGTTGTGCTGTATACCGCACGCCGAGGCGATACGCTGGTGACCATTGCCGACCGCTTTGGAGTCTCACTCAATGAGTTGCGGCGCTGGAACAAGATCACGGGCATCAAGGTTCCGCCAGGTACCCGGGTGCATGTAGCCGAGCCATCGCAGGTCTGGCATGCTTCTCGCAGTCATCGCCGCGTCGCCAGTCCGGGCACCGGCGTCAAAACTCACACGACGAGCCTGGAAAAGGGACCCCGTGAATCTCCGTCACATCGAACTGCAAGGAAGACAACCGGGGGCTCGAACAGTCGACCGACCGTGCAGAAAAGGTCCGGCTCGAAGGCCAAGACTGGAACAAAGAAAAAAAGCCGGTGAGATAACTTACTCCGCACTTGTGTTTTGCTGGTGTTGTGTGCAAGCTATCTGTACAATAAATCTCGCACACGGAGCATATGCGTCCGTTGCGCGAAGAGGCAAACCAAAACAAAGACAGCGGTGAGCCGCTGGAGGCAATAGGATGGAAGAAGTATTCAAGATGTATGCAATGAGTGACGGTAGCCAGGACGTAGAGCCCGTGGAACTGGACCCGGATCACGAAGACTTTGAAGCGAACGAAGAGGAAGAAGTTGAGACCTCCAGCGTACTGACTTCTTCTGATGACGACGAGCCCATGATTGCAGAGGGTGAAGCTGTGATCGTGGCAGTTTCCACATCGAGGCCAGCCAAAAAGAAGTCCGCGAAGAAAAAGGCTGCCGTTGAAGCCATCGCGGCACCGGATCCAAATTCGGGTTCTGATACGACGGGCTCGACAGGCGGAAAAACAGCAGTAAAGGTTCCGCCGAAGAAGGCTCCCGCGAAGAAGGCGGCCAAAAAGGCCGTCAAGAAGATCGCAAAGAAAGCAGTGAAAAAGGCCGCGAAGAAAGTAGTGGCCAAGAAGGCGGCTGCCAAGAAAGCTCCCGCGAAGAAAGCGGCGAAAAAGGTTGTAGCCAAAAAGGCTGCGAAGAAATCCCCCGTAAAGAAGAAAAGCACTGGTGCAACGGGTGGAAAGACCGCGGCCAAGAAGGCCGTGGCCAGTAAGCGCGCCAGCAAAACCAATAAAAGAGGTAAAAAGTTGGTAGTTAAGAAAGCAACAAAGAAGGCGCCGGCCAAGAAGGCGGCAGTGAAGAAGGCAGTTGCCAAAAAGGCTCCCGCAAAGAAGGCAGCCAAAAAGGCCCCCGCCAAGAAGGCAGCAGCAAAGAAGGCTCCTGCAAAGAAAGCGAAGAAGTAGAAACGGCAACAGGCAATTCGAGGCAAGCAAAAGGGCCCGGTCAAAAGCCGGGCTTTTCTGCGTCTGAATGCCGATCCGCTGTCTACGTCGCTTTGTTGCCAGCCTCGAGCTGAGCGAGGTGCCAGCGTTGATGTACCAGGTAATCTTCGATAAGAAAACGCAATGTGACGGGCGCGTTGTCACCCACGGTGCAGCTAGCGTCAAGCCGTTCTTCGGGGATGCGGTCCACTACACATGCCAGAATCTCGTGCTCCACTTCCCACCAATTCAGCAAAGTGAACCATGGCTGGCCAGCGTAGCCGTGCGCGGTTACCCACGCGTCTTGTGCATACTCTGGCCCAGCGTAGCTTCCGTCCGCGGTGCCGCGTACAAAGCGCTGGCGGTTGTTGGCTGCTGAGTCGAGCAGGTGCCCCACAATCTGCTTGCGTGTCCAGCCGCCCTCGCGCCAAGGGATTGCTGCCAGATCCGCTGGAATTGCAAACAGAGCGGAGTGAATGCTGTCCAGTTCAATGCGGAAATGCTCGGCGAGCTGTGTAGACATGTTGGCCTCTCTTGGCGACGTTGGAATTCGTTCCCACCCAAAAACAACGGCCCCGTCTCCGGGGCCGCATCGATCGGAGTTTGCACCGCCGTCTTATTTTTTGAGCTCGGCGATTGCGGCCTGCACTTCATCGGAGTGCACCGTGGGATCCACCTTGGTCCATTCCTTGACGATCTTTCCCTGCGGATCGATGAGGAAGGTGTTCCGGTTGGCAATCGTCATGGGGCCAAAGTGGCCCAATGAGCCATAGGCATCCACGACTTTATGTTCCGGATCGGCCAGCAGGCGGAAGGTAAGCCCTTCCTTCGTACAGAACTCCTTGTGGCTGTCGGGTGTGTCTACGCTTACACCCAGAATGACTGCGTTCAGAGCATCGAATTTGGCCTGGTCGCGCTGGAAGTTGTGGGCCTCAATGGTGCATCCCTTGGTCATGTCCTTGGGATAGAAGTACAGCACCACCCATTTACCGCGAAAACTCTCCAACGAAATCTGGGAGCCATCCTGCGAAGGGAGAGTGAATGTGGGCGCAACCTGCCCCACGGCTGGCAGCGTCTCATCTGCCGCGTGGACTGTGACGAACGCAACCGCGAGCACAACGGCTGCGGACAAAGCGAATAGAATTGGTTTTCTCACGAGGACCTCCGGGTTATTGGACGGGGAAAGGGCTGTTCGGGACTCTCAAAACTCCCGACCATCAGTATCCGCGCGGAGTGGCCACTATGGCAATCCCTGCCTGACCGGCGCGTTCGATCAGGGAGTCGCGATCAAAGAGCAAGGTGCGGCCGGCTTCGACCGAAAGGCAGCTTGCGCCCTCCCGAACCATCGTTTCGATCGTTTCGATGCCGATCACCGGGACGTCAAAGCGCATATCCTGGTTAGGTTTGGCAACCTTCACGATCGTAAGCCGGCGCTCCAGAGTTGAGGCTGCGCCCGCCGAAACATCCTCGAGGGAACGCATGAGCCGTCCGGCGCGTTCGATAGCGGCATCGGTACCCTCCATTGCCTCGACGGCCACGCATGCCTGGGCAGCGACGACCACAGTTTGTCCGATGTCGAAACCGGCCACGGCTCGGGCCACAGCCAGACCGTAGTTAATGTTCTTGCGCTCCTCTTCGTTTGGGGCGCGCGCGGTCAGCAGGCCCTCCTGGGCCAGCAGCGGCTCAAGGAAGGATGTGGAACTCATCAATTCGATACCTTCGTCGCCCAGGACCTTGGCCACCGCGCCGAGCAGCATGTCGGTGTTGCGTGTGCGCAGGTTCAGCAGCAGCTTGGCCAGTCGCCAGTCGGGTCGGATGCTTGAAAAGATCTGTTTGTGCTTCACCTGGCCGGCCATCACCGCCGCGGAGACGCCCTCCTTTTTGAAGATTTCAATCAACCGCGACAACTCGCCCAGCGAAATCCAATGGACAGTGATGAGGTCGTCGCATGCCGCGCGATGATTGATCTCCGGATCCGCTTCCTCGCGAATGGCGGCGACGACGACGGCGAATCCCTGTGCCCGCGCCGCATCCAGCAGCAGAAACGGAAACCGCCCATTGCCGGCAATCAGGCCGAGTTTCATGTCTACTTGATCACTCCGCGCTGGCTGCGTTCGAGGAAGGTGGCGAGAATAGCAGCGTCTTCACCATCGAGATCTTTGATCTTCTCGAGAGCCTGCGAGGTGTTCAGCTTGGCTGCCAGCAACAGCCGGAAGGCTTTCTGCAGGGTTTGCAAACGCTCCGGCGAGAAGCCGCGTCGAGTCAATCCGACCTTGTTAATCCCGAATGCCTTGTTCTCGCGCCGCGACGAAGTCAGCGAAAACGGCAACACATCCTGAGTCACAATTGTCCCGCCGCCGATGAACGCGTACTGGCCCACGATGCAATGCTGGTGAACAGGACAAAAGGCGCCCACGCTGGCATTGTCCTCAATGATTACGTGGCCGGCCAGCGTGGCGGCGTTGGCCAGGATGCAGTGGTTGCCCACCACGCTATCGTGCCCAACGTGGGCGCAGGTCATCAGCAAGCAGTTGGACCCAATCCGCGTAAGGCCGCCGCCTCCCACCGTGCCGCGGCTAATGGTGACGCATTCGCGGATCGTGTTATCGTTGCCGATTTCCAGCTCAGTCGGCTCGCCCCCGTACTTCAAATCCTGTGGAGGAACGCCGATGGAACAGAATGGGTGAAAAGTGTTGCGAGCGCCAATGCGAGTGCGGCCGTCGAGGACGACGTGCGAGATGAGAGTGCAGTTTTCGCCGAGAATTACTTCCGGTCCGATGGTGCAGAAGGGCCCCACGCTGCAGGAGGCGGGAACAATGGCTCCTGCAGCGATGACGGCGCTTGGATGAATGCTCACTCCGGGGTCTCCGTTGCAACGGCGTCTGTCGGCTCCGGTACGGCCGGATGCGGCTCACGAACCCTGGGTACCACCTGGCAGGTCAGGATGGCCTGGCAAGCAAGCTTGCCATCCACATAAGCCTTGCCCTCGATGCGCCCGACGCGGGTTTTCATAGAAAGCACGTCCACTTCAATGTGCAACTGGTCACCGGGCGTCACGGGGCGGCGGAACTTGGCCTTCTCAATGCCCGTAAAGACCACGAGCTTTTTGTCGCGGTCCTGGATCTCAGCCATCATGATGATCGCGCCGGCCTGCGCCATGGCCTCGATCACCAGGACGCCGGGCATGATGGGATAACCCGGAAAGTGTCCCTGAAAAAAAGGCTCGTTGATGGTCACGTTCTTGATGGCCACCAGCCGCTTGGTGGGCTCGAACTCGGTGATTCTGTCGATCAACAGAAAAGGGTAGCGGTGAGGAAGAAGACCCAGGATCTCCTGGATGTTAAACGTCATTCTCTGGCTCCAAAGAGCGTGCGGACACTGCCGCAACGCTCGTCTGGATTATAAACAAGCCTGCGCCCGCCATGTGTGACGGTGGACTGCGCTTAACTCATTGAAGGCAGCAATCAACGAGCGTCAGTCAGTTCCGATCGCTTCTTATTTCTTGATGCGGCGTTCCGCTGCGTCTACGCTCCAGAAATCGGCAGGCAATTCCTGGTTATAGGTCACATGAACCAGGAAATACTGGTGGATGATTTCATTGTTCTTGAAGCGAGTGATGGTGAACGCGGTGGGAATGCCGTCGAATGTGTGGTAGTCGTCGTACTCCTCGGCGTCGAGATTCTTGTCTTTGAAGACCGGATCCCGCCACTCGAATGTACGTCGCAGCGGCAGGTGGGTCTGCGTGTCCATCTGGATGGTCACGGATTCGTTCTGCGGCGAGATCAGAGTCACCTGGTCGGCCAGGTGACGTTCGGCCAGGCGCTGGCCCTCGTACACGAGGATGGTCTGAGGGTCATTCAGCCATTTCTTGACCACAGTCTCGATGGAGTGGTCGCGGCGACGCATGTAGTCGTCCACCTGCTCCTTGGGCAGAGCCTTCTTGCCCCGGTATGTGACCTCCCATCCTTCACGTCCAACGTAAAACTGCAGGACATCGCGGTGCTTGGTGTACTCAATGCGGTCATCGTCTGGCCAGGAGTGATAATCCCAATAGTCGGTGGTGCCCTCGCCGGGTTGGCCATGGTCAAATCCCGCCACGTGCCCTTGCTGCATCCGATTCTTCATGTTCAGCCAGGCCTGCCCACCCATCGCCTGGACCATGGCGTCCAGCGCCGCGCGCGCCTGTTTCGAGTTCTTCACGCCGGGGTCGTCTGCGTTCTGCGTCCGGGACATGGGTGTGGCCGCAAGCATCAGCAACGCCACAGCCACCGGCAAAACTCTGCGCATCAATCTTCTCCTTTGACCATTGGACGTGTTTCGTGGCCTGTTGGCACATCCCATCGAGCGAATCCGAAGTGTCAGGGCTCAAGCTACCGCAGAGGGGCGGTCGGCGGCAAGCAAACGTTCAAAGGCCCGGTCTTGCTGGCAGGGATCCGCCGGACATGCGGCGCTGCTTCGAAGCAACGCGCTTTTCTTTCACAAAGACAGCGAAGAATCCCGCGCATTCTCCACAGCGGCCATACCGCATCGATTGGGCCTACTGAAGCCCTGCCCCAAATATGACTCCATGGGACCCGATCATCCCCTTCGCCCTGAATGGGCAGCGCCGCGGCTCACCGCTCGCGGCGATTCACGATCATTTTGATTCCCAGACATGCTTAGGTGCAGGAACCGTTCACGGACAATCTTTGAGGAATGCCACCGAAGACAAAAGCTCAAGCCCAACGAGGAATCAAGGCCTCGACAACGATCATGACGGGAATCCGGGCGCCCGCCAAGCGAACAGTCCTTTGTCAAATGGTCCTGAGAACGCGTCCAGGAAGAAAGATGATCGCCTTCACCAGGTCCAGCGCCCCGCCCACCGCGATCCCAACCACCCGAAACGGCAGCAGGAGAAGCCAAACGATCGGATACAAAACCAGCGCGACAATCGCCAGCGGCCAGCACAGCACCAGAAGAATGCACCACAAGAGAAACTTTGCCATGGATTCAGTGCCTCAATCCAGAATACGAGGGTCGGACTTGAACAGTTCCAACTCAGCTCTTTTTCGCTTTTTCCCGGGCAGCTACCAGCTTCTTTCGCTCCCGGATCACATTCGCGCGCTCTTTATCTGGCAATGCGAGCACGGCCTTCGTTCGCTTGGGCAGCCTTTCATAGATCAGGTCGCGCGCACGGCGCACTCGTCCTCCACTTGCCGTGGCTTCAGCGCGTCCCAGCGCTCCATGGTGACCCAATGCGCCTTGGCCAGGTAGGGAGAAGCGCAAATGCCCTCATTCTCAAGCAACTCATGGAAGCGCTCCGCACCACAGTGGAACCACAGCACGCCCGTGCCTGTCCCGTCCAGATCGGTCATGGCAAACATTTTTCCGCCGATGTCGCGGTCGGCAGCCCAGTTGACGAGGTGATGGCCCCAGTTGACAGTCTCCACAACGTGCGGGAGCGCCAGGCAAATCTCGCGAATACGCTCGCTGTCCATGCGGTGAGTGTAAGCCGGAGGCGGCAGTCTGAAAACCGGAAAAGCAGCAGCCAAAATGATGTTGCTTCCCGATTTCATATCTTCGCCCGAGGACTAGCTAATCATTGCGCAGCGCCACCATCGGGTCAACATGAGCAGCCCGCCGCGCCGGAACCCACGCTGCCACGAGCGCCAGAATGCAAAACAGCACGGGCACAAGGGCATACGTAAGCGGATCAAGCGGGCTGGTTTGAAATAGGAACCGGCTCATTAACCGGGTGGCCGCAACCGCCCCAGAATGCCCAGCGCAGATCCGGCAATAGCCAGGAGAAGGCTCTGGCGCAGAACCAACCGCGCAATCTGCATGCGGTTGGCGCCCAATGCAAGACGTAGGCCGATCTCGCGCGTTCTCCAACTGACGGTATACGAGATCAGGCTGTAGACGCCGATGCCGCCCACGAGGAACGCCAGCCCGCCGAATGCAGCCAGCAAAAAGGTCAGCGACCGCGGTTCGGCTGTTGAAGAGACGATAACACTCTGCAGCGTGCGCACCTTCGTCACAGGAACGGTCGGATTCATCTGGGCCACCAGGCCACGCAGGCTTGACGCCAATTCGCCTGCTCCGGCATTGGATCGCAGCAGAATATTCATCACCGGTCTTTCGTTGCTCCTTGTCAATGGGAGATAGGTCTCCCAGCCCGCGTCCTTATCGAGGCCTTCATGGTGCGTGCCGCTCACAACTCCCACAACAATGGACGCGGCGTTCATATCCATGACTGCCGGGGCGGGCTCATCGCCCACGCCGATCAAATGCTTCCCTATCGGATCCTGATTTGGCCAAAGCTCGTTCGCCTCCGCGACGCTCACCAGCACGGCGCGGCTGCTTCCAGAGCGGTCGTCCGCGTTGAGCCAGCGGCCACGCAGCAAGCGGATGCCCATCAGCTGAAAATATCCGGGGGAGACGATACGGCTGGAGGCTTCCAGGGCAAGTTGGCGCGGATCTCGGGGATGGCCTTCCGCATCGAACACAAACCACGTGTCATAACCGGTCATGGGCAGCGCATCCACCAGGGCAGCCGACTGTACACCTGGCAGGCCCTGGGCACGGTCGAGCAGCGACTCGTAGAAGGACATGCATGAGCCCTTGTTCGCGCAGGCGCTCCGATCCAGTGAGATCTGTGCGGTCAGCGTCTGCTGGGAATGGAATCCGGGATCGGTGCCGGAGAGACGGAAGAGGCTGCGCAGCATCACACCGGCTGCGGTAATCACGACGACCGCCAGCGCAATCTGCCCCACAACTAACAGGCGAGAGATCCTGAATCGATGAGCGGTCCCAAAAACATTGCTCGCGTTCAGCCTGAGGCTCCCTTGCAAGTCTCTTCGGGCAGCCTGCAGTGCCGGGACCAGGCCGGCAAGTAAGCCAGTAAAAAGTGAGATGCAGCCTGCAAACAGAAGCACATCGCCGCGCAGGGCAAGGTTCGCCAGCCGCGGAGTATCTGGAGGCAACAGCAGCTTCAGCAAGCCCAGGCTCATAGCCGCCAGCAACACACCCAGCCCCCCCCAGAGAGCACTGCAAGCAATGCACTCTCAGTAAGCATCTGCTTCACCAGCCGCGCCCCATCTGCGCCCAGCGCGCTGCGCACAGCAATCTCGCGTTGCCTGACCGCTGCCCGCGCCAGCATGAGATTCGCGACGTTGGCGCACGCAATCAGCAATACCAAACCCACCGCGCCAAAGAGCAGCAGAAGGCGGGGGCGCGCATCGCCCACAATTGAGTTGAGCAGCGGCGCCACAGTCATCTCGGCCGCCCAGTTGTCGGGCATTCGCCAGGGAAAGAGGGTCAGCATCTCGCGGTGCAGCGAACGCAACTCCGCCTGCGCCTGGCTCGGCTGGACGCCGTCACGCAAACGCCCGATGGCCTGATAGCCGAATACCGCCCAGGGATCGACTGGATCTCCGGGCTTGAATGCAATCGGAATCCAAAATTGAGTTTCGAAATCCGGGAAGTGAGTCTGTGGAGGTGCGACTCCAATAATCTCTCGGCTCACGCCGTCCAACATCATGGTGCGGCCGATGACAGAATGGTCCCCGCCAAACTGTTGACGCCAGAATCCGTCGCTCAGCACGATGACCTGATCCTGGCCGACGGCGTCCTCCGCCGATGAGAAAAAGTGACCTTCTGCCGGACGTACTCCCAGGGTTTCAAAGATGTTTGTGCTGACATTGCTGCCGAAGGCACGATCTGCGGTGCCCCCGCCGGTCACGTTGTATTCGGCATTCAGCGTGTACCCTGAGACGCTCGCGAAGGTCTGAGCGCGGCGCTGATACTCGCGGATCCACCCTTTCGGATAGTTGTAGTAGTCGGTTGCGGCCTGGAGTTGCACCAGACGGTCTTGATGGGGGAACGGCAGAGGCTCAAGCAGGATGGAGTCAACCACCGTGAAGATGGCCGTGTTGGCTCCAATGCCCAGGGCCAGAGTAAGGATTGCGACCACTGCAAAGCCTCGACTCCGGTTCAACTGCCTCAGCGCGTAGCGAGTATCCCGCCAAAAATCTTGCATAGTTGCTCCTCCAAGATCCACAACTCGGCACGTGTGTGATGGCAAGCGAAGCGCCAAACGAGGTCCAATGCTAACCCATTTTGTTTGAGTTAAATACGCAAAGTGAAACCAAGCGCGATCAAGCCTCGGTATCCACTCGTGCAATCCATCGTCCGGAATTGAACACCGCTGGCAGTGTAAGGGGAGGAAAGTTCTGGGTTTACCGGCGGCAAGAATCTTCTGGAAATCTCAGGGCTGCCCAGCACCATAATTTGGGAGCCTTGGCGTAAACCTGCGAACGATGAACTCCTGAAACAGATTCTGGGCGGCGCTGGCAGCCGTCCCAAACAGAGCATTTTCGAAGGTGAGCCTTACCCCGTCGCGGCTGCTCGCCGGATAGTAGAAATTTGAGATACCACCCGCTGCAAGCCCACCAAGAATGGCGGAATAGCTTGGCTGCCAATGTCCATTGTCCCCTTTGCAGACAACGGCCATTGCGATGGCGTAGAGCGCGCGCGCCTGCCGGCTTCCGGTCCCCTTGTAGAAGTAGCGCGGATCTTGTTTGAGCAAAGATGGCAATATAGCGGCGCCGATCATCGTGCCAATGAGGTTGTCCCCGAAGTCGGCGCCAAATCGCGCACCGTAACCCGCTGCTCCTTCTCCGTAGCCGCTAAAAGTGTCGTCGGCTTGCTGCACGCCAGCAAACGCTCCGGCGGCGAGGAATGACACGGGGTCGATCGATGTCTTCCATGCGAGTTCAAATTTCTGCTTTGTGTTCAGCGGAGCTGGATGAGGCGCGTAGCTGACATAGAAGTTAGGAAGCACGCCGAGCACGCGCTGCGTTTCCTCAACTTTGATCTGTGCTTCCGCAATCTCCACCTGGGATGCTGTCACATGCACTTCGCTTGCGGTGCCGGACATCAGCAACGCGATGGCATCTGCGTCGAAGCTCTCCCCTGAGTGCAGCACCCCGGAACGGCTCTGGGGCGCGAAGCCAGTCGAAGAGACAGTGATCTTGAACGTGCCGGGCGGTACTGCTCCAAAACTAAAGTGGCCGCTTCCATCGGAAGTGACCGCGGTCTCCGACTCAGTGCTTGAGGCCGGTTGATCGAGCGACACGCGGGCGCCCTCAAGAACCGCTCCGTCCTTGTCAACGACCGTACCTTGAATGCTTCCCGGCCCGACCTGCTGTGTCCAAAGCTGCGTCGCAAGCCCAATAACGCACAGGCTCAACAAAGCCCGTGCAGGCTTCAGAAAGCCGCATCGCAAGCGACGGGACCGCGCGCCGCCGAACACCTCAGTTGGATAAATCTGATTTCGGATCAGTCCCACATCCAGTTCCAGAGCCCAAAGAATTCCCTCAACAGGTGACCACAGCCTGAAAGACCTGCTGAGGATATTAGACGTGTTTTTTGGGCGGTCAGACGGCCATGTGCCCGCCAAGCTCTGAGAGCCTTGAGTACTTTTGAGACCTTTACAAGGTATCCAACGCCTTCTCAGGCTCGATGCCTTCAGAACCTGGCTTCGAACACCTGGAAGCGATGTTCGAGCTCCCACTGGGCTGCAGCCTTTTCGCTGCCATCAAGGAAAGCTTTGCAATCGGGCGTCGGGTCTTGCTGACCGGGAGTCTGAGCTTTGCACGGGGCTACAGGGTCAGTGAATGTGTCGGGCGTGGCCCATAAGCTGGCGCCGGGAAGGAAGTTGTGTTCCAGCCCGGTGCGGGCAATCTGCTTCAGGTCCTGGTAGGTGAGGTGGTAGTCGAGCGCGGCGCGAACGTACTCGTGAGTGATGTCGATGCGGCTCACCCCTTCGTCGTCAGTGGAAAGAGCGACGGGAACGTGGGCGGAGCGGTACATCGGGAAGGGATGCTCATCGCCCTCAATACCGAGGATGCCTTCGTTTGAGCTCAGATTAATCTCGATCATCACATGCTTCTGGGCCAGCTCCTTCAGCAGCCCCGGATAGTCGTCCTCATACACCACGTCCACACCGTGCCCGATGCGCTCCGCATGTCCCATTTCGACGGCTTGACGAATATGGAACCGCAAACCCTCCGGCGGAACCAGTCCGGGAGCCAGCTCTCCAGCGTGCAAGCTTATGTGCGCTCTTGGATAAATTGAATGGAAGTAGTCGAGCATCTTCATCTGCAGCGTGTAGTCGTGCATGGAAATGAAGCTGTCCTCGGGCTGGACAAAGTTGATGCCGACGAAGCCCGGCTCATTGGCGTCCATTGTCGCCTGAATAGTTTCGAAGCCCAGCAGCGTCTGGGCGAAGACCTGCTCGGGAGAGTTGCCGCGCAGAACCTGGTAAATGTAGCGGATCTCCACCTGGCAGGCAGCAGCGGCCTGTGGTGTTCCGCAATGCTCAAGCTGGCGGCGCAGCGCTTCAGCACTTCGGACAACGTCGCGATCGGCTGCCACTTCGGTGCGCAAGCCATGATCAAGCAGCGCCCGTCGGAACTGGGCGAAATCAGAGTTCCAGCCGATCACATGCGCGATTTGAACGGCATGGCTGAATCCCGGCGTCTGCATCAGCTCCAGGTACTGCTGGTTCTGCGCGGCGGCGCGGCTAGCCACCTCATCCACCCATTCCCCGATGTGCTGGGAATTCAGGCCGCCAAATCGATCAAACGTCGAAAAGAACTGGTCGTGTCCGCTGAACGCCGTCGTGGCAACAAAGCTGCGCATGGAGAATGCGTCGATCAGGCGGTCGTAGAGAACCTGATTCTCGGATGTCATATTCCCTGAAAGTTGAATGGCCGGCACCAGCTTTTGCTCGCAGGGGGGCTTTACAAACTTCAACGCCGTAGGGTCCACACACAATCCATCCTCGCCCGCATCCCGTATGAAGGTCTCCGCGTAGACCGCACCGGAGAGATGAACGTGCAAGTCGGCGCCCTTGGGAAATGGCGTCAGAAAGGCGTACAGCGCCAAAGGGCCGTTAAAGGCCGTGGCCTGGTAGGCACGGGAGGCGCGTGCTTCCGTCTCGGAAATGCGGGAATTCGGCCCCTTGGAGCAGGCCGCGGCAAGTAGGGCAATGCAGGCAAGAAGCTGGGCTAGGCGGTGCATGTTGCCTTCCAGTGTAGAGCAGCGATTGGGTTTATGGGCAGGTTTGCGCTGTGGGTTTGGCGCGCGGAATGGGAGTTGGTATACTGATCCAGTTGTTGCAGAGCACTGTACGTGGACACGCCTTCCTTTACCGGTTTCGCCGGATTCCACGCGTAGACATGCAACCGAAGTTTGCACTGAGGCCAGATAGCTCAGTGGTAGAGCGCGGCCCTGAAAAGGCCGGCGTCGGCGGTTCAATCCCGTCTCTGGCCACCACCATTTTTCCTTTTAGAATCAACAACTTAAATTGACAATCGGCGGATTAAACACCCAAGGCCGCGCGCTCTCCAGACCACCATCGACGAGCATTGACACTGGTAAAATCCGGTGGCCGTGAAGCTGTCATTCCAAGGGGCAATCGTCTGTCAGGCTCTGTCGGCGACGTGCCCGTAATGGTTGATCAATGTCACCAGTTTTGAGGCCATTTCCGTCGGGAATTGGCCTCAAAAAGAGAAAAGCCCATGTATCGTCAAATGACAATCCACTCCGGCCTGTCGCGAATCCTCCCTCAACTGGGGCACGGCTGCCTGAAAAGGAGCTCTCTCCGGATAGCCATCATCCACTCAGGATCGTAAGCAAGGATGAATGAAACTGCCTGCCTTCAACAGTTCTGACCTATGGTCGAAACCCTCAGGCGGCGAGTGTGAGTTACTGGGCTTGCCAGTCGAGAGAGTAGATCTCCTGGGTGCCGGTGTCGCGAAGCAGAAGCGGTGAATCGTCGGGAGCCAGCCCGAGCCAGATGCTCCAGTAACCCGTTTGGCGGAAGTTCTTCAGGTCGGCGACCTGCTCGATCTTCCGGTCACGAATGCGTATCCGCATCACCGACGGGTGGTCCGCCTCATGGAGGAAGTAGACATAGTCTCCGTTTTTCGACCAATTGGGGAAGCCCATGCTGATCTTCGCGATCTCCTCCCACTTTTGAGATGCGAAATCGAAAAGCATCAGGCTGCCGGATGCAAACGACATGGCGATTAGATAATGCCCGTCCGGCGACCAGCGGGGCGAGAAAAGGCCCTTTGAATCAGGCAGTGTCGAGACTTGATGGGTACTGAGGTCGAGGACCCGGATGGCGCTGTTGGGATCCGCCGGAGCGCCGGCGAATGCAATTCTGGTTCCGTCTGCCGACCATGTGGCGTCCCAAGCTTCCAGTGGGTCTTCGGGAATCAATTCGCGCGGCGTTCCACCATCGGCCACAACGGCATACAGCTTCGCCTTCTTGCCGGGCAAAATGCCATAGAACGCGATCTGCTTGCCATCCGGAGACCAGGTGGGAAGCTCGGGGTTAAGAGGCGGGGAGGTGAGCTGCATTCGCTGGCTGCCATCCGATTTGCTTTTCCAAAGCGTTGTATCCGGATAGTTGACATAGGCTACCCACTGCCCATCTTTAGAGAAGCTGACGCCATCGGCTGAAATTCCGGAAAGAAACGGAGCGAAGGTTGCAGACTTCGTATCGTAGCGATTCAGCTCTCCGCGCGCCAATGCCCCCACCACGAACAACTTCTTGCCATCCTTGCTAGCTAGAGGCGAGAAGAAATACATCGGCCCCGAAGTCAACTGGAAAGGCTCGACGTTGGCTTTCCTAAACCAGTTCTCCTGTTCCGCACGAGCCCATATATTTCCTCTCGATTGGAAAACAAAATACTTCCCATCCGGAGTCCATCGGCCGCAGCATTCTTCCGGCGGAGTGTGCCAACCGGGCAAGAGGGGATGTGGATCCTTCCCGTCAACATCGACCTGCCAAAGCTCGCCCAGAGAGCCAGTTGTGGTTCCGTTGGTGAATCGAATCACCTTACCGTCTGGGGACCAGGCAGGCCGGTAGGCTTGGTTCGGCGCGGTGAAGAGCTTATGGGATTCGGAGCCGTCACTCTTTGCCAAATACAGGTTGGAGCCATCAGCATAGACAATCATTTGCCCATCGGGAGACCAGGCAGCGGCGCCTCCCGAGGTCTCACCCAGTCTGCGGGGCGACCCGCCAAGTACAGGCACGGCCCACAGCGGTCCCTTGAATTCGGTCTGCCCCACCTCGTCCGCGACCAGCAGGTCTGCTGCGTCGGGGGAGACCGCGAGCAGCACCATGGTCGGGTCTGGAACTTTGACCGGCGCCACCTCTCCGCCGGAGCTGGATACTTGCGCCGCTCCCAAACCAGAGGATGCGAATTCACTCAAGTAAAGCCTGACTCCGTCGGTCGCTATCAGATTCTTTGAATTTCCGTCATGAGTGATCTGGACGTAGCCCGATAGTTTGGGTTGAGGCAGTTGGCGAGATTGTAGGTAGATAAAGATCGCGATGACGGCGAGGGTCAGGCCACCTGCGATTGCCCATTTCTTCCATGCAGCTCGTCCTGGAGCGGAGATGGCGGTCGGTCCCGACGGACTCACTGTCCCGGACATCGCTGAAACCTCGGCGCCCACCGCAGATGCTGATATTGCAGAGCGTCCCGAATCTGTATCGCGCTTCAGCCGTTGCAGGTCGGCTCGCATCTCCGCCGCGCTCTGATAACGCAGGTTGCGGTCTTTCTCCAGGGACTTGTTGATAATGCGTTCGAGTTCGGCTGGAACACCGGGATTCAGTCGAACGGCAGGGGTTGGCGCAGCATCCAGGATGGCTTTGAATATCTCCGCGGAACTGCCTGCATGAAACGGGAGAGCGCCGGTCGCCATCTCATACATCACGGCGCCGAACGAGAACAAATCGCTGCGGGCGTCCAGGTCCTTGCCTCGGGCCTGCTCCGGCGACATGTAGGCGACTGTACCCAGCGCAGAGCCTGGACTGGTCAGTTGCGCTTCGACAGCAGTCATTGTCTCCATCGAAGCGGCCCGGCTGGAAAAGCCCCCGGAGGTGACCTTGGCCAGACCGAAATCCAGAATCTTGGCGTGCTCGCGCTTGGTCACAAAGATGTTTGCCGGCTTGATGTCGCGGTGAATTATACCCTGAGAATGCGCGGCGTCCAGCCCATCGGCAATCTCAATGGCGAGGGAGAGCAGAGTCTCTGTTTCCAGCGGCTTTCCCGCAATCAGATGCTTCAGCGTCATGCCGTCCAGAAACTCCATGGCAATGAACGACTGATCACCGTGCTTGCCGATCTCGTAGATCGTGCAAATATTGGGATGATTGAGAGCCGAGGCCGCCCGCGCCTCCCGCCGAAACCGCTCCAGAGCTTGTGGGTCGCGCAACAGTTCGTCGGGCAGGAATTTGAGGGCCACGAACCGGCCCAGGTCGGTGTCCTCAGCCTTGTAGACCACGCCCATGCCACCGCCGCCGAGCTTCTCGACGACGCGGTAGTGCGATATGGTCTGGTCGATCACTTACAGATATGTCCCCTTACGGTCGCTTTATCTTACGGCTGCAACCGGGGACAGTCAACGAAATGTGAAACTTGCGAGGTCGCCTCGATCGCGAAAATCGTGCCATGGACCAGGCTTTCTGCTGATAATGTCTCACCCAGCATTGCGATTCATTCCAGGATGGAATCGCTCCGGGATCGTCGCCAACTTAGCTCTAGCCTCGTGGTGTTCGCCGAGATTACTGAAGCGGTTCGTTGGCTCCGCACCTGTCGCCGCATCCATTGAATCGATCATGACAAGCATAGATGCGAGCCAAACCGAGTATCCAGCCACAATCTGGGATTTTCTTGAGACCAACGCCACAGCCATGCGCCCCCTGGCAAAAATCATCCTGTTCATGGCCGGTGTCGCCGTCGTC
>Ga0182018_10000027_pt1 | contig 186257 bp, 144 predicted proteins | sample 812P2MmetaG_FD_120490 | JGI IMG/M metagenome (GOLD analysis project Ga0182018, IMG submission 120490) | Permafrost microbial communities from Stordalen Mire, Sweden - 812P2M metaG | ecosystem: Environmental > Terrestrial > Soil > Wetlands > Permafrost | place: Sweden: Stordalen | collected... | reverse complement strand
GACCACCTTCACCCTGCCCGAGCGGCAGATTTCGAACGGCGTCGCCGACGCCTTCACCCACGTGATCGAGCAGTACCTCACCTATCCCGCCCGCGCCGCGATCCAGGACCGCTTCGCGGAATCCGTGATGCACGTCCTCATCGACGAGGGCCCGAGGTCGGTCAAGAACCCGACGGACTACGACTCTCGCGCCAACGTCGTCTGGGCGGCGACCTGGGCTCTCAACGGGGCGATCGGGGCGGGCGTCCCCCAGGACTGGGCGAGCCACATGATCGGCCACGAGCTCACCGCCCTCCACGGGATAGACCATGCGAGGACGCTCGCGGTCGTGAGCCCCAGCCTCCTTAACGTCCAGCGCGCCTCCAAGGGCGCGAAGCTCGTGCAGTATGCCGAGCGGGTGTGGGACATCCAAACGGGCTCCGAGAGCGCCCGCATCGACGCGGCCATCGCCAGGACGCGCGCCTTCTACGAGTCCCTGGGGCTGGGCACGCGCCTGAGGGACTACAACGTCAGCGCCGACACCGCTTCCGAGGTCGCCGGCCGGCTGAAGGCCCGGGGCCTGCTCAAGATCGGGGAGCGGGGCGACATCACCCCCGAGGTCGTGGAGCAGATCCTGAGGCAGGCGGCATAGCCGGCGGGACGGCACAAGAGGGGCACCATCCAACGCCCGGGAAACCGATGAACATCGCCGACGAGCTTCAGAAGCTGGCCAAGCTTCGGCAGGAGGGAAGCCTGACGGACGAAGAGTTCGCGGAGGCGAAGCGCAGGCTTCTCGCCCAGGAAGCGGAGGAGGAGGCGGCCGAGCCCGTGACGTCCGAGGAAAAAAGCGCCGCGTCAATGGACGCGGCCGGGGAGATGAGATTCCAGTCGAGCCGGTGGTCGACCGGCAACACGTTCTTCCCCGATTCGCTGACGATCTCCGGCGACGGCATCCTGTTCCGGAAGGGGCGGATGTTCGGCTCCAGCGAGGAACGCATCAACTACAAGGCCATCGCGTCGCTGCGCGCGAAGAACGGAATCTTCCTGTCCAGCATCTCGGTCGAGACGTCCGGCGGGAGCCAGCCGATATTCATCAATGGGCTCTGGAAGTCCGACGCGAAGAAGATCCAGGACCTGATCCGGGAGTTCCAGAGGCTCGCCTAGGAGGCGCGCCGGTCAGGAGATGACCCATTCCCCGTCCTTGACGGAGAAAGTCACGGTCGAACCCGGGGCGACCGTGCCCGAGATCAGCCCGCGCGCCAAGCGCGTCTCGATCTGCCGCTGGAGGTAGCGCTTGAGCGGCCGCGCGCCGAAGACCGGGTCGTAGCCCTTCTCGGCGGCCCACTCCCTCGCCTTCCTGTCGAGGGCCACGGTCACGCCCTGCTCGGCGATCCGGTGGTTCAGGTCGGCGAGCAGGAGGTCCACGATCGAGCCGATCTCGTCCAGCGTGAGCGGCTTGAAAAGGATCGTCTCGTCGATCCGGTTGAGGAATTCCGGGCGGAACGAGGAGCGCAGCTCGGCCATCACGCTCTCGCGGACGCTCTCGGGGATCGTGTCCCCGACGACGCCCTCGAGCAGGAAGCGCGAGCCGATGTTGGACGTCATGATGATGATCGTGTTCTTGAAATCGACCGTGCGGCCCTGGGCGTCCGTGATCCGGCCGTCGTCCAAGACCTGCAGGAGGACGTTGAACACGTCCGGGTGCGCCTTCTCGACCTCGTCGAAGAGGATGACCGCGTAGGGCTTGCGCCGGACGGCCTCCGTCAGCTGGCCGCCCTCGTCGTAGCCGACGTACCCCGGGGGGGCGCCGATCAGCCGCGAGACCGCGTGCTTCTCCATGTACTCGGACATGTCGATCCGGACCATCGCGGACTCGGTGTCGAAGAGGTTCTCGGCGAGCGCCTTCGCGAGCTCGGTCTTTCCCACGCCCGTCGGCCCGAGGAACAGGAAGCTTCCGACGGGGCGGCGCGGGTCCTTGATGCCGCTTCGCGCGCGAAGGATGGCCTCGGTGACCAGGGTCACGGCCTCGTCCTGGCCGATGACGCGCTTGTGGAGCGTGTCCTCGAGTCGCAGGAGCTTCTCCTTGTCGCCCTCGACGAGCCGGGTGACGGGGACCCCCGTCCACTTGGCGACGATCTCGGCGATCTCCTCCCCGGAGACCTCCTCCTTGAAGAGGGTCGTCGTCCTGCCGGTCTTCTCGAGCTTCTTCAGCTCGGCCTCGAGCTGGGGTATCTTCCCGTGGCGCAGCTCCGCGACCTTGCTCAGGTCGTAGGCGCGCTCGGCCTTCTCCATCTCGAGGCGGGTGGCGTCGATCTCCTCGCGCAGCTTGCGCAGCCGGTCGACGGAGGCCTTCTCCTTGTCCCACTGGAGCTTGAGCCCCTTGGCCTTCTCGCGCGCCTCGGCGAGCTCCTTCCGAAGGACCGAAAGCCTCTGCTTGCTGGACTCGTCCTTCTCCTTCGAGAGCGCGGTCTCCTCGATCTCGAGCCGCAGGGAGCGCCGCGTGAGCTCGTCGAGCTCCTGCGGCATCGAGTCCATCTCCGTCCGGATCATCGCGCACGCCTCGTCGACAAGGTCGATCGCCTTGTCGGGAAGGAACCGGTCGGAGATGTACCGGTTGGAGAGGACGACCGCGTTCACGAGCGCGTTGTCCTGGATCCTGACGCCGTGGTGGAGCTCGAAGCGCTCCTTGAGCCCGCGCAGGATCGAGATCGCGTCCTCGACGCTCGGCTGCTCAACGAGCACCGGCTGGAAGCGGCGCTCCAGGGCCGCGTCCTTCTCGATGTGCTTCCTATACTCGTCCAGGGTGGTCGCGCCGATGCAGTGAAGCTCGCCCCGGGCGAGCATGGGTTTCAGCAGGTTGCCGGCGTCCATCGCCCCGTCGACCTTGCCCGCGCCCACGATCAGGTGCAGCTCGTCTATGAAGAGGATGACGCGGCCGTCCGACTGCTTGACCTCGTTGAGGACCGCCTTCAGGCGCTCCTCGAAGTCGCCGCGGTACTTGGCGCCCGCGACGAGGGCGCCCATGTCGAGCGCGAAGACCGTGCTCTCCTTGAGGCCCTCGGGGACGTCGCCGCGCAGTATCCGCTGGGCGAGGCCCTCGACGATCGCCGTCTTGCCGACGCCGGGCTCGCCGATCAGCACCGGGTTGTTCTTGGTCTTGCGCGAGAGGATCCGGATCGTGCGGCGTATCTCGTCGTCGCGGCCGATGACCGGGTCGAGCTTCCCCTTCTTGGCACGGTCGACCAGGTCGATGCCGTACTTCTCGAGCGCCTGGTAGGTCGCCTCCGGGTTGTCCGTCGTGACGCGCTGGCTGCCCCGGACCTCCTTGAGGGCGCCCATCACCTTGGCGCGGTCGAGGCCGAAGCTCTTGAAGAGCTTCTTCAGGGCCTCGGGCCTGCCGACCTCGATCAGGCCCAGGAAGACGTGCTCGACGCTGACGAATTCATCCCTGAGCGACTTCGAGTCCTGCTCGGCCTTCGTGAGCACGTCGTTCACGGCCTGTGTCACGAAGACCTTCGAGGTGTCGACGCTGCCGGTCACCTTGGGCAGGCGCTCGAGCTCGCGCTCGACGGCCAGCTGCAGCGCGCTCGCGGACAATCCCATCTTGTCGATCAGGCCGGGAACGACGCCGTTCTCCTGCGCCAGCAGCGCCGAAAGCAGGTGCCACGTCTCAACCTCGTTGTTGTTGAGCCGGCGGGCGATCGCCTGGGCGTCCGTGACGGCCTGGCGGGACATCTGGGTGAACTTGTTCAGGTCCATTCCTCCGCCACAGTGCACGGGATGCGCCACCTTCGCAAACGCCTCATGCAGAACGGGCCGGCATTCCGGGCGCGCCATCCTTTCCAGCCATATCGGCACAGCGGAAGCCCTTGTGGCGCCCAAATTGGCGCAGCCCGGCCCGGGGCTGCCAGCCCGATCAATTCGCAAGGAAGTGCTTCCACCGCAAGGGGGTCGACAGGCGCCCGGCGATCACCGCATACGCGAAAAAACCCGAAAAAGATGGGTCTCCCGGAGAACCCCCTTTCCCGCCGGCATACTAAGTCTCCGCGGGACCGCGCTCGAATCCAGCGGCGGTATCCCCATCCCATCAAAAGGCTTCAACCCCCATGAAATCCCCCGCCTGGACATCGATCGCAATCGCCGCCGCAACCGGCCTCCTCCTGTGCTCGTGCATGAACGGCGGCGCCGGCACCGCGGCCGCCCCGGCGGGCCCGGTCGCCCTGGCGGACACGGGCCCGCAGGAGGGCACGCTCCCCGTCTTCGATGTCACGCAGGCCGGGGCGAATTCGGTGCAGGTGAAGGGGCTCTACGAGGCCCTGGGGTTTCCCAGGGACAAGCTCGCCGAGTGGCACGACACGGTGTCCTGCATCGATCCCAAGGAATACCTGGCCATCCCGAGCCGTCCCGTGACCGACTCGGCGCAGCTGGATAAGCTCAGGGAATCGTCGCACGGCGAGCTTCCGGATCCCGCGATCCGCTTTGACGCGATCGACTTCGACGCGATCAAGAAGCTGACGGTGCTCGATCCCGACGCCGCCCTCAAGGCCGCCGCCGCCGCGTTCGCGTCCGCCGGGCTTCACCTGGAGATGGCGACGGCCTCCGTCGGCAACACGGTGCTGAAGGCCTCCTACACGGACGAGGCAGGGACCACGGTTTCCGTGAACCAGAAGATCGACACGAGGGTGAACTACCGGTTCGCCGCCGCGAACGGCATCCCGTTCACCGGCCCGGGGGCGCAGCTGCAGGTGACCTTCGATTCCAAGGGGAAGGCGACCGAGCTGTACTACGCGTGGCGCGAGGTGAAGGAGGGCCAGCGCGTGAAGATCATACCGGAGGCCACGGCACGCAGGAGGATCGCGAAGCTCCTCCCTGAAAATGCGAAGATCAGGATGAGGCTCGTCTACTGGTGCCCGCCCTTCGACAACGCCTCGGCCAGGAAAAAGGAGATCGGGCCCGCGAGCATCATCCCGTGGTACGCGTTCACCGGCACAACCGAGATCAAGTCCACGTCGGGCGGCCGGGTGTTCGAGATCACCACGAGGGAGAGGCTGATACCCGCGACCGACGACCCGAGGTACGTCCCCACGATCACGCGGCTGGACGTCTCCGGCTCCGGGAAGGCCCGGGTCGAGGCGAGCCTGGGCGTCAGCGGCGGGCGCCCCCCCTACACGTACCTGTGGGGCGGCTCGAATCCCGAGGTGCTGGTCCAGAGAACCCAAGCGGTCAGCTACGTGCCCATGACGCGCACCGTCCCCTTCCAGATCGCGGCGGCCGGGACAAACGCGACCGTGCCGCTGGACGAGACCGTGTCGGCCACCGTGGTCGACGCGAACGGGATAACGTGCACGGCGAGCCAGACGATCCCGGTCCTGGCGCAGCCGATCGTCCCGGAGCCGCACCGCGACTCGCGCGGGGGCGATGCCTCGTTCGGCTGCGAAAGCCCGGCGGAGCCGAAGCTATGGGTGCAGGAGCGCGTGGGGTGGCAGGAGGGCATGTCCAACCCGGGCGGCGGGTCCCAGAAATTCTGCTGGAGGGGAGACAACTCCTGGCCGGGGGACTATATCAAGCCCTCGCCGGCGGGATCGCTGCCCGCGAGCCCCTGGATCTACGGGGACGCCGACTATTCCAACTGGGGGGTCGACACCGCCAACCTCGTCCTGATCAACGGCGACGCGTGGCCGGACGGGTTCACCGCGATGTTCCCGGGCGCCCCCGAGTCCGACTACAACCACGGGGTCGACCTGCTGAGGCCCGGCACCCCGGGGGCGACCGTGGTGATGCCCGGGAACGAATACGAGGTGAACTACAACGGCTCGTGGGGCAACGAGGGTCCCAACGACCGCCTCTACTGGCTCGCCGGCCTCCTGTGCGACGGCCTTGACGAGACGGACAGCGACGGTCTCAGCACCAGCGACAGGTGGGGCGCCGCATTCGGTGGGCTCCACATCTTCACGGGATTCGCGTCCGAGGCCGCCTACAGCGCCGGCGCGTTCCCGAAGGCCTTCGCCGAGAATATTCTCGGCGTGTCCGGACCGGCGCAGACGATCAAGGACGCCTGGTTCAACGCCTCGACCTCAACCGTCGAGGGCACCGCGGCGGCCATGGGCCCGATCACCACGGCCGGCGTGTCCGACCTGAACGACTACTATGTCGGCAAGGGGACCCGGGGCCCGTCGATCCCGCAGGCAAGGATCGCGGGCTGGTGGTACCTGCACCAGTGACGCCGGCGACTGCGTCCGTCCCGGTCACCCGCCGCCCGTGCTCCGGCGCGCCTCCGCCAGGGCGCGGTCGAGCGTCTCGACGCTGACCGGCTTTATCAGGTGGGTGACAAACCCGGCGGTCCGGCTGCGGCTGACATCCATCTCCATGCCGTAGCCGCTCAGGGCGATCCCGACCAGGCCGTGCCGGTTGCCCAGCTCCGTCATCAGCTCGTAGCCGTTCCCGTCGGGCAGGCCGATGTCCGAGATCAGGATGTCGAAATCCTCATGGTCGGCCGCGGCGCGGGCCTCGGCGACGCAGGCCGCCGCGACGACCCGGTGGGTGCGCCGCGCAAGGAGGCGCGCCAGGGCGTTTGAGGTCGGCTGGTGGTCCTCGACCAGGAGGATCCGGCACGACGGCTGCGCCGCGCCGGGCGCGGGGGCCGACAGGTCGGCCGGATGGTCGTTCGCGGAATCGGCCACGTCCACGGTCCGGATCAGCGGAAGCTTGACCAGGAAGGTTGTCCCCTGGTTGCGCCCGGGGCTCGAGGCGCTGATGGAGCCCTGGTGGCGCTTCACCATCACCTGGGAGATCGCGAGGCCCAGGCCTATGCCGCCAAACCGGTGGGGCCCGCTCTGGAGCGCGTGGTCGCCCTGGGAGAAGGCCTCGAATATCCGCGCCAGCTCCCCGCGCGTCATGCCGATGCCCGTGTCGGTGATCCGGATCGCCAGCTCGTTGCTCTCCTCCAGGGTCTCCGTCTCCACGCTGACCTGGCCGCCCGCCTGCGTGAACTTCGCCGCGTTCTTGATCACGTTCCAGAAGACCTGCTTGAGGCGCACGTCGTCACCGAGCACGACATGCCGCTGCGCCCTGAGGTTGACCGAGAGCACGATCCTCTTCTGGTCAAGCTCCGCCCGGGCGAGCGAAAGCGCGTGCTGCAGGCTCACGTGGACGTCGAACGGCCGCATGTCGAGGACGAGCTTGCCGTGGGCGATCCGGGTCAGGTCGAGCATGTCGTCGATGAGCCGGGCCTCGAGCGACACGTTCTTGACGATGGTCTCGAAGTCCGCCCTCACGTCCGCCGGCAGGTCCGGGTTGGCGGCGGCCTCCGTCGCGAGCAGGAGCACGGGGTTGAGCGGCGTGCGCAGCTCGTGCGACAGGGCCGCGAGGAAATCGTCCTTCGCGCGCGAGGCCGCCATGGCCTGCGCCTCGCTCGCCTGGAGCGCGGACTCGCGCTGGCGCAGCTCCTCGTTCGCGCGGCCGAGGTCGGCCGTCCGGGCGGCCACGCGGGCCTCGAGCTCGTTGTTGGCCTTCTGCAGCGCCCTCTCGGCGTTCTGGCGCTGGGCGACCTCGGCCTCCAGCGCCGCGTTTGTCGCGGTCAGGGCGCGCGTCTTCCGGAACAGTTCCACGAAGACCGCGACCTTCGACTTGAGGATCTGGGGGTTGACCGGCTTGGTCAGGTAGTCGACGGCGCCGATGCCGTAGCCCTCGAGCACGTCCTTGTCCTCCTGGTAGTAGGCCGTGAGGAAGATGATCGGGATGCCCTGGGTCCGCCTGCGCTTCTTGATCAGGTTCGCGAGCTCGATCCCGCTCATCTCGGGCATCTGGATGTCGAGCACGATGGCCGCGAACTCGCCCTCCAGCAGGAGCAGGAGGGCCTGCTCGCCCGTCACCGCCCTCACGAGGGTGTAGTCCGGCGCCTGCAGGAAGCTCTCAAGGACGTCGAGGTTGCGCGGCTCGTCGTCGACAAGGAGGATGTTGACCGAGAGGTTCATCGGGGATGGGGGGCCGCGCTCCCCGCCCGCCGCCTGCACGCCGGGCCGCTCATCGGTACAGCCAGACGCGCATCAGCGAGAGGAGCTCGTTGGTGTTGACGGGCTTCGCGACGTAGTCGGAGGCCCCTGCCGCCAGGCACTTGTCCCGGTCGCCCTTCATCGCCTTGGCCGTGAGCGCCAGGATCGGCAGCGACCGGAACTGCGGGTTCTTGCGGATCTCCTGCATCGTCTGGTAGCCGTCCATCTCCGGCATCATGATGTCCATAAGCACGACCCCGATGCCCGGCTCCTGGCGGATCATGTCGATGGCCTGCCGGCCGTTCGTCGCGCTGATGACCTGCATGTCGTGGTTCTCCAGCATGGTCGTCAGGGCGAAGATGTTGCGCGCGTCGTCGTCCACGACGAGCACCTTGCGCCCGCGGAGCACCTCGTTCGAGGCGTGGAGCCGGTCGAGCATCTTCTGCTTGGCCTCCGGGAGGTTGGCGACCACGCGGTGCAGGAAGAGCGCGGTCTCGTCGAAGAGGCGCTCCGGCGACTGCACGTCCTTGACCAGGACGCTCTTCGCCACCGTGCGCAGCTGCTGCTCCTCGTCCCCGCTCAGGTCCTTGCCCGTGAACACGACGACCGGTATGTCCCGGAGCGCCGGCTCCGCCTGCAGCCTGTCCAGCAGCTCGAATCCGGTCATGTCCGGCAGCCGCAGGTCGAGCACGCAGCAGTCGAACGGTCGGTCGAGCATCGTCTCGAGCGCCTCAGCCCCCGTCGACGCCGTGGCGATCTCGATGTCGTCGTGGCCCAGGAGCTCGACGATGCTCCGGCGCTCGATCTCGTTGTCCTCGACGACGAGCAGCCTCTTGACGTGGGGCTCGATGAATTTCTTGATCTGGTCGAAGCACTTCTCGAGGCCCTCCATGGTCGTCGGCTTGACGGCGTAGGCGAAGGCCCCGTGCGCGAGCGCGTGGGACCGCTCCGCCTCCACCGAGATGATCTGGACCGGGATGTGCCTCGTCGCGGGGCTCAGCTTCAGGTTGTTGAGCACCGTCCAGCCGAGGATGTCCGGCAGGAAGACGTCGAGCGTGATGGCGGTCGGCTGGTACTGCCGCGCGAGCGCCAGCGCGACGCTCCCGCGCACGGCGACGATCCCCTTGAATCCCCTCCCGCGGGCGAGCCCCAGCAGCACGCGGGCGTAGTGGGGGTCGTCCTCGACGATCAGGACGCTCTGGTCGCCGGGCCGGATGTGGTCGCGGTCGTCCTCGATCACCTCCTCGCGGGGCGCGGGGAGGGCCACCGGCGTCGCCGAGAGCCCCTCCAGGTGCTTGTCGGCCACCCGGTTCACGTAGGCGATGGGAAGATAGAGCGTGAACGTGCTGCCCTGGCCCGCCGTGCTGGCCAGCCGGATCTCGCCCCCGAGGAGCGTCGCCAGCTCGCGCGAGATCGAGAGCCCGAGGCCGGTACCGCCGTACTTGCGGCTCGTGCCCGCGTCCGCCTGCTGGAAGGCCTCGAAGATCAGCTTCTGCTTCTCCGGCGCGATGCCGATGCCGGTGTCCTTGATCGCGAACGAGACGATCTCCGGCACGCGGCTGAGCACCGCGTGGCCGGGCGTCCAGCCCTCGGACGCCAGGCCCACCTTCACCGAGACGCGGCCCTGGGCGGTGAACTTGAACGCGTTCGAGAGGAGGTTCTTCAGGATCTGCTGGAGGCGCTTCGGGTCGGTCGTGATCATCGGCGGCAGGTCGCCCGCGAACTCCACGTCGAACGGCAGGTCCTTCGAGTCCGCGATGTGCCGGAAGTTGCGCTCAACTGAGTCGTGCAGGGAGGAGAAGCTGATCTCCACCGCGTCGACGGTGACCGTGCCCGACTCGATCTTCGAGAGGTCGAGGATGTCCGAGATCAGGTTGAGCAGGTCCGAGCCCGAGGAGTGGATGTTGCGCGCGAACTCCACCTGCTTCGCCGTCAGGTTGCCGCCGCCGTTCTCGGCAAGCTGCTGGCCGAGGACGAGGATGGAGTTGAGGGGGGTGCGAAGCTCGTGCGACATGTTGGCGAGGAACTCCGACTTGTACTTCGAGGTGAGGGCGAGCTCCGTCGCCTGCTCCTCCAGGGCGACGCGCGCCTGCTCGACCAGCTTGTTCTTGCGCTCGACCTCGGCGTTCTGCTCGGCCAGCTGCCGGGCCTTCTGGGCGAGCTCCTCGTTGGTCTGCTGGAGCTCCTTCTGCTGGGTCTGGAGCTCGACGGTGAGCTGCTGCGACTGCTGGAGGAGCCCCTCGGTGCGCATCGTGGCCTCGATGGTGTTCAGGACGACGCCGATCGACTGCGTCAGCTGCTCCAGGAAGGCGATGTGGGTGACGCTGAACGAGTGCATGGAGGCGAGCTCGATGACCGCCTTCGCGTGGCCCTCGAAGAGCACGGGGAGCACCACGATCGTGACCGGGGTCGCCTCTCCCAGGCTTGAGTTGACCCGGGTGTAGCCGCTCGGCACGTCGTTGAGCAGGATGCGCTGCTTCTCGACGGCGCACTGGCCGACCAGCCCCTCGCCCGCGGGGATCAGATGGGGCAGGCCGGGCCTCTGGGCGTATCCCGCGAGGAGCCGCAGCACCGGCCGCTCGGCGTCGGTCGCATCCATCTGGTAGATGGTGCCCTGCTGCGCGTTCACCAGGGGCGCCAGCTCCGAGAGGAGCATCTTGCCGACCGTGAAGAGGTCCCGCTCGCCCTGGAGCATCCGCGTGAACTTCGCCAGGTTGGTCTTCAGCCAGTCCTGCTCCTGGTTGGTCTCCGTGGTGCCGCGCAGGTTGTAGATCATCGTGTTGATGTTGTCCTTCAGCTCCGCGACCTCGCCGCGGGCGTCGACCTGGATCGAGCGCGTCAGGTCGCCCTTGGTGACGGCCGTCGCGACCTCCGCGATCGCGCGGACCTGGGTCGTCAGGTTGGCCGCCAGGAGGTTGACGTTGCCGGTAAGGTCCTTCCACGTGCCGGCCGCCCCGGGCACGTGCGCCTGGCCGCCCAGGCGGCCCTCGACGCCCACCTCGCGGGCCACGTTCGTGACCTGCTCGGCGAAGATGGCGAGCGTGTCCGTCATGTTGTTGATCGTGTCGGCCAGGGCCGCCACCTCGCCCTTGGCCTCGACGGTCAGCTTCTGGCGCAGGTTGCCGTTGGCGACCGCCGTGACGACCTTGACGATGCCGGACACCTGGTCGGTCAGGTTGGCCGCCATGACGTTGACCGAGTCCGTCAGGTCCTTCCACGTGCCCGCGACCCCCGGCACCAGGGCCTGGCCGCCCAGCTTCCCCTCGGTCCCCACCTCGCGGGCGACGCGGGTCACCTCGGCCGCGAACCCGTTCAGCTGGTCGACCATCGTGTTGATCGTGTTCTTGAGCTCCAGGATCTCGCCCTTCACGTCGACCGTGATCTTGCGCGACAGGTCGCCGCGCGCGACCGCCGTCGTGACCTCGGCGATGTTGCGCACCTGGGCGGTCAGGTTGGCGCCCATCGCGTTGACCGAGTCGGTCAGGTCCTTCCAGGTGCCGGCGACGCCGGGCACCACGGCCTGAACGCCCAGCCGTCCCTCGGTCCCCACCTCGCGCGCCACGCGCGTCACCTCGGAGGCGAAGGAGCGCAGCTGCTCCACCATGGTGTTGATGGTCTCCTTGAGCTGCAGGATCTCGCCGCGGACGTCGACCGTGATCTTGCGCGAGAGGTCGCCGTTCGCGACCGCGATCGTCACCTCGGCGATGTTTCGCACCTGCGTCGTCAGGTTGTTCGCCATCGAGTTCACGTTGTCGGTAAGGTCCTTCCACGTGCCGGCGACGCCGGGCACCTTCGCCTGCCCTCCGAGCTTGCCCTCGGTGCCGACCTCGCGCGCCACGCGGGTCACCTCGGAGGCGAAGCCGTTCAGCTGGTCGACCATCGTGTTGATGGTGTCCTTGAGCTCGAGGATCTCCCCCTTCACGTCGACCGTGATCTTGCGCGACAGGTCGCCCCTGGCGACGGCCGTCGTCACGTCGGCGATGTTGCGCACCTGCGTCGTCAGGTTGTTCGCCATCGAGTTCACGTTGTCGGTCAGGTCCTCCCAGGTCCCGGCGACGCCCTGCACCTGGGCCTGCCCGCCGAGCTTGCCCTCGGTGCCGACCTCGCGCGCCACGCGGCTCACCTCCGAGGCGAACGTGTTCAGCTGGTCGACCATCGTGTTGATCGTGTTCTTGAGGGCGAGGATCTCGCCGCGGACGTCGACCGTGATCTTGCGCGAGAGGTCCCCCTTGGCGACGGCGGTCGTCACGTCGGCGATGTTGCGCACCTGGGCCGTCAGGTTTGTCGCCATCGCGTTGACCGAGTCCGTCAGGTCCTTCCACGTGCCGGCGACGCCGGGCACCAGCGCCTGGCCGCCCAGCTCGCCCTCGGTGCCGACCTCGCGGGCGACGCGCGTCACCTCGGCCGCGAAGCCGTTCAGCTGGTCGACCATCGTGTTGATCGTGTTCTTGAGCTCCAGGATCTCGCCCTTCACGTCGGCGGTGATCTTGCGCGACAGGTCGCCGCGCGCCACCGCCGTCGCCACCTCGGCGATGTTGCGCACCTGTCCCGTCAGGTTCGCGGCCATCAGGTTCACGTTGTCGGTCAGGTCCTTCCAGGTGCCGGCGACGCCGGAGACCTGGGCCTGCCCGCCGAGCTTCCCCTCGGTGCCGACCTCGCGCGCCACGCGGCTCACCTCCGAGGCAAAGCCGTTCAGCTGGTCGACCATCGTGTTGATCGTGTTCTTGAGCTCCAGGATCTCGCCGCGGACATCGACCGTGATCTTGCGCGACAGGTCGCCCTTGGCGACGGCGGTCGTCACGTCGGCGATGTTGCGCACCTGCGTCGTCAGGTTGTTCGCCATCGAGTTCACGTTGTCCGTCAGGTCCTTCCAGGTGCCGGCGACGCCGGAGACCTGGGCCTGTCCGCCGAGCTTCCCCTCGGTGCCGACCTCGCGCGCCACGCGGCTCACCTCCGAGGCGAACGCGTTCAGCTGGTCGACCATCGTGTTGATCGTGTTCTTGAGCTCCAGGATCTCGCCGCGGACGTCGACCGTGATCTTGCGCGACAGGTCGCCGAGCGCGACCGCCGTCGTGACGTCGGCGATGTTGCGCACCTGCGTCGTCAGGTTGTTCGCCATCGAGTTCACGTTGTCCGTCAGGTCCTTCCAGGTGCCCGCCACGCCGGGGACCGTTGCCTGGCCGCCGAGCTTGCCCTCGGTTCCGACCTCGCGGGCGACGCGGGTCACCTCCGAGGCGAAGCCGTTCAGCTGGTCGACCATCGTGTTGATCGTGTTCTTGAGCTCGAGGATCTCACCCTTCACGTCGACCGTGATCTTGCGCGACAGGTCGCCCCGGGCCACCGCCGTCGTGACCTCCGCGATGTTGCGGACCTGGCCCGTCAAGTTGGCGGCCATGAGGTTCGTGTTGTCCGTCAAATCCTTCCACGTGCCGGCGACGCCGGGCACCACGGCCTGGCCGCCGAGCTTGCCCTCCGTTCCGACCTCGCGGGCGACGCGGCTCACCTCCGAGGCGAACGCGTTCAGGCGGTCGACCATCGTGTTGATCGTCTCCTTGAGCTCGAGGATCTCGCCCTTCACGTCGACCGTGATCTTGCGCGACAGATCGCCGCGCGCCACCGCGGTCGTCACGCCGGCGATGTTTCGCACCTGAGCGGTGAGATTGGACGCCATCGCATTGACCGAGTCCGTCAGGTCCTTCCACGTGCCCGAGACCCCGGGCACGACCGCCTGGCCGCCCAGCTTTCCCTCGGTGCCGACGTCGCGCGCCACGCGGGTCACCTCGGCGGCGAACGAGCGCAGCTGGTCCACCATGACGTTGATGGCCTCCTTCAGCTGCAGGATCTCGCCGCGGACGTCGACCGTGATCTTCTTCGAGAGGTCGCCGTTGGCGACGGCGATGGTCACCTCGGCAATGTTGCGGACCTGCGCCGTCAGGTTGCCCGCCATCTGGTTCACCGACTCGGTCAGCTCCTTCCACACGCCGGAGACGCCCCTCACCTTCGCCTGCCCGCCGAGCTTGCCCTCGGTGCCGACCTCGCGGGCGACGCGAATCACCTCGACCGAGAACGCCCCGAGCTGCCCGACCATGCCGTTCACGAGCTTGGCCGTCCGGAGGTACTCCCCCTTGAGCGACCGGCCGTTCAGCTCGAGCGGCATCGACTGGGTGAGATCGCCCAATGCCACCGCGCCGATGACGCGGCCCACCTCGATCGTCGGCTGGGACAGCTCGTCGACCAGCGCATTGATGGCGTCGACGCGCTCCGCCCAGCTGCCGATGGAGTCCCCCATCGGGAGGCGCACGTTGATCCTTCCCTCCTGGCCGACCTGGCGGCGCAGGTTGAGGAGGCTCGTGTTGAAGCGCTCCATCCGGGCGGACATCCGGTTCAGGTGGTCGGCCACGCGGCCGTCGAGGCCGGTCCAGTCCGCGGGAAGGCGCGCCGTGAAGTCGCCGTCCTCGATGGCCCCGAGCGTCTCGACCAGCTGCTTCATGAAGTCGTGGCGTTCGGGCGAGCCATTCCGGGAATGGCTCTCCCCTGTCTTCGTGTTGCCGTTTTTCATGCCGTTTTTCATGACGTTTTTCATAAAAATCTCAGGGTCAGTTGCCTGGAAATGCGAAGCCCGCCCCGGCCCTGGGGGCATTTGCTCGATGGGGACTGCGCAGTGATTGCGGTCGGGTCCTCATGGATCGTCTCAGGATGGGCTTATTTGGATTGGGATGCGATTGCACTACCACTCCTGCAAAATGAGAACGCCCCATGGTCTTGAGACATTTGCGGCGAGGGCAAGCCGATTGCTCATCTCAACGTGTAACAAGGCTGCGGTGCCGATTTCGGGCCGGATCGCCAGCCCCGTGAGGCACTGGATTTGGCCCGGCGCGGCAGGCCAAAAAAATCCCAACATATTCGGTGATAACGAATTAAGAAATAGACGGGATCGAAAAGCCGCATCCATGGGCGCCATTTGGGTTGGACCTGCCTGCAACCGACGCACCGGAGCGCGGCAGGTTCCCAAATCCTTTACCAGTTATAGCATCCCGCGCATTCTGGGAGCGGCCCATCTTAAACCCCTACCCCGATCATGAAGGCTATCCCATCGTTCGTCCTGGCCGCGCTGCTTCCCCTCGCGATCGCCGTCGCGGCCCCGGGCGACCCGGACAGCTACGTTGCCGGTCCCGACTCGACGCCGCAGCCCGGCGTGCCGCAGGGCGAGCTGATCAAGTTCGAATTCGCCCAGTCGAGGATATTCCCCGGCACCACGCGCCAGGTCACGGTCTACGTGCCGAGGCAGTACGATCCCGCGAAGCCCGCCTGCGTCTACGTCGACCAGGACGGCGTGCAGTGGAACGCCCCGGTGGTCCTCGACAACCTGATCGCCCGGGGCGAGGTGCCGGTGATGATCGGTGTCTTCGTGACGCCCGGTGTCGTGGCCGCGCGCGATCCGAAGACCGAGCTCAACCGGTTCAACCGCAGCCTCGAGTATGATGGCCTCGGCGACGCCTACGCGCACTTCATCCTCGATGAGTTGCTGCCCGTCGTGGAGACGAAGGCCGCCGCGGACGGGCGGCCTGTCCACCTCTCGCATTCCGGGAACGACCGGGCGATCGCGGGCTCAAGCAGCGGCGCCGTCGCCGCGTTCACGGTCGCCTGGGAGCGGCCCGACGCCTTCAGCCGCGTGCTCAGCTCCGTCGGCACCTACATCGGCCTGCGCGGCGCCGACCGGTACCCGACGCTGGTGCGCAAATACGAGCCCAAGCCGATCCGCGTGTTCCTCCAGGACGGCTCGCACGACCTCAACATCTACGCCGGCGACTGGTGGATGGCCAACCAGACCATGGAGCGGGCGCTCACGTTCTCGGGCTACGAGGTGAACCACGTCTGGGGGGACGGCGGGCACAACGGGAAGCACATCGGCGCCCTCCTGCCCGATGCGCTGCGCTGGATCTGGAAGGACTGGCCGAAGACCGTGGCGAGGGGCGTCTCGCAGAACGGCGCGCTGGCGGCGCTCCTGATCCCCGACGAGGAGTGGCAGGTCGCGGCAAGCGGATACGGCTCCGCCGGGAGCCCCGCGGCAAACGCGAAGGGGGAGGTGTTCTTCAACGACCTGCCCGCGGGCAAAGCCTACAGGATCGGGGTCGACGGGAGCGTGTCCGCGTTCGCCTCGGACTCCGGCAAGGCGAACGCGCAGCAGGTCGGTCCCGACGGCCGACTGCTGTTTGCCGCGGTCGAGCCGGGCTCCAAAATCATCGCCTGCGGTCCCGACGGAAAATCCAGGACGTTCGCCGGGGGCATCACGGGCCGCCAGCTGGTCATCGCCCACAACGGCAACTTTTACCTCACCGCCCGCGACGCGCCCGGAAGCGTCTGGCTCGTCAGGCCCGACGGCAGGACGCAGGTGGTCGACACCGGCCTGCGTTCCGCCACGGGCGTCACCCTGTCTCCCGACCAGTCCCTCCTCTATGTCGCCGAGAGCGCGTCCCACTGGATCTACAGCTACCGGATCGAGCCCGACGGGACGCTCGCCGACAAGCAGCGCTACTACTGGCTGCACGAATCCGACACGGACGAGGCGAGCAACGCGGGCGGGATGCGCTGCGACCGGGCAGGCTGGCTCTACGTGGCCACCGGCCTCGGTGTCCAGGTCTGCGACCAGGCGGGACGCGTGAACGCGATCGTCCCCACGCCGAGCGGGCGCGTCACCGACCTCTGCTTCGGCGGGGCGCATTTCGACACGCTCTTTGCCACGTGCGGCGACACGGTCTTCAGGCGAAGGATCAAGGCCGTGGGAATGAACACCTGGGACGAGCCGGTCCGTCCGCCCGCGCCCAGGCTCTGACGCCGTGCGGCCGTCACGGCCCCGAGACCAGGTCGGCCGTCCCGTCTCCGAGGCCCGGCGACCGCGCGGTCAGGTGGATCGGCCCGGGCTTGCGGGTCGTCTGCAGGATCGCGAGGCACTTGCCGCTGAACGCATGCCGCTCGGTTCCGTGAAAGCTCTCGGACATCGTGAGGGCCCCGTTGTCGACGCCGATCAGCCTCGCCTCGCCCTGCACGTCGAAGGTGACGTCGTTTCCCGCGGTCGGGACCGTCCTTCCCTCCGCGTCGACGATCTCGACGACCGCGTGGACCACGTCGCGGCCGTCGGCGGTCGCCGCCGCCTTGTCGAGGGTCACCTTGACGGCCGCCGGCTCGCCGGTCGTGGCGATCTCCTCGTTGGCCACCACCTGGCCGGCCCGCATGCCGACCGCCTTGAGCGTGCCCGGCTCGTAGACGACATCCCAGGCCAGGTGGAGGTCGGCCGTCGTGTGGGGCCCCCTCGAGCGCGCCGGCAGGTTGTTCCATGAGCCCTCGACTCCCTGCCTCGGGAATTCGTAGGCCTTCACCCCCATCGACCGGCCGTTCACGAACAGCTCCACCGTGTCGCAGTTCGAGTAGGCGTAGACGGTGAGCGCCCGTCCCTCGCTGCCCTTCCAGTTCCAGTGGGGAAGCAAGTGGACCATCGGCTTCGAGGTCCACTGGCTCTGGTAGAAGTAATAGCCGTCCTTCCTGAAGCCGCAGGTGTCGAGGACGCCGGCGGGCGTCCCCACCCCGCCCTCGCCGAGGTAATCGATGCCCGTCCACATGAAATCACCCGCGACGTAGTCGTAGGTCCGCACGAACCTCCAGAGCTGCTCCACGCTCATCTTGGGCAGGCAGTTCCTCCAGTTGGCCATGAACCCGGCGGCGGCCGCCTGCGCGGGTTCCGCTGCGGGCGCCCCGGGCACGACCGGCGGCGGGAACAGGACCCCGTAGTCGCCGCGGGTGCCCCCCATCGAGATGCTCTCGGTCCCTATGAACCTCCGGTCCGGGTATAGCCGCCGGTCGACGCTGTAGTAGAGGTTGGCCCTGTCGCGCCAGCGGTCGACGTAGTTGTAGCCCGCCACGTCCTGGAGCCGCATGAACTCGGGCGTGGCGCTCCTGGGCTCCGCATACGCGTTGTCGCAAGCGCACGTGACCGGGCGCGTCGGGTCCTCCTTGTGGAAGATGTCGACAAGCCCCTGCAGGACGGCGGCGCCTCCCTCGGTCGTCTGCTCCCCGATCTCGTTTCCCGCGCTCCAGATGACGATGCACGGATGGTTGCGGTCGCGCCGGACAAAGTCGGTCGTGTCCCGCACGTGCCACTCGTCGAAGAAGAGGTGGCATCCCTGCGGCGACTGCTGCTTCGGGATCTGCCACTCGTCGTACATCTCGTCCATCACGCAGAAGCCGATCCGGTCGCACAGGTCGAGGAAGTCGGGGTCGGGAGGGTTGTGGGCCGTCCGGATCGCGTTGCATCCCATCTCCCTGAGCTCGGTGAGCCTGCGCACCCAGACGCGCTCCGGCACCGCCACGCCCACCGGCCCGCCGTCCGCGTGCAGGCATACGCCGTTCAGCTTGACCGGGATTCCGTTCAGGAGGAAACCCCTGTCGACATCCCACGCGGTCGACCGGATGCCTATCGGCGTGTCGTACCGGTCCACGTCCCGGCCGCCGCTCGAGATCGTCGTGCGCATGGTATACATGGCCGGCGTCTCGACCGACCAGAGACTCGGCTTCGCGACCGCGATCCTCTGCGTGAATTCCCCCTGGCCGCCGGCGTCGAGCGCGCCGTCGCTCCGCGCGGTCCCGGCCTCCGCTCCGTCCGGGCCAAGCAGCGCCGATGCGACCGTGAACCGGGCGGCATCCGTCCCGGAATTCCTGACCTGCACGGCGATCGACACGGTGGCGGCCTCGGCGGTCGCCTGCGGGGTCGTCGCGTACGTCCCCCACTGCGGGATGTGCAGGCCGTCCGTCACGAGGAGCCAAGTGTGCCGGTAGATCCCCGAGCCGGCATACCACCTCGAATTCGGCTGGTGCGAGTTGTCGACCCGCACCGCCAGCACGTTGTCCTGCGGCCCGAACGTGAGATAGGGGGTCAAGTCGTACACGACGCTCGTGTAGCCGTAGGGTCGTTCCCCAAGCGGGTGGCCGTTGATCCAGACCTCCCCGTGCTCGCGGATGCCGTCGAACTCGATCGAGACCTGCCGGCCCCTGTCGGCGTCAGGGACCCGGAAGGTCTTCCGGTACCACCCGATCCCGGCCGGAAGATAAGCGCCCGGCCGCCCCGAGGGGGAATTCTTGTCGAAGTCGAGGTGGATGCTCCAGTCGTGGGGCAGGTCCACCTCCTGCCACGTGGAGTCGTCGTACACGCCGGAGGCGGCCATGTCGCCGAGCATGAACCTCCAGCCGAAGTCCATCGTCTCGCGCTGCCGCAGGGAATCGGCACGGGCGCCGGCGTTTAGAGCGAGCAGTCCCGCGAGCACCGTCAGCCACCTCTTCGCTAGGGGGTTCATGGCTTGGATGGGGGAATACAAGTGTCGATGCCGGGGTCCGCGCAAGTCTGCGCGGACTTCATTCGGTACCACCGCCCAGACTCGATTTCCCTCCGGCGAGCCCCAGGCCCCCCCGCCAGGACAAACCCCGCCGATCGACGAACTTATCCAACGGGGTCTAAACAGCGTGTCACCAAGCTGGCAAAATTCCTCCTCTCTTTGGGTTTGGGCGGCAGGTTTTCCCGCGTGGCGCGTGGTAGTTATACGTAGTCCCATTAGTGTTGTGAATGCTAGCGGTTTGCATGAGGCTTTGCATCTCCGTGAATCAGTCCAGATTCATCCTCTGCGCTGTCGCCGCCCTTTCGCTGGGTGCAATGGATTTGCGCGCCCAGAGCTATACCTGGACCGCCGGAGGCCCCGGCACCAATTGGACCACGGGAGGCAATTGGGACCTCGGCGTCCCGGCCCAGGGATTCTCGACGAACGTCTTCTTTGGCCCGAACAACCCGACCGCCTTCACGTCGACCGTCGACACGAGCTACACCGTGGGCACCGTCACGGTGACGGCGGGCGCGGGCGCGTTCACGCTCAATGCCTCCGGCGGGTCGGTGCTGACGCTCGACACCACGATGTTCAATTACAGCCCGAACGCGGTCACCATCGACGTCGGGATCGCGGGAACCGGGAACCTCTTCCTGACCGGCACGGGAACCACCACGATCCTCTCGACGAACAACACGTATTCCGGCCTCACACGGGTCGTCTCGGGCACGCTCGCCGACGGCACGTCGAACGCCTTCTCGCCGAATAGCATCCTGCGCATCGCGAATCCCGGGATCGTCGACGTGAACTTCAACGAGACGATCGCCGGCCTGAGCGACGACATCCTGGGCGGCAACGGCTCCGTCGTGATCGGAAGCGAGGCGACGCTCTTCCTCTCCGGCGGCAACTTCACGACGTTCTCGGGCGCCATCACGGGCAACGGCAGCCTCGAGATGGACACGGGCGGTCAGCTTTCGCTCTCCGGCACCAACACCTACTCGGGGACCACGACGCTCAACGCCGGGGTGATGGCCGACCTCGCCGCAAACAGCTACTCGCCCAACAGCCTTTACACCATCAACGGCTCCGCGTCGCTCGATGTGAACTACAACGAGACGATCGCGGGCCTCCAGGGCGGCGGCGGAACGGTCGTCATCGGCTCGGGGGCCACGCTGAACGACGCCACCCAGTGGGGTCCCACCTACTCGGGCACGATCATCGGGCAGGGCAGCCTCGTCATCAGCGGAAGCGGCACGCAGACGCTCTCCGGCCTGAACACCTACTCGGGGGGAACCACGGTGCAGAGCGAGCTCTTTGTCGGCAGCTCGACCAACGGCCCGCCAGGCAGCTTCACCGCGGGGCCGGTCGGCACCGGCCCCCTGACCTTCGAGTTCCTCGCGGAGCTCTCCCCGTCCGCCAACGTCACCCTGGCGAACGCGATCTTCCTGAACGACGACACGCAGTACGTCGACAATGACGATGGGGGATCCAACAACCTCACGCTTACGGGCCTCATCACCGGGCCGAGCGGCCTTGAATGGTGCACCCCCGGCATCCTCGAGCTGACCGGAGCCAACACGTTCGGCGGCGGCATCGACATGAGGGAGGGCACGCTCCTCCTCGGCAGCTCGACCGTCGGTCCGCCAACCGACATTAGCTCGGGTCCTATCGGCACCGGCGGCCTGGTGCTCGACAACGGCACCATCCTGGCGGCCGGCATCCCCAGCGTCACCTTCGCGAATCCGATCAATCTGACGGGCGACACCCAACTCGGCGCGGGCTCGTCCGACAACAACGCCCTCAATATCACCGGCCAGATCTCGGGCTCGGGCAACGTCACCTACCTTGGCGGACCCACCGGCTCCGTGACGCTCACCGGCGCCAACAGCTACACCGGCACGACGACGATCGACGGCGGGACGCTCTACGCAAACAACCCCCTGGCGTTCGGAAACGCCGGCAACGCGGTCGTGCTCAACGGAGGCGGGCTGAGCGTCGTCAGCGGCGTCACGATCAGCAATTCGATCTCGACCTCCGGCGTGGGCAACGTGATCAGCGGGAGCGGCACGATCGCGACGCCGGTGACGATCGACGGCACGGTCGCGCTCGCGCCCGGCGACCCCCTCGGCAGCCGCATCGGCAACCTCACCTTCAGCAGCGGCCTGACGCTGGCGACGAACGGCTCGATCTCGTTCAACCTCTTTGATGCCAACGGCACCGCCGGCACGGGCTACAGCCTGTTCACGGTCAGCGGCGGCACGCTGGGCCTCACCGCCAATCCCAATTCCCTGGCGTTCAGCATCAACACAGTCGACATCTCCGGCAGTCCCGCCGCCGCGATGAATTTCATCTCGTCGAACAGCTATTCGTGGATGTTCGCGACGTCCGCGACCGCGATCTCCGGATTCTCGGCAGCCCAGTTCGACATCAACCCCTCGGGCTTCCTCAATGCGACCGGCGGTGGAACCTTCAGCGTGGCGGAGTTCGGCAACAACCTGTTCCTCAATTTCACGCCGGTGCCCGAGCCCTCGACCTGGGCGCTGCTTGCGCTGGGGGTTTTCGCCATCGCGCCGTTCGCGCTGAGCCGCCGCCGCCGCCGCAGGCGCGCTTGAGGGTCCATTAGCGCGCTTCGCGCGCGCCCTACTTTGTATTGCGGCCAATCGGGCCATCCGCAGGGGTTTCGCAATGCGAGCGATCAGTATCGATTCCTTTTTCGCTCCTTATGTATTCTCGCTCAACGATGCGCGGCCGGCCCTATCGGGGAGACCAAAATACAGAATTGCCTCAGGGACAGCGGGTATCCAATTTCTGCGCCCTTATGCGGACGCTTAGCTCAGTTGGTTAGAGCACGTGCTTCACACGCACGGGGTCACTGGTTCGAGTCCAGTAGCGTCCACCATTATTACAGCCAGCGACTTACGAAAAATTTAGAAATTAGTCTCAGCACCTAGTCTCAGCAAGACCACCTGCATATTCTGACGTTCGCTGACGTATCACCGCGAAATCCGGCAATGAAACTCGAAGCAGGTGACCTATTTGAGAGGAAAAGAGTGGAATGGATCAGAGGCAGGCTCCCCCTTTACGAGATCGTCTGGTCCGAATTCATCGGACATGATGGCAACGGCAGACCGTTGGAGATTCCGGGTCTGAGTGCCGACCTCGCGAAGAGACGACGGACGTTCTACCAGGCGCATTACAGCATGGCCCTTTACTGTCACTTTCTGGACGTGCAGTGTGATGGCATTCTGGCGGCTGACAATTCACCGCGTGAGATCGACGGATATCTGGCAGACTTCGAGTCCTTCGTGAATTTCATCACATTCCTGGGCCAAGTGTACGACATGGTTGAAGACATGGCCACGGCGCTACACCGCCCACCAGGTGTGATCGAAGCCGTTCGGCCGTTTTACGGCGTGCGGTCGCACTCCATTCATGCAGCGCGTATACCGCTTCAACACGACGGTCTCTCCTTGAAAATCCCGCCGATCAGTGGGCTTAACAAGGCAGACGGAGAATGGCATGACCAGACGACATGGGACGAAGTTGATCCGACGCGATTCGTTTATCTTATCCGGCATGAATTCGAACGGATCGTTGAACTCCGAAGCGGGAGTGAAACGAATTCGAAGGTGCTGAAGGATGTCTACCCTAGCGTTGGAGACGTACTTGAAGAGCATGCTGAGGTACAGGGCTAGCCTGCCCGAGAACGGTGGCCGTTGCCGGCACCTGGCAGATCAGACCGCGATGGCGCGGACGCTCAATACCTCGTCATCCCTGAGCGCTTCGACGGCTTTCGCCGCAACGGCGACCACGGCGAGAGTCTGCCCTTTCGCCCCGAGGACTTCAGCCGAATATCCTTCTTCACCATCGGGGGCCACATGATGCTCCACCAAGCGCAGTAAATCTCCCCGGCGCAGCCGGTATTCCGGCAAATCGCGGGAAAGAGCGACATCGGTGTACAGTGGAAACGTCATTTGGTAAGGACCTCGATGGGAATCAATGTTATGAACTTTGTCGTTCCTGACAAGCGCTCCGTCATCCAGATCGTCTTGACCCGTAGGACCGTGCCATTGGGACCGGTAATCGACCCAACCGCCTCGTAGTACAGGCCGAACTTATTCTCATCGACGAGCAGCGCATCGTTGCGGTCCCGGACAGCCTGAATCGCCGAGGTCAACTCCGCAGGATTTGCAGACGTGAACCCAGCCCGCTCCAGAAATGCCGACTTGTCGCCACGACTCTGCCGAACGAGCAGATAGTCCGCGATTTTTTCTGGCGCAATTGTCGCGTCGTGAGGAAGCTTCATTCCGAGCCAGCGGTTTTTGCTCCTTCAACGACTCTGACCCAAGTAACCTTGATGGGCGGAGGTGCCAGCACATCAACCAAGTCGTTCATCGCGACAAACAGGAAATGCCTCAACGGAGGTTTCAATTGCGGACGAACCTGAAGACATTGCTCAACCCAAGGGGACTCATCGATTTCAAGAATGGGGTAAGTCCAGTTGTTGAACATCGGCTCCGAGGGTTCCGTAATCCGCGGTAGGGGTGGACGGGGAACGAATATCGACCCGAACATTTCATCGTGCCAATGAAGCGCAATGACGCGGTCAAACGTGAGTACCAAATCTTCCGCTTCAGCGTGCCGGACTCGGGAAAAATGCATCCGAATATCGACTAGCCGCCCGTCAGACGCGCCGACGGTAATATCAGCGCATGGCAGATTTATTCTTTCAACAACATCCGAAACCTTGGCCTGACCGAGCTTCGCCATTTGTAGCGAACGGTATTCCGGCAGTTCTCCGTCGACGAGTGGAAAACACGTGGCTAGAGGCCGCCCGCCTTCGGCTCACGAATGGGGTATTCCCGCAGGACCCCAGCGAGCTGGGTGATTAGCTTCGGTAGGTACGACTGATCGGATGCAAAGCGGTACTCGTGCCGCTCAGCGATGTGGTCGCCGGCGATTGAAAGCTTACATTCGAAATGGCCGGTTGTCGGCCGACCGCCATCAAATTCCAATTTGAGGTTCGGCTCCATTGTGGGCAGCTCCACGCGGCCCGCCAAGGACTTCTGGAACTCTTCAAGCTTTTCCTTCCAGCGGTGTAGCTCGCCGAGATGAATGAAATTGCCCTGCACTTTGACGACAGAGCCGTCCCCCATGCATTCAGCGGTGGCTCGTAGCCAATTGCCGTCCCAATAGTCTCGCGCATCGGGAAACTGGCGGCCGTAGATCCAGATTTTCAGGGGACCAAATGTGATGGAGGCGTCCTCGTCCATAAGCTCACTGCCAGGACTGTGAGTGAACTAAACGAGGGTTGGCAATTTATTGAGAGCCTTCCTCTTGGCCTTCGCCTCCACATGGGTGTAATGGCGGCTGATCGCCGCGCTGTCATGGCCGATGATGTCCATGGCCACCGATTCCGGAACACCCGCGTTCTTGAGCAGGCTGGTGGCTGTGTGGCGCAGGGAGTGGAAGGAGATTTCGCTGATCGGGCGGCTACGGGACCGGCCAGCACCGGTTTCGGCCTTTGACCGCGTGTCTGCCATGCCGGCGGCAACGAGGATGCCGTGGAATTGCTGCGACAGGCGGCTGTCGCTGCCTTCTTTGCTGGCGATGGCGTGGGCGTCGGGAAACAAAGGAGCCGCGACATCGTCGCCTGCCGGCATTGCCTGGACGTGCGCGAGCAGAGGCGTGGCCAGCGGGATTGCCATGCGGCGGCCGGTTTTGGCGGTCACAAAGCGCAACTCCTCGCCTTCGGTGTCGATGTTCTCCCAGGTCAGCCGGGCGATGTCCTTGAGGCGCTGGCCGGTGTACAGGCCGAAGAGGATGATGCCCTTCCATTCGCCCGAGGCGTGGGTCAGGATGGTTTTCATTTCCTTCACGGTGAACGGGCGACGTTCCGCTTGGTCGCCGTCCCGCCGTTTGAGGATGTCCAGCTTCGCCGCAGCGTTGTCCTGCGAGAGGCCGTCCTTGTAGGCAGCCCCGAGGGCGACTCGGAGGTATTTCAGGGACTTGTTCGCCGTCGCGACGGAGGTGCGCTTGTGGACCACGTCGCGGTACTTGGCCACGTCGGCCTTGGTGATCTGCGAAAGGTCGATGTTCGCCCGTTCGCCAAGCGATTCGAGGAAATCACGGGTGACCTGGCTGTACGCCTGGTAGGTCCGAAGCGACGTGTCCGCTTTCCGCTTCGCGGCCCAATCGGTCAGGAATTGCCGCGCCGTGGCCGTTCGCAGCGGCTCATTGGTGACGGCGGCATAGATGTCGGAGAGGACTCGCCGGGCCTGGGCCTCGCCAAGGCGCTTCTCCGCCGCGAGGCGCGCGGCCTTCTCCCATTCATTGGCTACGAGCTGGGCCTTGCGGCGCAGGCTTTGTTTCGTCGAGCGCTGCACGCGCCGGCCGTCCGGAGCGGTGTAGCCGGCGAACCAGTAGGGAGAGCGCGGAAATCGACGGAGAAAGGCCATGGTTCGGTCTCAGCAAAAGTCTCAGCATAGACCTTTGTTTTCAGACGTTGTTGCGTGTCATCTCCCTCTGATGGAGACATCTATGGACGTCAAAACGCGAATCACTGGTTAGAGTCCAGTAGCGTCCACCATCTCCACGTTTTGCCTCAGCGTCTCGAGAGCTGCAAGGACGTGCCTTTTCAGAGGAGAATCGACGTATTTGGACCTGTCATCGCCTTTGCCCACTTTGCCAGGAAATGACACCGTTTGACCCCCTGAGCCGGAAATTGGCGCGCATTCTCCCCTAGCGATCTGAACGCCATTCTTGGTGATCCAAGGAATATTTTTTAGCTCTGAGCGGATGGAATCGCTCGCCATCTCGGAACAGATGTCAGCGGTCAGGTAAGGTGCCCTGCCCGCTTCCACGCGGGCGGGGTGACATGGCCGGAGGCGCTGGGACTTCCTAATCCCCCGGATGGCTCCTAGCCATTAGGACTTATGGACAATACTCTGATCGTCAGGCGGCGGCAGGAAGTGGCGGATGCGTCCGTCGGGGAGGGTTGAGGAGCGTTTCGCCGGCGCGCTCGCGGAGGCGGTAGCCTGGAACCACTGCCTGATCACCTGGTTTTGCGTCCCGGGCAACGCGCCGAAGATCAGGTTGGCGCTCTCTCCCGTACCGTCGTTGAAATCTGTCTCGGTCGGCTCCACGTTCACGACGTGGAGCTTGTTGTTCGCTCCGTAGATGATCGTCCCCCAGCTCTCGTTCAGCGTCGCCCTGTTGCTGGCCAAGTCTCCGCCGATATTGAATTGCAGGGCCGCGATCGGCGCGAGATTCGCCACGGTCGACGGTTGCCCGGTCGTCCGCAGTTTATTGCCGATGATGGTGATCGGCACATTGCCGAGGACCTTGCCCGTATTGTCGGCCACCTGATAGACGGCCTCGTGCACCGTGCCGGGGCCGTTGCTCGAATCGAAGCCCAGGAGGATGTTGAAAGAATAGCCGGCCGGAATCGTCGGGCTGGGCAGGTTGGCCAGGGCAACGTCAATGCGGTTGAGCTCATCGGAGAGCGCAGTGCCAGACCACGTGTCGACCCTTGCCACGAGCTGGGTGCTGCCAGGAAGGGCGTAGATCACGAACTGTTGCCACTCGGTGGTGATGGTGGGACCTTCCGTCGAATAACAGTTCAACTGGAAACTGTACCCGTTGCTGGTGCTGACGAAGTCTTGCTCGAAGGTGACCGTCACGTCGACACCGGTGAGAGGGTTGCCGTAGTCCGTGAGGAAGTAATTGAAGTTGCTCACCAAGCCCTCCTTCGGGGCCGGCACAGCCTTGACGGTTGAGGGAAAGCTCCCGCCAACGATCCTCCAGAGCTGGTTGTCGGTGCCGGTAGGCTTCTGCGGGTAGGCATCGAGCGCGGTCCCGGGTGCCTTGGAGCCACCCTGGACGTCGATCACGTAGCCGTAATAGGCGCTCATGATGAAGCAGTAACCGGAGCCGGCGGGATCCTCGAAGAACTGCCAGAGTTGGCTGAAAGCATCCGATGACTTTTGCGGGTTGGAGACGAGCGGCGTTCCCGGCGTGATGGATCCGCCGGCAATGTCGATCACGTTGCCGTTCAGCTTGCTCTTGATGAAGTAATAGCCCGAGCCGCCCGGATCGGGTACGAATTCCCATTGCTCATTGTCGGTTCCGGAGGTCTTCTGCGGAAACGCTACGAGCGCCGCCCCGGCGGTGGAAGACGAGTCCGCAATGTCGATCACGTCGCCGTTGAGTTTGTTCTGGATGAAGTAATAGCTACCCATGGTAAGTGTGAAAATTTCGGGTTACGGGTTCATGTAATCCCCGGACGATGGATTGCAAGCGCACAGAGTGTAACAGGTTGGCGCTGGATAGCCGATTGTGACGCCCGGTTCGCGATCGACTGCCGGAGTGAATCCTGGCGCGGCAAGATATGCCGCGGGCCGAGGGAGCTGGAAGCCACGTTGGGGTATATCGAGAGCATGGATTAATCATGGTATGAGTGACTCGGATACGTCATGACAATCTTCGCGGCGAACCGATCGGCTGCAGGTTCGTCCGGGCGACCTCTCCCGCAGCACCCACCGCGGGGTCGGGCTTCTTGAAGAGTAAAACGAGGAGCTACGTTCGCCCAGGATGGGTGCGGGTGCTACCGGAACTCCGCCGCGCCCTTGAATCGCGCATGAGCCACCTCAGCAGGCGTTGGGAGTTGAGTTCGGAGATGCCAATCCTCCTATCGTGCGAGACGAGGAAGAGGGCATCTACCAGGCTCAATGGGTGCCTTGCGGTGCGGTCGCGGCGGCGATTTGTTGAGATTTTTGACACTGGAGCTCCCGACTCGCAAAAAATAATTTAATTTCGGCTTCGAAAGCCCCCTTCCTAAGGTCACCTGCCTAGAATATTGATAATAAATGGCCTAGGCAATTTTCTGTGATCCAAAAAGTGGACCACCTCGACGATTTCAAAAGGATTCTCGTTCGAAAATGAAAAAAACGCTTGCACTAGATAAACAGTCAACTATCAGTGAACGCATGGGAAGAACCTCAGACGCGGACCAAAGGCTGAAGCAAGCCGCCCTCGACCTCATGTGGGAGGAGAGCTACGGCGCCGTGACCATCGATGACATCTGCAAGCGGGCCGATGTCAAAAAGGGAAGCTTCTACTATTTCTTCAAGTCCAAGGCCGAACTCGCGGTCGCCGCGCTCGAGAAGCTCTGGGCCGACTCATGGCAGCCCACCCTGGACAGGGCCTTCTCCCCCTCGATCGATCCCCTCGCCCGCTTCACGCGCTACTTCGAGACAATCTACCAGCTCCAGCTGGAGACCAAGGTGAAATACGGAAAGGTGCTCGGATGCCCCGTATGCTCGGTCGGGTCCGAGATCAGCACCCAGGAGGTCGATGTCTCCGCGGCCGTTCGAGGGTTGATGGCCCGCAAGCTCAAATATTACGAGTCTGCCATCCGCGACGCGGTGGCGCAGGGTGTGATCGAGCCGTGTAATCCCTCCCAGGAAGCCCTCGCCCTCCTCGGTCTCCTCGAGGGCCTCATCAGCCAGGCGCGGATCATGAACGATCCTGAGATCCTTCGCAGGCTTCCCGACATGGCCTTGGGCCTGCTCCGCGTTAAATCAAACGCCTCTCCGCAACTCGCAGCACAGCACTGATTCAGGATACGCCGCACGCTGCCGTGCGGTTTTTTTACCGCTCAAGACTAGCTAATTAGTCAACTACTCAACCCTTTTCCCGCCATGGTCACCGATCTCGATCCCCCCGCCTATCTCGCACAGTTCGCCGCAACCCGCGCAACCGCGCCGACCACGCATGTCCTGACGACGCACGCCCAACCATCGTACATGAGCCTGAGGCGCGCCGAGCACGAGGCGCAGTTCGAGCGCGAACACGGCTCGCTCTGGACGCCCGGCCTGCTCGACCGCCTAAGCCTGCCGCTCACCCGTTTCCACGAGTGAACGCATCACTCCCCACAATTCCAAAATCAAAAAACAGGAAAACACCATGATCACAGCCACCATCATCGTCGCCGGCCTCATCCTCGTCACCGCGATCGACAACGACTCGAGATAAGCCGCATCAACCTCAACGCCGAGATATCCCCCCGATGTACCAGCAATCCCTTATCCCTCCCAAGAATTCCAGGCGCCGTTCGCGCCTAATCGCGGCGCTTGCCGCCGTCGCGGTGGTGGCCGCCATCGTGGCCACGGCCGCGTTCCACCCGGCGGCCAGCGCCGCCTCCGAGGCGCACCCGGCCCCCGCGGCCGCGAAGGTGACCGTGGCGCCCGTGGAGGAAAGGCTCCTCGCCGACACCGATGAGATAACGGGGCACGTCGACGCCCTGGAGACCGTGGAGCTCCGCGCCAGGGTCTCCGGCCACCTGGATTCCGTGAACTTCCAGGCTGGTCAGGTCGTGAATGCCGGCGACCTTCTCTTCAGCATTGATCCGCGCTGGTACAAGGCCCAGTTCGACCTCGCGACCGCGCGCTCGGAGGTCGCCGCCCAAGAGGCCAACCGCGCCGATGAGCTTCTTGCCGTCCACGCCATCTCGATTGAGGAGGCCGAGTCGCGCCGCGCCAAGGCGGCCGAGGCCGCGGCCGAGCTCACGACCGCCCGCCTCGACCTCGAACACACGAAGGTGCGCTCGCCCATCACGGGCCGCATTGCCCGCGCCCTTGTCACGACCGGCAACCTGGTATCCGGTCTGCCCGGCGACGCCACCCTCCTCACGACCATCGTCACGATCGGCGACGCCTACGTCTACGCCGACATGGACGAGTCCACGTTCCTGCGCTTCAGCCGCCTGGCACACGCCAATCCCTCGAGCGCGAGGATCCCCGTCGATCTTGAGCTAGCCGACGAGACGGGATTTCCCCGCCACGGCTTCATAGAGTCGAGCGACAATCGCCTTAACCCGTCCACCGGCTCCCTCACCCTGAGAATGGTGTTCCCGAACCCGGACGGTTCACTCATCCCCGGGCTCTACGCGCGCGTCCGGGTCCCGGTCAGCGCACCCGAGCCGACGCTCCTCATCAGCGAGCGGGCCGTGGAGACCGACCAGGGCCAGAAGTTCGTCCTGGTCGTGGGCGCCGACAAGATCGCGAACTACCGCACGGTGACGCTCGGCGACACCGTCGATGGCAAGCGCGTCATCAAGGACGGCCTCAAGCAGGGCGACCTCGTGATCGTCAGCGGGCTCCAGCGGGTCCGACCGGGCATGCCCGTGGACGCCGTCGTCGCCATGGAGTCCCTGCCCGCAGCCAAAACCGTGGCCGTCCGCTAGAAGCAACACCCTTACGCTCTAAATCCACAGGCCGCGAACCGGCCTCCCCCGCCACCGCGTTGCCCATTTCCTTCCCATGAACATCTCCGACTTCTTCATCAAGCGCCCGATCTTTGCCGGCGTCATCTCGTCCATCATTTTCCTCGTCGGAGCCATCTCGCTCACCCGGATGCCGGTGAGCGAGTATCCCGAGGTGGCGCCGCCGACCGTCATCGTCCGCGCCGACTATCCTGGAGCCAACCCGAAGACGATCTCGGAGACGGTGGCCGCGCCGCTCGAGCAGTCGATCAACGGCGTGGAGAACTCGCTCTACATGTTCTCCCAGGCGACGAGCGACGGGGTGATGACCCTCACCGTGACCTTCAAGCTGGGCACGAACCTGGACACGGCCCAGGTGCAGGTGCAGGACCGCGTCGCGCAGGTCGAGGCGAAGCTGCCCGAGGAGGTTCGTCGCATCGGCGTCACGACGGCAAAATCCTCGCCCGACCTCCTGATGGTCGTCCACCTCTACTCGCCCAACAAGCGCTACGAGGACATCTACGTGCGCAACTACGCCACGCTGCAGGTCCGCGACACGCTGGCCCGCCTGCCGGGCGTCGGCGAGGTCCCGATCTACGGGTCCGGCGACTACGCGATGCGCGTGTGGCTCGACCCCAACAAGGTCTCCGCCAAGGGGCTCACGGCCTCCGATGTCGTCGCAGCGATACGCGAGCAGAACGTCCAGGTCGCCGCCGGCTCAGTCGGCAAGCAGCCCGGCGCCCACTCGGTCGACACCGAGCTCCTCATCAACACCAAGGGCAGGCTCTCCAGCGAGGAGGAGTTCGGGGCCATCATCGTCAAGACGGGCCCGAACGGGGAAAGGGTCGAGCTTCGCGACGTCGCCCGGGTCGAGCTCGGCGCCTCCGACTACGCCCTGCGCTCGCTCCTCAACAACAAGGCTGCCGTGGCGCTTCCGATCCTGCAGCTGCCCGGCTCAAACGCCATCGCCACGTCGGACGCGGTCCGCGCGACGATGAAGGAGCTCCGGAAGAATTTCCCGGACGGCCTCGACTACGACATCGTGTATGACCCGACGATCTTCGTGCGGCACTCCATAGAGGCGGTCGTCCACACGCTCCTCGAGGCGATCCTCCTCGTCGTCCTCGTGGTCATCCTCTTCCTGCAGACGTGGCGCGCGTCGATCATCCCCCTCGCGGCCGTCCCGGTTTCGCTCGTCGGCACCTTCGCGGTCATGAACGCCCTTGGCTTCTCGATAAACGCGCTCTCGCTGTTCGGGCTCGTGCTCGCGATCGGCATCGTGGTCGACGATGCCATCGTGGTGGTCGAGAACGTCGAGAGGAACATCGCCCTCGGCAAGACGCCGCTCGCGGCCACGAGCCAGGCGATGAAGGAGGTCACGGGCCCTATCGTCGCCACGGCGCTCGTCCTGACGAGCGTCTTCATCCCCACGGCCTTCATCACGGGGCTCACGGGCCAGTTCTACAAGCAGTTCGCCATCACGATCGCGATCTCAACGGTCATCTCGGCCTTCAACTCGCTGACGCTCTCCCCCGCCCTGAGCGCCCTCCTGCTCAAGGGGCACTCGGACCCCAAGGACGCCCTGACCCGAGGCATGGACCGGGCCTTCGGCTGGCTTTTCAGGCCCTTCAACCGCTTCTTCGCGTGGGCCTCCCACAAGTACTCAAACGGGGTGGCCCGCCTCATCCGCGTGTCGCTCGTGGCGGTGCTCGTGTACGCCGGCCTTCTCGCCACGACCGGCGCGCTCTTCCGGAAGATCCCGACCGGCTTCATCCCGATCCAGGACAAGCAGTACCTCGTCGCCTTCGCCCAGCTTCCCGGAGCCGCCTCGCTCGACCGCACGGACGCCGTCATCAGGCGCATGACGGAGATCGCCCTCAGGCACCCGGGTGTGGAGAGCGCCGTCGAGTTCCCGGGCCTCTCGATCAACGGGTTCACCAACTCTCCGAACAGCGGGATCCTCTTCGTCACCCTGAAGCCCTTCGAGGAGAGGACGACGAAGGACCTCTCCGGCCCTGCCATCGCCGGGCAGCTGCAGGGTGAGTTCGGCGGAATCCAGGACGCCTACATCGCCATCTTCCCGCCCCCGCCCGTCCAGGGCCTGGGCACCATCGGCGGCTTCAAGCTCTATGTGGAGGACCGCGGCGACAACGGGCTCGACGCGCTCTTCAACGCGAGCCAGGGCCTGGTCGATGCGGCGAACCAGACGCCGGGCCTGGCCGGAATATTCACGAGCTTCACGATCGACACGCCGCAGCTCGACGCCGACGTCGACCGCGTGAAGGCGAAGGAGATGGGCGTGCCCCTCGCCAACGTGTTCGAGACGATGCAGATAAACCTCGGCTCCCTCTACATCAATGACTTCAACCGCTTCGGCCGCACCTACCAGGTGGTGGCGCAGGCCGACGCCCAGTTCCGCGAGCACGCGGAGGACATCGTTCGCCTGAAGACGCGCAACATCCAGGGCGGCCTCGTCCCGCTCGGCGCACTCGTCAAGGTCCGCGAGACCTACGGCGCCGACCGCGTGATGCGCTACAACGGCTACCCCGCGGCCGACATCAACGGGGGCGCCGCACCCGGCTACAGCTCGGGGCAGGCCGAGGCCATCATGGAGCAGGTGGCCAAGGAGAAGCTTCCCAAGGGCATGGTCCTCGACTGGACGGAGCTCACGTTCCAGAAGATCATCGCCGGCAACTCGGGCGTCTTTGTCTACCCGATCAGCATCCTCCTGGTGTTCCTCGTCCTCGCCGCGCAGTACGAGAGCTTCAGGCTGCCGCTTGCCGTCATCATGATCGTGCCGACGGCATTGTTCTCGGCGCTCCTCGGCCTCTGGCTCACCCGCGGGGAAAACAACATCTTTACCCAGATAGGGCTCATCGTCCTCATCGGCCTCGCGGCCAAGAACGCCATCCTGATCGTGGAGTTCGCCGTCAGGCGCCATGAGGAGGGCGAGGACTTCACCTCCGCCGCGCTCGACGCGGCGCGTCTGCGCCTCAGGCCAATCCTCATGACCTCGATCGCCTTCATCGCCGGCGTTTTCCCCCTGGTCGTCAGCACCGGTGCCGGCTCCGAGATGCGCCGGGCCATGGGTATCGCGGTTTTCGGCGGCATGATCGGCGTCACCTTCTTCAGCCTCTACCTCACCCCTGTGTTCTACGTCGTGCTGGAGAAGCTGGGCTTCAAGAAGGCCCCCGCCATCGCAGCGTCCCCGGCCCCCCAGTCCGCCTGAGCGCCGGTCTTTCCAACCTCAATCCGCAATCGCCATGAAGAACGCCCTTTTTCTGATCCTGACGGCGTCCACCGCGCTCGCGTCGATCCCGGCTGTCGGGCCCGACTACAAGCTGCCCGAGACGACCGTACCCCCGGAGTACCGCTACGCCTCGACGGAGGTGGACTGGAAATCCGCCGCGCCATCCGATGGCGTGCCCATGGGCCAATGGTGGGCCCTCTTCGGCGATTCCACCCTGAATAGCCTCGAGGACAGGGCGTTGTCCGGAAACCAGGACCTGAGGATGGCCGTGGCGAGGGTCGAGCAGGCCTTCGCGTCCGCCGGCATCGCCCGGGCCGCCTACTCGCCCCAGGTCGCGCTCCAGGCGGCCGCCTCCCGAAGCCAGCAATCGGCGACGGTCGACAACCCGTACATCAACCTTCTGTCGAACGACTATAGCATCCCCGTGGTCGCGACCTGGGAACTGGATCTCTTTGGCCGGGTTCGCAGGCTCAACGAGAGCGCCAAGGCGGACGCCGAGGCCAGCGCGTCGGAGCTTGAGTCCGTCCGCCTCTCGCTCTCCGCGAATGTGGCCGCGACCTACTTCACGCTTCGGGGGCTCGACCGGGAAATCGCGATCCTCAAGGACACGGCTTCCCTGCGCCTGCGCTCGTTAGACCTCATTTCAGCCCAGTACCGCGGGGGCGTCGCCACGGAGCTCGACACCGCGCGGGCCGAGACCGAACTCGCGATCGTCAACGCCGAGACCCATGCGCTCGAGGCGAGGCGCGAGTCGATCCAGGGCGCCCTGGCCGTCCTCGTCGGCGACTCGGCCGTCACCTTCTCCGTTCCTCCCGCCACGATCGACATCGCCATTCCTGCGATACCGGCGGGCGTGCCGTCCGAACTCCTCGAAAGGCGCCCCGACGTCGCGTCGGCCGAGCGCAGGCTGGCCGCGGCGAACGCCCGGATCGGCGTCGCCAAGGCCGCCTTCTTCCCCGCGATCTCGCTCACGGGAAGCGCCGGTTTCGAATCCGGCGGCACCGAGCACCTCTTCGGGAGCGACTCCCGCATCTGGGCCTTCGGGCCGAGCATCTACATTCCGATCTTCCAGGGCGGTCGCAACCGGGCGAACCTGGACCGGGCCAAGGGAGTCTTCGACGAGAACGTCGCGGCCTACCGGCAGCAGGTCCTCGAGGCCTTCGACGAGGTCCAGGACTCCCTCGCCTCGACGCACATCCTGGCCGAGCAGGCCCTTTCCCAAGACCACGCCGTGAAGTTGGCCAGGCAGGCGTCGCAGCTGGCCAAGAAGCGCTACAACGCGGGCTACGTGTCCTACCTGGACGTCGTCGAGGCCGACCGTACCGAGCTTGAGAGCGAGCGCTCCGCGGCCCAGCTCGAGTCCCAGAGGCTGAATGTCGCCGTGGCCCTCATCAAGGCGCTTGGAGGCGACTGGTGGCACCCCGTCATGCCGTCTTCGGCCACATGGGCACCAGAAACTCCATCTCCGGGGTCTCCGCACCTGGGCTGATACGGTTGTTCTCGCCGGTTGGTTCGGACTAATTCACTGGTTCGAGTCCAGTAGCGTCCACGATTCCAACCCGATCAATCCTTGACCCAAGCACAAATGGGACTAGATTGAGCACATGGCAAAGACTACCCTTCTTCGTGCCCGCGTAGACATCGGGCGAAAAAATCGCGCTGAAAAGATACTTGGACGTTACGGCCTGACGCCCGCCCAGGCCATCAATGTCTTTTATGCGAAGGTATCCGAGACCAACGGGCTGCCATTCGATTTGCGACCGAGCGAAACAGAAGATTTGCTAGCTGATCGCGAGTTTAGGACGTACTTGGCGCGTCTGAAGACAGGCAAGGTTGTCTACCGCGAATCCGACAACGTTCAGGCTTGAAGTTTTCCGATCAAGTTGTCGATGCCCTCAAGGGGCTGCATCCCGGTGTTAGGAGGGACATTCGCCGCGCCCTTGATGAGCTAAATGCCGGGAAGAAACGTGACGTTGCCGCGCTAACCGAGGAACTTGCCGGTTTCTGGCGCCTGCGTGTCGGCAAACATAGAATAGTCTTTCGATACGCCGACTGATAGCCGAATATTTGGGGCCCCGAAGCACCATCTATCGCAGCTTTAGGCCACCAAAGTGAGAGCGCTGCCAGAAACCAATGTCGCTAGGCCATAGCCGACGGCCGTAATCGTTCCGATTGGAGCGTCGCCGACATTTTCCCCGCGAGAGTAGTGGTTTTTCGTCCGTCAGTGGTCATTGTCTTACGGGCAGCGCCAGACGTTGCCTCTCTGGAACGGGATCTTGGAACATGAGACCCGGTGGGAACTCCGATAGCCGAATGCGTCAACCGCAGCCAAATCAGTGTAAATATGAATCTCAAGAAAGCCCTGAACGTGATCGGCATGCTCGTCGCAGCATCCGCTACGCCTTGTGTCGCTCAGATCAATTGGGGCAACTCGAGCCCTGCCGGAATCACCGATGACATCTGGTGTGTAACCTACGCGAACGGCACGTTTGCAGCCGTGACCAACCAGGGCAACCTCTTGATCTCGACCAATGGCCTGATTTGGAGCAGCCAAGCCATCGATCAAGGTGTGTGGCTGGTTTCAATTGCTTACGGAAACGGCAAGTGGGTCGTCGTCGGGGATAAAGGCACGATCCTGGTATCGTCGGACCTCAAGACGTGGGTGAGCGCGACGTCAGCAACCACGAACAAATTGAATGGCGTTCTTTGGAACGGCCCACCGCCAACCGGTACGGCGCTCCTGCAAGACCAGCTGCTCGCACTTTGGGTAGCCGTAGGCGAGGCTGGCACGATCGTCACATCACCCGACGCTATCAACTGGACTCTGCAACCGGCCATACCAGGCGTCACAGGGTTTCTTCACGGCATCACCACAAACGTCAATTACTACCCCCTCCCCATTAGCGAACAAAGTAACAATGCGCTCTTGGTCTGTGGAGCCAGCGGGGTGCTATTGGCCGCTCCACCGACCGGTATTTTTGGCGGTTATTACTCGTCGCTGGGACTGAGCACTAGTCAAAACCTGGAAGCAGTTCTCGCAGAACTAAACGGGCAACCCACCGTAGCTGTAGGTTGGGGCGGAACACTCCTATATGGCGGTGCGTCAGTGACACCGGGGCTGAGTCCGCAACCCCCAACCTTTTCATTGTCACCCACCGTTACCCCGAACGTCATCTTTCGTGGCCTAACTTACGGCAATGGATACTGGGTCACGGCCGGCGAGCAGGGAACCATCTTCACCTCGATCGACGGCATAAACTGGACGCAACGCTTCTCTGGTGACAGCCCCTCGACGCTCAGCACGTCCACACTCCTGAGCGCGGCCTTCTCGGAACCCTTGCAGCGCTTTGTCGTCACCGGGACCGGGGGCACCATCCTCGTCTCCAATTCCGCGTCTACCACGTTCGCTAATGTGTCGACCCGCGGGTATGTCAGCAACAGCCAGACGTTTATTGGCGGCTTCGTGATTGAGGGTACAGCTCCCAAGACTGTCTTGATTCGCGGCGACGGACCAGTGTTAAGCGCATTCAACGTGCCGAATCCGCTGCCCGACCCGGTCCTCACGGTGTACAACAGCAGTGGAACCGTGATCGCAACGAACGCCGGGTGGACGACAAACACCAGCCCCACGGCAATTTCCATCGCGGCGCTTGAGGCGGGAGCCTTTGCCCTGCCAAACCTGAGTCCCGACTCCGCCCTGCTGCTGACGCTCCCGCCGGGAGCCTACACGGCGCAGATCACGTCGGCCAAGGGCAACTCAGGCATAGCCTTGTTTGAGGCGTACACAGACTAGACGTCAGGCATTTCGATGTGTGTTTTCATGCGTCCCGCGATCTCCTGCTTTTGGGACCTCCCTGTCGGGCAAGCGCTTCCAAAACATCAGCTACTGATTCGAGCCCGGTAGCGTCCACAATCTATTCCCCCGCGACGATGCGCGCGCTATAGTCGAGCGCCACAGGACCGCCGCCACCGCCCAGGGCGGCAAACAACTCCTCCTTGATCCGATCCCGGACGGCCTCGGTTGCCTGGCTCAACGCCCCGGCCACCGGCGCAGCCACCTCGGTCATCATGGTCCAATAATGCGCGGCGCTGTCATAGGTCACCTGGCCTGAGACCACTTTTTCCGTCACCTTCGCAAGCCCAGCCTCGCGCAGCAATCCCGCGATCATCCCCGGCGCGGCGCAGCGGAACATGCCCGGCCCGTCGGGAGGCGGCGGGGGCAGCGCAATATTGCGCTGGATCACCCCCATCAGTACCGTGATCCATCGGTTGCGGTCCGCCAGATCCCAAACACTCGTCGCGAACCGGCCGCCAGGCTTGAGGACACGGACAACCTCGCGGGCGGCAATCGCCATGTCGGGAAAGAACATGAAGCCCATCCGGCAGCTTACGGCGTCGAAGGTCGCGTCGGGAAACGGAAGCGCCGAGACATCCGCGACAAGGGTCTCGTAGTTGGAAAGGCTCCGCCCCGCAGCCCTCCCCTTCGCGATGGCCAGCATGTCCTCGGCAAGATCCGTCGCGACGACCCGGCCCCTGGGCAACGCGGCGGCGATGGACAATCCCGGCTCCCCCGTGCCCGTCGCAATGTCCAGCACGACGTCGCTGGGCTTCAGCCGAAGCGCGCCGACGATCTCGTCTCCCATCGGCCGCAGGAACGCCATTGTGAAATCGTCCCACTTTCGCCACCCGGGGGAAAACTTGTTCCACGTGGCCTTTTGCTGATCGCGGATCTGCTCTTGTGCGGGGGTCATCCGATGGTTGGGCGAAGGTTTTGGCGAGGTTCGAAGAATTGTCGGCACATGACTCCCAAGGCGATTCGAAATTCGAACTTGTGCCTCGCCTGATGGCTATCGCGGGGAATCCTGTTATCGTCGCCTACCGCCGCATGATCTACACCTGCCCGATGCATCCCCAGATCGAGCAGGATCATCCGGGGAACTGCCCCATTTGCGGAATGACCCTCGAGCCGAAAGGGATTCCTGCGGCTGCCGGCGAGGACCACGAGCTTGCCGATATGAGCCGCCGTTTCTGGATCGGCCTGGTCATGGCCGTGCCGGTCTTTGTCCTGGCGATGGGCGAAATGCCCTTGAGAGGGGTCATCCCTCCGCGCATTTCACAGTGGATCCAGCTGGCGGTCAGCACGCCGATCGTGTGGTGGGCGGGCTTCCCCTTCTTTGCCCGGGGCTGGGCATCGGTCCGAACATGGAACCTGAACATGTTCACGCTGATCGCGCTCGGCGTTGGGACCGCATGGAGCTACAGCGTCTTCGCGCTCTTGGCCGCGGATCACTTTCCGAGCACCTACCTCAGCCACGGAGTCGTGCCCGTCTATTTTGAGGCGGGAGCCGTGATCACAGTCCTGGTTCTCCTTGGCCAGGTGCTGGAGCTGAGGGCCCGGGGCCGCACCAGCTTGGCATTGCGCGCCCTTCTTGACCAGGCGCCCAAGACGGCCCGTCGGGTGCGCGATGGACGTGAGGAGGACATTCCCGCGGATGAAGTCCAAATGGGCGACATCCTCCGTGTCAGGCCCGGCGAGAAGGTGCCGGTCGATGGAAGGATCACGGAGGGATCCGGCGCCATCGACGAGTCCATGATCACGGGCGAGCCGCTTCCCGTCGAAAAGCATGTCGGGGACAAGGCAACGGGAGCGACGGTCAACAGTGCCGGAAGCTTCCTGATGCGCGCCGAGAAGGTTGGCGAAAACACGGTCCTTTCGCAGATCGTCCAGCTGGTGGCTGAAGCTCAGCGCAGCCGCGCCCCAATCCAGCAGGTCGTCGACAGGGTTGCGGCGATCTTCGTTCCGGTCGTCCTTGCATCGGCCGCGATCTCGTTTGCCGTCTGGGCCCATTGGGGACCGGAACCGCGTTACCTGCATGCCATGGTCAACGCCATTGCGGTCCTCATCATCGCGTGCCCATGCGCCCTGGGACTCGCGACGCCCATTTCCATCATGGTCGCTGTGGGCCGCGGCGCGCAGGAAGGGATCCTGATCAAGAGCGCCTCGGCCCTGGAGACATTGGGAAAGGTCCGAACCATCATCGTGGACAAGACAGGCACATTGACCGAGGGAAAGCCGAAGGTCGTCAATATCTGGACCGGACCAGACGGCGACGAGATCCAGGCGCTGACCTCAGCCGCATCCCTGGAGAACCAGAGCGAACATCCGCTTGCGAGGTCTGTGATGCTGGCCGCGGAGGCGCGCGGAATCCCTCTTCGGCCGGTGGAGCATTTCGAGTCGATTCCGGGCAATGGCATTTCGGGGCAAATCGACGGAAACACGGTCCGCATCGGCAAAGAAGGCTGGCTGACCGCCGCCGGCGTTGAAATCGACCCGCATTGGGAAACGGAGGCAAAGAGACTGCGGGATCTGGGGCAAACCGTGATCCTGGTGGCCGTGCAAACAAGAATGCTCGCGCTCATCGGGGTTGCCGACCCGATCAGGAACGGCGCCAGGGAGGCCATACGGGAGCTCCATCGCCTCGGCATTCGTATCGCGATGGCATCCGGTGACAACGCCCAGACCGCCGGCATTGTTGCAAAATCGACCGGAATCGACGAGGTGCACGCCAACATCGAGCCCAGGGGAAAGCTGGACCTTGTGAAGGCAGCGAAGGCGAAAGGCGGCATCGTGGCGATGGCGGGCGACGGCATCAATGATGCCCCGGCCTTGGCGGAGGCCGATGTCGGCGTGGCCATGGGCACCGGAACCGATGTCGCGATCGAGAGCGCCGGCCTCATTCTCGTTAAGGGCGACCTTGGCGCCCTGGTCAGGGCGATCCACCTGAGCCGCGCCACCACCGCGAATATCCGGCAGAACCTCTTCTTCGCCTTCTTCTACAATGCCCTTGGCGTGCCGATCGCCGCAGGCCTGCTTTACCCCCTGTTCGGCCTGCTTCTCAATCCGATGATAGCCGGCGCGGCAATGAGTCTGAGCTCGGTGAGCGTGATCACAAATGCCCTCCGCCTGCGGAGCCGGCCAATCTGATCGTCAACGCCGGCGCCAGGTCTAGGTTCGAAGCCAAACCCTGACGGGCTAAACCCTGCCGCCAAGCTAGGGAGGCTTCTTCTTGGGGGCCATTTTCGATGCCGAGGGCTTTCGTTTCTTGACCGATTTTTTCTTGGCCATGCCAGAATTCATTGAGAAGCCGCAATGGCTTCAATTCAAATTTCATGCGCGCGCGCCGTTGGGGCCTCGTCAGCGGTGGTACGCAAGGCCGAAGGCGTTCCAGACCCCGGCAGCCAGGTAGATGCAGCCCAAAGCGACGAAAAGCGTCTCGGCAAGGCGGTAATCGGTCACTCGCTGGGGGAAAAGGCGGCCAAGGGTCACGCTGGAGGCAAGCACAACTGCCGCGGCTACGATTTTGCAGGCGACAAGGCCGGCAGGCATGCCGAAGAGCTGCACAAAAGCCACGACGATGAGATTTGCCTCATGGCCTTCATGCGGCTTGAGCGTTGTCCAGCAGCGCCACGTCGAGAGCAGGTCGGCGGCGGAGCCAAATGCGTATATGAGAAGGGCGACCTTTATCTTCGAAAGGATTTTGCCGATCGGCGTCCCCCGGGCCATCGAAGGTTGGGGTTCCCACGCACCCGGGGCGGCAGGGATGTCTTTGCGTGCGTGTGTCATGGGGCCATGCTACTAGCCCTCTTCTCGATCACGCGCAACCTCCCTAGGGTCGGGTCAGGCGGCCGGCGAACGCCTCTCAGGGGGAATCGCTCCGATCACCGCGTTTTGACCGCAACTTCGAAAGTCCCGAGCGGAAACAATGGAAATCAACGCCCCGGTGATCAGCCAGCAACGCGGACAACATCGTTCATCGTCTCGGCATGGATGTCCGCGGTGATGTTTGCGCCAAAGCATCCCAGTCGCTCTTGCTCCGCCTTTTCGGCATGTCGCGGCACGCCGCGGAGGAGAAATGGACTGCCCCGAAGGATTCTTCCCTAATTCAGCGGGTGCCGGCATTCACTCGACCACCCGCCAGGGTCCGCCGGTTAGGTGATCTTGTCGGAGGTAGGGGACTGCGACTTCATGTAGGCATTAAAAGCGCCGCCCTTCGGACTCTTTTTCGACTTGAGATCCCTGAATTTGACAGACGTTTTCGCCGCAGCTTTCTTTTTTGAGGAGGCCATTTTATTTTTGGGTTTGGTCTTTCGATCGGGCTCCCTTTTTCGGTCGGCGATTTCGAAATCGCCGGACCAGCCAAGCGAGAAGACCAGATAGCCAAATCCTGTAGGGAACTGTCATTGCGCGGTCAACCGTTCAGTGTCGAAGACCGTCGGCTTGGCACCTCGGGTTTCCACGCGGCCACTTTTCAGAAATCACGGTGTGTCTGGGCGCGTCTTCCCTTTCTCTTTTCTTGGAAACCACCGTCCATGCAAGCATTTCCACGATTGCCGCCGCTGGAAGCCGTCCGCTAGCGTCCGCCTTCCCACCGCCTTGACCGCCAAACCCCCAAGATCACGCGCCGAATCCCCAGGGAAAGAGGACCTGAAAGCCCGGGCCCTTGAACTCGCCCGCGATGGCGCCTACGCGGCCGCCGTGCCCCTGCTTCGCCGTGCGCTTGCGGTCTCCAAAAGCGACCTCGAGCTTCGAACCTCCCTGGCCAAATGCCACTTCGAGCTCGGCGACACCGACGACGCCCTGCGCGAACACCGCAGGATCGCCCGATCCCCCGACCCCGACACGCGCCGCAAGGCGCTCGGGAAAATCGCGATCTATATCCCCGGCGCACCGTCGGCCGGGAACCCGCAGATCCTGAAGGCCCGAAACCAATGGGCCCGGCTGGAAGCGAGGTTCGAGTCACCCCGCACTCCGGCGCGGGCCCTCCCCCGCATCACCCGACGGAAGCTGCGCGTCGGCTATGTCTCCGCATTCCTGGCCTGGCGCAACTGGATGAAGCCGGTCTGGGGCGTGCTCGACGCCCACGATCGCAAGGCATTCGAGGTCCACCTCTTTCTCGATCGCGGCCTCCCGGACATGCGCCACGGCTACGTCCCCCACAGGGCCGACTGCATCCACAACATCGACAAGCTCTCAAACAGGGACGCCGCAAGGCGCGTCGCCGCGGCCAAGATCGACATCCTGGTCGACCTCAACGCCTACAGCTATCCCAGCCGTCTCGGCCTCTTCCTGCGCAGGCCCGCGCCGATCCAGGTTGCCTGGTTCGCCCTCTACTCCACAAGCGGCATCGCCGCGTTCGACTGCGCCGTGGCGGACAGAACCGCCCTCCCGGCAAGCGAGGAGCGTTTCTGCGCGGAACCGATCCATTGCGTCTCGGGATCCTATCTCGCGTTCAATGTCCCCTATCGCGTCCCCAGGGTCGCCCCGCCACCCTGCCTGCGATCCGGGCGAATCACGTTCGGCTGCCTCGCACCCCAGTACAAGGTCAACGCCGGGGTGACCGCCGCATTCGCGCAGATTCTTCGGGCGGTCCCGGGTTCCCGGCTTCTCCTGAAAAGCACCTGCATGGCCGACGCGGGAAACCGCGACGCCGTCCGCGCCCGTTTCCTTCGGCACGGGATCCCCGGCAATCGGCTGATCTGCGAGGGCCCCGCCGAGCATTTCGCCTTCCTGAAGACCTACGACCGAATCGATATCGCGCTCGACACGTTTCCCTACAGCGGCGCGACGACAACGACGGAAGCGCTCTGGCAGGGCGTGCCCGTCCTCACCTATATGGGCGACCGCTGGGCTTCCCGCACCAGCTGCTCGCTCCTGCGGGCCGCCGGCCTCGGCGCATGGATCAGCCCGTCGCGGCGGTCGTTCATTCGTCGCGCCATCGCGCTCGCAAGGTCTCCCAAGGCCGGCGCCCAGCTCTCCACCCTGCGCGCCACCCTGCGGGGAAAGCTCCGCGCGTCGCCCGCATGCGACGTGCGCGGACTATGCCGCCAGCTGGAGGACCACTATCGCACGATCGCCGGCGTCCGACTCAAGCGCCAGGGGCGTTCACGGACGCAGCCGTGATTCCCCATCCCCGGGTCGGAGGGCGCGTGGCGGACCCATGCATTGCCGCCTATGGGAACCGGCGACGTTGCCCCCACAACAAGTCGAGGCCCTGAGCATCGATGACTACTCGATCCAACCGGCGGAGACTCTCGTGACCTTCCCGCCACCGGCACCGGTCGAGGCGCTTCCGATGCCTCCCCTGGGGTTCTTAGTCGATTTGAGGTCCCTCAGTTTGCCGCGGGATTTTGCCGCCGTCTTCTTTGCTGGTTTCATGTTATTCCGGTGTTGTTGAGTTCTGGGTTGCCCGTGATTCCGGGTCGCCGAATGGCTGGCGTTTCTACTGGTACGGTTTGGCGGGATCGGGTTCCGCTCCGGAAGCTTATTATTTGGTCTGAGCCGTACGCTGGACAAGGGCTCCAGCCGCCGGGCGCGACTTGGAGGGGAATACCCCATCTCCATCCGCCCGGGAAGGATGTCGAAGACTGGATGTCTTTCATCCAGCCAATCTTGGCCGAGCCGCCCCCGGGGTTCTCCCGCGCCTTCAGCTCCCCTGAAATGACGCGGGGCCGTGCCACCGCATTCTTGGCATTCGCAGTCGAATCTCGCGCTTCGTGCCGATGAATGTAGGTTGGTCGACTCCCATGACCCCGCCAAGCAAGCCCGAGATCGGGCAGGACCTCGATGACCCCGAGGCGGGCGCTCCCACTGCGGCGTCCGATGCGGCCGGCAGCGAGACACCTGTCGCCGAGACGGACGTTCCGGCTGCGGCCCCGCTGGCGCCGACGCACTTCGTGCTGATCTCGCTCGGTACGATCGGCTTCCTTTACTTCGCCCGTCCCGTGGTGCTTCCCATCTTCCTGGCCTGGATGGCGGCGATGACGCTGCGACCGGTGGTGCGCTGGCTGTCCTATCTCCGCCTTCCGACGGCCGTATCGGCCGCAATCGTTTTCTGTGTCCTGGTGGCCGCCCTCGGTTTCGGGTTCGTCCAGCTGGAGAAGCCGGTGGCGAGGTGGGTGAACGAGGCCCCGGAGCACATGACCGAGCTGAGGCAGCGGGTTCGGAGGATTTTCCCGAGCGTCCTGCACCTGAGCCAGGCGGCGACGGCGGTGACCGATCTCGGGGCGACGGAGCAGGAGAAGAAGGAGGAGCAGAAGAAGACCCCGGTCGTGGAGATCAAGGATGAGCGCGGCACCAGCTCCATCCTCAACTGGACTGGCACGTTCCTTGCGGGCCTGAGCGAGGTGCTGGTGCTGATCTACCTGCTGCTCGCCTCGGGCGACCTGTTCCTGCAGAAGCTCGTCCGCGTGGTGCCCACACTGAGGGGAAAGATACGCGCGCTCGAGATCAGCCATGAGATACAGATGAGCATCTCCAACTACCTGTTCTCGGTCTCGCTGATCAACGTCTGCGTGGGGGCGACCGTGAGCGCCGGCCTCTACTTCCTTGGGGTGCCGAACGCCGGCATGTGGGGGCTCCTTGTGGCGCTCCTGAACTTCGTCCCCTACTTCGGGCCCGTCGCCGGGGTAGTCCTCCTGACGTCCGTCGGCCTCCTCACATTCGACGCCCCTGGCCGGGGACTCCTGGCACCCCTGTGGTACCTGGTCGTCCACCTGCTGGAGGCGAATCTCGTCACCCCGGTCCTGCTGGGCCGGCGCCTCACGCTCAACCCGGTGGCCATCTTCGTCTCGCTGATATTCTGGATCTGGCTTTGGGGCATACCGGGGGCGCTTCTGTCGGTGCCGATCCTGGTCTCGATCAAGGTCATTTGTGACCGGATCCCGTCGATAGCCTACGTCGGGGAACTGATCGGCCGTTGAACCGGCGGCCCTCGGGACGCTCCCCGCTAGTTTTATTGCGGATTCGCAAGGGGCCCGGAACCAAGGACTACCGTCGCCTCCCTCACAGCCTCTTCACGGGCGATTCGCAGGCTTGTTCACAAGAGCCACGTTCGATGAGCCGGGGGAGCGGCATCGGCCGCGCAAATAACGTCGGCAGGCCGTCTACACCACCAGCCTTGCAAGCGAGGCCGGATCGACGTCGAAGCCGACCCCGAACGGCGCGGCGAGCACCGACTCGACACTGACCTGGCCGTTTTCGATCCTCAGGGTCGGCCACCCCTGTGCGCTGTCCGTGTACAGGTCGGGATGATGCTCGCGTATCTGGGCCTGCAGCGCCGCCGGCCAGAACGAAAGCCCGGCGAAATAGTGATGCCCGTTGCGCTCGACGCTCATGACGCCAAGCGCGGCCTGCACGGCCAGGTCCTGCAGCAGGGCCACGGGGCCGATGTTGCCGAGATCCTCGCCCGTCAGGAGCCAGCGCGATTCGGGCCTTTCCCGGCGCAGGCGCGAGATCAGGCATGCGTTCGCGACACCCTTGAAGACGCCTTTGCAGTTCTTGTGGCTGGTGCCCGCGTAGCCCAGGGCGAGGGCCTGCGGGAGGCTGGCGAGCCCGGCATCGGACTCGTCGATGATGATCGGCGGCCGGTCCGGCAATTCGGTCGCGAGGCCGCCGATTGCCGCGCTGAGCACGATGTCGCGGTGAAAGGGCTGCTCGATGAACATCAGTCGCCTGCGCAGCTCCGCCAGGGCCGGGTCGCCGCAGACGTCTTTCCAGAAGGCCTTGAATGCCGCAACGGAATGGAACGCCTCGTTCCCGTCCAGGCTGCACGCGTAGTCGCCCGGGGCCGCGCGCGCCAGCACGGCCGCGATCGAGCGCAGTCGGGGCACGTCGTCCGCTCCCCCGACCTTGAGCTTGAAGTGCCGCAGGCCATAGGCCGCGATGCATTTCTCAAGCGACTGCGGCAGCCCGTCATGGAGGCGCTCCGAAGCGGATATATCCCCCTCTGCAAGGGGGTCGGAGAGTCCCACCGTGTGGCGCGCGAAGATCTTCCGCGGCGGGTCGGCAGGCAGCCAATCGCCTGGGTCCGTCCCGGCCAGCTCGGGGTGGATGCTTCCCAGATCGACCCCAAAGGCGTTCGAGCGAAGCGCCGACACGAAAGGCTGACCGGTATGCCTGCAGAAGGCGTCGATCGCCGCGCGCTCGACAAGGGACGCGCCGAATTGCGCCAGCAGCCTCGGCACGGAGCCCGCCTGCGCCCATGCGTCCTGCCGATCCAGCAGCGCGCGCCAGAACGCAAACACGGTCGGGGCCGATCCCACCGACAGCGCATGGCTCTGCGCCTGCCTGATGACGCCCACCATGTCCGCAATCTCCTCCACCGGGTCCCTGGACGGATCCTTGGTGAACCACTTCGGAGGCAGGTGGTCCGCGGCCACGCCCGTCCGCACCCGGCCGGCGAATTCACAGGTCACCCGCAGGAAGACATGCGGGAGCGCCGTCATGGTCGCGATACCGTACCTGAACGGCATCCGCGCCTTCAGCTCAGCCCGGTAAAGCTCGGTTTCGAGAAGACGCATCACCGGCACTCTGGTCCACCGGGTCGTCGGCTGTCCATAGAAGTATCCCCGGTTTCGCTGAAGCAGGCCCAGCCGGACCGAATTCAGGGATGGGCGGCCAGCCGGGAAAAAGCTGGCTCGATCAGCGCGACCTAGGGAACCGCCAGCACGAGCGGGGCGAAGCCGTCAGCTTCAATTGTGACCGTGTCGCCGTCCGAGAGCCCGAAAATGGACCAGGTCTCCGCCCGCTCGACGACGTGCTCGGGAATGTCGCGGGCCTTCCTGTTACCATCTGACCCGATGTTCAGGAGCACGCTTCCGCTGGCCCTGATTGAGTTTGCAGATGTGTTCTTCAGGCTGAGCCCATAGGGGCCGTTGTCGCCGTCCTCCTTTTGGAAGGTTCCGGTCAAGGGAAGGGCCGGAAGATGGTCATCCAGGGGCCGCAGCGCGGCGCCGGCCTCGCCCGCCCTCGATGCTGGAGCATGCACGACGGCGAGACTGAAGGCGCAGCCCAAGGCAACCACTGCGGCTCTGCCAAAGGACGGCCGCGCGCGGGAGGGAATTGAACGGTTGATGAATCGGGGAATCGTCATTCGGTCATTCCATCGCGCGATTCATATGAGTCGCGATCCTGGAAAGCACCCGGAGGATACACCATCGCCGCGTTTGCGAGCTATGGGGTGTTACCCTTTCGCCGACGATGCCTGTCCCTGCAATGCGCATTGCTGGCTCCGGGCTCACCAAATGATGCCACATACGGTTGGTCGCCAGAATTCCTTGTCGCCGCGTGTTAGTGCGCTTTCCTAAATTGCATCCCTGAAAGTCGACTGCCGAACAGGCATTTCCAAAACTTTAGCCACTGGTTCGAACCCAGTGGCCGGATGTTCAACTGTTCTACAAACGGTCATTTATAAGACAACGACGGCGGCATTCTGAAATTGCGGCCTATAGAGTGTACAATTGATCGGGTTAGTCGCCGCCTAAGGCCTCCATTGGTGAAACATTTGCAGCGCGGCGCGATGGAATTAGGCAGGCGGCTAACGATACGGCAGCGATCACGACGGCCGTACAAACTAAAGTCGCGACTGGGAAAGGGGGTGCGTCAAAGAGGAGTTGTCCCACGATTCGCTCAACCAGGGCGGTGCCAATCACCCCAAGGACTATTCCGATGGTCAGCTGCCTTAAGCCGATAAAAAGAAATAGCCGGCAAATGGCCAAGGGTTGGGCTCCGAGTGCCATTCGCAAGCCGATTTCCCTGCGGCGCTGAGCAACCGCGTACGCCAACACTCCGTAAGTGCCCATTCCGGCAAGCAACAGTGAAATTGCAGAAAATATGCCACATAAAAGCACAGGCGAACGTTGCGTGACTAGGCTATTGGAGATTCGGTCATCCATGGTGCGAAGATCGTGAATGGGAATTTCGGGATCAATTTCTTGAACAGCTGACCGCAGCGAAGAAACTAAGAAATCAGGCGACATGCTTGTACGGGCAACAATTTCGACGTTGGAAGATTGTAGACCAAATGGAAAATAGATCGCGTAGAGCGCGTGACTTTCAGTGAGGCCGTTTTGCTTTACCGATCCGACGACACCGGCTATGGTATACGCCTCTGATGGGTCCTTTTGAGGCAACCCCAAGTAAAAGCGCTGGCCGACGGCGCCTCCCTGCGGCCAGTAATGTCGGGCAAAATTTACGTCGACTACGCAAATTCGTTCCTTGCGATGGGAGTCGGCGGCTTCAAGAAGCCTGCCCTCCTTCAAAGGAATGCCCATTGCCGCGAAATAGTCACCGTTTACCCCAAACGTATTGTCGATGTCTGGCGGTTCTCCAACCTTTGGAGTACGGCCCAGAATGAATACGTTATTGGTGTCGCTCATTCCCTGAAGTGGGAGCGAAGTGATTATACCCACGGATACCATGCCTGGCAGATGTTGCGCCTTTTCCAGAAGTCGATCGGTGAACTCGAGACGCGCCGCACTGTCCCTGTAGGACTCCCAAGGCAGTGAAACTTCCCCAGTGAGTACGTGATCGGGGCGAAAACCCGGATCCACTTCCATCGCGCGCCTTAGACTGGTGCCGAGCTGGCTCGCCCATGCGAGAAGAACGAACGCGAGAGCAATCTGAGCGACAATGAATCCATTGCGCAGGCGCTGTGCTCCACGACCAGTCGTGCCGCCACGCGACTCGGCCTTCAGGGCGTTAGCCAGGTGATTGCTAACGTTGAACCATATGATGGGGACCGCGATCACCACCCCAAGGAGAACGGATGCGGCAACAGCCACAAACATCAGCATTCCGTCGACTCTGATTTCCGATCCCAAGGGCAGTTGATTGGCCCCGAGCAGTCCCATCACTCGGGTACAAAAGGCCCCGAGAATTAGCCCCAGAACCCCGCCCGTGAGAGTGAGAGTGATGGTTTCGATCAGTACGTCACGGGACACATGATGACTGCCAGCCCCCAACGACTGCCTGATCGCGAGTTCCTTGGCTCGGTCACAAGCCCGAATAAGAAGCAGGTTCACGATGTTGACGCCACCGATGATCAGCAGCAGAAGCGCGCCCCCTTGCAGCATCAGCAGCATGGGGCGGACTTGGCGCACATGGTCGGCTTGGAGAGGAGCCACAAACGAGTGAAACCCGGCGGCGGCCACCTCTTTTGCATAGGGATACTCGGCCGCATGCGCTGCATTGTGGGCATCAATCTGTGATTGCGCCGTAGAAACTCCATAACCAGGCCTCAGGCGCCCGATCATCTCCGCGTTTCCGCTGTATCTGCCGTCAATTCCCCGCTCCTTGGAATCGGATGCGAGTGGTAGGAAAATCTGAGCGTTGGAGGAGAGAAAACGAAAGCCCTGAGGAAGGATTCCTACGATCGTCTTGGCGATTCCATTTACCCGCACCTCTTGCCCAAGCGCCCGAGGATCGGCATTGAAGTGCTGCCTCCAGTAAGAATCGGTGAGTACCACCACGTTCGCGGCTTGATAGGTCATCTCATCGTCATTGAAGGTGCGTCCCGCAATCGGGCCTACACCAAGCGTGGTGAAGAACTCGGGCGTTATTCTAAAGAGTTCCTCGCGACTAGTAGAGCTTCCCTCCCCAAGATTTGCATGGTCGCTCCGAAAAGCCGAAACGCTTGAAAAGGCGGGGATATTTCCGCGACGTTCATAATAGTTCGTCACAGACGCACCGCCGCGTTCAACGCCGGCTTTGGGATAGCTGTTATAAACAGTCACCAATTGATCTGCGTCAGGGAAGGGAAGAGGTCTCAAGAGGACTGAATCTATGACTGCGAAAATGGTAAGATTGGCTCCGATGCAAACCGCGAGCGTAGTAAGCGTAATTGCCGTGAAGCTCGGTGATTTAGCTAAACGACGCATTGTCAGCCGTAGGTGTGTGATCATCGTCGGTGTCCCATTTTGCACGGAGTGTGCCAATATCGATGATCGTCGTATGCTATTACCATCTATTGTTTTACGAATCGTTGATGAATGGCAACGGAGCGCTCGGCGCTCGGAAACGAGACTTGCCGTTCCCACAAGTGGGACATCGAGTGCTATGAGATTTTGTGGCCCTGTGAATTGCCGACTGCCCCGGCAATCCCGGTCAGGTGCGACTTGTTCGATAAACGGTGCCTTTTCGGACGCCAACCAGGCTGAGATCTCCAAACAAGTTATTGCGCCTTAGAATCTGAAATGTCCTGACCGACACGCCATTCGATTTATCGCAAACTCAGCGGTTTATCATGTCCCAGAAAATCAGTGCGTGTTTTGGTGTGTCATTTTCGGGGCGATCGTCGACGCCGTATTCGGTGATCCAAGCGAGCTTTGTTAGCTCTGAGCGGACGCTTTCGCATCCCATGTCGGTATAGATGTATGCGGTGAGGTGATCTGCGCAAGCGCTCATGAGAACCGAACGGCGCGTGGCCCGTGTTGGCGACCAAGCATTGAATCTGCCACCTAATGAGCGCGGACGAAGCCGTAATTCATATTCGGAGCCATTTTCACGAGAAGTTCTGTAACGCTCTTGGCCGCCCGAGGTTTATGTAGCATCATGAATTCGAGCCGTTGATGAAAACTCGACCTTCTGGGCGGTCGAGGCAGCCGGCTAAATCGGACGAGGTCCGCGCAGGCATTTTGCCGACCCACTCACGTCGTTGCGTTCGGAAATTCGGGAGCTGTTTGAGGCCCATGCTGTTCCATGGATCATCGGATACAGCGGAGGCAAAGACTCTACCGCAGTGGTCCAATTGGTGTGGCAGGCAATCGCAGACCATCCGGCGAATAAGCGGACGAAGCCAATCTACGTACGTCATTTCCGCCTGCGCTTGGCATGAACATCGAAGCTCGTGTTCGAAAAACGGGAGTTCTTCGAATAATTAGCCGCTACCCACACCCCTAATAGATTCTTGCGCCCCCCATTTCTCCGGGCTTCGCATTCCGCGACCTGATGGAATTCCGGTTCTACGTCGCATGGCGCGGCGTCGATTTTCGAAGCCTAGCGCCATTTGCTGCGCTTTCCTATTCTCAAAAATGGGAATGCTGCGACCCAACAGGCGTCTCTAGTCGTCAGATACGGGTTCGAGCCGGCGGTTCCAAAGGGGCTGTTTGCGGATGCATAGTTGCCGTCGAACTATAGTGTCGAAAAGTCAGGCGAAGCCGTTAGTTTTCCACTCCTAAGCCTCGCCGGGCGTCCGCCACTCGATTTCCTTCCATGAACAGACGCACCTTCGTATCCTCATTGGCCGCGGCGGGCGCGGTAGTCGCCACCGGCTCGCGGCTCTTTTCCGACGACTCGAAACCGCGGCTCAGGGTCGGAGTCATCGGCTGCGGCTGGTACGGCGGCGTCAACCTCGAGGCCTTCGCGCGCAACGTCGGGGTGGATTTCGTCTCGCTGTGCGATGCCAATGAGCACTCCATCCGGAAAACCCTCGAGGCCGTCGCCAAGCACCAGGCGATGGTGCCGCGGACCTTCGCGGACTACCGCGAAATGCTGGCCTCGGGCGAGCATGACATCGTCATCGTGGCGACGCCCGACCATTGGCATGCCCTGCCCGCGATCGCCGCCATGAAGGCTGGCGCGGACATCTATTTGGAAAAGCCAGTGAGTGTGGACGTGATCGAGGGCGAGGCGCTCGTCGCTGCCGCGCGCAAATACGGCCGAACCGTCCAGGTGAACACCCAGCGCCGGAGCAATCCGCTCTACCTGGAGGCCCGGGACAAATACATCCGCAGCGGCAGGCTGGGCAAAGTCGGGCTGGTCGAGACCTACAGCTATCTCGCCGACCGGCCCGCGGGTTCCATCCCGGACGCGCCGGTGCCCGCGCATCTGAATTACGACCTGTGGACCGGGCCCGCGCCGCTGACGCCGTTCAAGGCCATGAAGGAGGAGAAGGGATGGCGCCCCTTCATGGAATACGGCAACGGCATCATCGGCAACCTGGGGGTGCACATGGTGGACCAGGTGCGCTGGCTGCTGGGGCTCGGCTGGCCGGAATCAATCGAGTCCACCGGCGGCATCTACGTCGACAAGGCGTCCTCCTCAAACATCTCCGACACGCTGCGCAGCGAGCTTCACTATCCCGACCTCGACGTGAGCTGGGAGCACCGCACATGGGGAGGCTCGCCGATTCCGGAACGCCATTGGAGCGACCAATGGGGGGCGCGCTTCATCGGCAAGAACGGCACGCTCAACCTGACGATGTATGAATATGCGTTCACGCCGGCCGAAGGCGGCCCGCGCGAGGGCCTGAACATGCTCTCAAGGACCCGCAACCTTGAGAACATCGACTTCAGCCTGGACCAGGCTGCCTACACCGAGACCGAGAACCGGCACGTGATGGACTTCATGCAGGCGCGGGAGAATCGCACGCGCCCCATCTCCGACATCGAGGAGGGCCATATCTCCAGCGCGTGCTGCGAGCTGGCCAACCTATCCCAGCAGCTTGGCCGGCCGCTCGCCTACGACCCGAAGACCCGCACGGTCCCCGGCGACGCAGAGGCGACACGCATGCTCGCCCGCCCCTACCGTGCGCCGTGGATTCATCCTGATCCCGCGAACGTGTGACGCGAGCGATGGTGCGATGATCGGTTCCACGGCCAAGGGCCGCCTATCTCTGAGCAGGCTTGCGTTTTCCCAGGGCCGGATGGGGGCGCCCGCTCAAGCTTCCGACCGACGCTTAGAACAACGGCGCGTTGTTCTTCGGGTCGCTGAGCAGCGCCTCGAAGCGCGGGTCGCCGCGCAGAGGGGAGAACATCGCGTCATGCCGCAAGACATAGACATTCGCATGGCACGGCACTCTCAGGAGACGGGCGATTTCTGACAGCGCGCGTTCCTTGTCGCCAGTCCATGCATCGACTTCAGCGATGCCCAGGCTTATTTCGGTTCCGAAGATCCTGTCGCGCGATTCGGGAAGCGATTCGGCGGCGCGGCGGCACAGGCTCAGTGCCTCCTCACGGTTGCCCAGCAACGCCTCCATGTCGGCGAGATTGAGGTACATCTGCCAGTTTGCCGGCTCGCTCTTGATGCGGTCGCGCAATTCCTCGGGGAAACCAGCGAGTCGGGCCCGCGCGGCCGCCATGTCGCCGTTGAGTGCATATACCTCAGCCGCGTTTTCTGCCTCGCCGAAACGCTCCTCGCCGTCCTCGTCGAAAAAAGGCTGCAGCGCATCGAGCCTCTTGAACTCGGCATAATCGTTCTTCCAGATCGCAATATACTTGCGCAAATTCAGGGCGCGCGGTGAGTTGAACTTCTCGGGAGGGAGCCGGGCAAGCAGTTCGTCGAACCCTTGGACCGAGCCGTCGGAATGAGCACTTATATAGGCAAGGTTGGCGCCTTCCTTGAGCTGCTGATCCGGCAGCATCGCGATCAGTCGCCGCTGCATGGGTATCGCCTCGTCCCAGCGCCGGGCGTACACCAGCGACTGGCTGAGATTGCGCGTGTAGCCAACGTTCCCGGGATCCAGCTCCACGGCCCTGCGCAAGTTGCCCAGCGACTCCGACCATTGTCCCTGCCGCCGAAGGATAAGTCCCAGCGAGGAATACACCGTCGGGTCGTTGGGCTGGAGCCTGGCAATCTTTTCGTACTGCTCTGTGGCGCGCGCATAGTCCCTGTAGGCGTAGTAGGAATAGGTGCCGAGGGAGCGGATGACATCGGGGGAATCGGGCGCCAGCCTGACGGCGTTTCCGATGGCCGCGTCACCCTTGGCAAGGCGAGCGGCGGAATGGTCGAATTCCCAGAAGACGAAAAGTGCGTCCACCTCGGCAAGCGAGCCCCAAGCCGCAGCGAAATTGGGATCCGCGTCGACCGCCTGCTGGAAGTCGGCCTCGGCCTGCTTGAGCGCCACGGGGGTTCCCGACGCGCGGTTGACCCCTTCCCGGCCCTTGAGGAAGAAATCATATGCGGCAATGTTCTCGGTAGGGCGGCGCTGGATCAGGGTCTTCTCCTGCGGCGAAAGCGCGGCCGCGAGCGCCCCGGCGATCTCCTGCGACAGCTCGGCCTGGATGGCGAAGATGTCGGTTATGTCCCTGTCGTAGGCCTTCGCCCATACGTGCTCGTCCGTGCGCGCGTTGATCAGCTGGCCGGTCACGCGCACCTTGTTGCCGGAGCGGCGCACGCTGCCCTCGAGCACGTAGGCCACGCCGAGCTCCAGCCCGATCTGCTTTATGGTCTTGGTGGCGCCGCGGTACTGCATGACCGACGTGCGCGAGACGACGTGCAGTTCGCGGACAAGGGCGAGGCTGGTCAGGATGTCCTCCTGGATCCCGTCCGTGAAGAACATGCTGTCCTTCTCCTCGCTCATGTTCTCAAACGGAAGGACCGCGATGGATTTGGCGTCGACCGGCGCAGCGGCCGGCGTCGCGGGCCTTGAATCCGCGGCAACCGAAGGGGGCGCGGGCCTGAGCGCAAACCAGGCCCCGGCGACGATCGCCACGAGGAGCCCCCCGACGAGCGCCCACGTGCTCGCCGCGGGGCCGGCCCTCGGCGCCGGAGTCGCCGGAACCGCCTGGCTTGCGCCGCGGCCGGGCACGGCCGTCTGCGTCCCCGGGCCCCCAAGCAGTCGCTTCACATGCTCGACGAATTGCGCCGACGGAAGCGCGCCCGGCAGCCGGGTCCACTGCACCCGGCGAAATTCCGGGGGCACCGCGACCGCGGAGTCCGGCGTGTCGTCCACCACGACGGGAACCAGGAACGGAACCCCCTCCATCAGCAGGTGTGTCTGCTCGACCGCCAGTTTCCACTCGAGCCGGAAATAGCCCTTGCCGCGCTCCTCCGTGTGCCGGGAAATGATCGGGACAAAAAGCGTGCAGGCATCGATCTGCTTGCGGATCTTCTGGTCCCAGGCATCGCCGCCCCGGAGCTCGTTCTGGTCGAACCACACATCGACGCCGTGGCTGCGCAATGCCTCGGCAATGCGAAGGGCGGCGGCCGTATCATCGCGCGCGTAGCTGAGAAAAACCGCCCGGCTGGAGGTCGTTGAAGCGCTGTCGGGCATGAATCGGTTGACGCCGCAGGATGGCGGCGGCACCGCTATTGTGACGAGAACAAATCCACGGCCGTTTGCCGGCCGCCCCTCCGCCTCGCCGTCGCGCATCCTTGGTCGTGTATTTCCCGCGGCTTTGACCCCTCGGCAGTCGCTCGCCTCTCCCGCTTTGGCGCCGGCTTGTTTTCTCAGCGTTTTTTTCTTTGTGGACGCGAACAAAGATCCCAACACTCCCGCGGACAACATGGCAGACGCTCCTGGGATGACCGAATCCGACCCGAAGCAGATAATCGGACGGATATGCCGCGAATATGCGGAGGCCTACAATTCCGGGCAGTTGGAGCGGGTGCTCGATTTCTTTGCCGACGACGCGGTGACGCTTCCTCCGGACCAGGCGCCGGTGATAGGCCGGGCCGCTCTGCGCGAACATTACGAACAGGCGTTCCTTCGGGAAGTAAAACGGGAGCTGTCCTTTGCTTCCCTTCGGGTGGAATCGTCGGGCGACCTCCTATGCGATGCGGGCCAATGGTGGCAGTCAGCCTCAACCCCGGACGGTAAGATCTCCCCGGCGACGGGATACTACGTCTCGGCGCTCAGGCAAATCAGGGGACGCTGGAAGTTCGTGGCCACGACGTTTAACCTTCTTCAGGCGCCTGCTCCCGTTCCGGACCCGGCAAAAAAATGATTCGGCCCGCCTGGCCAATGAAGACGATGCTTGGATCCATTTTGCGCCCGTCCCTCGTATTCGCGTGCGGCTGCGCGTGCGCCGCCGCTCCCGGCGAGCCGGACAATTATGCCGGGCTCCCCTTCCACGACAGCGCCTACGGCGGCGGCCCGCAGAAGATCCCGGGACGCGTGCAGTGCGCCTATTACGACCTCGGCGGAGAGGGGGTCGCCTACCACACGGCGGAAAAGAAGAACAAGGGCAGCGGCACCCTGAACCCGGCGAACGGGACCTATCTCAATGAATTCCGGATGAACGAGGCGGTCGGGACGTCGTACACGAAATTTCACGACGCAATCGACCTCAATCCGTTCAACCTCGTCCAGCCACCCGAGGGGCAGCTCTACGTGGGTTGGACGGGCCCGGGCGAGTGGTTCAAGATGACGGTGGAGGTCGAGCGCGCCGGCGCCTATTCGGTCACTCTCCTCTATACCTCGAACCGGGGAGGAAGGATTTCGCTGGATGTGAACGGCAAGCCGCTGCTCCCCGCGATCGACATCGTTTCGACGAGCAATCCCGCCGAGACCGTTCCGTGGCGCCAATGGCACCACTGGAATCTCATGAAGGACATGGCCGAGGTGGATCTGCCCAAGGGCGTGAGCGTGCTGACGGTCCACATCGTGACCGAGGGCAACATGAACCTGGCCTACCTCGACTTCGCGCCGAAAAAATAGCCCCGCCAAATTCCGGAGCGGGTTCCCTCGAGGCTGGCTCTCCCTGACGGGCTCCTTCAGCCAGGGAGTCCCCCTCGAACGCCCCAGGGCCGCGTCGACGCTGCGAATTCACTGCGCGAATCCCGGAAAATCGCCCGGATTGAAAACGCGTTCCCAGGGAGGACGACCCCGCTCGTTTCGCCTCCAATTCATCGGCGAATGTTTTGCGCACACCCCGCAGCGAAGAGCTGTGCATCCCGCGATAACCACTAAATAGTGCGCATTTGCGTGCATCATCAATTTATAGATTCGAATCATGCGCGTCCAGCAGTCAGGAGCATGCGGGAAACCCAATAATTAAGGTATTCGTAACCTGTTTATAAATAATGATATCAATCCTACTACGGGAGGGATAATCAACCGATCCTGGCGACGATATGCGCGCCCTGCCCCCAGAATTCAAGCCCCGAAACAAGCGGGAAATTGGTCGGTTGCAAACGCAGTGTTAGATATAAAGTGCACAAAAATGTTGACACCCAAATTGGGCCCTCGCTAGACGTCGACGTGCACAGGGAAGGGCTTCGCTCGATCCCTATGATACCCATTACCCCCAGGCACACCCGGACCCCCAGGATGATCCGTCCCGTTTTGCGGCGGACGCGCGCGAACCGTGACCGGACATGCCCGGGCTAGAGGCACCACAACCCTGAACTACCCAGTGTTTCGACCCACACCCCAAACCAAGATGAAAATGACCCCAGCCCAGTCCACAGCCGTTCTGCGCCGCCTGTCGGGCCTCACCGCCCTCGCCCTTGCAGCTGCCCTGTCCGTCCAGGCCCAAACGCCGACGCCGACCCCCACCCCGGAACCCTCGGTGTCCGCAGCGACCGCGGTCCAGCTCGATCCCTTCACCGTGAACACGTCGCAGGACAGGGGCTATGCCGCGACAAACGAAATTTCCGGGTCGCGCGTGGACACCCCGATCAAGGACATCCCGATCTCGATCGATGTCATCACGTCCCAATTCATCTCGGACATCGGCGCCACGGACCTGCGAAGCGCCCTCGCCTATCAGGCCGGTATCATGACCACGACACAGAACGACCTTGAGAACACCGGCGGATCCCTGAACGGACCCTATGGCCAGGGCGGCGTTAACAATCCCCAGGGCGTGACGGCGAACACCAACCAGTCGCAGTTCAAGATCCGCGGGTTCATCACCGACAACACGCTTCGCGACGGCTTCCTGCGCCTGAGCGGAGTCGACACGGTCAACATCGACCGCATCGAGGTCGTCTTCGGGCCGAACGCCCTCCTCTACGGGACGGGGAACTTTGGCGGCGTCGTCGACTACCTCCCGAGGCGGCCGATGGACACGCAGCAGGGATCGATCGGCGTCTCGTACGGAAGCTACGATTTCATGCGCGCTGTCCTGGATGTCACCGGGCCGATCAGCGCGGCGAACCACCTCGATTACAGGTTGGACGCCTCCTACGAGGACACCGACTCGCAGATCAGCTACTACAACGAGCGCCTTTTCTTCGTCGCGCCGCAGATCTCTTGGAGGCCGTTCGCAGGGACGTACCTCCTGGCCGATTTCGAGTACGGCAAGGAGTTTCAGAATGGCACCGGCTTCCAGGCCTTCAGGGCCATCACGGCGACCAGCAGCGCCCTTCCCACGAACAATGACCAGTTCGAGGCGGTCGGCTTCTACTACCCCCCGGGCAGCGACTCGAGGTCGTTCAACGTCAGCGGCCCGGACGCCTTTGTCGACGACCAGGACAAGAACCTCGAGCTCAAGGCAACGCAGCGGATCCTCAAGGAGACAAACGTCATCCCGAGCCTTGATCTCCTCATCGCCTGGAATCGCTCGAACGCCAACGAGCAGACGCGGTCCGTGAACGGGGAGATGGAGGTCGACACGGACACGGCCAACAACGGATACGCGCTCGGCGAGACGGTAACCACGAGCCAGGCGGCCAACTCGATCAACGGACAGGGGACGAACAACGGAAACCTGGTTTTTGGAACCGTGCCCAACTCGGTTGACGAGTACACATGGAACGAGACTTTCTCGAGCTCGACGCGCGACCAGGAGAGGGTCGAGTTCGTGGCGAAGAAGACCCTGTTCGACGGGAAGTGGTACAAGTGGGACAGCCAGATCCTCGCGGGATATTCCGACCTCTTCCAGCAGACGTATGATTCCAGCGGGGGATCCAACGGGGTTAACTACAAGAGCCCGAACGATCTCAACCCGATCATCTACGGGATCCAGGGGGACGGCTCGCCCGACGTGGCCGAGTCCATCACCCTCAACAACGAGATCAAGAACTGGGACAGCGCCTACTACCTGAATTACTACGCCAAGCTGTTCAATGACCGCGTGATCCTGATGACGGGGGTGCGCCGGGACACCAACACCTCCTGGGACAACAACACACCCGGCAATCCCGACTCGGGCGTCGAATCGGCCAGCCTGACCAACAAGACCTACCAGAACGGCGTCGAGGTCGAGCTCACCAGGTTCCTGTCGGTCTTCGCGCTCAAGGCGGGCGGCGTCGAGCCGAACTTCGGCGGACTGAGAAACGCGGCTACCGGGGTGCCCGTGAGCTCCAATACTGGCAAGAGCAACGAGTTCGGCATCAAGTTCGACGCGTTCAACGGAAAGCTCACCGGGACGATCAGCAGATACACGATCACGAAGACCTCCTGGTCCGCCGAGCCCTTCTATGCGCCGGCGCCCCTGGGGCACCCGCGCTTCAACCCGAACAACCCCATCATCTACAACCTCAGCGACGAGGACAATCCCGGCAACGGCATGATGCCCGACAACGCCGTGGTCGGCGGCATCACGTGGCCGGCCGCAAATGATGGGGCGCTCACCGGCGCCGCGCTCACCGCAAACCTCGCGGCAGGGGGCAACGGCCTGAACGGCGGCAACAACACCGGCCCGTCGGTCACCGCCTTCAAGGCGGCCGTGGCGGCCGGATCGGTCTACGTGTCCAGCGCCGGCATCGGACAGCCCGAGGTCTACATCAACGCGAGCACGCCGACCGGCGCCGCCTACCTTAACTCCGTGTTTGCGGCCAACAACGAGGGGCAGAATGGCGGCTGGCCCGGCTGGATGTACGCAGGCATGGACGCCGGGCCCGAGACCGCGAGCAACCACGACGACGCGCTGCTCAACAACGCGAACCAGGATGCGGCCGGATTCCTCAACACCGGCCTCGGCGCCGCCGTCGAGGTCCAGGACCAGTCAAAGGGCTACGAGGGCCAGGTCCTATTCACGCCAAACGACAACATCCAGTTTGTGCTGAACGCGAGCGTCAACGCAACGGTCACGCGGATCAACAACGGGACGTGGCCGAAATACCCCTACCCGCAGGACATGTGGGCCTCGTGGTACTTCGCAAACTTCGGCGGCGAGGAGGAGCCGTTGACCACGGCCTACAAGAACCCGGCGGACACCTCGACCTACGTCAACAACACCTTCCCCGGTGACGACACCCCGAAGTATTCCGTCACGCTGTTCACGAACTACAAGTTCAGCGGCGCGCTCAAGGGCTGGACGGTGGGCGTCGGCGGAACCTGGCATTCCCAGGAGGAGTATTTCTCCGGCGTCACCCACGGATCCGGGCAGATCGAGACCAACGCCGCGGGCCTGCTCATTGTCGCCTACGCGCCATCGGAGTATTTCGTGAACGCGTTCCTCAAGTACGAATGGAAGAGCTGGGGTTATAACCAGTACGTCCAGTTGAACGGATACAACCTGTTTAACAATAACCAGCTGTATGGCCTGATCTACAACACGCCGATCACGGCCAGGATATCGTACGGGGTTCATTTCTAATCCCGTCCGACAAACAGGTCTAGCAAGGCGCACGCGGCGATCGCCGTGTGCGCCTTTTCTTTGGACCGGATGCGGATGCCCGACACGACATGCGCACTGGAGATCAAAGGGAGCGGGTCTTTGGCCGTTCGAATTTCGTTTTGCGCGTAAATTGAATTGGGCGCAGTACCGGGAACCCGATGAGCCGCAGGTCACGAGAGGAACGCCACCGCGCGAAGGCCGCTCCCGCGCATGGGCGCGCCGAATCCACGCCTGGGCGAGGCGATGCCGCTGCGGCCCCACCCTGGTGGCGTGGGGACTGGCTTCCCGCGCTTTTCCTGCTGGTGGCCACGGTGATCTCCTACCAGCGGGTCTGGCACGCCGGCTTTGTCTGGGACGACGATGCCCACCTGATCCGTCCGGACCTGCGGTCCCTTCACGGGCTCTGGAGGATCTGGTCCGAACCCGGGGCGACGCAGCAGTACTACCCGGTCCTTTACAGCGCGTCCTGGCTTGAGCTCCGGATCTGGGGTTACTCCGCGCTGGGCTATCACCTGGCCAACGTGACGCTGCACGTGGCGGCGGCCTTCCTGCTCTACCGCGTCCTGCGGCGCCTCTCGGTGCCCGGGGCGCTCCTCGGCGCCGCTGCCTTCGCGCTCCACCCGGTGTGCGTGGAATCCGTGGCTTGGATCTCGGAGCAGAAGAACACGCTTTCCGCCGTGTTCTACCTGTCCGCCGCCCTCGCCTATCTCCGTTTCGACGAGGGGCGCCGGCCCCGCTGGTACGTCCTCGGCATCCTTCTCTTCGGCCTCGCGCTCCTGAGCAAGACCGTGACCGCGACGCTCCCGGCCGCGCTCCTCGTCGTCGCCTGGTGGAGACGGGGACGCCTCTTGTGGAAGGGCGACGGGGCGCCGCTGGTACCGTGGCTCGCGATGGGCGCCGCCGCCGGGGCGGCGACGGCCTGGATGGAGCGGACCCTTGTCGGCGCGGGCGGCGCATCATTTGCGCTGGCCCCTGCGGAGCGGTTCCTCGTGGCGGGCCGGGCGATCTGGTTCTATCTCGGGAAGATCGTCTGGCCGGCGGACCTGACCTTCATCTATCCGCGCTGGGCGCTGGACACCCGCAGCCTGTGGCAGGACCTCCTCCCTCTCGCCGTCGTGGCGGTGCTGGCCGCGCTGTTCGCGCTTCGCCACCGTTCGCGCGGGCCGCTCGCGGCCGCCCTGCTGTTCGCAGGAACGCTCTTCCCCGCGCTCGGATTCATCGACGTCTATCCCTTCCGCTTTTCCTTCGTGGCCGACCATTTCCAGTACCTCGCGGCGGCGATGATGCTGTCGGCAGCGGCCGCAGGCCTTGCGCTCGCCGCGGCGCGGCTTCCGGCCGCCGCCCGGTCCGCAGCGGTCGCCGCGGCCGCGTGCGCCCTCGCCGCCCTGGGTTCGCTGACATGGCGGCAGTGCGCGGTGTATGCCGACGTCGGGACGCTTTGGCAGGCCACGATAGCCCGGAATCCCGAATGCTGGCTGGCCTACAACAACCTTGGTCTGGCCCTGATGGCCGACGGCCAGACGGACGAGGCGATCGCCCGATACCGGAGGGCCCTGGAGATCAACCCCGGCTTCGCGGGGACGCATGGCAACCTCGGCATCGCCCTCGTGAAGAGGGGGCGGACGGACGAGGCGGTCTCCGAGTACCGGAAGGCCCTGGAAATCGAGCCCGGCGACGCGGAGACGCACAACAACCTCGGTATCGCCCTTCGCATGGAAGGGCGTCTGGACGAGGCCCTCGCCCAATACCAGATGGCCCTGGCAATCAGGCCTGACGACCTCGGGACCAACTACAACCTGGGGAACTTCCTCCTGCAGGCGGGGCGGGTGGACGAGGCGGTTGCCCGATATCGGAAGGCCCTGGAGATCAGCCCGGGCTTCGCCGACGCGCACAACAACCTGGGAAACGCCCTTCGCCGCCTCGGGCGGACGGACGAGGCGATCGCGGAATACAGGAAGGCGCTGGCGATAGACCCCTCGAATGCGAGGGCGCAGTCCAACCTGGAGTACGCCCTCCCGGGCGGGCGCAACTGAACGGGACCGCGCCCTCCCCCAGGGTGAGCCGATCTCAGCGGGCCTGACCGTCGCTGAAGCGCTGCCGATAGGATCCGATGAGCTGGTCCACCAGCTGGATCCGCCGCGCGTCGCCCTCGACCCTTGCGACGTCCCTGGCCCGGGCCAGCTCATCCAGCATTTCCGGCTTCCGGTTCAGGTCGGCGAGGCGATGGGCGAGGTCGAGATGCTGGCTCGAGTCGAACGGGCCGCTGGCCGCCATGGCCTGCAGGGACACGGCCACTCCGGCCGCGTCGCCCTTCGCGGTATAAATCCGCACGAGTCGGTGGTTGTTGAAGTAGTCTCCCGCCTGGGGGGCGCGCGCCTCGAGGGTCAGCGAGTCGGCCGACTCCGTCCGCTTCTCCTGCCCGTACAGCCGGACCAGGAGCTCCAGCGCAGCCATGGCCGGACGGCCGCCGGGATCCTCGTCCCAGATCCTGCGCGCCTCGCGCTCGGCGCCGCCCGGGTCGCCGGCGCGGACCAGAAGGTTCGCGTATTCGAGGCGCAGGTAGTGGTTCGACGGCCTACGGGCCAGCGCCCGCCTGAAGAATTCCCCTCCCTTGTCGAACTGCCGCGTGGCGGACCAGAGGTCGACCAGGGGCCCGCCGGCGGCAAAGTAATCGTCATCCTGTTCCGTCGACCCGAGCAGGAGCGCCTCCGCCTCGTCATATCTTCCCAGGCGCATCAGGACCTGGGCCCTGCGCCGGGACAGCTCGTCCGAGCGGGGCAGGAGCGCCTCCGCCTGCCCGAGTAGCGACAGCGCCCGGCCCTGGTCGCCCGCGTCGGATTCCATCGCCGCCAGGCGCAGGGCGAGGGACGCGTTGCCCGGGTCGGACTGGAGGGCCCGGGTCACCGCGCCGATGTCCGCGACCCTCGCCCCGGGCGCGTCCAGCAGCACGGTCGCGACATCGATCTCCTTTTTCAGCCTCGCCTGGTCGGCGCTGAAGGTCAGCTGGTTCGTGAAAGGCGGCCTGAGCGTCAGCTGGACGACAACCTGGAGCATCCTGAGCTGGCCGTCCGGCGTGTAGCCGACCGCGGCGGCGCACCCGTCGGCGTCCAGGCCGGCCCTTGCGCGGGAGCCCGGGCCGAAGAGCGCCGTGGCGCACCCGTCGGCGAGAAGCTGGGCCACCTGGCAATTCCCCGCCCAGTTGAAATGGACGTGGTCAAAAAGGATCCCGTGCCCCGCCAGGGGAAAGGGAGACTCGGGATCGGAGCCCATCGCCCGGGCCGCATCCACCAGGAGCACGGAGCCCCCGGCGCTCCCGGCGACCTGCCGGATGATCTCGTTGATGCGGGTGTCCGGGCGGAAGCGCAGCGCGTCCCAATGCAGGGCGTCCAGGTATTCCCTGCGGGCGACCGCGGGCTCGCCGAGCGTCTCGGCGATCATGCCCATCCGGAAATGGGTCTCCGCGAACTCGGGATCGATCCTGAGGGCCTTGTCGAACTCGTAGCTGGCGCTTTGCGCGTCCCCCAGGTCCCAGGCAACCGTCCCGGCGTCGGACGCGGCCTTCCAGGATTTGGCCTCCGCGTCCGACAATCCCAACCGGTGCATCGAGATGAACGGTGCGTTGTCCTTCAGGTTGGCGACGACGGTGGCCAGGACCGTCCTGATCCCGGCGCGGCCGGCAATGGCGACGATGCCCTTCAGATTGGCGGCAAAATTGCCATACACGGCCGCAAGCCTGGGATCATCGCCCCGGACCGAGAAGCCCGAGAAGGTTTCCATGCCCCTCCAGTCCCTCGCCTTCGACCCGGACGGGGCCAGCCCGCCCAGGAGATTCCCCAGGAGCTGGCCCGCGCGGGTGCCGCGGACCCAGACGCTGGCCCTGATGAACCAGAGGGGCGGCGTCGCGGACATGTAGGCGCAGCCGGGGCCGTAGGGCCCGATCACCTCGTTGTTTCCCATGTAGACCACGAGCAGGTCGGGCTCAAATCCGGAAACCTGCCGGACAATCCGGTAGACCACGTGGGAGTCGATCGCGGTGATGCCCAGGTTGAAGACCTCGAAGGCCTTTCCGGGGAAGCGCTCCCGCAGCTGGGCCCTCAGCTGCACGGCAAATCCAAAATCGGGCTCGGGAGTCCCCTGCGCGGCCGACTCCCCCAGCACGAAGACGCGGATGGTGCCCGGCTCCTTGTGCCTGCTTATGAGGAAATTGAGCGGCCGAATGCCGAACGACGCGGGGATGAACGGTGCGGTGAAGCTCGGATTGCTGCGGTAGACCCCGGGCTTCCCGTCCGGAATGAAAAACTCGGTCGCCTTCCCATAGCCGGCTATGCGGAGCGCGCCCTCGAGGCCGCAGAAGAACACCACCGGGGCCGCCGCGGCGAGAAGGAGCCGCCAAAGGAGCGGCGGGGCGGCCCGCGTTCGGCCGGGCCGGGACATCTGGCTAGGCGTGGAAAGAGAGGCCATCGACGGGGTCGGCCGGACAGGATGCCCCACGAACCGCCGCCGCGGGCGGCATTGGATTGTCCGGTGAAATGGCGGTTGGATTCAGCGCGCGGATGACGTTCAAATCGGTGCCGAGGGGTCGCTGGAAAGGTAGTTCCCGGCGCCCGCAAATAGAAGGCTTTTCGTCCTTGTAGAGAGGGTGCGCCAAACCGAGAATTGCCCCGGAAATGCTTCACGTGATCAGGCAGCCAACGGCTGAAGTGTCCTCTGACGCGCCCCCGGTCGTTGCACGGCGTTCCCCCCTGTGCGGCGCGCGCGCGCGGCCCGAGTGACAGCCGGCCGCACGCGTCACCCGTTCCCCGGGCGAATCATCCTCCGGTCCGTTTTCGTGCGTGCGGCATTTCTCGCGCTGCTGCCGTCGCTGGCGGCCGCGGATGCCACCCCGGCGGCGGCTGCCGAAAGCGGTCCGGCCGCGTGGTGGCGCCAGCTTCATGTCCGCGACCTCGGCGGGGCTCCGCTCAATCCCTCCGGGCGCTGGTACGTGGTCGTTTTCCTGGGACAGGACTGCCCCGTCTCGAACGCGTCGATCCCGGTTCTCAACAAGCTCGCCGCGGAGTTTGCGCCCAGGGGATTCGCATTCATCGGGGCCTACGTGGATCCGACGGCGGACCTTGGAAGCCTCCGGACCCACGCGGCCGACTATGCGATCGGCTTTCCGACCGCCGATGACAGGGATCACCGGCTCGTGAGCGCCGCCGGGGCCACCTATACGCCCGAGGTCGCCGTGTTCTCCGCGAGCGGCCCCAAGCTTTACGGCGGCCGCATTGACGACCGGGTCGGCGACAACGGCGCGGCGAGGCCCGCCGCGGCCCACCAGGAGCTGCGCGACGTTCTTTCCGCCCTCGCATCGGGGTCGGCGGGGCCGTTCAAGGGGAAAATGGGATACGGCTGCGCCATTCCCGAGGCGGTCCGGCAATGAGGCGGATCGCCATCCTCCTCGCCGCGGGCGCCGCGTCCGGCGCGCGGATGCTGGCCGACGGGCCGGCCGGCGCCTCGTCGCCGACGTGGGCGCGGGACGTGGCGCCCATCCTGATGAACCACTGCGTGGAGTGCCACCGGCCCGCCGAGGTGGCGCCGTTCTCCCTCCTCTCCTACGCGGACGCCGCAAAGCGCGCGCGCTTCATCGCGAAGACGGTCAGGGCCCGGGTGATGCCGCCCTGGTCGCCGGACGGGCCGAGGGGGGCGTTTGTCGACGAGCGGCGCCTTGACGACGCTGAGATCGCGACCCTTGCGCGCTGGGCCGAGACCGGGGCGCCCGTCGGGAACCTGTCCGCGGCCCCGAGCCCGCCCCCGGCTCGCGAAGGCGGATGGCGCCTCGGGGCGCCCGACCTGGTCGTGCGGATGCGGCACCCCTTCACGATTCCGGCGGGCCCGGAGGACACCTACCAGGTTTTCCCGATCCCGTTTTCCCTCGACGGGGTGCCGGCTGCGGTCCTGTCCCGGGCGCGCATCCCCGACACGGACGTCCTGGCCGTGGCGGCCGTGGAGGTGCGTCCGGGCAATCAGCGGGTGCTGCACCACGCCGGCGTCTTTGTCGACACGTCGGGGGTCGCCCGGCAGCGCGAGGCGGCCGAGGGCGGCAACGGCTACGCAAGCTTCGGCACGCCCGGGTTCGTGCCGGCGGCATACCTTGGCGGGCGCGTGCCCGGCACGACACCGCGCTTCCTTCCGGAGGGGATCGCCGCCGGCGTCATGCCGATGTCCGGCGACGTCGTCCTCCAGATCCATTACCATGCGACCGGAAAGGCCGAGTCCGACCAGACCGAGGTCGGGATCTATTTCATGCGCGGGCCGACGGCGCGGATGATGGACTCGCTCTTCCTGCGCAGCTTCAAGCTCGATATAAGCGCGGGGGACGCGGCGTACGTGGTCGAGGACTCGATCGAGGTCCCGGCCGACTGCATCCTCATGTCGATCTTCCCGCACATGCACCTGCTCGGCCGGGAGGTGCACGCCAGCGCGCAGCTGCCGGACGGCTCGGTCCGGACCCTGATCGACATCAGCCGGTGGAGCTTCCGGTGGCAGGACCATTACTACTACCGCGAGCCGTTCATCCTCCCGAAGGGCACCCGGGTAAGGTGCCGCTGGGTCTTCGACAACAGCGCGGCGAATCCCTCCAACCCGTACTCCCCGCCGCGCAACATCCAGTTCGGGCCAAGCTCGACCGACGAGATGTGCGGGCTGTTGCTGGGGGTGATCCCGATCAACCTTGCCGACGTGTCGCTCCTGCGCGACGCCCGGACCAGGAAGATGAGGGAGTCCATCGCGGAGCTGACTCCCGAGCAGCGCGCGCGATTCAAGTGGGACGACGCGTTCGAGGACTCGTCGGGCCAGAACTGAGCCCGGGCTACGGAGGCAGGATGCGAGTCTGGAAGGCGCGGGATGCCGTCATGCCGGAACCGCCTTGCGCTGGGCGAGGTCCGCCTCGATTTCCCTCATCCTCAGGTCGGTGATCGGATAAAAGAAGATGGCGAAGGTGCCCAGCAGCGCCAGGGCCGCGGGAATGACGCTGAACAACAGCCGGATTCCAAGGCTCGAAAAGGCGGACTGGTCCACGTTGGCCACGAAGCCATAGTAGGCCAGCAGCCAGCCGAGGGCGCCCGTGCCCATGGCCAGCCCGACCTTCTGTGAAAACACCAGCGCCGAGAACACAAGGCCCGTCGTCCGGCGCCCAAACTTCCATTCGCCGTAGTCAGCCGTGTCCGCGTACATTGACCAGATGATCGGGATCGTCGGGCCCACGACGAAATTCGCCACGATATTGAGGACGACCAGGAGGGTGTACGATCGCGGGTCGACCAGGAAGAATGACGCGATGATGACCGCGTTCAGGACGGAGAGAGCGATCATCAGCGTGCGGCGGTCACCCATCTTGAGAAAAAGCTTCGCGGACGCAGCGCCGGCCGTAAGCGCAAGGAAGCCGCTCGTAGTATACAGGGTGAACTTCGCCTCATCGTGGACGACATACTTGAAATAGTAGATGATCGAGCCGTTGCGCACAGCCGCATTGACAAGTGTGAACAGCCCGGAAAAAAACAGCGCCACCCAGGGCCTGTTCCTGAACATGTTGAGCATGTCCTCGCGGAAGGAGCCCCTCTGGTCGGCCAGCGGGGCGACGCGCTCGCGGGTATTTGCAAAGGTGTAGATGAAAAGGGCGATCGAAAGCACCGAGAATATCAGCATCGTGTAGCGGATTCCCTCGGCATCGTTGCCCCTTCCCAGCAGGTTTTTCAGCGGGATCACCAGGCGGGCAATGAGGAACCCCCCCGCGAATGCGCAGACGAAGCGATAGGTCGAGAGCGTGGTTCGCTGGTCCGACGACGGGGTCATGACTCCCATGAGCGCCGAGTACGGGATGTTGATCGCGGCATATGCGACCCACATAAGGCCGTAGGTCACGTAGGCGTAGACGAGTTTCCCGTGCTGCGTGAGACTGGGATTGAGGAACATCACGTAGCCCACGATGCCGTAAGGGATGGCGCCCCACAGGAGAAACGGCCGAAACTTGCCCCACCTTGTGCTGGTGCGGTCGGCGAGCAGGCCCACGGCCGGGTCGATCACAGCGTCGAAGATCCGTAGGACGAGCATCATCGTGCCGACTGCGAGGGGCGCCAGGCCGAAGATGTCGGTGTAATAGAAGACGAGAAAGAGGTTGAAGAACTGGAAATAGAAATTCGAGGCTGTGTCGCCCAGGCCATAGGCAAGCTTCTCGCGGAAACTGAGGCGTTCAGTGGAGGCCATGGGAAGACGGTGAAATCCTGGGGCTGGAGCCCTCGGGGATCCGGGGTTTTCTGGGCTCCAACGCGGGTGATAAAGCGAACGACAGCCCCGGTATGTCAATCTTCATGTGCATGATTTCGTGCATAACATCATCGCTCCAGATTTCCGGGATCCCGGATGGCCCATTCGCATTATTTCGTGAGCCATTGCGGACCCGTCCGCGCTCCTCGGCACGGCGCCCGATCGGGCAAAAACATCGCCAATCTCCTTCGGGGGCCCCGACCGCGCCGGAAGCCCAGACGGCAGCGCAGGTCGATGGTCCGGCCGAAGCCCTCATGCGGGGCGGCGCGCGCATCGCTCCCGAACTCTGTTCGGGCGCGCGTCTGTTATAATTTTTTGTGCATAACTATTTTACTACTTGAAATCCACGCGTCCCGTTGCACTATTTTCAGACTGCGCCGAAATAATCCCACCATGAATTCGCGCCCCGATTCGGCGTGGGAGCGACATCGTCAGCCAGCCAGACCCACAACCCATCAGCTCCACAGTCAACCAGCAACTGATCGCTGAGCGGCTCAAGCTGTCGCGCACCACGGTCTCGCGGAGCCTCGCGAACCATCCTGCGATCAGCGCGGACACGCGTGCGCAGGTGCAGAGCCTCGCCGCGAAGATGGGATACCGGGGGAACCCGACCCGCTCCCTGCGCAGGTCGCGCCAGAGCAAGCCGCTGACGATAGGCGTCCTGATCGGAGTGCCCGCGGAGAACGTGGCGATGGCCACGTTCCCCTTCATACTGCAGGGGATCCGCGAGCGCGCGGGCATGGAGCACGTGTCGATCGACGTGTGCTTTGAGAACCCCGGCTCGTTCGACCCCGCCGTCCGCCCCCAGAGCATCTTCCGCAACATCCGAAGCGGCGACTGGCGGGGGACGGTCCTCATCTATCCGTTCCCCGAGCAGACCGTCGCCATGATCGCCAGGAAGATCTCCGCCGTCGCGGTCCTCGAGAGCTACAGTACGCCGGGTATCGACACGATTGATACGGACGACTCCGTGGGCATCCTCGCCCTGGTGACCCGGCTCAGGCACGCCGGCCACTCCCGCATCGGCTTCCTCACGTGGAAATACCCCGTCGTCGGCCACTGGACGACCCGGCGGTTCGGGGGCTACGTCGAGGCCCTGTTTTCGCTGGGCCTGCCGTTCCACCCGGACTGGACCATCAACGTCCAGAAGGGCGGCCCGCAAATCAGGGAGGACGGCATCACCGACCAGGTCGTGAAGAAGATCCACGACGACCGCGTGACCGCATGGGTCTGCGCGGCCGACCACCAGGCCTACCACCTGATGGAGGAGCTGCAGGCGCGCGGCATACGGGTCCCGGAGGACTGCTCGGTGACCGGATTCGACGGCCTGGAGCCCCCGCAGGGCCTGCGCCGCCTCGCCTCGATTCGCGTCCCCCACGAGGACATCGGCGCCTCGGCCGTCGCCCGGCTGCTCAGCCGCATCGTTCTCCCGAACTCGCCCCGCCGCAAGATCCTGGTCGAGGGGCTCCTGGTCGAGGGCGAGACGGTCGCCCCGCCGCCGAAGCGGTGACAAAGCCCGGCGATCCGGCAGGCGGCTGATTTCCGCGGGGACAGCTTCAGACCGGAGGGAACCGCGGCGTCCCGGGGACCGTCCATCATCTCCCAGACCGGCATGAATTGGCGCATTCCCATCCTCGTCTTGGCCGCCCTCCCGGCCGCGTCCCTGCGCGCCCAGTCCGCGACGCCCGTCCTCATCTGGAACGACGAGTTCAACCAGGCGGCGGGAACCCAGCCCGATCCCGCCAAATGGAGCTATGATCTCGGCGCGGGAAACCCCGTCGGTTGGGGCAACAACGAGCTGGAAACCTACACAAGCTCCACCAGCAACGTGCTGGTCGTCAGCGACCCGGACGCAACCGACGGCAGGGCGCTCGCGATCCGGGCGCAGGCCGCCAACGGAGGCTACACCTCCGCGCGGATAAAGACGGAGTCGCTGTTCTCATTCACCTACGGGCGCATGGAGGCGCGCGCGCGCATACCCGCGGGCGCGGGGCTATGGCCCGCGTTCTGGGCGCTCGGCAACAGCATCAACACGGTCGGATGGCCGAACTGCGGCGAAATCGACACCATGGAGTGGATCGGCAAGACGCCCGACGAAGTCTACGGGTCGCTCAACGCGCTCGGATATTCCGGGGGCCAGAGCCTGACCGCGCCCTGCTTCCTGCCGAACAACGCCAGCTTCAGCGACGTCTACCATGTCTTCGCCGTCGACTGGTATCCCGACCAGATCGTCTTCTCCGTGGATGGGACGGTCTACGAGGTCCAAAAGGAGGCGAACATCCCCGCCGGGTCGCAATGGCCCTATTCGGCCCCCTTCTTCATCATCCTGAACCTTGCGGTGGGGGGAGATTGGCCCGGTCCGCCCGACGCGACCACCGTCTTCCCCCAGGACTTCAGGATCGACTATGTCCGCGTGTATTCCCTTCCGGCGACGCCCCCGGCCAATCTCGTGTGGGCGCCGTCGTCCCCGACAGGCATCGTGGCCTACTCGCCGGCCTCATCCCAGGTCAGCGTGTCGTGGCAGGCTCCGTTCAGCACCTTCGGCGCGGCTCTGACCGGCTACACGCTCCAGCGCGCAAGCGACGCGGCGTTCACGCAGGATCTCACCACGTGGAATCTCGGCACCTCGACCTCGTACCTGGACACCACCGCGCAGCCCGGCGCCACGTACTACTACAGGATCTCCGCAACCAGCGTGGACGGCACCTCGGTTCCCTCCGGCGCAGCTCAGACGGCGGCGCTCACGGCGCCCGGCAGCTCGAAGCTGTCCAATATCTCGACGCGGGGCTTTGTCGGGACCGGCGCCAGCGGCCTGATAGCCGGGTTCGTGGTCAACGGCTCGAGCCCGAAGACGGTTCTCATCCGGGCATCAGGTCCCGCGCTTGCGGCAAGCCCGTTCGACGTCCCGGGAACCCTTCCCGACCCGCAGCTCCAGCTCGTCAGCGGGGGCGCCGTCATCGCGAGCAATGCGGGATGGGGGGGCAATGCGACGAACATATCGGCCGCGGCCGCCGAGGTCGGCGCGTTCACGTGGTCCGATCCCTCGAGCAACGACGCGGCGCTGCTCATGACGCTTCCCCCGGGCGCGTACACGGCGATCGTGTCCGGGGCAAGCGGGGACACCGGCGTGGCCCTCGTGGAGGTCTACGACGTGCAGTCGCCCGGCAGCGCGAGGCTCTCCAACATCTCGACGAGGGGCTTTGTCGGGACCGGCGCCAGCGGCCTGATCGCCGGATTCGTGGTCGACGGCTCGGGCCCAAAGACGGTTCTCATACGCGCCTCCGGGCCCGCGATCGCGGCCAGTCCCTTCGATGTCCCGGGCACGCTGCCCGATCCGCAGCTGCAGCTCTACAGCGGAAGCGCGCTTCTCGCGAGCAACGCGGGATGGGACGGCAGCGCGGCGATATCCGCAGCGGCCGCCGGGGTCGGCGCATTCACGTGGTCCGATCCAGCGAGCAATGACGCGGCGCTGCTCATCACGCTTTCGCCAGGGCCGTACACCGCCATCGTCTCAGGGGCCAGCGGCGACACCGGCGTCGCCCTTGTCGAGGTTTACGATGTTGAGTAGCCGGCTCGCGCCCATCTCCCGGCAGTCCGCCGCTGGCGAAACCGATCGCCTGGTTTCTCCAATCTGAATCGAGTCCGATACCGGACGGATGCACGGAATCGCGCGGCGGCGCCGTCCTGAAGACGATTCCCAGGCCGCGATCACCAGTGCCGGCGGGCCCAGAGTCCCGACCCGGGGCGTTGGCTCCCCTGGCGTGCTGCCTGGCGCCATGCCGCCGACAAATGCGAATATGTTAACATCAATGAGCACAGATAAATGCACTCCATTTTGTTCCGTCTTTATTTGGTTATAGTAGTTATAACCAATATGTTATCAATATATCGATAAGCATGATGTCCATATCCTCACTCACCGATTTTAACCATTTAGTGCACACTTTCTTCTTGCGTCTTTCCGCACGGACTTCACACAACCTTGCGACACCCCGCTGTGGCCTCCGGCCGCAGGCAACTCCCCCCGGATTTCATGCTTTCCCTAGACCCAAGGCCCGCGGCAACGCGGAGTTATTTTTCGCGGCCATCGGTCCCTCGCGGAGCGGCTGATCAAAGCACGGCGGGCTCACGGGTCGCCGGGAGGGTGCATGAAATGGCGGAAAAAATGGGCGCCGGCCCGAGGCGCGGCCGGGACACGTCGCGCCATGCCACGGGCGCAACCCTGCTCGTGGACGTGCTGGTCGGCATTCCGGCCGGGGAAGTCGCAACGGCCACCTTTCCCAGGATACTGAAGGGAATTCACGGGCGCGCGGAGCTTGAGATCCGCGAGCGCCCGGAGATCGAGCGCATCAAGATCGCCGTCCGCTACCAGGCTCCCGGCGATTTCCAACCCGAGGCCGAACATTGGCCGTCGCCCGGCCCTGTCCGCAACCGGGAAAGGCATGGGACCATCCTCGTCTACCCCTTTGAGGAATCTGCCGTGGACCTCCTCTCGCGGCGGACGCTGGCCGTATCGGTGCTTGAGAGTTACAGCCGGCTCGGGATCGACGTCATCGACACCGACGACGCGGCGATTTCCTCGATGGTGGGCTGCCTGCATGCGGCAGGGCACGCGCGAATCGGCTTCCTCTCATGGGACTACCCTGTTGAAGGCCACTGGGTCGAGCGCCGCTTTGAGGGCTTCGTCAAGGGGCTTTGCGACCACGGCCTGAGCCTTCATTGGGGCTGGGTGCTCAATGGCCGGAGGGGCGGCTCCCGCCTTAACCCGGCGCAGGTCGCCGATGCCGTCGCGCGCATGACAAGGCAATCCGGCGTCACGGCGTGGGTGTGCGCCGCGGACCACCAGGCCTATCACCTCATAGCGAGCCTGGAGTCCCGCGGAATCCGGGTGCCTCGCGACTGCTCCGTCACCGGCTTTGACGGCCTCGAGCCTCCCGCCGGCCTCCCCCGAGCCGCGTCCATGCGCGTGCCCCATGAGCACATCGGCTCCTCCGCCCTCACCCGCATGATCAACCGCATCATGTATCCCTCCTCGCCCCAGAGAAAAATCCTCGTGGATGCCCGGCTTGACCCGGGCGAAACGATCGCCGCCCCCGGCCGGCCCTGAGCGCGGGAGCCCCACCCATCTGACCGGATGCCAGCGCGACCCATGCGTATCTCCTCCTCCTTCCACTTTCCCCGGAACTTCGTCTGGGGCGTGTCCGCGGCCGCGCCCCAGATCGAGGGGGCGTCGTTCATCGACGGTAAGGGAGAATCCGTCTGGGACCGCTTCGCGCTCCGCCGCGGCGCCATCCTGAACGGCGACAAGCTCGACCCCGCCTGCGACCACTACAATCGCTACGAGCAGGATTTCGCCCTGATACAGGGGCTCGGGATAAAGCACTACCGCCTCTCGCTCGCGTGGCCGCGCATTTTTCCCAACGGCGACGGCACGCTCAACCAGCGCGGGCTCGATTTCTACCAGCGCCTCACGGACTCGATGCTCGAGCACGGCATCACGCCTTGGGTGACCATGTTCCACTGGGACCTGCCCCAGGCCCTTGAGGACCGCGGGGGCTGGCGCTCGCGCGTGGTTCCCAATGCGTTCGCCACGTATGCGGACACCATTGTCCGGGCGCTCGGGGACCGCGTCAAAAATTGGATCACGGTGAATGAGATACGGTGCTTCACCGTCCAGGCCTACGGGGGCGTGGGCAAGGCGCCGGGGTTCAAGGAGAGCCGAAGCGTGGTCAACCAGACCGTCCACAACGCGCTCCTCTGCCACGGCCACGGGGTCCGGGCCGTGCGCGAGCACGGGGGCCGCGGCGCGCGCTGCGGCCTGAGCGACAACTGCGAGACCGTCATACCCGTCACAGAGACACCCGCCGACGTCGCCGCAGCCCACGAATGGTTTGCCGAGGCCAACCAGTCGATCCTGGACCCGATCTACAACGGGCGCTATTCCGACGCGTACCTGCAGAAGTGCGGCGCCTCCCGCCCGAAGTTCGAGCGCGGCGATTTCCCCCTCATCAGCCTGCCGACGGATTTTCTCGGGCTGAACATCTATGCCGGGCTCTTCGTGAGGCGCGGCGCCGATGGCCGCCCCCAGCTGCTTTTCCCCTCGGCAAGCTACCCGCGCACCGACAGCGCGTGGCTGCACCTTGCGCCCAGGGCGCTCTACTGGGCGCCGCGCCTCGTCTCCGCGGTCTACGGCGTGAAGAACGTCTACGTCACCGAGAACGGATGCGGCTACGACGACGACGTGGTCAAGGCGGGGGAATGCCTGGACCTCCACCGCGTCGAGTACCTCCGCAGCTACCTCAAGGAGCTCCAGCGCTCCATCGCGGACGGCACGCCGGTGCGCGGATACTTTGTCTGGTGCTTCCTGGACAACTTCGAGTGGACCGACGGCTACACGCGCCGCTTCGGAATCGTGCACAACAATTTCAAGACGCAGCGCCGCACGCCGAAGCTGAGCGCGCATTGGTACAGGGCGGTCATAGCTGCCAACCAGATCCTGTAGGACGCGCGGAAGGTCCACCGTCTACAGGATGCGAAGCCGGCCCCGCGGGAACCGCGGGCATCTTTACCGTGATTTTACGGCGCATCCCGCCGGGTTGGGTATTGTGGCGTTCGGCATCCTGGATAGTAAATCCAATGCGCATGTACCCTACCTTCCTGGCTCGGGCATTCGATGCACTGCGGTATCGGTCCGGATTCCTCCTCAGCAACCTGAAATGGCGCCTCGTCGGCCTGAGGATGGGGCGCGACGTGCAGATCTACAGCCAGGTCATCATCCACGACGCTGCGCGCGTATCGATCGGGGACAACAGCAGTATCCTCAGCTTCTCGGTGCTTTTTGGATCGGGCGGCATCGCCATAGGGCGGGACGTGATGATCGCGAGCCACTGTTCGATTTTCTCGATCACCCACAGCGTCGACGCGCTCAAGCGCGGGCTCGTCTTTCGCAAGACCCGGACGATGGCTCCCGTCGCGATCGGGGACAACGTCTGGATCGGGACGGGAGCCCGGATCCTCCCGGGAGTGTCGATCGGGGCCAACACCGTCGTGGGAGCGGGCAGCGTCGTCAACCGGTCGCTCCCGTCGGGCGTCGTGGCGGCGGGAGTGCCCGCCAAGATAGTCCGCCGCCTGGACGAGGGGCCCGTGGAGGCCAGGGAGACGGCATGAGCGCCCCGCGACTGCCTGGATTCCTGGTTTCAGCCGCGGTCTTGGCGCTGGCATGCGTCCCAGCCCGGGCCCAGGACGCAGCGGCACCCGGGCGACCCAGGATCACCGGCGTCTCGCACGTCGCGCTCTGGGTCGGGGACCTCGAGAAGTCGCGCGCATTCTACAAGGGCTACCTCGGCTTCGACGAGCCGTACACGCTCAACAACAAGGCGGGCGGCGTCCTGCTGACGTGGATAAAGGTCAACGACCGCCAGTCGATCGAGCTTTTCTCCGTCAGCGACAGCACGCCCGAGGATGGCGACAGCCTCTACCACGTCGCCCTCGAGACCGACGACGCCCAGCGGATGCTCGATTACCTCAACTCCAGGGGAGTGAAAGGGCCCGGGGGAAAGGCGCTCCCCGCCGCGGCCAAGGCCGGCCAAATCGGCAACCTCAACTATTTCACCGAGGATCCGGACGGGCACATCATCGAATTCACCCAATACATGCCCGGCGGGTGGACGATGGAAAAGGCGGGGCAGTTCATGCCGCCGACACGCGTCGCGCAACGGATCAGCCACGCCGGCATCGCCGTGGGAAACCTGGAGGCCTCGCTCAGGTTCTACGTGGGGATCCTGGGATTCAGGGAGTTCTGGAGGGGCAGCAGCGACGGCAAGGTCCTGAGCTGGGTGAATCTCCGCGTCCCGGACGGCCGCGACTACCTCGAGCTGATGCTCTATGCCGCCAAGCCGGGCGTCGGGCAGCTTCACATCCTGAACCATGTCTGCCTTGAGGTTCCCGAGGTGGGAGTGGCTGAAGACACGCTCAAGGCGCGGATCCTGCCCGCGGGCTGCAGGACACCCACACCGGCCAAGACCGGCGTGAACCACAAGCGGCAGATCAACGCCTATGATCCCGACGGCACGCGCGTGGAGGTGATGGAGGTGAACACGACCGACGGGAGGCCGGCTCCGTCGTCTGATGCGCCTCCTCCCGCGACGGGGGCCCCTGGCGGCTGACGCCGATTCCCGGCCTGTACCTCAGGCCTTTCCAAGGCCCCATTCCCGCCGCGTCACGGCTCGGATTGGGCGGCCAGCTGCCAGGTGATGGCGGACGACGCGCTTGCGCGGCTCATGAACCGCCAGGCGTTCCCGAACACCAATCGGCGGTCCCCGGGGGGGAGCGATCTCGCCCACCGGATCGCCTCCTCGGGACTTGTCGCGGCCCAGCGGCCGGCCGCCTCGGCGAGCGCCTCATTTCGAAAGGATCCTGGCGGCGATGCCGCCGCCCATGCGCCGGCAAAGTCGGGTGTCTCCCAGGCCCAGCGCAGGAAGATCGCATGCGCGATTTCAAGGTCCAGGGAATCCGGCTCCGGGGCGGCGACGGCGTTCAGGATCGGGGCATAGAGGGCGCGCGGTATTCCCTGGGCCGCACCATCGAGCAGAAGTCTCCGCTTCCCGGGGTCGGGCTCGGCGCGGGCCGCCTGCAGCAAGTGATCGAGCATGTCGCGAGCCAAGGGGTTCATTTCCGCCGATCCCGGATTCAGCGCCTGGGCGGCCGGATCCCCGGCGCAAACCGCCGGAGCCGCGAGCGCGCCGGCGGCGAGAGCGAGCGCCGCGAGGCAGCGCCCTCGAAATGCAGGCGCCCGCGAGGGGCCTTTTCCCTCCGGGGCGCCCGACGATCCAGCCCGAGTCTCGGCGTTCAATAGGTGACGGCGTCGATGTAGAACGAGCCGGTGTAAGTGCTGTTGAACAGGAAGTTGATGCCCAGGGCCTGAATTGTCTGCCCGGCCGGCGCGCTCACCGTGACCTCATTCCATGCGTCCGTCGTCAGGGATGAGGCGCTGATCCAGGTCCCGCCGACCCAGGTGTATCCCGAGCCGTACTCGACGTAGGCCTGCAGGCCGTTGAGCGGGGTTCCGCTGGGCACCCAGACCCATTCGGCGACGGTCTTGCCCGCGGGATTGGGCGACGGGCTGTAGACGCCCACGATCGCCGAGGTCGTGTTGTTGAAGGAGGCCTGGAGCGAGTAGCTGCCCGAGAACCACTCCGCCGTCGAGCTGGAGACCGATCCGGAACCGCTCTGGAAGCCCCACCCGTCGGTGGACCCCTCGAAGTCATAGTTGGTGGTCGGGCCCACGCTCGGATTGGAGGCAAACGAGTCGGACGCGGCCTCGTAGTCGGCGAAGTCGCCGTTGCTGTCGACGCCGGCGTACGACCAGGGCATGTGCCCGGCATAGCCGTTGTTATATGCGGCGGCCATCATCTGCAGCGGAAAGGTGTAGGGCTGGCAGGCCAGGGCGGGAAATTCGCCGATCACGCAGGGCACCGTCCAGCCGTAGTACGCGGGGGTGTGGCCGCTTTTGAACGGGTCGTAATCGTACCCGTTGCCGACCATCCAGCTGTAGAAATGCACGTCGCGGTTGTCCAGGCCGAGCCCGCTCCACCAGTCGGCCTGGGTACCGTCCTTGCCGTTGGCGGTGCTCCATTTTACGGACGCCGAGCCCACGGTGACGTTGATCTTCGAGGTCTTGGCATGAATCGCGGTCGTGATCGACTTGATGAAGGTCTGCATCTGGGCCAGGGTGACCGACTGCGTCGTCGTGTTTGGCGTGACCGACACCGCCCACTCCGGCTCGTTGATCACCTCGATCACGGCAAGCGCCGGATACGTGTCGATCCCGCTCAATATCGGATCGAGGGCCTTTGTGATGTAGTCGCTCGTGTAGGTGGTGTTCGAGACGAGGCTGGCGTGGTTGTTGTTGAACAGGTCGAACGACCAGAGGGAGAGGTAGATCTTGATGTCGTTTGCCTGGGCCTTGTTCAGCATGTCCTGCAGGTTGGCCACGAGCGTGCTGCTTATGCCGGTGACGTCCCCGTTCGAGTTGAACGTGGGCGTCGCGCGGCCGTCGCAGTGCAGCCAGATTCGGGCGGAGTTGACACCCTTCGCGTGCATCGCGGCAAAGGCGCTGTTGAACCAGGAGGAGCTGTAGTTGCTCGTGCCGAAGTCCGTCCCGAAATCGTTCCAGGGCACGTTGTTCCCGTTCAGATAGGGCGTCGAGCCATTGATCGTGGCGGCGGTTGCCGGCAAGGCCGCCAGCAGCCCGACGGCCACCGCGAAGGCGGAGCGAAGCAGTGGATGACGCGGATGATTCTCCGAAGGAGAACCACGTAATGCCTTTCGATTGTCGATGGGGTTCATGACGGACACGTGTTTGCCGGGCCGTTCGTCCGCGAAGGATTCCCCTCCGGGTAACCGCCCGGCTGTATCCCCTATTGGTATGCCCGCGCGCGGGCTGGTTCGTGTGAAAATTCCCTGAAATCTCACACCCGTCGGGCACTCCACCCCCACGCCCGGATGGGACGACAGCCGAGCCCGGGCCGCACGATCGGTCACGGGCGGCTTCGCCCCCTGGGTTGCGCGCGCAGGGCCGACTCGCCCACCCGCCCGGGCTCACATTCACAGCGTGACTTTCCCCCGCGACACCGGGCTCGCATTCTGTCGCCCACGCTCGTTTAAAAGGGATGCCCATTTAACCGGAGACCCCGATATTGTCGCAAAAATTCCTGGAATTCCGGCATGTCGGCAAATGCTTCGGGGCCAACAGGGTTCTCGAGGATGTTTCCTTCGACCTTCGCGAGGGCGAGGTCCACATCCTCGCCGGTGAAAACGGCGCGGGCAAGAGCACCCTGATAAAGATCCTGGCGGGAATCCACGCCGACTATGAGGGCGTGATCGCGCTCCGCGGACAGCCTGTCCGGTTCGCCTCCCCCCAGGAGGCAAGCCGCGCGGGCATCTCCGTGATACACCAGGAGCTGTCGCTCATCGACTCCATGAGCGTGGTGGACAACATCCACCTGGGCCGGGAGACGGTGCGCCACGGACTGTGGCTCGACCGGCGGGAGCAGGCTGGCCGGGCGCTTGCGCTCTGCCGGCAGCTCGACCTCGGCCTCTCCGCGGCCGACCTTGGCCGCCCCGTGGAGGAGTTCCCCCTCTCGATCAAGAACCTGGTCGAGATCGCCAAGGCCCTCGCCTTCGACGCGCGCATCCTGGTCATGGACGAGCCGACGAGCGCGCTCAACCGTGCCGAGGTGGAGAGGCTGTTCGCCCTTGTCGGGACGCTCAGGCGACGGGGATGCGGCATCATCTACATCACCCACAAGATGGAAGAGATCTACCGGGTGGCCGACCGGATCACGGTCCTGCGCGACGGCAAATGGATCGGCACCGCCCCCGCCGCCGAGTGCCCGGAGTCCCGGCTCATCCAGTGGATGATCGGCAGGGACCTTGCCTCGCGGCCTCCGCAGGGCCGGGCGACGGGGGAGAATTCCGGGCCCGGCGTGCTCGAGGTCCGGGGGCTTCGGGTCCCCCATCCCGAGCCCGGCCGGCCGCCGGCGATCTCGGATTTCTCGGTGTCGCTCGGGGCGGGCGAGATCGTGGGTATCGCGGGCCTCCAGGGCTCGGGGGGTACCGAGCTGCTCCAGGGGTTGTTCGGCGCCTACGGCGCGGTCTGTGGCGGAACCGTCAGCCTGGGCGGGAAGCCCTTCCGCCCCGAATCGCCCGCGCGCTCGATCCGCAGGGGGCTCTCCTACATGACCGCGGACCGCAAGGGATCGGGCCTCATCCCGGCGATGAGCGTCGAGCACAACATCACCCTCGCCTCGCTTTCCCGGACTTCGCCCGGCGCGTTGCTCCGGCCCGGCCGCGAGCGGGCCGTTGCCGCGCGTCAGGCGTCGGCCCTGAACATCCGGCTCACGTCGCTGGACCAGGCAGTGGGCACGCTCTCGGGCGGAAACCAGCAGAAAGTCGTCCTCGCGAAATGGCTCGAGGCCCGGCCCCGGGTTCTCCTGCTGGAGGAACCGACCCGCGGCGTCGACATCGGCGCCAAGTCCGAGATCTACTCGCTGATGCGCCGGTGGACGTCGGAGGGGATGGCGATCCTGCTGATCTCAAGCGAACTCCCCGAGCTGCTCCTGCTTTCCGACCGCATACTCGCGCTGCATCGCGGCTCGGTGACGGCGGAGTTCGCGCGCGACGCGGCCACGCCGGAAATGATACTGGCCGCGGCCATGGGCTCGCCCGAGGCGACCGGGGAGGATTGCGCGTGAACCGGTCCGGCATCCGGCGCTGGCTCGCCACCCCGTCCTTCCGCGCGCTGCTCGCCCTGGCCTTCGTCGTCCTGATCGGCTGCGCCTTCAACGCCGGCGGGGCGTTCTTCCACTGGAGCACGCACCGGGACATGCTGCGGCAGGTCTCGGTGTACGGCATCCTCGCGTGCGGCATGACGCTCGTCATCATCTCGGGAGGAATCGACCTGTCCGTGGGGAGCGTCGTGGGGCTCTGCGCCGTCCTGTTCGCCCGGCAGACCCTGCACCAGGGACAGCCCGCGGCGGCCGCCCTCGGCCTCGTGATGGCGGCGGGCGCGGCGATCGGGCTCACCTCGGGAACCCTTGTGGCGCGGTTCAGGGTCCAGCCCTTCGTCGCGACCCTGGCGATGATGGTCTTCGCCAGGGGGCTGGCCAAGTGGATCTCCGGCGGCCAGAAGATCTCGCAGGCCATCCAGCAACCGGACGGCAGCTTCACGTATGCGGACCTTCCCGCGATATTCCAGCAGATAGACCGCCGGATCCTCTGGGGAAACGTCTCGGTGGTCACCCTTGTCTTCCTTGGCTGCGTGCTCCTGTCCTGGCTCGTGCTCGCGAAGCTGCGCTGCGGGCGGTACCTCTACGCCACCGGCGGCAACGAGGAGGCCGCGCGGCTCTCGGGCGTGCCCGTCGCGGCCACAAAGCTGCTGGCCTACGGGCTGAGCGGCCTCTTCGGCGCTGTCGCCGGGATCTGCCAGGCCGCGCAGGAGCAGCAGGGGGACCCCGAGGCCGGCTCGACCTACGAGCTGACGGCGATCGCGATCGCCGTGATCGGCGGCAACAACCTCATGGGGGGGCGCGGGGGCATCGGCCTCACCCTGCTCGGGGCGCTCACGATCGGCTACCTCGAGAAGATCCTCAGCATAAACGCGGTCGGGGAATCGAGCCGACTCATGCTGACCGGCGCGATCATCGTCGCGGCCGTCCTCCTGCAGCGGCGGAAGGCCCCCTGAACCCCTTTTCTCAGACAAACCCATCCAACCGGAAAACCCCCATGCCCAAGCCCCTCCTGCCCCTCCTCGTCCTTGCCGCAGTCCTAAGCCCGCCCGCGCACGCCGGCCCCAAGCACGGCGAGAAATGGATCGTGGGCATGAGCCAGTGCAATCTCGGCGAGCCTTGGCGCGTCCAGATGAACGCCGACATCAGGAAGGCCGCCGAGGCCCATCCCGAGATGGAGCTGATCTTCAAGGACGCCCAGAACGACACGCTGCGCCAGCGCTCCCAGATCGAGGAGTTCGTCAACGCCGACGTCGACCTGCTGATCGTGTCGCCAAAGGAGGCGGCGCCGCTGACGCCGCCCGTGGCGGCCGCCTTTCGCCACGGCATCCCCGTCATCGTGCTCGACCGCAAGGTGCTCGGCGACGACTTCACGCAGTTCATCGGCGCCGACAACCGGAGGATCGGCAAGGCAGCCGGAGAATGGGCGGTCCGCAGGCTTCTTTCGCTCCCCCAGGTCAGGGAGAGCGGCCGGGCCCGCATCGTCGAGCTCACGGGCCTGATGACCTCGACCCCGGGCCAGGACCGCCTCGCAGGGTTTCACGCGGCGCTCCAGGGGCAGCCCGTCGACATCGTCTTTTCAGCCGACACCCAGTGGCTCGAGCCCCAGGCGCGGTCGGAAATGGAGTCGGCGCTCGCGGTGAACCCCCGGATCGACCTGGTCTACGCGCACAACGACCCGGCCGCGCATGGGGCGTACCTGGCGGCGAAGGCCGCCGGCCGCGAGAAGGACATCATCTTCATCGGCATCGACGGCCTGCCCCAGGAAGGCCAGGTCTACGTGCGCCAGGGTCTGCTTGAGGCCTCCTTTCAATACCCGACGGGGGGCCGCGAGGCCGTGGACAGCGCGCTGAAGATACTGCGCGGGGAGACGGTCCCGAGGCAGGTCACGCTCAACTCCCGCTTCTTCACCCGGGACAACGTGGGGCAGGGCGGCGAATGGCTGCCGTGATCCGGGGCGGCTGGCATCGCCTAGGGTAACGCCCCATAGCGGGGGAGCGTGCCCGGGCCTATGGTGGGCCTGTTGATTCACGCCCGTCCGCCAGGGGATATCACCCCATACATTTGGGTCGAACCTTTCCCCTTCCGAGGGGCCTAACCCCACATCCGCGACAGCAACTCAATGCGGCAACCTCAGAAACCAGATAATCATATGAAAACCATCACACAAAAGATCACAGACTCATCCAAATCAGGCTCCACGGACAAGGTCGAGGGCAGCGCCAAGGTGTTCAGCGGAAAGGTGAAGGAGGAGACCGGCAAGGTGTTCCGCAGCCCGACGCTCGAGGCCAAGGGTGACCTCGAACAGGACGCCGGCCACATGCAGAAGCAGGTCGGCGACGTGAAGAAGGCCTTCGGCCAGTAGTCGCTCCGGGCAAACCGGTTCAGGACCAAACCCATGAAGACATCACTTCATGCACGCGGGCTCGCGTCGCTCCTTGCCATCGCGGGAGCGCTCGCTGCGGGCGGTCTCGCCGGCGGGTGCGCGGCGACGCCCAAGCACGACAGCACCGGCGAATATATCGACGACACCGGGATCACGACCAAGGTGAAGACCGCACTGCTGAGGGACGACTCTGTGAAGTCGTTCGAGATCAAGGTGGAGACCATGAAGGGGGTCGTTCAGCTGAGCGGCTTCGTCGACACGCCCGACCAGAAGAACGCAGCCGGAAGGGATGCCGCGTCCGTCACGGGTGTGGCGGAGGTGAGCAACAACCTGATCGTCAAGTAGGCAGCCGGGAGGGCGGCGCGCGGGATACCCTCCGCGGGATCCCGCCCGTCCGCGGGTGCGGCCGGCGCGCCAGGACGATTCCTTAGGGTTAAGCCCCATACCGCCGGGCCGGTGCGGGGGACTATACTCAACCGGCAAACCCATGAGTGCGACAAAGAGCGAACGCGAGCAGCATCCAGAGCCTCACCGGGCCCCCGACAGCCCGCACCGGCCCTATTGGAAGCGCATGCACCACTCCTGGTTCTTCTGGGTCGCGGCCTTCTCTATAATGCTGGCCATGGTGATCTATGTGATGTCGATCGACCTCGTGTTCCGGCCCCGGGGCCAGGGTCCGCAGCCGGCGGCCAAGATCCCGTAGGTCCAGGCGGCGTCCACAGGCGCACGGGGAACACATCCAAAATATGAAACCAAGCACACAGGACAAAATTGAAGGCACCGCCAGGATAATCTCCGGCACCGTCAAGGCGGAGACCGGCAGGATCCTCAGGAAGCCCAGGCTGGAGGCCGAAGGCAGCGCGGAGCGCGCCTTCGGGCAAATGCAGAAGAAAATCGGCGAGATCAGGAAAGTGCTCGACGTCTAGGCCGGCCACCCGGCGGTGTCAGACGCCGCGCCCCTCGCTGAATCCGAGGGTCCGGTAGTGGTGCTCGCCCGAGGAGAATCGCCCCGCGTCCACGGCGTCGCGGACGTCTACGTGGCGCCCCAGGTATGATTCCTCGGGGAACGGCCGCTCCGGCCCGAACACGGCCGGGTCGACCCGGACGGCCTGGCGCGGCCGGCGCATCCAGTAGCCACCGTGCATGGGGACGAGGTCCGCGTCCCTCTCCCGGCAGTCCGACTCCGCAAAATAATGGCAGACCATGGAACGGCGCGTGCGGCTCAGGTCCCTGATCGGGCTGCCGCCGTGCACGAGGTCGGAATGCCAGATGAGCACGTCGCCCTTCCTCGCCATGAACCTCCGCTCCTTGAGCCCGCGCAGCCGGATCTGCACGTCGATGTAGTCGAACCAGTCGGCCTCCTCGTCCGGGTCGGCGTTGTGGGTGCCGTCATTGAACCGATAGAGGGGGATCCTGTGGCTGCCGGGATAATAGACGAGCGGGCCCGAGTCGGGGTGCACGTCCTCGAGCGCTATCCAGGCCGCGATCAGCGAACGGGGCGTGCGGGGCGCCATGTAGAGGGAGTCGATGTGGATCGTCTCGGAGCTTCCCTTCTGGAAGTTGACGCTGTCGCAAAGGACGACCGGCTCGCCCAGGAGGCCCTCGAGGACCGACGCCAGCCCCGGTTCGAGGGCCAGTTCGCGGATCTCCTCGCTCATCAGGTAGAGGTCGTTGAACCTCAAATGGCGGATCTCGCGCCTGTCAGCCTGGGCCCAGAAGGTGCGCTCGCCGGTCTTCAGGCTGTCGACGACGACGTCGCCGGGCTTCTTGTCGAGAAGGCCGCCCATCGCCGAGGCCGCGCGGTCGACCTGGTGCGGGCCGAAATGCCTCTCCAGCACGGCAAATCCGTCCCGATCAAACAGGGACTGGCCGACGCCCGCCTCGATCTCGTGGGTCTGATTCATGGGAGGTTTGACACCTGTTGATGACAATCGGATGCGCTGAAGCCTCTATTCCGGCCAGAGAAAGACAGGCTGAACCGCAATTTGTTCGGCCCGCCTTGTAAAAAAACTCTCTCAGGCTCCTCCACCAGTTGAGGCGCACCTCATAGACCTCCACGAGGGCCGTGCCCGCAGGGGGTGCAAAATCGCGGGCCGGCCCTTTGAGGGGCCGGCCCGTGTTGTTTACCCTATACCCCCTGGACCGAGCGGCCAAACCCTATTTGACCGCCGGTAAGTTGATGTTCCCCGAGTGCGAGATGATCCCGAACGTGTACAGCAGCCACCAGACGACCGCGATGACCACCACGATGTTGATGATCGCCTTGATGGTCGACTGCATCGGGATGTACGTGTTGATCAGCCAGAGAAGCACCCCGATGACGACCAGCGTCAGGATTATTTGCAGGAAGGGCATGGGCGGTCTCCGGTGGAAGGGTCTCTGCTTGCGGTCACGCGTGGAATATACGCGCGCGCGCCGCGGGCCGCCATGGGGTGTAACCCGACTGAAAACCGCCGGAACGCGGCCGCTCAGATCTGCGAGAACGCGGCCGGCACGAGGAACCGGCTCGTGATGTGGGAGACCGTGTCGGCGTACTGCGGGTCGTTCTTCAGCCGCACCCAGGTCGGATGCAACCCGAACGCGGCCCAGTTCTTCTTGTGCGTCTCGATGTCGGGGCTGCACAGCATGTAGGTGAGCTCCGGCATGTCGCGGCCCAGGAGCACCTGGCCGTAGAACACGGGCGACAGGTTGAGCTCCTGCATCACGCCGATCTCGCCCGCGTTGAACATGTCGACCTTCTTGAGCGCCTTGAGCTCGCTGAAGCTCTCGTAGGTGCGCATCTCGAAGATCCGCGGCTTCCCGTCGCGGGCGAGCGCCGGCACGGCGAGCCTCGGGAGCCCCGCGAACGCGAGCATGAGCCAGCTGTCGATGCGGTCGAACGCGGGCTGCGCGGCCGTCGGCGACCTGAGGTATTCGGCGCCGGCCGCCTGCACCGCGGGATCCGCGTTGAGCGAGGCCGTGACGCCCGCGACGGAGTCGAGCGACGCGTGGGGTATCAGCACCCAGACGGCCGCGCCATCCTTGGCCTCGGGCTCCGTGAAGACCCCGACGGCGGCGATCCCGCGCGCGTTGAGCGCGGGGATGAGCGCCTTCTCCAGGTAGGCGTCCAGGAGCGCGTGGGGCGCGCCGGCCTTCAGCCGGTAGGCGCGCAGCTCATAATAGTCGCGGCCGGGAGCCGCGGCGCCCGCCTCGAGGGCGGAGGCCGGCGCGCCGGATAGGGCGGCCGTGGCGGAGACGGCGAGGGATGTTTTCAAGAATTCGCGGCGGTTGAGGGTCTTCATTGGGGGTCCCGGAAGCCTGCACGATTCGGGCCGCGCAGGCGAACAAGAACGAGCGCCGGCCGGCCGGCGACGGCGCTACCCGGCTGGAAAGAGCCTGCAAAGGCCCGCCTCGGAGGCCTCCGCGACGCCGCGCTCGGTGATGAGGCCCGTCACGAGCCGGGAAGGCGTGACGTCGAATGCCGGGTTCGCGGCGGCGCTTCCGTCCGGGGTCAGCGCGACCGTCGCCACGCTGCCGTCGGGCAGCCTCCCCGAAAGGTGGGTCACCTCCCGCGCCGGGCGGTCCTCAATCGGGATCTCGCGCACGCCGTCGCGCACGCGCCAGTCGATCGACGGCGACGGCACGGCCGCGTAGAAGGGGACGCCGTTGTCGCGCGCCGCCAGCGCCTTCAGGTAGGTGCCGATCTTGTTGCAGACGTCGCCGGTCGCGGTGGTGCGGTCGGTGCCCACGAGGACCAGGTCCACCCGCCCGTGCTGCATGAGGTGGCCCCCCGCGTTGTCCGAGATGACCGTGTGCGCCACGCCGTGGTTCAGGAGCTCCCAGGCGGTGAGGCTCGCGCCCTGGTTGCGCGGCCGGGTCTCGTCGACCCAGACATGGACCGGCACGCCCGCGTCGTGCGCGGCGTAGATCGGCGCCGTGGCGGTGCCCACGTCGACCGTCGCGAGCCAGCCCGCGTTGCAGTGGGTGAGGACGTTCACGGGCTCGCCGGGCGCCTTGCGCGCGGCGATCGCGCGGATGAGCGGCAGGCCGGCCGCGCCGATGCCGCGGTTGATGGCGACGTCCTCCTCGCAGATCTCCGCCGCCCGAGATAACGCCGCGGCGGCCCGCCTCGCGGGCGGCAGCGGCCCCATCCACGCCGTCATGCGCTCGACCGCCCAGCGGAGGTTGACCGCCGTGGGGCGGGTGGCCAGGAGCACCGCGCCCGCGCCGCGCAGCCCGGCATCGGAAGGGTCCTCCCTCATCGCGAGCCAGAGTCCGTAGGCCGCGGTCGCCCCGATCAGGGGCGCGCCCCGCACAAGCATCGCGCGGATCGCGTGGGCGGCCTCGCCCGTCGTCCCCAGCCGCGCGATGACGAACTCGTGGGGCAGGCGCGTCTGGTCGATGATCTCGACCGAGGCGCCGTCGGCGCCCGGCCAGAGGGTCCTGAAGGCTCGGCCGTGGACTTTCAGATCACCCTTTCGTTTCCGCCGTCGACGGGGATCTGGGCCCCCGTCGTCTTGGCGAACAGGGGTCCGCAGAGCTCCGCGGCGAGCTCCGCGACATCCCGGCTCGCGACCTCGACCCTGAGAACGTTGTTGGACTTGTAGGCCTCGACGCTCATGCCGTAGTGGCGCGCGCGCGATTCCAGCACCTCCCTGGTCCAGAGCGACGTGTCGAAGACCATGTTGGGGTGGAGGGAATTCACACGGATGCGGTCGGCGCCCCATTCCAGCGCGGCGACGCGGGCGAGCTGGTTGACCGCGGCCTTCGACGCGGAGTAGGCCGCCGCCCCCGGCCCGGGCGCCGGGACGTTCTTGGAGCCGATGACGGCGACCCGGCCGCCGTTGGGTGCCATCCTGAGGAGCGGGTGGCATTCGCGAAGCATGAGAAAGCTGGCGTCCAGGTTCACGGCCATCACCTTGCGCCACGTGTCCGAGCCAAGCGCGCCGATCCCCTCGCCCGGCGGGAAAATGCCCGCGTTCAGCACCAGCATGTCGAGGCCGCCGAACGCCCCCACGGCCTCGTCGAGAGCCGCGGCCACGCCGGCCTCGTCCGTGACGTCGCACACGATTCCCCGGAAATCCGGCCGTTCGTGCAGGCGGAGGATGCCGGGGTCCACGTCCAGGCCGACCACGGCAGCGCCCCGCCTGAGGAACGAATCGACGCAGGCCCGGCCGATCCCGGACGCGGCCCCGGTCACCAGGACCACCTCGCCTGCGAATGCGGGGGCCGGCCCGCCGCGGCGCAGCTTCGCCTGCTCAAGGTCCCAGTATTCAACCTCGAAGATGTCCGATGCGGGCAGCGCCTTCCATCCCCCAAGCGCCGCGGCGCGCATGATGATGTCGATCGTGCGCGCGTAGATCTCCCCTGCGACCGCCGCGCCTTGGGCCGAGCCCCCTGCGGCGACCAGGCCCCAATCCGGGTCGAGGACGACGCGCGGCGCCGGGTCGAGCATCGCCGGGCGCGCGTCAGCGCCGGCCGCGCCGGCGCTGAAATAGCCCTCATAGTCACGCGCGTATGCCGCGAGGTCGCGCCCTATCATCGGAACCCGCTTCGTGCGGACGACGTGGTCGGGCGTGGCCGGGCCCTGCTGGGAAAGCGACGCGACATCGGCCCTCAGGGCGAACCCGAGGCTCCGGGCATCCCCGTGCACCGTCAGGATGGCGGGAGCCCCCATCGCCTTGGAGAGGTCCCTGCGGAAGGCGGCGATCTCGAGGCGCGCCGGACGCGCACGCGCGGGGGGCGCCGGCCACTCGACCGCCCACGCGTTGCGCCTCGCGAGGTATTCCTCGGCGAGGGTGACGCACTCGATCATCCGGCCGTAGGAGGACTCGGCCGTCTCGCCGAAGGTGATAAGGCCATGGCTCATCAGCGCGACCCCGATCGTGCGCGGGGATATCTTCTGCGGAAACAGGGCCTCGCAGGCGCGGGCCAGCCTGAACCCCGGCATCACATAGGGGACCACGACCACCCGGTCGCCGTAGATCTCGCGCACGCGGTCCGCGCCGCCGGGCGTGTTCATCACCGATATGATCGCGTCGGCGTGCGTGTGGTCCACGAACCTGGCGGGGAGTATCGCGTGGACGATCGCCTCCACGGACGGCGTCGGGGCCGAGGGATCCGTCATGCAGCCCCTGAGCTCGGCCACCATCCCCAGGTCGGAAAGCGACTCCAGTCCGGCGAGGCGCAGCAGGTGGCCCATCCGGCACGGCGAGAATCCGCCCGGCTCGATCTTCGCCAGGTCACCGCCGCTTCCCTTCACATAGAGTATGGTCTCGTCGTCGCCGAAGAGGCCCTTCCCGGGGACCTTGACCGAGGTGTTGCCGCCCCCATGGAGGACGAGCGCGGGGTTACTGCCGATCAGCCGGGACGTGTAGACCCTCTGGCCCATGTCGCCGGGAAATCCGGAGGCTTCCGCGCTGTTCCAGAGACTTTTCATCGGACCACAACCCGTCCCACGTCGATCCGCGGCGTCATCCGCAAAGAGGTGTCCGCACCGCGGCGTCGAGTCAAGCGAACCACCCTTGCGGATTGGGAGGATCCGCCCCAGTTTCCCCTCCACCCGGAAACCAAACCGCCATGACGATGCAATACCGACAGCTCGGAAAATCAGGCATCAAGGTGAGCGCCCTGTCATTCGGGGCGTGGGTCACCTTCGGAAAACAGATCGGCGACCCGGTCGCCCGGAAGCTGCTTCACGCCGCCTACGACGCAGGGATCAACTTCTTCGACAATGCCGAGTCCTATGCGGACGGTCAGGCCGAGGTCGTGATGGGCGCCATCCTCAAGAAGTCCGGCTGGCGCCGGAGCAGCTACCTGGTCTCGAGCAAGGTGTTCTTCGGCAACGTGGGCGACCGGCCCAACGAGGAGGGCCTCTCCCGAAAGCACATGGTCGAGGCGTGCCACGAGGCCCTCGGCCGCCTCCAGGTCGACTATCTCGACTTCTATTACTGCCACCGCCCGGACCCCACCGTCCCGATCGAGGAATCGTGCCGGGCCATGCACGACCTGATCACGCAGGGGAAGGTGCTCTACTGGGGCACCAGCGAATGGAGCACGTCCCAGATCGAGGCGGCCCACGCGGTGTGTGAGCACCTCCGTCTGCATCACCCGCAGATGGAGCAGCCCCAGTACAACCTCTTCCATCGCGCGCGCGTCGAGAAGGAGTACGCCCAGCTCTACCGGAGCCCGGGCCTCGGGACGACGACCTGGTCCCCCCTCGCGTCGGGCCTGTTGACCGGAAAGTACGGCAAAGGCGTCCCCAAGGGCGCCCGCCTCAACGTTCCCGGGCTGGAGTGGCTCCGCGCCGATCTGCTCAAGAAGCCCGGCGTCGAGGCGAGGTTGGCGGCCGTCCCCAAGCTGGCCGCGATCGCCAAGGGCCTCGGCACCACCCTTCCCTGCCTGGCCGTCGCCTGGTGTCTCAAGAACCCGAACATCAGCACCGTCATCCTCGGCGCCTCCCGGGTCGAGCAGCTGAAGGAGAACCTGGGGGCCCTCGACCTGCTGGACGCGCTGACGCCGCCGGTCATGCGGCAGCTGGACGATATCTCGGCACCCGTCGCCGACTAGGTGAGATGTTTCAGGAGGTTGTCCGCATGTGGCGGCCCTGAGAGGACAGGATCCTCATGAGCTTGGGGTCGGCCCAAGCAGCCACTTGAGAAGAGGCCCGACGCGCTCCGCCCACGCGGCCTCGTTATGCAGCTGATTCTCGGCCTCGAGATAGTGCAGGTCGCCGCCCTCGCGCCAGCCGCGCGCGACGAACGCGTCGCGAAGGACGCGCGTCTTTTCCCATCCCGGCTCGGCGGTGCCGATGTCGAGCCAGACGCGCACGGGGGGCTTCCTGCGCAGCGCCCTCACGAATCGCACGGGCGCAAGGCCGTCCCACCACGCGGACGGCGAAAGCACCCCGGCGCCGCCGAACACGCGCGGGTGCAGGAGGGCGAGGTAGAGCGTGGCGATCGCGCCCATCGACGAGCCCACGACCGTCGTGTGGGCGGGCCCGGGCAGCGTCGGGTAGCGCGCGTCGATGAACGGTTTCACCTCGCTGACGACAAACCTCGCGTAGGAGCGGACGCGCCCGCGGCTGCGGCATTCCTCCCCGTCCCAGCCCGAGAAGGCGCCGCGCGTCGGCGCGTATTCGTCCATGCGGGCGAATCCCGTGTTGGCGACGCCCACCATGATCGGCGGCTCGATCTCGCCCCGCGCGATGAGCCCGGCGGCAGCGTCCCCGGCATTCCACGCATTGCCGAGGAAGGCTGTCCGCGGGTCGAAGATGTTCTGCCCGTCCTGGAAATAGACGACCGGGTGCCGGCGCCGCCGGCCGTCGCATCCCGGCGGCAGCCACACCGCGAGGTCGCGCGTGTTGCCGAGGATGCGCGACGGGAAGCGCCGGTGCAGGCGGAGGGTGCCGGCGGGCGGCGTGGGCTGGGCGGGAGGCATCTCGAAAGGGAGCCCGCAAGCAAGCCGCGCCGCCCGGCGCATGCCAAGCGGTTTTCTCCCGCCATGGCGGGCGGGGCCGCATCCGGCCTCCCGCGGCATTGCATGGCGGGCGGATGCTTGCTCTCATTCGCCCCCGATGAAGGAGGAATACGTCCGCTGGTACACGCCGCACCTGAGCCGCGAGTTCGAGATGCTGGTGTTCGGCCACGCGGGCTATCCCGTGATCGCGTTTCCCACGTCGCTCGGCCGCTATTACCAGAACAAGGACTTCGGGCTCATCGGCTCGGTCGCGGGCCTCGTCGACGCCGGCAAGGTCATGGTCTTCTGCCCCGACGGCATCGACTCGCAGAGCTGGTACAACCAGTCGATCCACCCGGCCGACCGCGTGCGCACGCACATCGCCTATGAGAAAGTGATCCTGCACGACGTCGTCCCGGCCGCGCAGCGCGCGGCCGGCCGCCACAAGGTGTGCGTCGCCGGGGCGAGCTTCGGGGGCTACCATGCCCTCAATTTCGCGCTCCGCAATCCCGACAAGACCGGCTACTGCATCAGCATGAGCGGCTCGTTCGACATCAAGCCGTTCCTGGACGGCTACTACGACGACAACTGCTATTTCAACAACCCCGTCGACTACCTCCCCGGGATGAACGACGATCGCCAGCTCGGGCAGATCCGCGAGATGGGAATCGTCCTGGGCACGGGCGAATGGGACAGCTGCCGGCAGCGCAACCTCGACATGTCCGCGATGCTGAGCAGCAAGGGTATACCCCACTTTCTCGACGACCGAAAATGGTGCGGCCACGACTGGAATTACTGGCGCGACATGTTTCCCTACTACCTGGGCATGATCAAGGGCTGACCCCAATTCGCCCGAACCCGGCGGCTCCGGCTTGCCCGGCGCCGCCGGCGGGCCCTAGCCTCAGTACACCTCCACCACCTTACTCCCCCGGCTCCCATGAAGAAAATAGGCATTCTCCACGGCAAAGAACGCACATTCCCCCAGGCATTCGTGGACCGCGTCAACGCGATGAAGGAGCCGGGGATCACGGCCGAGCGCGTCCGCATCGACAAGGTCGTCCAGGGCGAGCCGACCGAGTACGCGGTCATCATCGACCGCATCTCCCAGGACGTGCCGTTCTACCGCGCGTACCTCAAGAACGCCGCGCTCAACGGGACCGCCGTGATCAACAACCCGTTCTGGTGGAGCGCGGACGAGAAGTTCTTCAACAACTGCCTCGCCACGAAGCTCGGCGTCGCGGTGCCGAAGACCGTCCTGCTGCCCTCGAAGGAGCATCCGGCCGACTGCTCGGCGGAGTCGTTCTCAAACCTCGCGTACCCCCTCGATTGGGAGGGCATCTTCCGGTACATCGGCTGGCCCGCCTACTTCAAGCCGCACGCGGGGGGGGGCTGGAAGAACGTCTACAAGGTCCGCGACCAGGACGAGTTCTTCAAGGCCTACGCCGAGACGGGACAGCTCGTGATGCTCCTCCAGGAGGAGGTGAAGTTCGACGACTACTACCGGTGCTACTGCATCGGCCAGCAGGACGTGCTGATTATGCCCTATGAGCCGCGCAACGCCCACCACCTGCGCTACGTCGTCGAGCGCCCGCCCGCGTCGGCCGCGCTCCTCGAGCGCATCGAGCGCGACGTGCTGACGCTCAACCGCAACCTCGGCTACGATTTCAACACCGTCGAGTTCGCCGTGCGCGACGGCGTGCCGCTGGCGATCGACTTCTGCAACCCCGCGCCCGACGCCGACCGCGCGTCGGTCGGCGAGAAGAACTTCGCGTGGGTGGTCGACGCTGCGGCGCGGCTGGCCGTACGCAAGGCAAAGGAACATGCGCCCGGGGTCAGCGCGCTCAGCTGGGGCAAGTTCGTGAGGACGGCGGCCGCCGGCAAGGCACTCGCTTGAGTCTTCGGCACCTACAGACTCCGGACCGAAAAAGACAAGTGACCCGAGCCAGGCACAGCTTCCGATTCCCGTTTTCATCCGGACCCCATCCATGAGCGCCGCCTCCAAATCCCCCGGCAAGGGCTCAAATCCGCCCATGGGCTCCGAAAAAAAACAGGAACGCCTGTTCACCATCGGCATCGAGGAGGAGTTCCAGATCATCGATCCCGAGACCCGGGAACTCCGCTCGCACGTCGAGCAGATCATGGAGGACGGCAAGATGATCCTCCAGGAGCGCGTGAAGGCGGAGATGCACCAGTCCGTCGTCGAGGTGGGCACGGACATCTGCCGCAACGTCGTCGACGCGCGCGCCGCCGTGACAGAGCTCAGGTCCAACCTCTGGAGGCTCGCCCAGAAGCGCGGCCTGACGATCGCCGCCTCCGGGACCCACCCCTTCTCGCACTGGATGGACCAGAAGATCTCGAAGGGGGACCGCTACAAGGTCCTCGTCGAGGACATGCAGCAGATCGCGCGCGCCAACCTGATCTTCGGACTGCACGTCCACGTCGGGATCCCCGACCGCGAGACCGCGATACAGGTGATGAACATGGCGCGCTATTTCCTGCCGCACCTTTTCGCGCTGTCGACCAACTCCCCCTTCTGGAACGGCCGCAACACCGGCTTCAAGAGCTACCGGGTCAAGGTGTTCGAGCGCTTCCCGCGCACCGGCATCCCCGACGCGTTCGAGTCGCTGGCCGAGTACAACGACTACCTCGCGCTGCTCGTGAAGACCAAGTGCATCGACAACGCCAAGAAGATCTGGTGGGACATCCGGCTCCATCCCTTCTTCGACACGATCGAGTTCCGGGTCTGCGACATCCCGATGCGGATCAACGAGACCATCGCGCTGGCCGGCCTGATGCAGGCGCTCGTCGCAAAGCTGCACAAGCTCCTGAAGCAGAACATGACGTGGCGCATGTACCGGCGCCGGCTCCTCGACGAGAACCGCTGGCGCGCCTCGCGCTACGGCATCTCGGGCAAGCTGATCGACTTCGGCAGGCAGGAGGAGGTGGACACGCCCGCCCTCATCCTTGAGCTTCTCGAGTTCGTCGACCGGGAGCTCGACGAGTTCGGCAGCCGCAAGGAGGTGGAGTACATCCACGAGATCCTCAGGCACGGCACCGGCGCCGACCGCCAGCTCGCCGTCTGGGAGCGCACCCGCGATGTCAAGTCCGTCGTCGACTACATCGTGTCCGAGACCACCGCCGGCCTGACGAAATGAATTGTCGCTACCGGCCCGCGGCCTCCAGCCTTGGGGCCACTTTATGCCCGTAATCGACCTTCCGCCGACGGCGACCTTCGACCCTGCGCTGACCCCGGGCGCCCAAAACGCCATAAGGGTGTGCCTGCGCCTCCAGGCCCATGAGAGGATGACCCTCATCACCGACCGGGCCTGCGCCGAGATCGCCGCTGCCCTGAGGAGCGAGATCGAGAAGACGGGGGCCGACTACTCGGTGTTCGTGCTGGAGGACCACGGCCCGCGCCCGCACCGCGACATGCCGCCGGAGATCCTCGCGGACCTCGCCCTCTCGCAGGTCAGCATCTACGCGGCCGTCACCCAGACGGGCGAGCTGCGGACGCGGATGCAGATGACGGAGGTCGTGAACAGCCGCCACATCCGCCACGGCCACATGGTCAACATCAGCAAGCAGATCATGCTCGAGGGCATGCGCGCCGACTTCGTCGAGGTCGACCGCCTGAGCCAGAGGCTGATCGAGAAGGCGCGCATGGCGGAGCGCGTCACCTGCCGCACGGCGGCCGGGACCGACTACGTGGCCGAGCTCTCCCCCAGCCTCAAGTGGGTGAAGACCGCCGGCCTGATCACGCCCGAGGTGTGGGGCAACCTCCCCGGCGGGGAGATCTTCACCTCGCCCCTCAGCTCAAGCGGCCGCTACGTCGTCGACGGGGTTGTCGGCGACTACCTCTGCGGGAAATACGGCGACCTCGCCGCGACACCGCTCACGATAGAGGTCCGGGACAACCGCATCGCCGGCCTCGCGTGCGAGAACAGGGAGCTGCTCGACGAGTTCAGGGCCTACACGCGCACGGACGGGAACAGCGACCGCGTCGGCGAGTTCGCGATCGGCACGAACATCGCGTGCAGGCACATCATCGGGAACATCCTGCAGGACGAGAAGCTCCCCGGGATCCACATCGCCTTCGGCCATCCCTACAGCGAGCACACCGGCCAGACGTGGACCAGCACGACCCACATCGACTGCGTCGGCCGCGATTTCGACATCTGGCTCGATGACGAGCAGGTGATGCAGGGGGGGAAATTCCTGATCTGAATCGTGAGGCCAAGGCACCCGCGAACGGCGCCCGCCAGATGATACCCGCCCTCCGCCAGCGCTACAACGCCGCGTTCACCGAGGAGCGCTACGCGGCCTTTCTCGGGGATCTCTCCACCTCCCGCCGCTGGGGACCCGACTTCCGCGTCGCCGAGACCCCGCTTTTCCTCGACGCCGATTGCGCCGCCGCCCTGGCGGCGGCCGCGGGCGGCATTGTCGCCCAGCTTGCCACACACGGGTTCCGGGCGCACGCCACAGGCGCCATCCCGGCCGGCTTGAGCGTGCCCGCCGAGACGCCGTTCCCCCATTTTGTCTGCATAGACTTCGCCCTCGCGACCGGCGCCGGCGGCCGGGTCGTTCCACAGCTCATTGAATTGCAGGGTTTTCCCACCCTCGCTTGCTTCCAGATCCTGCTGGCGCGCAGCTACGTGAAGCACTTCCCCGCGATCCCGGCGGACTTCACGAGCTATTTCGGGGGACTGGACGAGGCGCGTTACCTCGCCGCGCTCCGGTCCTCGATCGTCGGCAACTGCGATCCCGCGGAGACCATCCTGCTGGAGATCGCGCCCGCCGAGCAGAAGACACGCGTCGACTTCGCGGCCACGGAGGACCTGCTCGGCGTGCGGCCCGTCTGCGTCACCGAGGTGCGCAAGCGCGGGAGAAAGCTTTACCACGACGTCGGCGGCCGCGAGGTCCCGATCCGGCGCATCTACAACCGCGTGATCTTCGACGAGCTCCTGCGCAAGAAGCCGGCGATGCAGTTCAGCCTCTTCGGCGACCTCGATGTCGAATGGGCCGGCCACCCCAACTGGTATTTCCGGATCAGCAAGCACACGCTTCCCTTCCTTCGCGGGGAGTATGTCCCGCCGTGCCACCTCGTGAGCGAGCTGGGCGAGATCCCCGCCGACCTGGAAAACTACGTGCTCAAGCCGCTCTACTCGTTCGCCGGCCTGGGCGTCGACATCACGCCGACCGTCGGCAAGATCGCCGCCGTCGAGAAGCCGCGCGAGTGGCTCCTGCAGCGAAAGGTCGCCTATGCGCCTCTTCTTGCGACGCCCGACGGCCCCGCGAAGGCCGAGGTGCGACTGATCCTTGCCGGCGACGGCAGCGGCTGGCCCAGGCTCCTCAACAACCTGGTCCGGCTCACGAAGGGCACCATGCATGGGGTCGACTTCAACAAGGGCCACGCCTGGGTGGGGTCGAGCGTGGGGATGTTTCCGGCAGGCGCCGCATGATCCTGGGTCGTCGGGCGCGCCGATGGGCGCAGGCAGGTAGGTTTTTACCCCCCTTTCCCGCTCGGCCCCGGCGCTGTCATAACGGAACATGTCCAAATACCGTCTATCGATCCGCGCTGAAGCACGAACCCTGATCCCGTTGTCCGCGGGCGCAGCCCTTTTGCTCGGGGCCTGCACAACGTACGTTCAGGAACCGGCGCCCGCGTATGTCCAGGGCCCGCCGCCCGCGCCCGTCTACTATCCCGAGACGCCGGCCGCGCCTCCCGCCGCGAACCCGCTTGACCAGCTCATGGCGCCGATCGCGCTGTATCCCGATCCCCTGATATCGATCATCCTCCCCGCCTCCACGTTCCCGTCGGATGTCGACGCGGCCGGAGCCTACCTGAACGGGGGCGGAGACCCGGGGCAGGTCGACAACCAGTCGTGGGACCAGAGCGTCCGCTCGCTTGCCCATTATCCCGACGTCGCAAAGTGGATGGCCCAGAACGGCCCATGGACCCAATCCGTCGGCGCCGCGTTCGCCTCCCAGCCCGCGGAGGTGATGAAGGCGATCCAGCGGCTGCGCGAGCTCGCACGCGCGGCGGGCACGCTGACCGACACCGCCCAGCAGCAGGTGACCGTCGATGGAAGCTTTGTCGAGATCGAGCCTGCCCAGCCCGACGTGATCTATGTCCCGATCTACAATCCCGAGGTCGTGTTCGTCGACCAGCCCTATTATGGCTACAACGGCCCGTTCTTCACCTACGGCCCGGCCTATCCGGCGGGGCTGTGGCTGACCTTCGGGTGCAACTGGAATGGCGGGGGGATCGTGATGGTCGACGCCGGCTACTGGCACGGCAACGGCGGCTGGTGGCATCCCTATGGCCCGCGCGGCGAATTTGTCGCCTCCGTCAATTTCCGGCCCTGGAGCTTTCCGGCCAACCGCACGAGGCCGGTGGCGCCCAGCGGATGGCAGAGCCGGTCGCAGGTCATCCATCCGCAGATCGCCGGGGCGCCCGCGCAGCCCCCGCAGTCTGCCTACCGAAACATTCACACGAGGGGACCGGCTGCCGTCGCGGTCGTCGCGAGGAATCCCGCGGCGTTCAAGGGGAAGCCCATCAACAACGCGATCATTTCCAGGACCGCCGGAGCGCCGGCCCCGAGGGCGACGCCCCCGGTCAAGGCGGCGCTCGCGCGTCCGCAGGTCCAGGCCGCGGCGCCCGTGAGGCCGGCTCCCGTCCCATCAGACACACTGAACCGGGAGGAGACCGATCAAAGGGTCGCCCCGGTGAGGGCTCCCGAGACGGCCGCGCCCGCGGAACATGTCGAGGAAGACAAGACGGATCACGAGACGAACCCGGCGAACGTGAAGAAGCCCGAGAAGAAAGAGCAGAAGAAGGCGGTCAAGCCGGAGAACAAGGAAGAGGAGAAGCCGAAGGACCAGGAGCCTCCCCACTGAGGCGCGAATCGTTTTGCTTCGGGAACCTTGAGCGTTCCCGCGCGCAGTATCGCACCATTCCGAGAGCGCGGTCGTAGGGGGGAAAGACAGGCTTTGGCCCCCCCGCCGGTGGCAGGCCGCGGCCTTCGGGCGAGCCGAGACCGCAATGATCGCCCAAGACCCATCGGCCCTCGCCGGACTCCCAGTGGCAAACATGGCGTAAATCCCTGCGGAGCGATGCATTGCATTGCCCGGCCGTACTTATACGCAGGCGACACGTGAGATTTTGTAACCGGGAGGGGAGCGTCTAGCGTCTCATGAAGCAATCGCCATCTAAGCTTCAATAAATCTCTTAAATGAAAACAGCTCCGATCTTCAAATTACTTGCGGCAGCAGCCATCGCCGGCTCCGCGCTGATGCTCTCCAGCCAGGCGCGCGCCGCGGACGACCCGGATACAGCGACCACGCGCACCGGAACCTACACCACGAGCAAAGGCGGCTCGGGCACCGCCTCTTCTGTCACGACCCGTGCAAACGGAACCGTGACCAAGAAGGGAACCTGGACGAATGCCGCCGGCGGAACCGGAACCGCGCAATCGCAGCGCACCTGGAACAAATCCACGCAGACGGGGACGTTCAACGGCTCGGCGACCCGGCCGAACGGGGCGACGACCTCATGGCAGGGCACCGCTGTTCGCAACGCGCCGGGATCCTTCTCGTCGAAGGGCACCATCACCACCGCGAACGGCAAGCAGGACACGTTCACGTCAACGGAGAACAAGGTCGCGCCAGGGAGCTGGGACAGGCAGACGGTGATCACGACCGCAAGCGGCAAGACGATTGACCGGAGCGTCGACACGTCCGTCGCGGGCGGCAATGGCACCCGAGCGGCCACCACAACCCTCCCGAGTGGCCAGACGGTGACGCGGGACTCCTCTTTCACCCAGACAGTCGCGCCGGCACCCGCCGCGGTGCCCCCCGCAGCGGCGCCGAGCAACTGAGCGAATTTTCAGTCCATCCAGGGCATAGGAGCGGCAGTCGATTTCCGCTGCGGCTCCTGCTTCCGCCCACCGAGCAGGGATCCGGTCGGGAATCAGCGCACAATATCGCGCCAGCCTGAAGCGACGGCTTGCATGCGGTTCAATTGCGGATAAACTCCACTCAGCGAAAGCAAGGAGTTATCCACCCTCAACCCGGAGGCCAAAATGAAACGCCGATTCGTGTTACCCCTGGCAGTGGCAATGACAGTCGAGGCGATCCTGCTGCTCTGCTTCAACCGCGGGGCGGATGCGTCGCCCCCTCCTCCTCCTCCAAAGCCGCCCTTTGTTGATCCCAGGACCTTCACGCTCCCCGACGAGGCGCCGGTCGACGTCACGACCAGCAGCGACGACAACAGCGGGCCCTCCAAGCCGCAGCCGCAGCGCCCCGTCATCGATGAGCCGCCTCCCGCCTCCGACAACGGGAAGATCGCGATCGACACCCCGCCCGTGGGAGTTCCTTCGACCATCCCTGTCGATCGCATTCCGCCCGGCGTCATCTATGCCGGGAACGGCGAGCCGGGAATCGGCGGCGGCATCTCCGACGCGAGACTCCTGGACAATGCGCCACAGCTGCGCGTTCAGCAGCGGCCGAGATATCCATACGATGCCAAGCACAACCTGCGGACGGGCGAGGTCGTCGTGGAATTCGTCGTGAACTACGACGGTCGGGTGCTCAACCCGCGGGTCGTGAGCTCGAGCGACTCCCTGTTCGAGGAGGCGACCCTGCAGGCTGTCAGCCAGTGGCGCTTCGAGCCGGGACGCCGGGACGGCAAGGTCGTCCGTTTCCGCATGATGGTGCCTGTCGAGTTCCGTCTCGACGGGGAGTGATTCGCCCTGCCGCGCCGCCCGGCGCGGCAGGGGCCCTTCCCTGCTGCCCCTTTCGGGGATGAGCGGGCCGCATCCTTCGCGGGATGCGGTCCCGGCCGGCCTTTCTGGACGGCAGAAACCCCCGGTTCGGCCGCCCTGCCCGGGATTCTCCGGCTACTTGGTTTCGCTCTTCTCCAGGCGCTCGATCCTCTCCTTGAGCGCCTTGATCTTCCGCTTCTTGCCGTCGCCGCTCTTCACGGCGGCCACGGTAAGGGCTCCGGCGCCGGCTCCGACGAGCACGGGCAAAAGCCGGGCGAAAACGGGAACGAACAGGGGTATGAATGCTATCATGTTGGTTATCCTTTTGTTTTGAGGTGGCGGTGGCTGGTTACGATACCAAAGACGCCCCCGGAAAGGACGCGGTTACACCCGTGGCAACGCGGATGCCCCGGGGCCGGGGTTTCGGGCTATTTTGAGATAAACGACAGTGTCGTGTTTGACCTCCATGCGTCCTGTGCGTTTGCTTGGGGGATCCAAGCCATGTTTGTCGAAATCCTGGGACATGTGACGCTGCTGAAGCACTGGAAGCGAATGCCCGATGCACCGCCCTCCGAGTACAGCCCGTTCTGCGGGCACCATAACCGACACCACCGCTTCTCCGAGAAGGAGATCGCCGACAGGAAAAGCGACCTGAAGCGCATGTCGCCCGCGTCGTACTACTCGGTGTTTCCCGAGGAGGAGCCGCGCGGCCGTTGAGGGTCTGGGCCGCCTGCGGCCCGCCCCAGGGTCCGGGAGCCCGCGTGGCCCCATTCTAGGCGCGTCGAAGCAGCGTGAGGCGCCCGATGGGCAGCCATTCCGCGACCAGGATGTCGCCGCTCGCCAGGAATATCGCGGCGTGCGGCGTGATGAACTTTCCCGGCGTGAAGGCGCCCCGGGCCTGGTCGCGCCGGGATCCCACCTTCCCATTTATCGCCTGCCCGTCGCCGAGCTGGGCGACGACCTGGTAATCGCGGTCGAGCAGGCACACCTGGCTGTCGAGGTCGGGGCAGACCATCAGGTCGCCGCGCACATGGAAATGGCAGGGCATCCGCAGGCGCGACTCGTCCTTCACCGTGCGAAGGTGAGTCCCGTCGAGCGTGAATACCTGGAGCCGGCGGTTGCCGCGGTCGGCGACGACGAGGACGGGGTCGGCCGCCCGCGTGTCGACCCATTGGCCGTGGGGGTTGTCGAGCTCGCCGTCCGCATGCCCCGGCCGCGCGATCTCGCCGAGGAACGCGCCCGCCGCCGAGAAACGGAGCATGTGGCTCGATCCGTACCCGTCGCCCACGTAGAACCCGCCGTCCGGCGCGAAGGCCACGTTGGTGGGGACGAAGTTGATCGGCGCGCCGCCGTAGGCCGGATCCTCGCGCGGATAGCCGTGCTGCCACAGGACCTCGCCCGAGAGCGACGTCTTCACGACTTTGCAGCGGTTGATGTCGCAGTGATAGAGGATCTCGTCGGCCCCGTCTCGTCGCAGGTTGAGCCCGTGCGCCCCTCCGCGGAATTCCTCGCCAAAGGCGCGGACGAACTTCCCCGACGCATCGTAGACCACGATCGCCTCGCCCCGCATGCTCGCCTTGTTCACGGTGTGCGCGACGTAGATGTTCCCGGCGGCGTCCTGGCAGAGGCCGTGGGTGTCTCCCCAGACGAGGCCCTCCGGGGGGACGAGCCAGTCGTGGACGCACTCATAGGTGTGCTCGCCGGAGCCGACGACCGGACATGCGGTTCCGGACTTGTCGGAGGCGCGGACGAAGAACGACGGCACGGTGGCCGCGGCGGAAAGCGCGGCGCAGCGCGCGATGAAGGATCTCCTGGTTATCGTTTTCATTTTTGAGGTTCGGGTTGGGCCAGCTGCGCGGCCTTTGGCGCCGGATTCGCCGGCGGCTTGATCGCGGGGCGCAGCGCCTCCCCCGTGTTGGCGTCAAACTGCTCCGCCTGGATCTCGCGCCCGAGTTCGGCCTCCTGCGCCTTCCAGCGGGCGATCCTGCGCCTGTCGACCAGGGAATCGCCGAGCGCCTGCGCCGCGGCCGGGGTGACGGCGGTCTGCCAAAGGTAGAGCGACCTCAGGCGCGGCAGCGCGCGGAGCGACGCAAGGCCCCCGTCCGTGACCGCGGTACCGCGGAGATTGAGGTACTCGATCTGCTTAAGGGCCGACAGCCGGGCGAGCCCGCCGTCGGTGACCTTCGTCAGGTCGAGGTGGAGCCGCTCCAGCCGGCGCATCGGGGCGAGCGCGGCCAGGCCCGCGTCGGTCACCGCCGTGCCGCCGAGGTCAAGCCATTGCACCGCAGGGGCTACGAGGGCCAGTTGCGCCAGCTCGCCGTCGCCGAACGCCTTCCCGGCCGGGCGCGCATTCACGTCGATCCACGGCCCGTCGGGGGTCAGCGGACGGATGATGATCCCGAGCCGGGCGGCGACCTGCGCCGCCTGCGCGAGCGTGCCGATGCGGTCGGGCGGCGTCCCGGCGGTGTCGCCGCCGAGCCTTCCGCCAAGGACTTCCTCGACGGAGGGCGGGATATCCATCGCCGCAACAGCCTTGTCCCGCGAGGCCCCGGCCCCGACCCACCACTCGAGGAGCGAGATGTCATCGTCGACCAGCTGCGGCTTGCCCTTTGGGGGCATGTGCTCCTTGGCGTCGGCTGGGAGCCCTATCCGCCGAATCAGCGCGCTTGAGGCAAGGTCGCCGGGCTTCACCACGGGCCCGTGCTTCCCGCCCTTGACCAGCAGCTCCCATGTGTCGAGCCGGAGGCCCCCGTTGCTCTTCGCCGGGCCATGGCAGCCGACGCACCGCTCCTGGAGGATCGGCCGGACGACGTCCGCAAACGCGATGGCCCGGTCGATGCCGACGGCGCGCGGCTTCTCCGCGGCCGCCGCCGCGGAAATCCCCAAAATCCGGCCCATCGAGGGAGGGAGGTGGGCCGTGAGGTAGTTGGTCCCGTGGGTGATCCTCGCCCCGGCGTCCGCCGTCGCGGTGAGGAGAATCAGCGACAGGGCAAGCGCCGGGGCGTAAAGCAGGCGCCACCGGTGCACCGCGAGAAGGATGACCGCCGCGAAGGCGGTGGCGATCCCGAGCGACCGGTGCCTGCCGATGAGCGACGGATCGTAGTCGCCGCCCCGCGCCAGCAGCCATCCGAGGACGGCCGCCAGGACCGCCGCGGCCGCCGCGATCGAGAGGATCAGCGTCCGCTGCCGGACCGAGATCGCCGGCAGCCAGGAGAGGCGCGGCAGGCGCGATGCGAGCCCGACGACCTCCAGGATCCCGAGCAGGAAGAGTATCCCGATGGGAAGATGGACCCAGACCGGATGAAAATGGCCAAGGAATGATCCCAAGTCGTCCACGATGCGCCCCTCAGGCGAAGACTCCCCTCGCCACGTTGCCCGCCACGTCCGTCAGGCGGAAATCGCGGCCCTGGAACCTGTAGGTCAGCTTCTCGTGGTCGATCCCGAAGGCCGCGAGCATGGTCGCATGGAGGTCATGGACGTGCATCCCCTGCCCGTCCTCCAGGTACCGGTAGCCGAGCTCGTCCGTCGAGCCCCAGGTCAGGCCGCCGCGGATCCCGCCGCCGGCCATCCAGACCGAGAACGCGTTGATGTGGTGGTCGCGGCCGGAGCCCTGGCTCATCGGCGTCCTGCCAAACTCCCCGCCCCAGAGGACGAGGGTGTCGTCGAGCATCCCGCGCTGCTTCAGGTCCTTCACCAGGGCGGCGCTCGCCTGGTCGACCCGCGTGCAGACGTCCTTGATGTCCTTGTCCAGGTCGCTGTGCTGGTCCCACCCGCGGTGATAGAGCTGTATGAAGCGCACCCCGCGCTCGGCGAGCCGCCGCGCGACGAGGCAGTTCGAGGCGAACGAGCCGTCGCCCGGCTCCTTGACGCCGTACATCTCGCGGATCGACTCGGGCTCGCCGCTCAGGTCGGCCAGGTCCGGGACGCTCGTCTGCATCTTGAACGCGAGCTCATACTGCGCGAGCCGGGTCTGGATCTCGGGATCCAGGGTCTCCTCCTCGTGGAACCCGTTCAGGCGCGCGATCTCGTCGATGACCTGCCGCTGGGTGCTCTGGCACACCCCGTCGGGATTGCCGACATAGTGGACCGGCACGCCCTTGCTCTGGAACTGGACGCCCTGGAACCGGCTCGGCAGGAATCCCGCCGACCACTGCCGGGCGGAGACCGGCTGCTCCCCGCCGGAGGGCCCGCGGGACATGAGGACGACGAATCCGGGCAGGTTCTCCGTCTCCGTGCCGAGCCCGTACAGGAGCCAGGAACCCATGCTCGGCCTGCCCTTGATCTGCGTGCCGGCGTTCATGAAGGCGTGCGCGGGGTCGTGGTTGATCTGCTCGGTGTGCATCGAGCGCACGATGCATATGTCGTCGGCGATCTGCTGCGTGTACGGGAGCAGGTCGGAGATCATCTGCCCGGAGAGCCCGCACCGGGAGAAGCCGAACGAGGAGCCGCGGGCGAGGAGCTTCGTGTTCTGGAGCTGCGCAAGCTGCTGGCCGTTGGTGAACGACTTCGGGAACGGCTGGCCGTGGATGCGGTTGAGCTCCGGCTTGTAGTCGAAGGTCTCGAGGTGCGAGGGCCCGCCCGCCATGTAGAGGTGGATCACGCGCTTGGCACGCGGCGGAAAGTGGGGCGACGCCAGGATGCCGGGCCATCGGCCGCTTGCCTGCGGCGCGGGCGCCTCCGCCGCCGAGAGAAGCCGCGGGTTGATCAGCGAGCCCAGCGCGATCGCACCCAGGACCTGGGCCGACTTGCCCACGAACGTGCGCCGCGACCATTCCAGCTGCTGCCGGCGCATGGCGTTCGGGTCAAAGGGGGAATTCATGGGGTTCGGGTCAGTAGCGGACGATTGCCTCGTTGAGGTTCAGGAGCACGCGCGCGACCGAGATCCACGCGGCGAGCGCGGCGGGGTCCGCCGAGGCCGGGGCCGGGTGGAGGCCGACGGCGACGAGCTTCCTCGCCTCGGCGGGCTGCCCGCGGTAATACGCGAGCTGGCCCTCGAAGAACCGCTGCAGCGACTCCTGCTCGCGCGGGCTCGGCGGGCGGGAAAGGAGGCGCTCGAAGGCGTCGTCCAGGCTGGCGCCGAAGCCGGCCCCGGCGCGGTCGGCGATGGCCTCCTCGGCCAGCCCGCGGGCGGCCTCGACGAACGTCGGGTCATTGAGGAGCGTGAGCGCCTGCTGCGGCGTGCTCGACACGTTGCGCGACGCCGTGCACTCCTCGCGGGACGGCGCGTCGAAGTTGGCGAGCATCGGGTGGAGGAACGTCCGTTGCCAGTGCATGTACACGCCGCGCCGGTATTCGCGCTCGTCGGTGTCCGCGACGTACTCGCGGTCGGGGAACTGCAGCGCGGCGTAGTAGCCCTCCGGCTGGTACGGATAAACGCTCGGGCCGCCGATCTCGAGGTCGATGAGGCCCGCGGCGGAGAGCGCGTTGTCGCGCACGAACTCGGCCTCGAGGCGGCGCGGCGCCTGGCGGGCCAGGAGCCTGTTGCCGGGATCGATCTCGGCGAGCTCCGGCCGGTACGTCGAGCTCTGCCGGTACGCGGCCGAGGTGACGATCTCGCGCACCATCGCCTTCACGTCCCAGCCCCGGTCCATGAAGTCCACGGCCAGCCAGTCGAGGAGCTCGGGGTGGCTCGGGTATTCGCCCTGGGTCCCGAGGTCGTCGACGACCGCGGACAGCCCCGTGCCGAAGAACTGCTTCCAGAGCCGGTTGACGAAGGCCCGCGACGTAAGCGGATTGCCGCGCGACACGAGCCAGTTCGCGAGGTCGAGCCGCGTCAGGCGCGGGGCGTCCGCGCCGGCGACCTTCCCCCCGTTCAGGAACCCCGGCGGCGAGGGCGCGACGATATCGCCGGACTCGTCCTGCCAGTTCCCGCGGGGAAGGACGCGGGTGACCTCAGGCGTCGTGGCCACGGTCACCGTCATGAACGTGCGGCCCCCGCGGCAGGCGGCGATGTCGCGCACGTCGCCGAGCGTGGCCGCGAACGCGGCGGGGCGGGCTCCCCCCGTCCCCTTGAAGTATTCGGCCGCCAGGAGCTCCATCTGCCCGGGCGTCGGATCCTCGGCGCAGATGGCCGCCGCTATTTCCTGCGGCGACCTTGCCCCGGGGTCGCGGACACCCAGGGGCGACACCGACAGACGGACCCGGCCCGCATTCTCGGTCATCACGGTGGCGATCAGCTTGTCGCCGTCGCGGAAGATCGTCGGCTCGGCAAGCAGGTACACGACCGACTGGGGCTCCCGCACAAGCGTGCCCGCCGAGGTCCACTCCTTGACCACCGACGTCAGCACGCGGCCGTTTGCGTAGCTGTTGGTCGGCTGGTCCGGGTAGGCATCCGCGAGCTTGACCGGCTCCGGCTTCTCCTGGCCGGCATGCTGCACCGCAAGCTCCAGGGTCAGGTCGAAGGCGTCGGTCTTGTTGCTCGTGACCCGTCCGCTGAAGAGCGCGTCAGGGAGCACCTCCAGGCGCACCGCCGCCGCCGGCCCGGCGACAGGGGAAAGCGTGATGATGGCGCCGTCGCCCGACCTGTAGGCGGCCGGGTCAAGGTCCTTTGGAGGCTCAAGCCGGGCGCTCTGGTCCGGCAGCGCCCGGACCAGCCCGTCCGACTTCGTCTTCGCCTGCACGATCGTGACGACCGCCCACCCCGCCGGGTCCGCCTTGAGCCTGGGGGCGACCTGTTTCGCCCAGTCGCGCGCGGCCGACGCCGCCGCGGGGTCCGCCCCGATCGCCTTCGCAACGGCGTCCACGCGCGCCTGGCACTCTTCCCGAAGCCGGGCCGCCCGCTTCTGGAGGTAAGGGCTGACGACCTCGATCTCCGGCGGGAACGGGGAATCGTTCGTGAGGCCCTTCAGTATCGGCACCTGGGCGTAGCTGTAGTCCTCGTACACGCCCCATTGCTGGACATCGGCAAAAAACGCCGCCATCGCGTAGAAGTCCCGCGCCTTGAACGGGTCGTACTTGTGGTCATGGCACTCGCAGCAGGCCATCGTCGACCCGAGCCAGACCGTGGAGATCGTCCGGACGCGGTCCGCGGCGTACTTGGCGATGTACTCCTTTGGCTGGGCGCCCCCCTCGCGCGTCACCATGTTGAGCCGGTTGAAGCCGCTCGCGACCCGCTGCTCGACCGTGGCGCCGGGAAGGAGGTCGCCCGCGATCTGCTCCCGCGTGAACTGGTCATAGCGCTCGTTGCGGTTGAACGCGTCGATCACGTAGTCGCGGTACGGAAAATTGTTGTAGAGCTGGTCGCCGTGGTAGCCGACCGTGTCGGCGAACCTGGCAAGGTCGAGCCACGCGACCGCCATCCTCTCGCCGTAATGCGGCGAGTCGAGCAGCCGGTCGACAAGCCGCTCATAGGCGCCCGGCCGCGTGTCCGCGAGGAACGCGTCGGTTTCCCCGACGGAGGGGGGGAGTCCGAGGAGGTCCAGGCTCAGCCGGCGTATCAGCGTCCGGCGGTCGGCCTCGGGCGACGGGGCAATGCCGCGCTCCTCCAGTTCCCCGAGGACGAAACGGTCGATCGGGTTCGGCGCCGGGACGCCGGCTCCGGGCGGCTCGGCCTTTTTCGGCGGGATGTAGGCCCAGTGCGGCTCGTAGACGGCGCCCTGCTCGATCCAGCGCCTCATGATCGCCTTGTCCCTGGGGGAGAGTAGGTGCAGCGAGTCGGGCGGAGGCATCACCTGGGTCTGGTCCGTCGAGCTGATGCGCCGCCATGCCTCGGATGCGTCGGGATTGCCCGGCACGATGGGCGTGGAGGTCCGGCCGGCCTTGTCCTTCCGGGCCAGCCTGGCGTTCTCGGGCAGGTCGAGGCGGAGGTCGGCCTTGTTGGCCTTGAGGTCCTGGCCATGGCACTTGAAGCACGTGTTCGCCATGATCGGGCGCACGTCTCGGTTGAATTGCACGACGGCGGGCAACGCCGCTTCCGTCGTCGACGCGCTCGCGAGTGCCGTGACTGCCAGCCCAAGCACCGATGCAATTCCCGACTTGATCATTGGGGTAACCGGTTGGTTTTGGCCCCACCGCCTTGCGGACGCAAGGCATGCCTTCGCGCTTCCGCGGCTAGAAATTCCATCCCACGCCGAGCATCGGTCCGACCGCGTTCAATCCGGGGTTCACGGGGTTCATGTTGTGGTTGGAAACATGCTGGAAATACACGCCGGCCGAGGCGCTCACCCTGTTCCTGAAAAGGAACCGCACCCCCGAGTACACCAGCCAGTTGAGGTTGAAGTCCTCGCCCTGCGCCCCCTTGATCTCGTGCCCCTTGCTGTCCAGCCAGCCGATACCGCCGCCGGCCGCGAAAAACAGTGAACGCGTCCGCGCCCTGTCCCACCATTCCATGTCGCCCGAGGCCGAGGTCCCGATGAAATGATGCTCGGGCCCCATCGAGATCGGCTCAACCAGGAGGCTGAAGCGGTTGCGCATGACGAGGTCGCCGCCAAAGAACGGGCGCACGGTTCCGACCAGCGGGCTCTTCACCGTCAGGATCTGCGGCTCCAGGGTGTAGCTCAGGGGCGTGGCGTCGCCCGAGAAGCGCCAGATCAGCCCGCTCTCATAGTCGATCTCCCAGTGCTGGACGGGGTCATACGGGGCCACCAGGGTTTCGGTGCCGTCCGCCCGCGCGAGCGAGGCGCAGAAAATCGCAAGGCAGAGAGACAGCAGCCGCGCGATGTTCATCGGGCGGATAGCCGAGGGTCCGTCCTGTGGGCCGCGGCCGTCTGGTCTGGTGAAAGCATTGAGTATGCCCTGCGAGGGGCCTGAACCCATCCGCGTTCCTGCTCCTCGGGCGAAATAATCCCAATCAGAGAGGGCAAACAAAAACAACCCGGAACGGTCAACCGCCGCGAACCGCAGCAATACCGCTTGTGTCGTCGGCCGGATCGCGGTGACACTGGGTCGTCCGCCCAAGCGGAATTTCAAGGCTGAACATCTTGCCATCAACCCCATGAATCGCCGCGACTTTCTCTCCAGCACGGTTGCAACCATGGCGGCCGGCGCTTTGATCCCCCGAGCGCTGTCCGCCGAAGTGACCCAAAAATCAGACGGGATGAATTATGCCCCGCAGGGCAAGCCCAACCCGGTCGTCAAGCCGGGCGAATTCATCATTGCGGCGGTCCGGCTCGACCACGGGCACATCTACGGCATGTGCAACGGCCTGCTCGAGGCCGGCGCGACGCTCAAGTGGGTCTATGACCCGGACCCGAAGAAGACCGAGGCGTTCCGGGCCAAGTACCCGCAGGCGAAGGCCGCGCGCTCCCTGGACGAGGTCCTGGCGGATGCCGAGGTCCGCTTGGTCGCCGCCGCTGCCGTGACGTCGGAGAGGGGCCCGCTCGGCTGCCAGGTCATGGAGGCGGGCAAGGACTACTTTTCCGACAAGGCCCCGTTCACGACGATGGAGCAGCTTGACCAGGCCAAGGCCGTCGTCGCGCGCACGGGCCGCAAGTACATGGTCTATTACAGCGAGCGGCTGCACAACGAGTCGGCCATGTTCGCGACCGACCTCCTGCAGGAGGGCGCGATAGGCCGGGTCATCCACGTGATCAACATCGCGCCCCACCGGCTGAGCAAGGCCTCCCGCCCGGCGTGGTTTTTCCAGCGCGAGAAATTCGGGGGGATCCTCTGCGATCTCGGCAGCCACCAGTTCGAGCAGTTCCTGGCCTACAGCGGGTCGACCGACGCCACTGTCAGCCATGCGGCGATCGGGAATTTTGCCAACCTCGACCACCCGGAGTTCGAGGATTTCGGGGAAGCCTGCCTCACGGGCAATTCCGGCGCGCTCAACTACGTGCGCGTCGACTGGTTCACGCCTGATGGCCTGGGCGCCTGGGGTGACGGCCGGACGTTCATCCTTGGCACGAAGGGCACGATCGAGCTGCGCAAGTACATCGACGTCGCCCGGGACAACGCGGGCGACCACCTGTACATAGTCGACGCAAAGGGGGAGCGGCACCTTAGCGTCGCGGGGAAGGTCGGGTACAGGTTTTTCGGCGAGTTCATACTGGACTGCCTCAATCGAACGGAGAAGGCCATGACCCAGGCCCATGCCTTCAAGGCCGCCGAGCTCTGCCTGCGGGCCCAGGCCGCGGCGCAGCGGGTGACGTAGCCACGCGATCCGGAATGCATGCGGCCTGCTTTCCTCACGGAAAGCCCGATCGGCCAGGTGGGCCGGGCCGCGACCCCAAATGAACAAACCCCCCAACGATCCGGTACTCCCGGCATTTCCCGTCGTGGGCGGCGGAGGCCCGGTACATAAGATAACAGCCGTAGGCACGTCGGTGGTGGCATTCGTGGGATGGGCCGCCAAGGGTCCGACGACCGAGGCCGTGCCCGTCGGCAGCTGGGTCGATTTTCAGGCGCAATTCGGCGGGCTGAGCGCCAGCAACGGCGTGCCCAATTACCTGGGATACGCCGTCCTCCAGTATTTTGAAAACGGCGGCCAGCAGGCCCTGGTCGTCCGCATCGTGTGGGATGGGTCGCTTGCTTGGACCGGATCCCCCGCGCCCGCCCAGCTGGCGTCCACGGCGAGCGCGACCGCGGTCGGCGGCGCGTTCACGCTCTATGCGAGCAGCCCGGGCTCCTGGGGTAACAGCCTGTCCGTGAAGGTGATCATGGAACCCAGCCCGTCGGTACGATTCGCCGTGCAGGTCCTGGACGGGAACAGCGGGTTGCTCGAGAATTTCGCCAGCCTATCCGTCTCACCGGCGGATCCGCGGTACGTGGTGACCGTGGTCGACGGCGAATCCAGCAACGTGACCTTCGCGAACCCGGCGCTCCCGCCGAATTCCCCGATCGGGGCTCCCTCGCAGGCGGCCGCCACCCCCGCCGCGGGGGTGCCGCTGGCCGGCGGGCTCGACGGGCCCGTGCTGGTGCCGGGAGACGCCAATTTTGAGACCGCCCTCGGCGCGGCCAATGCGGCGCGAAGCAACAAGGACTTCGGCGTGAGCCTGCTCAACGCCGCGAACGGGTTCAACCTGCTGTGCGTGCCCGGGGAAACCGACGAGGCGACGATCCGCAGGCTGCAGAAATACTGCGTCGGGAAGCGCGCCTTCTACATTGTCGATTGCCCGCAGTCGGTCACGCGGGACGATCTCTACACCGGCAAGCTGGGCACCTCGCCAGGCGGAAGCACGTCGGGGAGCCTTACGGGCAGGGACTCGAAGAACTCGGCGTATTACTATCCATGGGTCCTTGCCCTTGATCCCCTGGCAGGCGACAGCCCGGGCCTCTTTCCCCCATGCGGCTTCGTGGCCGGCATCTACGCGGCAACGGACTCCCAGAAGGGTGTCTGGACTTCGCCGGCCGGCATCGGGGCCAGCCTGGCGGGCGCGGCCGGCCTGCACGAGGACCTGACCGACGTGGAAACCGCCGACCTCAGCGCTGCGGCCATCAACTGCCTCCGCAATTTTGCGGCGTATGGGAACGTGGTCTGGGGGGCGCGCACCCTCGCCGGAGGCGAGCTGAATTCATCGCAGTGGAGGTACGTCTCGGTCAGGCGCCTCGCGCTGCTGATCGAGGCCAGCATCTACGAGGGCATCCAGTGGGTCGTGTTCGAGCCCAACAACCCGGCGCTCTGGGCCGAGCTCACGGCCAGCGTGGGGGCGTTCATGCAGGAGCTCTTCCAGCTGGGCTCGCTCCAGGGAACATCCCCCCAGGAGGCCTACTTCGTCACCTGCGATTCCGAGAACAACACGCCGTCAAGCATCGACCTTGGGATCGTGAACATAACGATCGGCTTCGCGCCCGTGTACCCCGCCGAATTCGTCATCATCCAGATCTCGCAGCCCGCCGGCCCGTAGCGCGGATTCCGGCGAAGGGCCGCGCCGAGGCGCGTCCGCCGACCTAAAGCGACGTCGCGCTGCGTTCGGACCCCATGCCGCCGAACTGGCCCATCCAGTTCTCAATCGCCCCGACCGGTTCGTTGAAGCTGTTGAACGTTATTTCAGGATTTGCCATGGCCCCGCCCTCGTCCGTGCTGGGGCGATGCCACCCGATCAGCCTTTGCTCCGTCTCGAGCCAGATTTCCTTGTCCTGGCCCTCGGGACGGCCCTTTCGCTCCCATACCAGGCGGGCGCACGCGGAGATTTGATCATGCGTGAAGGTGCGGCGCGGAATAGGATGCGTAACGCCATTGGTCTTGGATATTATCATGACAGGAGGGTACGCGCTAACGGTCCTGCGGACAATGGGGCCTAATCCGTATGGCCGCGACGCCATGGCCCCCGGGCTTCCGAGGCCGAATTGTAACATTCTTCGCGCGTCCGTAAATTGACTCGACCTCCCGTTCTTTCCATTCGTTCCTGACGTAAGTCGAAGCGGGTTGCAGGCCTTACCCCACCCCAACCAGAAAATGCCCTCATTCCTTGCTCGGGAGCGGACCATTGCGCCGCCCGGATTCAGCCGCTGGCTCGTTCCGCCCGCGGCCATCGCGGTCCAGATGTGCATCGGGGAGATCTACGGCTTCAGCGTCTTCAACATCCCCCTGACGCGCGCGATCGGCATCACGCAGTCCATCCCCGGCCAGGACTGGAAGGTCAACCAGGTCGTCCTCTCCACCTATTCCCTGGGCCTCGTGATACTCGGGCTTTCCGCGGCCTTCCTCGGCAAATGGGTCGAGCGGGTGGGCCCGAGGAAGACGATGTTCGTGAGCGCCTGTTGTTTTTGCGGCGGACTCGCGGTCGCAAGCTTCGGCGTCCACATGCACAGCGCGGCCGTCGTCGCGCTGGGGTACGGCGTCATCGGCGGCATCGGCCTCGGGCTGGGCTACATCGCCCCGGTCTCAACCCTGGTGAAGTGGTTCCCCGACAAGCCCGGCATGGCCACGGGCATGGCGATCATGGGTTTCGGGAGCGGGGCCATGGTGGGCGCGCCCTTCGGCGTCGAGCTGATGGGCCATTTCAAGACCCCCACTTCCGTGGGCGTCGAGCAGACCTTCCTGGTGATGGCCGCATGCTATTTCGTGATGATGAACTTCGGCGCGTTGATCGTCCGGGTCCCCCAGCAGGGTTGGAAACCCGAGGGCTTCGTTCCCCCGGCGCAGGCCCGGAGGCTGGTCACGACGGCCCACGTCATCGCCGACGAGGCGATGAAGACCCCAGTTCTACCCGCTCTGGGGCGTCCTCTGCTGCAACGTGACCGCGGGAATCGGCATCCTGGCCCAGGCCTCCCCCATGTGCCAGGACATGTTCGGCGTGTCGCCCATCGTGGCGGGCGGCTTTGTCGGCCTGCTGAGCATCTTCAACACGGTCGGGCGCTTCGCCTGGTCGTCCACGTCGGACCTGACCGGGCGGAAGGCGATATACGTCATCTATTTTCTCCTCGGCTGCACGCTCTATTGCCTCATCCCCTTCAGCCAGAGAATCAACAGCGTGGCGCTGTTCGTCGCCCTGACCTGCGTCATCATCTCGATGTACGGGGCCGGGTTCGCGACGATCCCGGCCTACCTGCGCGACCTTTTCGGGACGGCCCAGGTCGGCGCCATCCACGGCCGGGTGATCACCGCCTGGTCCATGGCGGCCGTGCTTGGGCCGCAGATCGTGAGCAACCTCTCGGCCTACCAGCAGAAGCACGGGGTTCCAAGGGCCGAGGCCTACAATACGACCCTCTACATCATGGCGGGCATCCTCCTCGTGGGCTTCGCCTGCAACCTCCTGGTCCGTCCCGTGGATCCCCGGCATCACGCGACCGAGGCCGAGGCGGCGGCCGGCGCAGGGCCCTGAACCCATGAAGAAAACATCGCCTCTCTCCGTAGGCCTCGCATTCCTGATCGTGGCCGTACCCTTGGGCGGGGGCTTTTATCGCAGCGTCAGGAACTCGCTGCCGCTGTTCACCGCAGGCAGGAGCCCGGCTGCGGTTTCCGCGCCGGCGCCCGCGCCGGGAACTCCGGCCACGAAGTGACGAGCAACGGGGCCCGGCTACCGGGCCGGTTTGCCGATTTTCACGTTCCGCGGCAACACCGCCGGCATTATCGCGCCGATTGCAACTCACCCACAGGCATCGAGGATCAGGTCTGACAACTTAAGGAGCTGCGCGAATCCAATCGGATCCGGGACGGACTTGTTGCACAGGTAGACAGCAACGAGTTGCCGGCCCGGGTCACACCAAGCGACGCAGCATGACGATCCACCACAGCCAAAGGTCTCGCGGCTGCTCTTCCTGCCCATGATGCGTCCAAGGTCTTCGTCGCTGCTAACGCCTCCAAGCATGAACGCCTGCGACCAGCGCACGGGCGCTTTGATGAACCGGTCCACCTCCCCATCGGAGGACGGCTCCCGTGCCGCCAGGATCGTTCCTTCGCCCAGGAGCCGGACGCTGCCGGCGCACCCACCGCAACGCAGAATCTCGTAGAAGACCGCAACCTCCCTGGCGGTCGTTGAGGTCGTCGCCGACGGGCACACGGCCTCGCGCATGCGGCGCCAATTGAAAAGGAAAGCAGCCTTCCCATGGACCACCACACGCTCCCCCCACGCCGACCGCGGAAGGCCGAAAGATGTCCGCGTGAGTCCCAGGGGGCGAGCGAAGTTCTCATCGAAGAACTCTTGGATCTTCTTCCCCGTGACCCGGGATACGAGTTCCCCGCAAATGAAACCGTAGCTGAAGAACTGGTAGGCCGGGGCGCTCCCGGGCGCAAACCATGGCGTGGCTTCTTCGATGCGCCGTATCGACTTGGCCCAGTCGGGTATGGCGAAGGCTTCCGCCAGCACGCCCAGCATTCCCCGGCCCGCCATGGGTGACCCCGTGCGGTGCTGCAAAACCTGCCGGACCGTCACGCCCTGTTTGCCGCGCTGCCCGTACTCCGGCCAGTACATACTCACCGGCTTGTCGAGTGCGAGAAGTCCCCGCTCGGCCAGCAGATGCACGCAGAGGGCTGCGAACGGCTTGCCTAACGAATAGACAACGAAGCGATCGCGGGGCGTCACTCGGGCGTCGTCGCGGTTGGTCGATCCGACTGAACGGTCGAGAACGACCCGGCCGCCGCGGAGCACGACCAGCTGGGCACCGAAGTGTCTGTCGCTGAGCCGCGACGCCAGCCAGTCCGTCACCTGCCCCAGGCGGTCGGCTTTCATGCCCGCAGCCGACGGCGCCACCTCGGTCCAGGCGTTGTCGTCGTTGGGAGAGATCGTCGTCGCTGCGATTTGGCCTATGGGGATCGGTCGCATACTGATGATCGTCTCTCAGCAGTGCCCAGCATTCACCGCTGTCCAGGAATGAAGACGCTCAAAAACTCCGAGCGGAAGCAAAATGAAGCACACCCGGACATGTTTGTAACGGCCCTTCAAGCGAATGTTGGGCAATCAACTCAACCCGTATTCCTGACGGCAATGGAGCCGGCATTGATCATTCGGGCGGTTGGCCTGGGTTTCCAGGCGATCCGTTGCAATCCTCGCAACTTTTTTGCCGGGACCGTGTTCTTTCTCAAATATGAGGAACTCAGGCGCTTTGAGATTCTCCCTTTCGCTCCTGGGGTTCATCGCAGCGCAAATCGGCGGTACTGCCGATGCAAACGGGCAGCAGTCGGCGAAGACCACGCAGGCCGATGGTCCATCGAAGGGAACCGTGACTGTCTTTCGGGATGACTGGGGTGTGCCGCACGTATACTCGGACCTGGAGGAGGACGGCTTCTACGGTTTGGGCTATGCGCAGGCGGAAGACCGCCTGGAGGGTATTCTGAGGCGATTTCTGGAGGTGCGGGGTGAGTCGGCCTCGGTATTTGGGCCACAGGCCGCAGAGGAGGATTTCCGAAACCTGCAATGGATGCACCTGGAAGAGGCGCGCTCAGGATTCCATCGGCTGGAACCGCAGCTACAGAGAGACTACCGATACTTTATCGCGGGAATCGAACGCTACATGAAGGATAATCCCGCCAAGGTGCCGAAATGGGCCCCCCCACTCGAACCTGCCCTTCCGGTGGCCTTCCTCGATTCCGCGGTATGGAGCGTCAACATCATGTGCGGAATCGAACATTGCCGTACGGGCGGCGTCGCCGTGGCTCTCGATGACTACCAAAAACAAAAAATTGCCGGTGGTTTGAGCATCGCCTCCAATGAATGGGTGGTGATGCCGTGGCGAACGGCGGGGCATACGGTCATTCAATTGGCCGATTCGCATGTACCGTTTGATGGCGAACTGCGTGCCTTCGAATTTCGGCTCCACGCCGGAAACCTGGCACTTTCCGGTTTCTCCGGCGACGGATTGGTGCTCCCGGTGACGGCACATAATAGCAATGTTGCCTGGGGAATGACAATGGGGGGGCCGGACGTGGCCGATTGCTATGCGGTCGAGGTGGATCACGACAATCCCAGGCGGTACCGTTTCGATGGCGAATGGCGCGAAATGACGGTGCGCCGATTCACGGTTCAGATCAGGGGTGGCGCGCCCGTGACTCGGGACTTCGAATACACTCATCACAACGGCGTACCGTGCCCTGTTGTCGCCCGAGTCGGCGACATGGCGTACGTGATCAGTTCGCCCTACATGGACCAGACGGGACTGCTCGACGAGCAACTCTACAGAATGGATTGCTCGAGAAACATGGGCGAATTCCGCCAAGCAATGGGCCTGCTCGGGATGTTCCAGCAAAACGTCATGGCTGGAAGCACGGAAGGGCACAGCCTTTACGTGCGGGCGGGCCGGGTACCGATTCGAGCCAAAGGTTATACGAGTCCGGGCAAGCCTTTGCCGGGTAACACCTCCGCGACGTTGTGGCGCGGCATTCATCCATTTGAGGACCTGGTGGTTCTTGAGGATCCGGTGTCTGGCTACATGACCAACGACAACATTTCTCCCGACATGATGACCGAAGGCCGGTCGGTCGACGCTTCCCGCTATTCGGCTGAGACCTTCTATGACCTGCCAGGTTTCATCAACGCCCGCGGTCTGCGCATCGTTCAGGTGCTCTCGCGGACATCGGCATTTTCGAAAGACGACGCAATTGAACTGGCGCTCGACGAGAAATGGTGGGGCACAGAGGACTGGGTCGGGGCATTGCGCACGACGCTTGCCTCGCGAGTCGACTTGGAGCGCGCAAAGACGCCGGCGTTCCGACAATTTGCCAATCGCATCCTGAATTTCGATGGGTTTGCGCACAAGGAATCCATCGGCGCACTCAATTACCTGTATTGGAGGATGGCAGTTGGAGACAATTCAGCCCAGGCGGGTCAACTCCTCGACGCCATCACGTCTCACAGAGACCTTGGTGCGGCTGGGGGCGACCAGCTCATAGCCGGACTCGAGACGGCGATCGCGAGGCTCACCGCCGAACATGGCACAACAGAAGTTCGATTGGGTGAGGTCTTTCGCATCGGACGTGGCGGCGGGTCATGGCCGATCGGAGGAGTGAAGTTTTACCCAGGCGGCCAGGAGGTCACGACCCTCCGTGCCATGCTGGCCGGAGACCCCGACTCAAGGGGCATTCGGTGGGTCTACGCCGGACAAAGACAGCCCGTCCTTTCGATTCTGACTAATCCGATCCAATCATTCACTTCGGCTCCCTATGGACAGAGTGACAATCCAGAATCTCCGCATTATTCGGACCAAGCGCGTTTGTTGAGCGAGCGACGCCTCAAGCCCGCGTACTTCAACAAAGCCGATTTGATGAACCACGTCTCCTTCAAGACCACTTTAGGCGTCGAAGAACAGGGCATCGCCGCCCCATGATTCTTTGTTGATTGGATAGCATCGTCCGAAGGCAGTCCTTCTTGGCCGACTCGGCCTTGTACCGCCGGGGTTCGCCTGTCGCAGGAAAACCACCCGGGTTGCAGGGGAACTGGCGCATCTCCCGGTAAATCATCATTTTCAGATTCAGCGGCGTTTGTGGACATTCCCTCGCCAAACGGCTTGCGGAACCCTCCGCCCCTGTCGAATGTGCGGCCATGATCGTGAATCCGACCCCTCCAATGCAGACCCATCCCGGATATGTGCTGAAAGGCGCGTTGTCCATCGGCAGGCTCGCCTGCCTCGCACTTGCGATGTCGTCGGGAGTCTCCGCCCAAGCGCAGTGGAGCTATCCCTCGACAAAGACCGTCGACGCCGCGGACACCTATTTTGGCCGGACTTACCCGGACCCCTATCGCTGGCTGGAGAACCTGAAGGACAAGGACGTCGCGGCCTGGTTCGAGGCGCAGGCGAACCTGACGGATGGCATCCTGGCGAAGATCCCGGCCCGGGACGCCCTGGCCCAGGAGTGGATGGCCCTGGATAAGCTCAAGCCCGCCAGGTACAGGGAAATAGCCTTCGAGAATGGCCGCGTCTTCTACAAGAAGACCCTGGGCGGGGAGAACGTGGGCAAGCTCTTCTTCCGCGAGGGATGGAATGGCGCCGAGAAACTCCTGTTCGATCCGGACACGTACAAGGCCGGCGTGACGACGACGATCCAGACCTATGTTCCCTCGATAGACGGCCGCCGCGTCGTGATCGGCCTCTCGGCGGGCGGAGCCGAATACTCGGAGCTGCGGGTCCTGGACGTGGACACGGCAGCGCTCTCGCCCGAGAGCATCTATCCCTCCTACGGGCCCCTCGGGTGGACGATGGACAGCGCGTCCTTCTTCTACGACGCCGGCAAGGTGACCGACATCAAGAGCCTTGAGATCGAGCTGAATCGCAAGACGCGCATCCACAGGCTGGGGACCGCCGTCTCCACGGACGCCGACTTCTTCAGCGACGAGGCCAACCCGGAGCTGGGGATCGCGCCGAAGGAGCTTCCCCAGGCCTCGATCGACGAATCCTACCCCGACTACGTCGTCGGGAACGTCGGCACGGTGCAGAACGAGATGCGCCTCTTCTACGCCCCCTCCTCCGGGATGAACCACGGGCCGGTCAAGTGGGACGTGCTTTGCGAGACCTCGGACAACCTGGTGCGGGGCACCCAGTTCCACGGGGACTCCGTCTATGCCGTGACCTACGCGGGCGCACCGAGGTACAAGCTCGTCCGGACCAGCGTGAAGCATCCCGACTGGAAGCATGCGGAGACCGTCATTCCGGAGGCTCCGGATTCAATCCAGTATGTCGTCAAGAGCAGGGACTACCTTCTCGTCGTGTACTCCAACGGGATCGTCGGCCGAGTCGTGAAATTCGACCTCGCCACGGGCAAGTCATCCGAGGTCAAACTGCCCGCATCCGGCACCGTCGACGTCTCCTGCCCGGACTGGCGGACCAACCGGTGCATCGTGGACATCACGTCCTGGACCCTTCCGACGACGCTCTACGACCTCGACGCGGCGAGCGAGACCTTTGAAAAGAGCATCTTCAACACGGACGTCTCGTATCCCGGGTTCGAGAACCTGGTCACCGAGGAGGTCGAGGCGCCGGGCCACGACGGCGAGATGATCCCGCTCTCGATCATCCACAAGAAGGGCATCCCGATGGACGGGAGCAATCCCTGCATCCTGGACGGCTATGGCGCCTATGGGGACAGCTACACGCCGTATTTCTCCGTGATGCACTCCATCGCCATCCATGGCGTTGTGCTTGCCATCGCCCACCCCCGGGGAGGAAGCGAGAAGGGCGAGGCCTGGTACAAGGCGGGCTACAAGACGACCAAGCCAAACACGTGGAAGGACTTCATATCCTGCGCGGAATACCTCGTGAAGAAGGGCTACACGAGCCCCGGGAGGCTCGGGGGCACCGGCACGAGCGCGGGCGGGATACTCATCAGCCGCGCGATCACGGAGCGCCCGGACCTGTTCGCGGCGGCGATCTGCAATGTCGGATGCGCCAATGCCATGCGGATGGAGTTCAGCCCCAACGGCCCCGTGAACACGCCTGAATTCGGGACGGTGAAGGACCCCGTCGAATGCAAGGCGCTGTACGAGATGGACGGGGTTGCGCACGTCCGCAAGGGGGTGAGCTATCCCGCCGTCATGGGCGTCGGAGGGTGGAACGATCCCAGGGTGGCCCCGTGGGAACCAGGAAAATTCGTGGCGGCCCTGCAGAACGCGAGCGTGTCGGGGAAGCCCGTCCTGATGAAGATCAACTATGATGACGGGCATTTCACGGAGGAGAAGACCGTGACCTTCAGGAACTTCGCCGGACAGGACGCGTTCCTCCTCTGGCAGGCCGGCGACAAGGAGTTCCAGCCGGTAGACTAGACCGAGCGGAAGCCGAGGGCCCCGAGCTCGTTCATGTTGAACGGGGCGCTCTCCAGCACCTCCTGGAGCTTGGCCAGGGCCGCCTGCATCGTCGGCGCGTTGAAAACGGAGGCGCCGTCGTCGCGATCGTGAATCTGCACCGCCCATGCGCCCGGCGCGCCCTCGGCTCCCGCCTGCAGCACGGAGCCGTGCAGGTAATTCCCTGGAAGGCCGGGATGCGGGCCCGCCCCGGGCACCAGGAACAGCATGTGCATCAGGTCATGCGCGACAGGCAGCTTCTCGCCGCCGGCGTGCCTGGCCCTGTGGAGCACGGGGCGCCCGAGCACCCTGACCCTGTAGCCCTCCGCGGTCCCGCGGAGGCCCGCGGGCAGGGAACCGACATACCGGTCGAAGATTCCCGTGTTGGGCTCCACGGCCCCGGCGTCCAGCTGGCCGGACGCGAGGGCCTCCAGGTTCGCCGCATGGAAGCAAGGCCGCCTGGCGAGCGACCGCGCGGTGACGTGCCCGTCCCTGTGGTCCGAGTCCGCGTAGACCTGGTGCGCCGCGTAGAGCCTGGCCAGCGCGTCCTGGTAGGTGGGGGTGACCGGCACGGCGCCCGTGGGGCTGTGCTCGATCAGTTCAAGGACGGTCTGGTCAAACTGCGCGTTCGGGTCGTGGGACATCTGCAGCATGACTGAATAGCCGGGGCGCGCCGCCAATGCTACCCAATCTTTGTTGCGCGGGGCGCGTTCCTGGGCGAGGATGCCCGGAGGATCGGATAATTCCATGTCGACCATGAGGCGAGCACTCACCGCTGTCCTGTTTGCGGCTTTCGCGAGCGGCGCCGCGGCGGTGCCCTCCAGGCAGGAGGTGCTCGCGGCGATCTCGGTGCTGGAAAAGGACATCACGGGCCCGGACGCGGCCGAGGCGGCCAAGACCGTCGTCTTCTACGCCCAGGCGAGCGATGACGTGATGGTCGACATCGGCCCCGAGCAGCTCCCCTGGGTCGAGGAGAAGTGGGGGCTCGACAAGGCCCGGGAGCAGTCCAACCAGTCCATGCTTCTCGCGGCATTCGTCGCCGGGAACATCAAGACGCAGCTGAAGAACGAGAAGGCCGAGGACGACACCTATTCGGGCTGGATCCTCGCCATCGGGGCCTACAAGCGGCTGCGCACAAAGGCCGCCTTCCGCAGCCCCGCGATCGAGTCCCTCCAGAAGATGGAGGACGAGGGCACGCTGCGCCAGCATGCGAAGGACGTCCAGCTCAAGGACGAGGAGCCGGACGCCCCGCGCCCGCCGTTCGCCTGACCGCCGCAACGGAGAGGGTCGCGGGAACCGGCGGTCTCTTATTCCGGTCGAAGGACCCGGGGGGCCGGGACGAGCCCATGCCGCCCAGGGAGAAAAGCTAGCCAGGCCCCGACGCGGCCCCGAAGCTCCGCCACTTCGCGAGCGGCAGGTTCGCAAGCGCGATCAGCGCCAGCTGGAGCGCGATGAACGCGCTCAGCCACCAGAACGCGGCCTCGGTGAACCCGTAGCTGTGGAGCCCGATCCCGAGCATGTTCGTGCCGAACCAGCTCCAGCTCGTGACGACGTTCCCGAAGACGGCGAGGCACATCAGCCCGCGCTGCCTGACGAGGCCGCCCCAGCGGGCGTGGAGGATGAGGGCGTTCCATATGACGATGATCAGCGCCCCGTTCTCCTTGGGGTCCCAGCCCCAGAACCGGCCCCATGACTGGTCGGCCCAGATTCCCCCGAGGGTCGTCCCGACGAAGCTGAAGAGGGTCGCGAAGCAGACGATCCCGTAGACCATGCGCGCGAGGGCGTCGGCCGTGGCCTTGTCCAGGGTGCGCGTGAACACGCCCCGCAGGATGTAGATGACCGCGAGGATTCCCGCGAGGAAGGTCGACGCGTATCCCGTCGCGACGACGACGACGTGCGTCCCGAGCCAGAAGTTCGAGTCGAGGACGGCGCGCATCATCTCGAGCGTGTCCCCCGCGAGCGAGAGGTGGTGCGCGATGAGAAGCGTCGCAAACCCGATCATGCCGGCCGCCGCGGTCCCGATCGCGTTCTTGTAGGTCGCCTCGAGGACCAGGCACAGGGCCACCGAGCCCCAGCCGATGAAGAGCGCCGAGGAGTAGAGGTTGGTGACCGGCGGACGGCCCTCGAGCCACATGCGGGTCGCGATGCCCGCGGTCGTGACCGCCCAGCCCAGCGCCACGAGCCCCCATGCCGAGACCCTGGCAGGCTCGGGCCACCGGAGCCACGAGACCACGGCGAAAAGGAACGCGGCCAGGTAGATCCACATCCCGGCGTAGAAGGGCTGGGCCGCATTGAAGACCGTCTCTATCCTGGCCTTGCGCACCTGCCGGTCGAACCGCTTCTCCAGGCTGGATCCGTATATGCTGACAATGTGCTCGAAGCTGCCCGCCTCGTTGTTGCGCCACGCGTAGCCCATGCCCGCATAGGCGAGGACCGACGGGTTGACGTAGCCCTGCCCGAACGTCTCAAGCAGGGCGTGGCCCGCGTTGTGCCACGCGTTCGGATCGGCGTCGCCCTCGTCGGGCGGGATCGCGAGGAGGTCGGTGCTCTCGGCCATGCCTATGAATTTCTGGCCCTCGTCTATGAGCGCGGCGGCCTTCGCCTCGTCGTGGGGCTTTCCCGCCTCCTTCGCCCGAACCGCCTCGACCCCGTCGCCGAGCGTCTCCTGGAGGTGGAGCAGTTCCGAGAGGAAATCCCTGGAGCCGTCCGGCTCGAGGGACCGCCTGAGCCGCAGGTAGTGGGAAAGGTTGCCGTAGAGCTGGACGACCGCCGACTGGAACCGGGTCCTCGTCTGGGCCTCGACCGGCTCGGCGAGCTTCTCCTGCGCCTCGACCTGCGCCAGGTAGGGGGCGATCTCGTTGAACGACATCCGGCGCTGGCGGGTGGGGATGAAGCCGAGTGTCGCCATGATCTGCTTGGGGACCCCGTCGTAGTGGATCGCGAGGTTCTCGTCGTTCTTCCCGATCAGCGAGAGGAGGTCGGTATTGTCGACGACGAAGACCCTGTAGGTGTCCGCCTTCTCCGGGACGAACAGGACGTCGAGGAGCCACTGGTCGGGGGTGAGCTCAACGTTCTCGGGCGTGAAGACCCTCTGCTTGCCCTGGATGACCAGGAGCGTGCTCCGCGCGACCGAGTCGAGCGGCTTTATCCTGCCCTCGGCCAGGACGGGAAGCCTCCCGAACGCCCGCACGGCATCCGGCTCGCCGCCCGGGACGGGCGCAAGCCCCAGGAGGACGCAGACGGCGGCGACCGCGACGACGAAGAGGGGAATCCGCTGCCTCATGCGCGCCTCCTACCGCGGGCGAACTCCGCGAGGTGGATCAGGAACTGGATGACAAGGCCGAGCGCGATCGCGCCGCACGCGATGTAGGGGGCGAGCCAGCTCGGGTTGCGGACGACCTGGAGCACCGTCGTGTGGTCGCCGTCGAAGCTTGCCTGGAAATAGGTGAGCCCCGCGTACCGGAGGGGGTTGTTCATGTAGATGAGGACCTCGCGCCCGTCGCCGTCCCCGGGCGGGTTGATCCTCACCTTGCTCGAGAAATTCTTGGGGATGTCGGTGCCGGGGTAGATGTCATGGCTGAACTTCTCGAGCGTGAGGGAGTACGGCACGTAGTGGCGCTGCGGCCTCATCACGATCTTCCATGACCTGCCCCCGTACTCGAATTTCTGGGGATTGCCGAGGAGGGTCGAGACGGTCCAGACGCCGAGCGAGCCCTCCGTCCCGACGAGCTCCACGTACGCCGTCGGCGTGTTGCGCTCGTCCTGCTTGTAGGTCATCTCCAGCGGGCTCGCGACGAGCATCGGCCCCATGCCCTGGTTCGCCGGCGACGCCGGGGCGCCGGGCACCTGGGAGCGGAGCTGGACCGCCGAGTTCGGGTAGTAGCCCCTCGGCACCACCTTGAAGGGCAGCATCGGGTTCTGGATCTCGGTCCCGCGGGCGATGACGGACTCGGGGATCGCCACCACGGCGTCGAGCTTCGGGTCGGTCGCGTCCGTGATCGCGAGCTCGTTCAACAGGCTGCTCTCGGAGAAATTCTTGGTCTCGCCCTCGTCCAGGCGCATCTGGAAGTCCTGCTGCACGAGGCCCGAGACGAGCTCGCCGACGAGGAGGAGGATCAGCCCAGCGTGCGTGATCCAGATGCCGGACTTCCTCCATCCCATCCTGAACCGGTACGCGTGCGCGGACACGAGGTTGACGAGGAGAAGCCCCCCTATCAGGTACCCGCCGGGGTAGACCGGGAAATGAAGGTCGCCCACCCTCACGAAGACGAAGAAGGAGTGGAAGAATTTCTGCTGGACCGCCCAGACGCCGAGGTGCACCTGGTCCAGCGTCGCCCAGAACACGAGGACGATCGAGAGGGCGAGCAGGACGACGGTCAGCCTGAGGGAGACGAAAAGATTGCGGACCTGTCTGACGAGGGGGGGCATCGGCGGTCAGGGGGCCTTCAGCGTGTGCAGGAACTCGATGAAGGCCGGCCGCGACGCCTTAACGGAGGAGGCGGGGCCCGTCAGCTTGAAGAACCACGTCGACCCGCCGAAGGGCACGATGGCGCCCAGGATCGACTTCGCGTTCGGGTCGCCCGGCGGGAAGAGCTCCACGATCGCGATCTTGAGCCCGTTCGAGTCGACGCGGCTGACGGCAGGGCCGATCTCGTCCGGCCGGAGCAGCGAAAGGCCGACCTGGCCGCGCCAGCGGTTCACGTTGGCGAGCTCGCCCCCGACGTCGCCCGGGAACGCCGTCACGGAGAGCTCGGATTCGCCGCCGTCGCCGGGCACGGCATAGCTCGCCTTGCGCATCGCCGCGGCAGGCTTCTCCCTCCACTGCGCGGGCGCCTCCCAGGTGAGGTCGGCCCCGGAGGCGGTCGGGACGGCGGCGCCCGCCATCGGGGCCCCCGAAGCCTGGTCCGCGGGCGCGCCCGCGTCGGCCGGCGCCGCCGCCGGCATCTCCGGCTCCTTCTCCTTGGGCACCCTGTAGGTGGTCACCTTTTCCTCGCCGCACGCTGCCAGCAACAGCGTTGCCGCTGCCATGCCGGAAAGGAACGCGCGCGAAGACATTGAGCCGCCAAGCTCTCCGCTGCTCCCTGAAAACTCAATCCCCTTCCGCGCGCAGCGGGGTCCTGCCGTCGGCGAACTCGGCCTCGAGGCGCTGGCCCGGCACGATGCCCGCGCGCCGCGTGACCGGCCGCCCCTTGTCGTCCCGCACGATCGCGAACCCTCGGTTGAGGACGGAGCGCGGGCTCGCCCCCTCGAGGCGCTTCCCGAGCGAATGGAGCCGCTGCCTCTGGATGAGCACGCGCGTCTCGGGGGAGGCCCGCTCGAGCCGGGAGGCCGTGACCGAGAGGCGGTGGGCGCGGGTCTGGAGCGAGGAGCGGAGCGCCGACGCGAGCCGGTTCGAGAGGTCGTCCAGCCTGAGGTAGCCCCGCTCGACCAGCGCGGCCGGGGAAAGCAGGCGCAGCCGGGACCGGCCGTGGGCGACCCGCTCCCGGGCGCGGCTTATGGCCTCGGTGAGGGCGCCTTCTATCGCCTGCCTCGCGGACCCGGTCCTCTCGGCGAACCTCACGAATTCGCTGGAGATGAGCTCGGCGGCCGCGCTCGGGGTCTCGGCGCGCACGTCGGCCGCGAAGTCGCACAGCGTGAAGTCGACCTCGTGGCCCACCGCGGAGATGGTCGGCACGCGGCAGGCAGCCACCGCGCGGACCAGGGGCTCCTCGTTGAAGGCCCAGAGGTCCTCGATGCTCCCGCCGCCGCGCCCGATCACGATCAGGTCGAAGATCCCCAGGGCTTCCGCGAGGCCCAGCATGGCGACCATCTCGGCCGCGGCGCCCTCGCCCTGCACCCGGGAGGGAAGGACGACGACCCTGCCCCTCCAGCCGCGCCGGATCAGGATCCTCATGAAGTCCTGGACGGCGGCGCCCGTGGGCGACGTGAGGAAGCCCACGGTCGCCGGCATCTGCGGGACCGGCTTCTTGCGCCCGGGGTCGAACAGGCCCTCCTCCGAGAGCCTGCGCTTGAGCGCCTCGTATTCCCGCTGGAGCGCCCCCACCCCGTCGTCGACGAGCGTCCTGACGACGAGCTGGTACTGGCCCCGCGCCTCGTAGACGCCGACGTCGCCGTACGCCACCACCTGCAGTCCGTCCCTGAGCTTCACGGCCTGCCTCGCCGCCTGGGTCCGGAACATCACGGCCGAGAGCTGGGCCCCCGCGTCCTTGAGCGAGAAGTAGACGTGCCCGCTCGGATGGAAATGCAGGTTGGACACCTCTCCCCTCACCCAGCAGGCGCCCATCTCCCCCTCCAGGACCGCCTTCACCCGGCGCGTGAATTCCGTGACGGTCAGCGGCCGGGCCCCCGGGGCCGCGCCCCCAAGCTCAATCGATGCGGGCGGCATAGCGCTTGCGGATCCAGTGGACGAAGGCCGTGGCGGCGACAAGGACGCCGACGCCGGTCCCCACCATCTTGAAGTTGCCGTTGAAGACACCCTTGCCGAGGACGACGAACGCCACCGACCAGGGAAGGATGCAGAGCCAGGAGACCACCATGTAGAGGCGGAACGGAACCTCGGCCAGCCCGAGGATGTAGGACTGCATGAAGAACGGGGGGCCGGGCGTCAGGCGGATGACAAGGGCGATGTTGAGCGCGTTCGCCTTCGTCACGCGGGGGATTCTGTAGCCGTACCGCTCCGCGAACCTTGAGAGGAGCGGACGCAGCGCGTAGCGGGCGAGCCAGTAGGTGAGCGCCAGGTTGGCGGCGATCGCGACCATCACGGCGGCGATCACACCGCCCATGGTCATCTGCGCGGCGAAGGCCTCCCCCGCCACGATCGTGAACGCGCTCAGCGGGGCCCCGACGGCGGGAAGGAACGCGGTCGCGGAAAAGTAAACCCAGGGGCCGGCGTCGCGGATCATGTTCATCCCCTGGGACGCAAGCCCCCGGATGTTGACGCCCCGCATGAGGAGCAGCGCGGCCGCGATCACGGCGAACGCGGCGATGCACAGCTGGAACAGCGGGAGTTTCCTTTTCTTCAGGGGCTCCTCGGACGGCATGAGGCAAGACTCCCGTCCCCGCGATCCACCGTCAAGAACTCGCACGGGGAAGCGCGGGGTCCTCCGGCCGCCAAGTCGGTTCCCCGCAGGCGGCCGGCGGCGGCCAAAGCCGCCGCTCAGGGGAACACGACGTTGATGGGGGTCGTGGAGGTCAGGTACCAGAAGCCGATCTTTCCGGCCTCATAGTGGCTGGGAACGATGGTCGGGCCCACCGATCCCTTGCCCCAGTAGTAGTCGTTGAGGTCCTCCATCGTGAATTTCTTGCCCCCGTCCGTCGGGAGCGCCGGTCCCATGGCCGCGGGGGTTCCGATCCCGTTGTCCTCCGCGGAAGCGAACCAGGACTGCACGATCGTCATCGGCGTCGTGGGGAATGGGATTCCGATGATGGTGGTCATCCCGAGCATGTCGGTCGCGAAATCGCGCTCAAAATCGCCGTAGCCGTCCGGCTGGTCCAGGGACGCGAATCCCGTCAGGATGTGCAGGCCGTTGAAGGCGAGTCCCCAGCGATCGGCGACGTTCACGCCGGGTCCCGTCCCGTTCGTCCCATCCGTCGCGTCCAGCATGTTGCAGTCGTCCAGCAGCAGCCAGTAGAGCGTGTCGTTCGGCCCGACCGGGCCCCAGGAGTTGACGTAGTTCACGAAATACGACTTCGGGGTGCCAAATCCGTTGCCGTTGATGGCAACCGTGTCGGGAATGTTGGGCTCGGCAAAGAGGCTCGCCGTCGCGTACTTGGCGATCGGGGCGCCCGGCTGCATCACCGTCTTTCCGTCCGCGGAGCCGTCGGCGTTGTCGAGCACGAGGTCCGCCGTGTTGACGCCCCAGTTCGCGTAGTCGGCGTCGCCATTCACCCAGGGCGTCGCGACCAGCGTCCCCGCAGGATTCGGCTCGATGAAATCGCCCGGCCATGAGTTTGCGCCCATCCAGCAGAAGTTAAGCGCCCCGCCTCCGCCCAGCGGCGTGCTCATCCCCTGCAGCCAGCCCACCTGGTCCTCCATCCACGCGAGCGGGGCCCCCGGGCTGAAGATGCCGTAGGTAGGCTCGGAGCCGTGCTTCTTATTCTTCTTTTCCCTCGGGTGAACGGGCGTGGCATGAACCGGGACCGTCTGTCCGGCGCGCACCTCAACCCCGTTCGCGTCGATCACGGTCACCGCGACCGCCTCGTCCCTGTCCAGCGGGAAATTCGGGTCCGAGGCCAGCGATTCCGCCACGCGCACGACGGCCGTGTACCGTGTCGAGTCGCCCCTGTCCCTTGAGGCCTCGGGATTCGAGCCTCCCCAGATGTAGCGGTAGGGCGGCCTGCCACCCGTCACCGCGGCGTGCGCGGAAACCTCCGAGCCGCTCGCCTTTGCCGTGAGCTGCACGGCGGGGACGAACCGCGCGTCGTCCGTCGCCGGGATCAGCCGCACCTTGGAATGCATGACCGAAACCCCGCCGGAACCCGGCCTGGCGAACGAGGTCGTGCTGTAGTAGGCGTACCAGGGGATGATGACGGCGGGATTCCACTCCTCCCTGCGGGCCATCCCGAGGCTGAGGGGCGGGCACCAGTAGACGAGCTTCGTGGTTATCTCGGCGCCGGCCGGCACGAGGCGGGCGATGCGGTCCCTGGCCTCGCGCTCGGAAATCACCTGGACCGGCTCGCCGGGCTTCAGCTCGCGGAGGGAAAAGTGGAGCCGGGTCACGTTGCCGGCGCCGTCAAAGGCGGCGCGCACCTGCGCGCCCGGGCCGACAAGCGGGTAGCCGTTGGCCTCGGAAAACCTGTAGCTCACCTCCGTGTCCAGGTTCTGGCTCGTCGAGCTCCATTTGCCGCCCGCCTCGCTGGAGTAGAGGGTCAGCGTGGCATGGCCGGCCGCGGGCTGGCCGAACGGGGTGTGCAGCCCCGCCGCCCGCAGGCCCCGGGCAAGGGTGTCCAGCGCGGTACGGTCCTCCAGCACGGGCAGGTTAGCCAGGGCAACCGTGTCGATGGCCCTCATGTCTATCGGCCTTTTCTCATCCTTGTTTTCCGTCGCGTAGCGCAGGCTGTCCGTAAGCGAGGCGTCGGTGACCGCGGCCGTGGGAATCGCCAGGTATCTCACGGGGTCCGTGAACGAAACCAGGCCGCCCTTTCCGAGGAGCCCCTTGGCGGGGATATTGAGCTGGCCGGCAAGCGCCGCGGCCTCCGAATCGGTGACGCCTGCCTTGGTGACTTCATAGACGGGAAGCGACGTGCCGGCCGGCGCCGCCCCGTTGGGAGCGGTGCTGCAGCCGCAGAAGGCGCTGACGAAAGCAAGCGGGGCTAGCCATTTCAGGTTTTTCATGTTGAGCGGAATTCGGAATTCAACCGGCGCATCCAGGGGTTTGGCGGACCAGTAGACCGACTCTCTTAATTTGATTCTGGTTACCGATGTTCCACCACAAACAGCGCCCATTTTTACGTAAAAAAACGTATTCAGCGAGGCGTCCCTTCCGCCGGACATGTCGATGCCGGCGGACACCGGGAGAGGCAAGGGCCCGCCGGCGCGGGCGACAAGCCCGCTGCGTCGGCCCGCTCCGCGAAAAGATCCCCGGCCCTACTTTGAGAATTCCCCGCTCGAGGGCTGCGCGAGGGGCGGGTTCGCCGCCGAGGGAGACCCGAAATAGAGGCGGCCGAGCGACGACCAGCTGCTCTTGGGAGACCAGGTGCCGGCCCCGTTGACGGTCGAGCCCGCGGTGCTCCACAGGATCGTTCCCGCGTTCGCCTTGTTTTGCGGGCCGCCGGTCAACTCGAGGAATCCCGTGCTGGGGGCATTCAGGTACAGCCCCAGGCTGTTGAGGGTGGCCACGCCGGCAACCACGCTCACGGACGTGGTGCCGATCTTCGCCGAATTGGCGTAGTCCAGCCCCGCGCCGGTGACGTCGAAGGGATATATCTCCTGCTGGTTGTCGAGCGTGGAGCCCGCGGAGATTCCAATGACGTTGTCGATGCCGAGCTGCACGGTCAAAGGCGCCCCGCCCCCATATCCCACCAGAAACAGAACCTGCTGATACCAGAAAATGACCTCGGCGTATGCCGTCGAGGGGGCCGGGCTGGTGAGGTGAAAGGACCAGAAATAATTCTCCGCGGGAATCCGGGGAGGCTGGGGCGGGTTCCAGAAAGTCAGCAGCGTGTTTTTCTTCATCGCGGGATTCTTGAGACAGATTCGCGCGATCGAGCAAGCTGGAAAAGAAGCTTGCCGCGAGGCACGCGGGCCTCGGCCTGCGCCCGGCAACGGTTCGAGGTGGCAGGACGGGCGCGTTCGCGAGCCCATAACGGGCTCGCGTGGCGGGAACCGGTGCGTTGTCATGGGCCGCGGTGTCCCGCATGGCCCCGAACAAGGACCTCTCCCCAAATCCTGACTCGTTTCGACGGGGCATAGCGGTCGCCCTGCCCGCCGCCGTCGCCCTGATCTACGCCCTGGGGCATCTCGGCTGGTACCTGGGGACCCCGCTCGGCCGCGTGCCCGTCCTCGACGAGCGGGAAAACATCGACTTCGCCCAGGCCATCTTCGGGGGCACCCTCCCCGCGCTGCCCTTCTACAGGGCGCCGGGATACGCCCTCGTGCTCGCGGGCCTGCGCGCCCTCGGAATTTCCCCCGCCGGCCTCTTCCCTGCCGCCCTGCTGCTCGGGGCCGCGCTCCACGCGATCGACGCGGTGCTGGTCGCCTGCGTCGCCCGGCGCTGGTTTGGCGACCGGGCGGCGCTCGCAGCGGGGCTCCTCTTCGCGCTCGATCCCGTGATGGTCCACTATGCGACGCAGGCGCTGGACGCCACGCTCTCGCTCGCGCTGTTCCTCGCCGGCCTCAATTTCCTCGGCGCCGCGCTGGCCGCGCCGGGCCGGGCGCGGGCCTGGGCGGGCGCGGGAATCTCGTGGGCGGCGGCGACGCTCGTCAGGCCGAACTACCTCCTGGCCTGGGTCCTCATCCCCCTGTTCGCCCTTTTCCAGGCCGGAACGGGGCGCTCGCGCGGCCGGATCCTCGCGGCGTCCCTCGCCGGGGCGCTCCTCTTCTGCGCCGCGTCGGCCTGGCAGTGGCGCGTGAGCGGCGTCGCGGGGTTCCTGCCATGGCAGGGCGCCTACAACCTGTGGTCGGCGAACCGTCCCGGGGCGAACGGCCGCTTCTACACGCAGCAGGTGAGCCTGTCGCCGGCCCTCGCCCGGTCCAATCCGGCGCGGGCCGAGTCGATTTATCTTTACGAGAAGGAGACCGGGGGCCAGCCGCAGGACATCCCGATGATGAACGCCTACTGGCGCCGCCGGTTCCTGGACGAGGTCACGTCGCACCCCCTCAGGTGGGCCGGGCTCGAGGCCCGGAAGGCCTATGCGCTCCTCAACGACTGGGAGCAGTACAACAACAAGACGTTCGCCTTCCACAAGGCCCGCTCGCCGTGGCTCCGGTGGAACCCCATCTGCTGGGGCGCGCTCCTCGTTCTGGGCGTCGCCGGCGCCGCCCGGCTCGCGTCCGAGAACCCGCGCGCGGCGGCGGCGCTCGCGGCGGTGTCCGTGGCCTGTGCGGCCTCCCTCCTCCTCTTCTTCGTCAGCGCGCGGTTCAGGCTGCCCCTGGCCGCGGTCCTGGCCGTCCTCGCCGGGGGCGCCGTCGGGTCGCCGGGATTCTGGCGGGCCTGGTCGCCGGGACGGCGGGCGGCGCTTGCGGCCTGTGCCGCCGCCGCGGGATTCGCGGCCTTTTCCGATTTTGGCGGCGTGCGCGACCGCGCGACGTTCGTCCAGGACCACGTGCTGCTCGCCAGGGCCGCATTCACGGTCGGCGACGACGCGACCGCGCTGAGCGAGGCCCGGGAGGCGCTGAAGATGCAGCCCCTGCACCCCGACGCGTCGGTCATCGCCGAGGCCGCGGGCGCGGAACTCGCAAAGAAGGGGGCCGCCCCGTGACAACCCCCGGCGGCGCCCTGCCGGGCCGGCTCGTCCTCTGGCTTTCGTTTGCCGCATGCGCCGCGGCCGCCTTCTGGACCGCCGAGGGCGTGGCCCCCTGGGACGGCGACCTGCACAACGCCTGGCACCATTACGAATACATGGCGGAAGGCTTCCTGCGGGGCCACACCTACCTGTCCGTCGATCCGGACCCGCGGCTGCTGATTCTCCCGGACCCGTACGACCCCGCGGCGAACAAGCCCTACAGGATCTGGGACGCGAGCCTCTACCAGGGGAAATACTACCTCTACTACGGCCCGGCGCCCGCGGTCGTGCTGATGCTGCCCTGGCGGGCGCTGACGGGCCAGGCGCTTCCCCAGCGCCTGGCGGTCGCCGCGTTCGCGGTGTTCGGGCTTGCGGGCCTCGCCTTGCTTTTCCGGGAGGTGCGCAACCGGCATTTCCCGCGCCTGTCCTCCGCGGCCCTGGGCGGCATAATCATCGTCGCGTTCCACGCGTCGTGGCTTCCGGTCATACTGCGGCGCCCGGCGTTCTGGGAGATGCCGATCGTGTCGGCCGTCGCGTTCCTCTGGTGGGCGATCTATTTCCTGTGGAAGTTCCAGGACTCGGGAGGGAGGGCCCGCTGGGCCGTAGGAGGCGGCGCGGCGCTCGCGCTCCTCATGGGCTGCCGCGTGACCTTTGTCTTCGCGGCCGTCGCGACCTCGCTCCTTTTCCTGCTTCCGGTCGCCGGTCCCGGTCCGCGGGGAGCCCGGAAATGGGGCGCGGCGTTCGCCGCCGGCGGAGTTGCGTTCGCGGGAGGCGTCGCGCTCCTCCTCTACAACCACGCCCGGTTCGGCAGCTGGCTCGAGTTCGGGCAGAGCTACCAGCTCTGGGGGGAGGAGTACCGGGGCCTCCACTTCTTCAGCCCGAGAAACATCCTTTTCAACATCCAGACGTACCTCCTCTCGCTGCCGGAGATCGGCCCGTACTTCCCATTCCTTCACCCCTTCTGGACCGACGATCGCCCGGCGGGATACATGGGGTTCGAGGAGATCTACGGCGTCATCTTCATGGTGCCCGTCCAGCTCGCCGGCCTGATCGGGTGCGCCTGGGCCTGGAGGAACCGCGCCGGCCGCGGCGCCAGGGCGACCGCGGTCGCCGTCGCCGCGGCCGTGTGCGCATCGGTTCTCTCGGCCATGATCCTTTTTTCCTGGGGAGGGGCCTGCTCGCGGTACATCGCCGAGCTCGTCGCGGGCTGGACCGTCGCGACGTGCGTCGGCCTGATGGCGGTATTCGGCTCGGAGCCCGGGGCTCGCCCGGGCAGGGCCGTCCGGATTCTCGCCGCGGCGGCCGCCTGCTGGAGCGTCGCGTGCGTGTGGCTCGCCTCGGCGGAATACCGCGGCTTCATGGCCCGGACAAACCCACGGGCCTACGCCATGCTGGCGCATGCGCTCGACTATCCCAGCCAGTGGCTCGCCCGGGAGAAGGGGATCCGTTTCGGGCCCGTGGGCATGGTCATCCGAATACCGCCTGGCCCCCCGGGCACCCGCACCACGCTGATGGCGAGCGGACGCCCCCAGAGGGTGAACCAGCTGATTCTGGAGCGCGTGGACGGGGAGCACGTCCGCCTGGACATGATCCAGAACGAATTCATCGTCCTCCAGTCGCCCGTGCTCGACGCCAGGGGCGGCAGGTTGGGAATCCGCGTGGACGCGCCCTGGCTGTACCCGCCCGCGGCGCATCCCTACTGGGACGCGCTGGATCCCGCGGTCGCCCTGGACCGCCAGACGCTCTTCGGGATCGGGTGGGCCTCGGGCAACGTCACCGCGCATTCGATACACTCGGCGGATCCCGTGGCGTTCGAGCCTGCGGTCGCGGGCCGCTCGGAGCTGGACCCCGTCTCGCCCTATGTCGAGTCCATGGGCGCGGCGGCGCCCGGCCCATGAGCCCGCGGGAGCCCGGGGAGGCCAGGCCGGGAACGGCCCCGCTCTGGGCGGCGCTCGCCGCGTGCGCCCTCCTGCTGTTCTGGATCGCCAACGGCGCGGCGGTGTTCGAGGGGGACCGGGGGGACGCCTGGCATCACTATGAATACCTGGTCGACGGCTTCCTGAAGGGCCAGACGAGCCTCTCCGTCGAACCCGCGCCCGAGCTTCTCAGGCTCCGCGATCCCTACGATCCCTCCGAGAACGGGCCGTGGCGTCTGTGGGACGCAAGCCTCTACCACGGCAAGTACTATCTCTATTTCGGCCCGACTCCCACCCTTGTCATGCTGCCGTGGCGCGCGATCACAGGCCACCGGTTGCCCCAGAGGATAGCCGTCGCGCTCTTTGCGGCGGGAGGGCTCCTCGGGCTGGCCCTCCTTGTCTCCGGCGTGCGCCGGCGGCATTTCCCCGACCTGAGCCCGCTGGCGGCGGGCGCCATCCTCTTTGTCTCCATGTGCGCCTCGTGGCTGCCGGTCACGATCCGGCGCCCGGATGTCTGGGAGCTGGCCCTCGTGGCCGCGTGCGCCTGCCTGTGGTGGGCGCTCTATTTCCTGTGGCGATGCCTGGGCGCGGAGGGGGGCGCGCGCTGGGCGCTCGCCGCCGGGGCCGCCGTGGCCCTCATGCTCGGCTCGCGGCCGACCAGCCTTTTCGCGGGCGCCGCGATACTCCTTCTCCTGTTCGATTTCCGGCGGCCGGGCAACCCGCGTTTCCCCATGGCGGCGGCCGTCGCCGCCGCCAGCGGGCTCGCGCTCCTCGCCTACAACTACGCGCGCTTCGGCAATCCCCTGGAATTCGGCCAGAGCTACCAGCTCTGGGGCGCCGACGAGCGCGACGTGCGCCATTTCAGCCTCCTGTATGCGCCCTACAACGCGTGGGTCTATCTTTTCGCGCTGCCCGACCTGAGCCCCTACTTTCCGTTCGTGCTCGCCGTGCCGCCGGGGGGCCAGCCCGCTGGACACCTGGGCATCGACGAGATGCACGGCGCCCTGTTCGCGATTCCCGTCCAGCTGGCCTCGCTCGTCGCGGTGGCCTGGGCCTGGCGCCACCGCGCCGATCCCGGGGCGATGGCGCTCCGCCGGACGATCTGGGCCGCGTCGCTCTCCTCCGTGTTCGCCGCGTGCATCCTCTTCTGCTTCGCCGGGGCCGCGTCGCGCTACATCACCGAGCTGTTCGCGGGGGCCACGGTCGCGACAGCGATCGGCCTGATGGCGCTCTTCGGCGGATCCCTGGTGGGCCCGGCCGGCAATGTCCTGCGCCTCCTCGCGATCTGCGCCGGGGCGTGGACCGCGGCCTACGTCGCCCTCGCCTCCGCCGAGCACAGGATCCTGTTCCGCAAGACCGACCCGGCCGTCTACGCGTTCGCCGCGCGCCTGCTCGACTACCCGAGCCTCTGGGCCGCCCCCGGCCAGGACGCCGCGTACGGGCCCGTGGAGATCCGCGTCAGGATCGGGCCGGGCCCGGGCTCGCCCTCGACCGTGCTCCTGTCGAGCGGGCGCCCGGGGATGATGAACCAGCTGATCCTCGAGCGGCCCGACGCCGGCCACGCGCGCCTCGTCCTTGCGGAGAACGTCTTCTCGGTCGTCGTGGCGACCCCGGTCGTGAGCGTGCGCGACGGCTTCATCCGCGCGCGGGTCGACGCCCCCTGGCTGTATCCGCCGCCGCCCAGCCCGTGGTGGGACCGGATCGCCGACCCGGTCCTGCGCAGGGACCTCCAGACCCGCTTCTCGGTCGCGATCGGCGGCACGCTGTCCACGGAGCACACGCCGCGGTTCTTCGACCCGACGCGGTTCAGGCCCTGGGTCACCTCGCGGGAATCCGCGGGCGCCGGGAACGCCTGGGTGGAGTCGCTCGAATTCATCCCGCGGCGCCTATAAAAGCTTCCGTTGGCCGCGGCGGCATTCCATTCTCCCCGACTCCCCGAATGAAGCTCTCGATTGTCATCCCCTGCTACAACGAGGCCAAGACCATCCGGACCATAATCGAGCGCGTGCGCAGCTCGCCCTACCCCTCGAAGGAGATCATCGTCGTCGACGACTGCTCGCGCGACGGCACCCGCGACCTCCTTCGCACGCAGATCGAGCCGCTGGTCGACAAGATCATCTACCACGAGACGAACCAGGGAAAGGGGGCCGCGCTGCGGACCGGCTTCGCGGCCGCGACCGGGGACGCGGTCATCGTCCAGGACGCCGACCTCGAGTACGATCCCAACGAGTACCCCAAGCTCATGAAGCCGATCGTCGACGGGAAGGCCGACGTCGTGTTCGGCTCGCGCTTCATGGGCGGCGAGCCCCACCGCGTCCATTATTTCTGGCACATGATCGGCAACAAGTTCCTCACGCTCCTCTCCAACATGTTCACGAACCTCAACCTCACGGACATGGAGACCTGCTACAAGGTCTTCAGGAGGGACGTGCTCCAGAGGATACGGATCGAGGAGGACCGCTTCGGCTTCGAGCCCGAGATAACCGCCAAGGTCTCCAAGCTCAATGTCATCATCTTCGAGGTCGGCATCAGCTACTACGGGCGCTCCTACGCCGAGGGAAAGAAGATCGGCTGGCGCGACGGGTTCCGGGCGCTCTGGGCTATCCTCAAGTACAACCTGCGCTGAGGCTACCGGGCGGCCCCGGGGGCCGTGATCCGGTCTAGGTTGAAGCGCGCCTTCGCGTAGTCGGGCCTGATCCGCAGGGCCTCCATGTACTCGGCGGCCGCCTCCTGCATCCTGCCCTCCTGGGCGAGCAGGTTTCCCAGGTTGTTGTGCGCCTCGGCGCTGCCGGGGTCCAGCCGGACCGCGGCGCGGTACTCGTCGATGGCCGGACCGCTCCTTCCCGCCTGGGCCAGCGCCATCGCCAGGTTGTAGTGCACGCGGAAGGCATCCGGCTTGAAGCGGGCCGCCAGCTCGTACTGGGCGATCGCCTCGGGGACGCGGCCCGTCCGGAAGAGCGCGGTCCCGAGGTTGTTGTGGGTCTCGCCGTCCTCCGGGTCCAGGACCACCGCCTTTTCATACTCGGTGATCGCCTCCCCGATGCGCCCGGCCCCGTCAAGCGCCAGGCCTATGTCGTAGTGGAGCGCGGCCGAGTCGGGCGTGGGCGGCACGATGCCCCAGTACTGCTTGAGCGCCTCCCCGATACGGCCCATGTGAAAGAGGGCGAGCCCGAGGTTGCGCCGGGCCTCGAAGTCGCCGGGGTCGATCCGCAGCGCCGCGCCGAACTGCGCGGCCGCGTCGGCGTACCGGTCCTCGAGGGCGAGCGCGTTTCCGAGGGCGACGCGCGCGCGCGCGTTCGCCGGGCGGCGGTCGACCGTGTCGGCCCAGATCGCGGCGTCGCTCCGGTAGTCCCTGTTGCGCGCGCGCGTCGCGATCCCAAGGGCCAGCGCCGCCGCCAGGACCACCGGCATGGCGCGCCTGCCGAGGAGCTCCCAGGCGGCCGCGACGAAGATCGCGGCCACCGCCGCCAGGGAAAGGTACATCCTGTGCTCGGCCATCGGCTGGAAGGCCACGGGGACGACGCTCGAGCCCGGGGCCAGGATGACGAGGAACCATGCGCCCGCGAAGCCGAGGAGGGTCCGCCGCCTGAACGCCGCCCAGGCGATCCCGACAAGGGCGGCCATGACGAACACATACGGGATCGTCTCCCGGATGCCGCCGACGAAGTCGGTCCCGTAGTCGAAGACCAGCGGGTGCGGCCAGGCGGCCAGGAGGATGTAGTGGACGACGACCCAGCACTCCGTGAGGCCGTAGGCCCACCACGAGTACCCGAGCCCGAAACCCACCCCGCGGCCGTGGAGGCCCGCGGCCAGGAAGGCGGGGACGACCCAGGTTCCGGCCAGGCCCAGGTAGGTCCTCCAGCGGGCGCGGAGCGCCTCCCGGACGGTTCCCGCCACGAACGTGCGGTCGTAGGCGAGGACGATCAGGGGCGCCGTCACCATCACCTCCTTCGTCCCCATGCCGAGGAGGCACGCGAGCACCGAAAGCATGCGCCAGGCGCGGCTCCCCGGCCCCTGCACGCCGCGGATGAAGCAGTACAGCGTCAGCAGGTAGAAGAGGCCCATCAGCGACTCCGCCCTCTGGATCACGTACGTGACGGACTCGGTCTGGAGCGGGTGGAGCGCCCAGAGGAGCGCGACGGCGAAGGCCGCCAGCATGCGGTCGCGCTCCCCCGGGAGCGAGGCCGGCCGGAACGCGAGGGTCCGCGCGACGATCCCGAACAGGGCGAGCGCCGCCATGATGTGGAACCCGAGGTTGGCGAGGTGGTAGCTCCACGCCGCGTCCCCGCTGACGGCATGGTTGAGCGCCAGCGAAAGGCTCAGCACCGGCCGGCCGTAGACAACCGAGTCGGCGGGCGGATTGAGCACGCCGGCGATGGGCCAGAGGTGGCGGATCGACGGATTCCACGTGATCCACAGGTGGTCGTCGTAGATCAGCGGGCCGGACAGGGCGCCCTGGTACGCGGCGGCCGTCGCCAGGACGATCACGAGGGCGGCCGCCCACCGGAACGCCCGGGTGGACACGTTCGTTTCCCGGCTCACGGAGTGTTGGATGCCGGGGTCATGGGTGAGACGGGATTATCGGCCGGCGCAAATGGGCCGCGAGGAGATTATTGCCATTGGGGCGCGCGTATTGTGCCATGATGCGCACCGCACGCCCATGATCGTCGACATGCTCGCCTGCCTCCTCCTGGTCCTGGGCGTCGCCTTCGGGCTGTCCCGGCCCGTTGCCGACAGGCTCCGGCTGTCCCCCGTCGAGACCGTCGTCGCGGGCGCCGCGCTTTCCCTGATCGCCGCGTGGGCCGTCGCATGGGCGGTCTTCGTCAGCGGCCTGCCGCTCGGGTTCTATTGGCTCCTGCCGGCGCTCGCCGCCCTTGGCATCGCCCTCGGCTGGAGGGGGACCGCCAGGCTCGTGGCCGACCCCGCGGCCCGCGACCTCATGGCCGGCCAGCTGATCGTGACCGGCTGGTGCGTGGCGTGGCTCTCGTTCGTCAAGAACCACTCCGGCGGCGCATGGACCGGGGACTCGTTCGAGCACTGGGAGAGGGCCGCGTACTTCCTGCGCGCGTGGCCCAAGGACCAGCTCTTCCTGCAGATCTACGAGCTGCCCGCGCGCCCTCCCCTCGTGAACGTGCTGACGGCCGCGTTCATGCGCATGACGCAGGCCGACTACGTCCACTTCCAGGTGATCATGACCGCGCTCTGCAGCGTGGCCTACCTTCCGATGGGCCTGCTTGCGGGGCGGTTCGGGGGCAGGCCCGCCGCGCGCGTGGCGGCGGTCATCCTGATGATCAACCCCCTCTTCCTCCAGAACGCGACCTACCCCTGGACGAAGCTCCCGGCGGTGTTCTTCATCCTGGGCGGCCTCTATTTCTTCCTGCGCGTGCGCGACGACGACGAGGCCTCGGGGAGGGCGGCGATCGTCTGCGCCCTGATGCTGGGCGGCGCGGTCGTGACCCATTATTCCGCCGGGCCCTATGTCGCCGTCCTCGCGGCCGCCTGGATCGCCATGGGATGGGGGCGGCGCGGCGGGCCCGGCTTCGTCCGGATGACGGCGGCCGCGGCCGCGGCCGGGGCCTGCGTCCTCGCGCCCTGGTTCCTCTGGTCGGTGTCCCAATACGGCTGGCATGGCACGTTCCTGTCGAACTCCAGCGTCACCTCGCTCGGGCGATGGCAGGGCAACCACCTGCTCAAGGTCGCCCTCAACGTGCGGGACACCCTCCTGCCGCCCCAGGTCCGGGGCTTCCACGGGACCCTCTTCAGGCAGACGAGCCGGTGGGGCGCCCTGCGGGACCAGTGCTTCCTCATCTACCAGATCAACCTGCCGCTCGCCCTCGGGAGCGTGGGCTGCGTCGCCGTCGCCAGGGAGGCCTGGCGGGCCGCGCGCTCGGCGAACGCCGCCGACCGGACCTTCTGGAGCCTCGCCCTCGCGGGCTTCGTCGTCCTGAGCGTCGCCGTCTACGGCGACCGCGAGCACTACGGGGTCGTCCACATCTGCCTCCAGTCGGTCGTGCTGCTCGGCCTCGCGTTCCTCGCGTCGCGCTGGGGCGCGCTCGGCCGCGGGTGGCGCGTGGCGCTCGTCCTGGGGTGGGCCGTCGATTTCTGCCTGGGGATCGCGCTCCAGTTCGCGGTCGAGGACTTCGCGATCGACCGGTGGCTCCTGCCCGGGCAAAACCTGGGGCAGGTCTCGGAGACCTACACACTGGTCTCCCAGGAGAACCTCCGCGAGAAAATCATCGCCCAATTCGCTTATTTTGCAGACATTCTGACGACTCCCCCCGCGCTCGTTCTGGCGCTCCTGGGCGCAATCTTCTGCATGGCCCTCTTGCGCGCCCGCCGTTCGCCGGCGAGTCGTCAATAGCCCATGTCCGCCTCCAGCCCGACCGTCGCCATCGTCATCCCCGTGTTCAACGAGGAGTCCGTCCTGCCTGAGCTGTTCGCGCGCCTGGGCGCCCTCCTCAAGGCTCCCGGCGAATGCGCCTGGCGGGTGGTCTTCGTGAACGACGGCAGCCGGGACCGTTCGGCGGACCTGATCCGCGCGCAGGCCGCGGGCGACCCGCGCTTCGAGCTTGTCGAGCTCTCGCGCAACTTCGGCTTCCAGAGCGCGCTCGCTGCCGGGCTTGCGAGCGCCGGCGACGCGGACGCCGTCGTGACGATGGACGCGGACCTGCAGGATCCCCCCGAGGTGATCCCCGAGCTCGTGGCGGCCTGGCGCTCGGGGGCCGAGGTCGTGCGGGCCGTGAGGCGCTCCCGCCAGGAGACCGGGGTGCGCCGGATGGGATTCGACCTCTTCCACGCGGTCTTCGGCAGCCTGACGGACATCCCGATCGAGTCCAACGCGGGGACGTTCGGCCTGCTCGGCAGGCCCGCCCTGGAGGCGTTCGCCCGCCTGCCCGAGCGGCACCGCTTCTTCCCGGGCCTCCGGGCCTGGATCGGGTTCTCGACGGCCGACGTCGCCTACGACCGGCAGGAGCGGGCCGCCGGCACCCCCAAGCAGACCTTCAGGCGCCTAGTCCGCTACGCGGTCGACGGGTTCTTCAGCTTCTCCTACCTGCCGCTGCGGGTCCTGACGTACGCGGGAATCGTCGTGAGCGCGCTCGGTTTCGCGCTCGGGCTCTTCTTCATCGCCAAGCGGCTCCTGGGGATCGAGACCGCGACGACGGGGTTCACGACGCTGGTGTCGCTGGTCACGTTCCTCGGCGGGATCCAGCTGATCGGGATCGGCGTCCTCGGCGAGTACCTGGGCCGCGTCTACGACGAGGTCAAGCAGCGGCCGATCTACCTGATCAGGCCGCCGCGGCGGTAGCGACGCCCATGGGTCAATTCCGGCTCCTCGCGCTGACGGGCTTCTCGGTCATAGCCGCCGCCGCGCTGGCCCACAACCTGCCCGGCCTCGCGCCGGGGATGCGCGACTGGGCCGAGCCGGGAAACGTCGCCTCCGCGCTCGCCCAGGGACGGGGCTTCAGCGACCCGTTTGACGGCGGAACCGGCGCGACGGCCTGGGTCTCGCCGCTGCCCGTCTGGGTCGAGGCGGCGGTGTTCCTCCTCTTCGGGGTCAAGACCGCGGGCTCCGCGAAGGCGCTCCTCGTCCTCACCGTGCTCGGCCTCGGCTGGGCCAACGCGCTCCTTCTGTCCGCGCTTTCACCGCTCGGGGCCTGGGCCAGGGGGGTGGCCTCGGCCGCGTTCCTCGCGTTCTGCGCGTTCATGCCGGGGGGGCCGCTCGAGGTCCTGAGCGAGGCCTGGCTCGACATCCTCATCTCGGCGGCGCTCCTGTGGGCCGCCCTGGAGACGCGGCGCGCCCCGAGGGGCCGCGGCCCGATCGCGCTCCTCCTGGTCGCGCTCGCGGCCCCGCTCGACAACGCGGGCCTCGCGCTCTCGACGGGCATAGTCCTGCTCGCCCTCGCCTGGCTCCTGCGCGGGGACATCCGCGCGCTGCGCGTCCCGGTCGCCGGGGCGGCCCTGGCCGCCGCCGCCGTCGGCGCCTGGACGGGCAGAAACCTCGTCGCGCTCCACCGCATCGTCCCCCTCAAGTCAAACTTCTGGTTCGAGCTGCACCTCGCAAATGTCGACTCGGCCGACGGGCTCCCGAGGATGGAGACCGTGCTCAGGAAGCTGCCCTACTTCGACATCGCGCAGTTCGACAGGTACGCGAGCCTCGGCGAGGCCGCCTATGTCGACTCGTTCCGCGCGCCCGCGCTCGCCGCCCTGCGCTCCGCGCCGCTTCATTTCGCGGCCAACGTCATGCGCCGTGCGGCCGACGCCGCCGTGTTCTGCCGGCGCGAGGGCGGCGGGGAATTCACCCGTTTCCGGTTCCGCCAGGACGACGCGGTGCGGCTGGTCGCCTCGGGCGAGCTCATCCTGCTCGGGCAGTCCGGAGGCGGCCTCTGGACGAAGATCGACGCGGAGCCCGCGGACGAGAGCGCGAAGCTGCACGGCCTCGGCCTCTCGGACGAGGGGGCCGCGTGGCGCGACTGGGCGGAGAAGCGCCTCGCCTTCGACGCGAGCTTCCGCGGGGCGGGCGCCGTCGCCGTGGGCTTCCTGACCGCGGGCATTCCGGTCGCTGCGCTGCTGCTTTCCGCGCTCCTGCGCGGGGGGCGGCTCGCCCCCCCCGCCGCATGGGCCGCCGCGATCGGCTTCGGGATGCTGCTTCCCTTTGTCCTGGTGAACCACAACGAGCGCCACCAGCTGCCGCTGGTCGCCATGCAGGCGGTCGCCCTCGGGGCGTGCGCCCAGGCGTGCGCCGACCGATTCGGGAGGGAGCCCGGCGCGGCATGAGGACCAGGACCGTCATGCTCCTCGCGGCCGGCATCCTCGCCCTCTACTGGTGGATGGCGACCAGCATCTCCGACACCGAAGGGGTCGTGGGGGACGAGATCGCGCACCTGACCGCGGGCTACTCCTACTGGAAGACGGGCGACTACCGCCTCCAGCCCGAGAACGGGAACCTGCCGCAGCGGTGGGCGGCGCTTCCCCTCCTGCACAAGGACCTGAAGTTCCCGCCCCTCGATCAGGCCGCCTGGCGGATTTCGGACGTCTGGGAGATGGGCTTCCGTTGGTTCTTCGACTACGGCAACGACCTGGCCGACATGCTGCGCGAGGGCCGCCGGATGATCGCGCTCTTCGGCGCCGCGACCGGCGCGCTCGTCTTCCTCTGGGCCCGCCGGCTGTACGGCGACAGGGCGGCGCTCCTGGCGGTCACGCTGTTCGCGTTCTGCCCGACCATGCTCGCGAACGGGGCCCTGATCACGAGCGACATGACGGCCACCTGCATGTTCCTCGCGGCCGTGACCGCGTTCTGGGCGATGGCGCACCGGCTGACCGCCCTGCGCTGGCTCCTGTTCGCCGTCGCGCTCGGGCTCGTCTGCGTCGCCAAGTTCTCCGCGCCGCTGATCGCGCCGATGTGCGCGATCCTCTTCGCGGTCCGGCTAGCGGGAAAGGACACGCTCGAGTCTGGCTGGCCCCTGCCCCCGCAGGTCGCGGGCCGGATGAGGATCGCGGTTTCGCTGGTCGCCGCGACCCTCGCCGCGTGCGCCATGGCCGTCGCCGTCATCTGGGCCTCCTACGGGTTCCGGTACGCGATGTTCCGCCAGTTCGAGCCCAACCGGGTGCGCACGCTCGTGGGCTGGGATGTCCTCGAGGACCGGGGCGGCCCGCTCGTTCCCATGCTCCGCTTCGCCCGCGACCACCAGCTGCTCCCCGAGTCCTACATCTACGGCTTCGCCCACACCTACAGGTTCTCGCGCTACAGGAAGGCCTTCCTGAACGGCGAGTACAGGAGCACGGGCTGGGTGCAGTTCTTCCCCTACACGGTGTCGGTCAAGACGCCGATCGCCCTCTTCGGGCTGCTCGCGCTCGCGGCGCTGTACGCGGCGTCCCGCCGGCGAACGGCGGCCGAGTGGCGCGGCCGGCTGTACCAGTGGTCCCCGCTGCTCTCGCTCTTCGCGGTCTACTGGGCGTTCTCCCTCACGAGCGGCCTCAACATCGGCCACCGGCACATCATGCCCGTGTACCCCGTGCTTTTCGTGATGGCCGCGGGGGCTGCGTGCTGGATCGCCCTGTCGACGCGCTGGGTCGGCGCCCTCGTCCTGGCGCTCGCCGCGTGGTTCGCGGCCGAGTCCGTCTGGATCCGGCCGCACTACCTCGCCTATTTCAACGAGTTCGTCGGGCCGAAGGACGCCTGGAGGCACCTGGTCGACAGCTCGCTGGACTGGGGCCAGGACCTGCCGAGCGTGAAGACCTGGCTCGGGGCGCACCCCACCGACGGGCCCGTCTTCATCTCCTACTTCGGCTCGGGCGACATCGTGTACTACGGCGTCAAGGCCACGCGGGTCGGGGACGTCAACTTCGACGTGAGGCCGAGGAAGGCCCCCGTCATCATGACGGGCGGCCTGTGGATCATCAGCGTCACCCAGTTCCAGCAGGACTACACCGAGGCGAGGGGCCCGTGGGACCTCGCGAAGGAGAAGCACTACCGCGAGCTCCTCGCGCACGTCCTTGAGCTGTCGAAGACGGGAACGAAGCTCTCGGAGAACGAGAGCAACACCTTCGAGGAGTACCAGTTCGCCCGCCTGTGCCACTACCTCCTGGGCCGCCAGCCGCTTGACGAGCTCGATTACACGTTCCTCATCTTCAGGCTGACGGACGACGAGGTCCTGCAGGCCCTCTACGGCCCGGTCTCCTTCAAATGACGCCGTCCCGGAAGGCCTGGGCCGCGATAGCGGTGGCCCTCCTCCTCGCGCTGCACTTCGCGATGGCCGTCATGAGCAAGCTCAAGGAGAGCACGACGTCGGACGAGCTGGTGCACCTCACGGGCGGCTACACCTACTGGAGGTACGACGACTACCGGCTGCAGCCCGAGAACGGCAACCTGCCCCAGCGCTGGGTGGCGCTGCCCCTCTGGATCAGGGGCTCCAAGTTCCCGGACCTGGAACAGCCCTACTGGAGGAAGAGCGACGCGTGGGTCATGGGCCACGAATTCTTCTACGAGATCGGCGAGGACCATTTCCCGAAGCTGATGGCCGCGCGCGCGATGACCGCGCTCCTGAGCGTCGCGACGGGCGCGCTCATCTTCTGCTGGTCGAGGAGGCTCTTCGGCACGGCGGGCGGCTTCGTGTCGCTGATCTTCTTCGCCTTCAGCCCGACCTTCCTCGCGCACGGTGGGTACGCGACGTCCGACGTGTGCATCTCCCTCTTCATGCTGGCCTCGATCGGGGCCTGGTGGCGCCACCTGAACGCGCCCGGCGCGGGCGGGTTCGCCCTGAGCGCCCTCGTCTTCGGCCTCGCGTGCGTCGCCAAGTTCTCCGCGGTCCTCCTCCTCCCCATGATGGCGATCTGCGCCGCGGTCCACATCGCCTCGCGGCCCGGCCGGGCCGGGGCGGTCCTCCTCTCGGCCCTCGCGCACGGGGCCGTCGCCGTCGCCGTCATCTGGGCCTTCTACGGGTTCAGGTACAGCGCGTTCAACCCGGCGCTCCCCGCCGCGGACCAGTTCATCGAGGCGTGGCCCGAGATGTACGCGCGCACCGGGAGGATCGGCGGGGTCATCCATTTCCTCGCCCGGCTCCACGCGCTCCCCGAGGCCTTCCTCTACGGCTCCGCGTACGTCGTGCAGACCGCGCAGACGCGCAGCGCGTTCCTGAACGGCGAGTACAGCATCACCGGCTGGCCGAGCTACTTCGCCTGGGCGTTCGCGTACAAGACGACCCTGCCCTTCATCGTCGCGTCCGCCTGGGCCATCTGGCGCGCCATCCGGGCGCGGATCCGGCCCGAGGCCCCCAAGGGGGAGCGCTGGGAGGGGCTGCTCCCGCTGACGCCGCTCCTCGCGCTCTTCCTGGTCTACTCGACCTCGCTCGTCCTGAGCCACCTCAACATCGGGCACAGGCACCTGATGCCCATCTACCCCGTGCTGTTCATCCTCACGGGCGCCCTGGGCAAGTGGTTCACCCGGCCCCTGCAGTGGAGGGCGGTCCTTGTCGCGGCCCTCATCGCGTGGCATGTCGGCGAATCGGTCTCGATCGCCCCGCACTACCTCGCCTACTTCAACGAGCTCGCGGGCGGCCCCGCCAACGGGCACCGGCACCTGGTCGACAGCTCGCTCGACTGGGGCCAGGACCTGCCCGGGCTGAAGGCGTGGCTCGACGCGAACCAGCGGCCGAACGAGACTGCCTACCTCGCGTATTTCGGCACGGGGGAGCCCCGGTACTACAAGATCAACGCCAGGCGCCTGGCCTACATCAACGGGTTCCAGGAGGACGAGCCCTACATCCCGCTTGGCCCCGGGCTCTACTGCATCGGGGCCACCATGCTGGAGCAGGTCTACAGCACGTACAGGGGGCCGTGGACCCAGGCCCTCGAGAACGACTACGAGTTCCTGCGGACCTTTGAGCCGATGTTCCAGGCCTATGCGGCCGATCCCGCCGTGAGGGCGCGGCTGGAGCGCGAGCTCGCCCCGCAGAAGTGGATCGCGAGCCGGGACCGGTTCCTGCACCTGCGCTTCGCGCGCCTCTGCTATTTCCTGCGCGTGCGCAAGCCCGACGCCGCCATCGGGTACTCGATCCTCGTCTACCGGCTCAGCGCGGACGAGGTCGCCGCGGCGACCGAGGGTTCGCTGAGCGACTGGAGCGCGCTGATCGAGCGCAGCGCGGACGGCACGGCCGGCCGCTGATCGGGCTTCTCGGCGCCCTCGGGCTCCGGGTCGATCGACACGATCCGGCTCACCCGGTCAAGCCGGGCGCCGAAGCGCTTCTCCGCGATCGTCTCCAGGTGGTAGCTCGGCGGCATCAGGTCGTCCGGATCGACGCCCATGTCCCCGTTGGCGTCCGAGGGCCGCAGGGCCTGGGCCACGAGCACCTCCTTGAACGTGTCCTGCCCCATGTGGTAGCGGATATCCTCGCCCTTCTGCGCGCCGACCGCGCTTATGATCGTCTCGATATGCCACAGGATGAATGGGATCGTCGACTTGTTCGAGATCATCAGCACGGGCCCGGTCCGCGACTCGATGACCGAGTGCTCCCACTCGATCTCCTGCATGGCGAGGTTCTTCTCCGTGTAGAGCCGCCGCCCGATCGCGGGTAGGCCCCCCGTGAGCAGCCAGATGCCGAACCCGGCCGCCGCGATCCGCAAGGCGGGGATCCGCCGGTCCCGCAGCCCCCTCACCATCACCGCGGCGAGCACGCTGAACGCGAGGCACATCGGCAGGGCGAAGCGCGACGCCACGATGTCGTTGAATTTCGCCCACCAGTAGAAGAGGAGGACGACAAAATGGCCCCCGACGCCCGCCCCGAAAGCGAGCGCCGCGAGGGCGGCCGCCGAGATCGCGGGCCTCGGGCGCTGGCGGATCCACCGCAACGCCAGGTAGCCGAGCCATGCAAGGCCCGCGAAGCCGAGGATCGACAGGTACCACGAGTTGGCAAGGTCGGTGCCGGTGTTGAACAGGAACGCGAGGTCGCCCTTCAGGTTCCCGAGGAAGTTGGAGGCGCCGAAGGCAGAGGTCTGCCCCTCCTGGAGCTGCCAGAAAAGCGGCTGCGCCGCGAAGACCCTGAGGTGCCAGGCAAGGGGAATGAGGAGCAGCGGCGACACGACGACGAGCCACGGGAGGACGATCCTCCCCTCCCGCACCCAGCCGGCGGCGACCACGAAGGCCACCGGCCCGATGAAGATGATCGACTCGTAGCGGCTCTGGGTCAGCAGCACGGTGGCGAGGACGAGCAGGCAGAGCCTGTCGTCGGACGGGACGCGCAGGTAGAGGACCCCGAGGCACGCGACAAGCGCGACCATGGTCAGGTTGTGCAGGTCCATCCCCGCGCTGGTCGCGTTCTGCCCGAAGAGCGGCAGCGTGGCCATGAGGGCGACCGCGAAGATCGCAGGGCCCCGCCCGGCGAGGTTCCGGGCGAACCAGTACAGGAGGCCGAGGAGCGCGGCCGCGCAGGCCACGTTGATCGCGAACAGGTTCGCGATCCGGTAGCCCGTGAAATCGTGCATCAGGGACGCCAGGAACGGCAGGAAGTAGGGGCGCTTGTCCAGGAACGTGTCGATCGAGAGCCACGTGCCGCCGATGTTGTAGGCGCGCAGGATCGTGCTCACCTGCTTCGTGACGTGCATCTCGTAGGCCGTGCCCTGGATCACGTATTCGTCGAAGAGTATCTTGTGCTTGAAGGAGTCCGACCAGACGGCGAACAGGACGCCCGAGGCGATCGCGATCCCCGCCATCCCTGGCCTGCGGATCCACGCCTTCCACACTTCCGACCGCGAGCGCGCCAGCCTGGACGCGTAGAAGACGAAGAGCGAGAACACGCCCAGGATGTAATAGTAGCCCCAGTTGATGATCAGGTGCCCGGCCGCGACCGTGGGTACCGCGAAGTACCCGGTCCCCAGGGCCAGCACCCCGCACAGAACAAAGAGGAGGATCCGTCTCAAGGGAGCCGCTTGAAGAAATTCTCGAGGTAGGCCTGCCGCGCCTTCTCGATCTCGGCCTTGTCCTTCGGCAGGATGCGGTCGGGCTCGGGCTTGGTGAGCACGGTCTTCCCGTCGCGGATCTCCACGAGACGGCTGATCCGGGTCTGCGTCAGCGTCATGAGCCGCTCCGCCCTGACGGGCTCAAGCACGTAGTCCGGCCCGAGCTCGTCGACGTCGCGCAGCGTCATCTTCCCGGTCTCCGGGTCGATCGTGTAGCGCTGGAAGACGTAGATGTTCGAGAACGTGTGGTTGCGCATGAAGTACACCAGGTCCTCCCGCCGCTTCGCGGCGGCGAAGGTCGTCGTGGCGGTGACCTCGTGGTCGATCCAGAGGATGGAGTCGTTGTCGATGACCAGGTAGTCCTTCCTCGGCTGGTCGGCGATGAACTGGCGCCGCCACGCGGTCTCAAGCCCGGCCAGGTACTCCTGGTTGTAGGCGTGCGCGGCCATCGACGGGACCCCCTGCGCCAGGATGCCGAAGACGGCGAGCGCCAGGAGCGTCTTGACCACCTGGGGCTTCGGGAACTGCGTCAGGACGGCGAAGATGGCGATGACCATCCACAGGTGCGTCGGGAGGCTCAGGCGCCGGATGATGGCGTCGTCGAACTGGCCCCAGAAGTAGCACATCATCAGGCCGAACTGGATCGCAAAGCCGAACGTGAAGAAGATGGTCGCGACCGAGATCGGCGGCTCGCTCGGGAGCGTCCTGAGCCGCTTGGCGACGAGGAGGATGAGGAAGAAGAGCGCCACGATCCCCAGCGCCGAGAGCACGTAGGAATTGGGCTGGTCCGTCGGCTTCCCGAAGAAGAAGGCGAGCGCGCTCTCCAGGTTGTTGGGGGTGCCCGGCGGCCCGTAGCCCATGATGTAGGAGAGCGAGAACGGCTTCGAGAGGCCGGGCTTGCTCTGGAGCTGCCACGCCGAAGAGCGGATGTCGAAGATCCGGTTGTGGAGGGCGCAGTGGATCATGAGGATGGGGGCCACGATGACCGGCCACGACATGACCGCCCTTCCCTCGCGCCGCCACACCCAGAGGATGATCCCGACGACCGGCAGCAGGAAGATCGCCGACTCGTACCGGACCTGCGTCAGGAGGAGCGCGGAGTAGCAGAGGGCCGTGAACGAGGGCTCGTCGCGCCGCGCTATGAACCGGGCGCCGAGGAGCAGGGTCGAGAGGATCATCACGAGGTTCAGGAGCTCGAATCCCCCGCCGGTCGCGTTCTGGGCGAGGAGCGGGAGGCCCGCGAAGAGCGCGACCCCGAGCCAGCCCGCCATCCGGCCCGAGAGCATCCTTCCCACGGCGTTGACGAGTCCCAGGAAAACGAAGGTCAGGATGCCGTTGAGCACGAAGGCGTTCTCGGGCCGGTAGCCCGTCAGGTCGTGCAGGATGGACTCGAGGAAGGGAAAGAAAAGCTGCCGCTTGTCCATCATTCCCTCGTAGATCACGAAGGCCCCCTGGATGTCGCCGCCCCGTATGGGGGTCAGCACCGTCCGGGTGAAATGCATGCTCATCGAGGTCCCGACGAGCATCAGCTCGTCCATCACGATCTTGAACCCGAACGACTCGTGGACGATGAGGACCAGGCCGCCCACCCCGATGACCGCAAGCGTCACCCAGTCAAAGCGCCGCAAGCCGTTCTCGCGCAGGCCGGCAAGGTCCCCCCGAAACGTGCGCCACAGGGCGCGCACGAAAAGGATGAAGGCCGCCAGGACGCACCAGTATCCCGTGCGGGTGACGACCTCGAGGGCCACCCCGTCGGGCACCGCGTAGAAGCCCGTCACGGCGGAAAGCACCGCTATGAGGGCAAAGAGCCAGACCCGGCGGTCGGAGAGAGCCGGCACTATCGACGGACCATTCATCTTGGGGCTGGGATTTCGGAGGCCAAAAAAAAGCCGCCCACGTTATGCGGGCGGCTTTGAGTCTGGAGATAACTCCCCGAATGTCGATTACGGGGCGTAGGTTATCGTACGCGTGCCGGCAACCGACTGAATCGTGATCGTGATGCCCTGGGTGAAGCCCAAGGGATACGTCTCGTTCGCGACTGAGTTCAGCGCCTTCACGTATGATGTGGGTCCGATCAAGTCGGACAGCGTTACGCACGAGACACCGTTCTCGAGGTAATACTGGTCAGCGCCTGCCGACAGCTGGCGGGCGTTGTTCAGGACGGCTTTGTCCTGGGAGTTTGTCCGGACCTTTTGGAAGGCAGGAATCGCCATGGCAGCCAGGAGGCCGATGATGACGACAACGATCATGATTTCGACAAGGGTGAAGCCCTTGGTATTGTGACTGAGTTTCATTTGGTACCTATTTGTTTATGTGTTTTATGATATGCAAATCGCTTTTGGAGGGCGATTCGAACGCGGGGGATAAAATCCCCGGCAATTTTTCCAGCAAGATAAAAGGGTTATGAATACGTAGAAGTGCGCATTTTGCCATTGTGATGCAAAAACTCACAACACAGTCCACGTCATCAACATTAGCTGAAGAAAATCCTGAATATTCAGGCACTTACGGCGAATAAGTGATCGTTCTGGTGCCGGCGACCGACTGGATCGTGATCGTGATTCCCTGGGTGAAACCCAAGGGGTACGTTTCATTCGCCACCGAATTGAGTGCCTTGATGTAGGACGTGGGTCCGATCAAATCGGACAGCGTCACCGACGAGACACCGTTCTCGAGGTAGTATTGGTCCGAGGCGCCCGAGAGCTGCCTGGCGTTGTTAAGGACTGCTTTGTCCTGCGAGTTTCGTCTGACCTTTTGAAATGCCGGGATCGCCATCGAGGCCAGGAGGCCGATGATGACCACGACAATCATGATCTCCACTAGGGTAAAACCCTTGTTTTGTGCATTCATGTGACATCTTAACTTTATGTTTGCTATCGTTTTATTATATACGTGCCCAAAATCTGGGCGAACCCAAGGTATCGGCAGCAGGAGGTGCATTCAAGCGGCGAATCGCCAAACCGCTACGTAGTTATACCGCATCGGCCCGCCTCGGGCGCCGTCGGGCGCCGCTGGCTCCGGCGGATCCCCTATCCGGCTCCCTCGAAGCTACTTGTTTCTTTTCTTTGCCGGTTTCCGGGCAGCCTTCTTTTTCGCCTTAGCAGCCTTCCTCGCAGGGCGCTTCTTCTCGGCCAGAAGGTCCTCGAGCAGGACCTCGTTTCCGTCCCTCCACAGGTTCTCGAGGCGGTAGCGGTCGCGCTTCTCCGGAGTGAAGATGTGAACCATGACGTCGAACGCGTCCATCACCACCCAGCCGCTCTCGCGCGCCGTCTCGAACCCGACGATGTGCGTCTTCGCGGAGTCGAGCGCCTTCTCGAGCTCGACCCGCAGCGCGCGCACGTGGGGCTCCGAGGTCGCCGTGCCGATGACCAGGTAGTCGGTGATGGACGAGAGCGCCCTGACGTCGAGGATGCGCAGGTCTGCCGCCTTTTTCTCGTCGAGCGCGCGGCAGCACAGCCTGACCAGTTCCAGCGAGTCCGTTTCCTTTGGCTTCATGCGTCGGCCCGATACAATCCGCGGGCGCGGATATAAACAATCGCCTTGTGCGGGATGAAATAGTCGAGCGAGAGGCTGCGCCGGGTCCGGTCGCGCAGCTCGGTCGAGCTGATCGCGAGCAGGTGCCCGTCGCAGCGGTGCAGCCGGAGCCCCGGGATCTCCGCGGCGGCCTTGACGGGATAGCCCGGGCGCTCGAGGAAGATGAACTCGACCAGCTTCGCCAGCTCCCCGATGTCCTTCCACAGGTGGAGCTGCGGCAGCTGGTCGCCCCCGATCACCCAGTAGAGGTCGTCGCCGGGATGGAGCGCGCGGAAGTGCCGCGCCGAGTCTATCGTGTAGCTCACCCCGCCCTTTCGCAGCTCGAAGTCGGACACCTCGAAGCGCGTGTCCCACTCGGTCGCCGCGCGCACCATCGCCAGCCGGTCGGCCGGCGTGGACTGGGCCTCGTGGGACTTGAGCGGCGTCTGGGCGGCCGGGACGATGATCAGCCGGTCGAGCTTGTGCTGCTCATAGGCGTCCTGCGCGGCGAGCAGATGGCCGAAATGCACTGGGTCAAAGCTCCCTCCGAGAAATCCGATTTTCACGCGACGAAGGGCCACGTTGCTTGGCCGCCCCCGGCGCCGCAAGGATCAATTGGCGGGCCCGCGCACGAGCGGCAGCCTGACCCGGAATTCCCCCGGCGCGCGCTCGACCTCGATCGGGCGGCCGACCGCGATGCGGAACCGCTCGCGCAGGTTGGCCAGGCCGGTGCCCGTGGAACCGCCCGCCGGGACGCCGGGGCTGAGCGAGTTGACGACCTCGATTCCTCCCCCGAAAAGGCGCAGCCGGACGGAAAGGGGGCGGTTCAGGTCGAACAGGTTGTGCTTGAGCGCGTTCTCGAGCAGCAGCTGGAGCGAGGCCGGGGGGATCAGGAGGCCGCGCACGGCGCCCGGCCCCAGGCCATGGAGCCCCACGTGCACGCCCCCCATGTGGCGAAGGCGCACGAGCTCGGCGTAGTCGGCGAAGAATTCCAGCTCATCGGCCAGCGGCACCAGGTCGCGCCGCTGCTGCACGAGCAGGTACCGGTAGATCGAGGCCATGTGCTGGTTGTAGGCGAGGGCGGCCGGCGGATTCTCCCGGATCAGCACGCCGAGCGCGTTGAGGCAGTTGAAGAGAAAATGCGGCGCCAGCTGGTTCTTCATCGCGTCCATCTCGGCCTGGACCCGGGCCCGCTCGGCGCGCTCGAGCCCCAGCCGGTCCTGGAGCCGCTCGCCGATGAGGAGAAGCGCCTCGTAGACCTGCGTCATGAACCAGACCGCCACCACGACGACCGCGGTCGTCATGGCGACGGTGTTCCAGCGCGCGGGCCCGAGAGGCCCGAGGTCAAACCACGCGAGCAGCCAGGCGACCGTCGTCGGGCCCGTGAAGCCGACCGTGCAGAGGAGCAGGAGGAGCAGGCGCCGGCGCGGCGTGTCCAGCCAGTTGGAGGTGCGCCGCGAGCGAAGGAGCATCCAGCGGTTTCCGCACCAGACGGCGGCCGAGAGAAGGACAAACCACGCGGTGCCGGCCCAGTACCATCCGTCCCGCCACGTCATCGGCTCCAGCACGCCCGTGACGTTCGGGATCGTGATCCCGAAAAAGGGGATGCCTATGGCGCAGAGCGCGCCGTCCCTGACGGCAGGCTGCTCCCGGGGTTTGGAATCACTCGAAACGCCTCTCGGCACGGCGGGCACCGGGCCGAGCAGTCCATGGACGGGCGGCAGGAAGCAACCGAAGCGCGACCAAACGACGCCAGAACGCGACCAAACCGCCCCTACGACCGGTCCGAGGTGTCCCAGACGACGAACATCATGATCGCTCCCAGGATGATGACGGGGGCCATCATGGCAGTTGCGCGCCCTGCGCGGGCGCGGTCGGTGTGCGGTGCATCGGGTTCATCGGGAGTGCGGGTGTCGTCAAAATGAAACTTGAAACTATCGGCCGCCTGTGGGTAATTGCAAGCAACTACTTGCATGCACTCCAAGACCCGGGCCACGCGCCGGCCCCCCACCCGGCAGCTCCTCATGTCCGCGGCGGCGCGCGTCTTCGCGCGGGACGGCCTTGACGGGGCCACGACCCGCGCGATATCGCGGGAGGCGGGCGTGAACGAGGTCACGCTCTTCAGGCACTTCGGGACGAAGGAGCACCTGATCGAGGCCGTGGTCGGCAGCGCGTTCGGGCCCGCGGGCCACCCCGCGGCGGGGCCCGACGCCGGCGGGCGCAGCCTGCGCGACGACCTCGTCTCGTTCGGGCGCCGTTACGAGGCGCTCCTCGTGGCCAACCTCCCCCTCATCCGCACGATGATCGGCGAGATCCACCGCCATGCGGTCTGCGAGCACCAGGCCCTCAAGGGGATCTTCTGGCCGATGCGCGCCGCGCTCGTCGAGCGGCTCAGGCTCGCGTGCCGCACCGGCGAGGCGAGGCCGGGCCTCAATCCCGCCGTGGGGGCCGACCTCTTCGCCGGCACGATATTCTCCAGCGTGATCCGCAAGGCGAGGCACCTGCGGCGGCGCGAGTACAGCGCGGCGGACTACCGGGACGCGTGCGTGGACGTCTTCCTGGGCGGCATCAGGGGCTGATGAGCGCGGCGCAAACGGGACTCTACGGCTCCGACCGGAGCCTGTTGTCGCCGTACGCGGCGAGGCTCCTCGACCGGGGCGTCCTCAAGTGGGTGATCGCGATCACGGCCGCCCTGGGGGCGGTCCTTGAGGTGATCGACACCAGCATCGTCAACGTCGCCCTGCCCGACATCCAGGGGAACCTCGGATCGACGCTCTCCGAGGCGGGCTGGGTGTCGACCGGATACGCGTGCGCCAACGTCGTCATCATTCCGCTCACGGCCTGGCTCAGCAACCGCTTCGGGCGGAAGCAGTACCTGCTGTTCTCGCTGATCGGGTTCACGGCGGCCTCGGCGATGTGCGGGATGGCGCCCAACCTGCCGATGCTCGTCGTCGCGCGGGTGCTCCAGGGCCTCGCCGGGGGCGGGCTCCTCGCCAAGGCGCAGTCGATCCTCTTCGAGACGTTCCCGCGGGCCGAGCAGCCCGCGGCCCAGGCCATCTTCGGGATCGGCGTCATCTCGGGCCCGGCGCTCGGCCCCGTCCTCGGGGGCTACCTGACCGACACGCTGGGATGGCGGTGGATCTTCTTCATCAACCTTCCTTTCGGGATCCTCGCCGTCCTGATGACGATCGCCTTCCTTCCGCGCGACAGGCCGGAGGACATCAGCCGGGAACGGGTCGACTGGATCGGGATCGTGCTGCTGGCCGTCGGCCTGGGGTGCTTCCAGACGATGCTCGAGCAGGGCCAGGAGGACGATTGGTTCAGCTCACGCCTGATCGTGTGGACAGCGGTGGGAAGCGCGGTGGGGATAGGCCTCTTCATCTGGCGCGAGCTCTCGATCGACTTTCCGGCGGTGGACCTCCGTGCCCTGAAGTTCCGCGCCCTCGCCGCGGGGAGCACCTACTCGCTGGTGCTCGGCATGGGGCTCTACGGGATCATCTTCGCCATCCCTGTCTTCGTGCAGGAGTTCCTGCACTTCACGGCGATGCAAAGCGGGATCCTCCAGCTGCCCAGCGCGATCGCCGCCGCCTTCGCGATGATCCTCATGGGGAAGATCTCGGGGCGGGTGGACGCGCGCGTCCTGATAGCCATGGGCGCGATGATCACCGTCTGGGCCGCGCTGTGGCTTGCGCGGATCAACCCGGACACGAGCGCGGGCAGCCTTTTCATGCCGCTTTTCCTGCGCGGGCTGGGAAGCGTCTGCATGTTCCTCCCGCTCAGCCTCGCGACGCTCGGCGACCTACCCAAGAACAAGGTCGCCTCCGGGGCCGGGTTCTACAACCTGACCCGCCAGCTCGGCAGCAGCATCGGGATCGCCATCATCACGACCGTCCTCGCTTACCGCGAGGCGGTCCACCGCACGGTCCTCGTCGTCCACGAGGGCGAGGGCAGCCCGGGGATGATCCGGCGGATCGGGGCCCTGCAGGGCGCGCTCTCCAGGGTGAGCTCCGATCCGGCGGGGGTCCACATGAGGGCGCTCAAGATGCTGGACATGGGGGTCGACGCGCAGTCGATGCTCCTGTCGTTCGCGGACGTCTTCAGGTACGTCGCGATCGCGTTCCTGGCATCGCTTCCGCTGCTGCTCCTCCTCGGGCGCGGCAAGAACAGGGCCGCCCTCGCGGAGGCCCACTGAACGCCGCGTCCCGCCTCCACCCGCCGATTTTTCACCATGACAACACAACCCGAACCTTCCCCCTCCGCGCCCGCGCCCAGGCGGCTCGGCAACGCCAGCCGCGCCGCGATCACGATAGCGGCCGCGGGCGTCTGCGCGTGGCTGACGCACTTCTTCTACGACATGTACTTCTACGCGGAGACCGATGACGCCTTCGTCGCCGGGCACGTCCACCAGGTGAGCTCGCAGATCGACGGCACGGTCGTGGCCGTGCTCGCGACCGACAACCAGGCCGTCAAGGCCGGCGACGTGCTCGCCAGGCTGGACCCGCTTGAGTTCGAGCTCGCTGTGGAGAGGAACCAGGCCGGGGCGGCCCAGGCGCAGGCCGAGGAGGCGCAGGCGGCCGCCGCGTCGATCCAGGCGGGGGCCCAGCTCACGGGCGCCCAGGCGCGCACGATCCAGGCGAACGCCCAGGTCACGCAGGCGAAGGTCACGCTCGACCTGGCCGAGCTGAACCGCAGTCGTGCCCGCCAGCTCTTCCACAACGGCGGGGCCGTCACCCAGTCGGAGGTCGACAACGCGGAGAGCGCGTATGACGGCGCGCAGGCCGCCCAGTCGGCGGCGCAGGCCAACGTGCGGGTGGCGGAGGCCGCGGTCGCCTCGGCCCAGGCCGCCATGGAATCCTCCAAGGCGCAGTCGCTCGCCGCCAAGGCCTCGTCGCTCGCCTTCAAGGCGGCGGTCGCCGATGCGAGGCGCAAGCTCGCCTACGCGACCCTCACCGCGCCGGCCGACGGGACGATGGGCAACAGGAACGTGGAGGCGGGCAACCGGGTACAGGCGGGGCAGGTCCTCTTCGCCCTCGTCGAGCCGCATCCATGGATCGTCGCCAACTTCAAGGAGACCCAGCTCGCGCGCGTGCACGCGGGGCTGCCCGTCGACATCGAGATCGACGCCCTTCCCGGGCACGCGCTCCACGGCTCCGTCGACAGCGTCGCGCCCGCGAGCGGGGCCCAGTTCGCCCTGCTGCCTCCCGACAACGCGACCGGCAACTTCACCAAGGTGGTGCAGCGCATCCCGGTCAAGATCGTGCTCGACCAGGCGAGCCTCGACGCGGCCGGCGACCGCCTGAGGACCGGGCTTTCCGCGGTCGTGGACGTGAAGATCCGCTAGGGCTGCGGCAGGACAAGCAGCTCGACCGCCGACGGCTCGGCCGCGGAGTGGCGGACCTGCTCGGTCGCCTTCCTGAAGTCCTCCGGCTTCGCGTTCGGGATGTCGCTGAAGGTCTGAGGGTTCCGGTCCACGAGCGGGAACCACGAGCTCTGCACCTGCACCATGATCCGGTGCCCGCGGCGGAACGTGTGGTTCAGGTCGGGCATGGAGAACGCGAGCTTTTCCACGGCGCCCGGGGTCATCGCCTCCGGCTTCTCCCAGCTGTTTCGGAACTTGGCGCGCATGGGCTCGCCGCGCAGGAGCTGCTCGTAGCCGCCCATCAGCACGGGCGCGGCCTCCAGTATGCGCTTGCCGTTCGAGGGGGGCTCGGGATTCGGGTACTCGTTGGGGTAGACGTCGATCAGCTTCACGACGAAATCGGAGTCCGTCCCGCTGGTGGCGACGAAAAGCTTGGGGGACACCGGTCCCGCGATCGTCAGGTCCGCCTCGAGGGGATCGGTCTCGTAGACAAGCACGTCGGGGCGCCTTCCCGCGAATCGCTGGTCGTCGACCATGTAGCGCTGCGGGACGGTGTCGGTCGTGTAGTTGGCGAAGGGCACCGGGTGCGCGGGATCGCTCACGTACTCGTCCATCCCTTCGCCCTCGGCGGGCGGGTCAAAGCTGAGCTTTCCGCCGCCGCGAAGGTAGAGCAGGCGGGGCTTGGCGGCGAGCGGCGGCCACGCGTCATAGGTCCGCCAGACGTTGGTCCCCGTCTCGAAGACGGTGGCATTCGGCAGGTCGTCGCCCTTCCCCTTCAGGTAGTGCTCGAAGAACGGGAACTGGATCTTGGACCGGAAGTATTCCGCCGTCTTCGCGTTGAACTGCACGTCGCCCAGGTGGTCGCCCTCGCTGCGGGCCCAGCCGCCATGGACCCAGGGGCCCTCGACGATCTTGTTGGGCGTCCCCGGGTTGTTCTCGCCGACGGCATGATAGGTCCTGAACGGCCCGGCAAGGTCCTCGGCGTCAAACCAGCCGCCTACCGTCAGGACGGCGCAGCGGATGTTCTTCAGGTGGGGCGCGAGGGCGCGCGCCTTCCAGTAGGCATCGTAGGTGTCATGCTGGACGGCGTCGGTCCAGAGCGGGTTGGATCCCTTGAGGTATCGCGCGTCCCCGTTCGAGAGGGGGCCCATCCCGAGGTAGAATTCATAGTGGTCGGGCGTCCCGAAATCGAATGGGATGGTGGCCTTCGGCGGGGGCCCCGGCTCGTCGTGCGGCTTGAAGGAGGTGTAGAAGCCGAAGACCGCCGAGAGCATGAACGCCCCGCCGTGGTAGTCGTCGTCCGAGATGAACAGGTCCGTCATCGGGGCCTGCGGCGACGCCGCCTTCAGCGCGGGATGCGAGTCTATCATGCTCGCGGCCGTGTAGAAGCCGGGATAGGAGATGCCGACGATGCCGGCCTTGCCGTTGTTGTTGGGCACGTGCTTGAGCAGGTAGTCGAGGGTGTCATGGAAGTCCGTGCTTTCGTCGGTGTCCTTCGGGCCGCCCTTCACGTCGATGTGCGGGCGCATCTCGACGAAGGCGCCCTCGCTCATGTAGCGGCCGCGCACGTCCTGGTTGACAAAGATGTAGCCGGCCTTCTCGAACTCGTCCGAGGGGCCGAGCTTGTCCGGGAATTGGTCGGCGCCGTAGGGACCCACGCTGTACGGGGTCCGGAAGACCAGGAACGGCCACGGCTGCGAGGCGTCCTTGGGCACGTAGACCGCCGTGAAGAGCCGGGCCCCGTCCCGCATCGGGATCCGGAACTCGTACTTGGTGTAGTGGGCCTTCGGGTAATTCTCCTCCGGCGTGGGCGTCGGCGTGGGGGTCACGGCCTGCGCAAGTACCGCCTGCGCGAGCAGGCCCGCCGAGAGCGCACACGCGCGAGCGAATGCTGGAATGGATCTCATGGTGTTGGGGGCAATGGCGGCGCCGGAAAGGAATCCGGAATCCGCCCACAACCACTCGCCATTTACCGGCGCGTGATCAAGGTCGATCCGCGCGGGGCACCCCGGGGAAGGCGGCGGCCCGCCGGCATGCGCCGCGCCCCTCGCAGGTGCGCGATTCGGGAAAGACCCCATTTCGGGCGGCGCATGCAGCGGCTACATTCCGCGGAAATCACCGCATGAATTCCTCAAAAAAGAAAATCGCATCGCGCGCGAAGTCGCCGCGCTCCAAGCGGACGACCCGGAAGCCGCGCGCCAAGTCCGGGAAGCTGACGACCCGCAGCAACCTGCCCGACAGCGTCTTCGCGTTTCCACGGGAACGGAAGGAGCCGCTGACAAATGCATCGCATGTCCGCAACGCCCTCGCGCGGTTCGATCAGGTCGGGGGCGTCTCGGACGCCGAACGCAGCCGGGCCTTCGCAAACATCAAGAAGGCGGCCCGGCGGCTCGGCGTGCACGTAAGCGAGACCCACTGGCGCCAGCTGGGAAAAAAACCGCGAAAGGGCTAGCATGCGCCCTCCGCCTTGGCGGATCCGGACTCAACGCGGCAAAAGCCAAAAACAAAGGAATCACAATGCCCCTCGGAACCATCCTCCTGATCCTGCTCATCCTTCTCGTCATCGGGGCGCTGCCCACTTGGCCGCACAGCCGCGAATGGGGCTACTATCCCAGCGGCGGCCTGGGGCTCGTGCTCGTCGTCATCATCATCCTGCTGCTGACCCACACGATCTGACCCGGCGCCGGTCTGATCGCCTGCGGCAGGCATTTTTTTGCGCCAATCGGCGCGCGGAGGCGAACCATGGAAGCCGGCGGCGGTCCGTGGTATGCATGCCCGGGGTGGAGCACAACGCAATGACCGGGTTCAGCGCGACGCCCCCCGGGGGCGATTCCAGCCCTCGATCCGGGCGGGTGCCCAAGGCGCAAGGATTTGACGCCGGGAACGCCGTCAGCACGCTCCCGGCGATGAAGGACCCCGCGTTTGCCAATGGAAAGGCCGGAGCCCCGTGAATCAGCCCGTGCGCCGGCCCGGCGCCTCAACATGGTCCTCACCAGATTCCCGAAACTCACGATGACAACCCGCCGGCTGCTTCTCGTCGGCACGGAACTGCGTTTCATATCCGAGGCGGCGGAGGGCGCGCGCATCGGGTTGCCCGGCGCCTCGATCACGGCGCTATCCAGCCTGGACGAGGCCCTGCGGGGCGAGCATGCCGACGGTCCCGCGCTGCTTGTGCTCCACGACCCCTCGGACGCGGATGTAGCGCGGGCCTCGCAGGCGCTCGACCCGGCCGGGCTGCCCCGGTGGGCCGTTGTGCTTTGTCGCGCCTCCAGCCCGGATCCCGCCGTCGAGGCCATCGCGCCCGGGGATTGGCATGCCCCCCTTGTCGGCCGCGTATTCCGCTTTGCGGCGGCCCTGCACCTGCTGAGCCGCGAGAACGCGGCGTTCCGGGGGGATCTTCTGACGCTCGGCCTCCGGGTCGCGCATGACCTGCGCACACCGCTCGGCTGCATCAGCGTCTCCACCGAGGCGCTCAAGGACGCCCTTGCGAAGGATTCCCCCGCGGATCTGGCGCTCATGAAGCCGATCGTCGAATCCACCGACGAGCTCGCGGGCCTGATCCGCCAGGTCAGCCTGCTGGCCAAGGCGACGGCGAGACCGGTGCCGCAGCTGCATGTCGACGCGGGAGCCGCGGTCTGGGCCTCTCTCGAGCGGCTGAGACCCGCGATCGAAGCCAGGGGCGCGACCGTTTCCGAGCCCGCGTCGTGGCCGATCGTGGTGGGAGATTCGGTCTCGCTCGAGGCGATCTGGTGGAACCTGCTGTCGAACGCCCTGCGCCATTCGGGCCCGAAGCCGCGGATCGAGCTCGGATGGGAGCGAGGCAACGAAGAATATCGCTTCTGGGTTCGCGACCACGGCAGGGGAGTCCCCCCCAGGTACGTCGGGATGCTCTTCCAGCCCTTTCATCGGATGCATGAACCGAATGCAATGCGCGGCCTTGGCCTGGCGATCGTCCAGCGGCTGGTTCAGCTGCAGGGGGGACGCTGCGGATATGAGGCGCAGGGCTCCGGAGGCTCGCTTTTCTATTTCACGCTTCCCATGGGATCCGATGCCGTCCGGGTGAAAAGGGCCTGACTTCCCGCCTTGGGGCCCATCCGCGGGACGAACGATCGGTTGTTTGGGCAAACTGCAATAGGTACTCCCCCGGGGATTGCATTTTGCAATGATCCACGTCGATATTCGCAGGAACGCCGGAGGTCATAAACCAATTTAAATCGTTTCTTGGTAATAGATTATCTCCAAAACTGCCTCGATGGACCGCCGTTTGCTGGGAAGAGGGTCAACGCGTGCATTTGGGCCTGCTGGTACGCGCAATGTTCTTTCGCCAGGCAGCAGCTACAAAATCGGCCTCAACAATTCCCATCTATGTCACATTTATTGGTTTACGCTACAGCTGAATCGCGGCTTCACGCCGATCTCGTGGTTGTTCGCCTCAGGCGGGCGGGCATCGACGCGGACCTGATCTCCGTCATCCATCCTTATGCGGCGCGTCCAAATAGCGCGCTCTGCTGGCTCAATGGCGCCCTGACAGTGCCGCTGTCCTCGGGAGAGACCGCGTCTGTCTCCGGCCTGCTCCGCCTTGCCCTGGCCGACCCGGACGGCAATGCGAGATCCAACGCCCTTGTCGAGCGCCTGGTTCGCCTAGGGCTGTCGCGCGAACAGGGCCTGAACATCGAAGAAAGCCTTCTTGAAAACCGCATCATCATCGCCGTGGAGGTCCACGACGAATTTGAGCTGCCCGCGATATTCCACACGTTTCGCGGCCTGGCCGCCGAGAAGGTGCACACCGCCGACCTCAACCCGAGGAATGCGAAGGCGGGCCGCCGCACCGACCGCTATCGCCCGGCGCCCGCCCACGTCTTTTCCATCGCCGCGGCATGAGGGGCCCGTTTGCCCGCTGACCGCACCGAAGCCGCCATGGTTTCTCCGCCGTTGCCAGATGGCCTCTCCCACGCGGGCGGGGAGCTCGCGGCCTTTCTTGAGGAGGCATTTGCCGACCTGCGCCGGCTCCAGACGGACGCCGAATGTCTCATCGTTGTCGCGGGGAACGCGCGGGCGGCCCCCGTCGCGCGCGGCATCGAGGTGCTGTATTGCGTCCTGGAGCAGGGATGCGAGGGAATCAGCAGCCGCATGGCCGACCTCGGGTTTCACTCGCCGGCCGACCCCGGGCCGCCGATCCGCTCCGGCCGGGCGGGCGGCGCGGCGCCCGATGACGCCGGCGCGATCCTCGCGGACTATCGAAGCTGCTTCAGCCGCCTTCGGGACGCGCTGCGGGAAGCCCGGCGCATCTCGGACGCGCAGACGACGGCCTTGCTGACCCACCTGGCCATCCGGCTGGAAAAGCAGCTGTGGCTCCTCGGCATCCCGTTGCACAGGCTCGATGTCGGGGACTGGAGGTCGGTTAACCTCTTCTCCACATGCTAGAGGTGCTCGCCATCATTTCCCTCGTTATCTGGATCCTGGGGGTCGCCTCGTCCTATACTTTCGGGGGCCTGATCCACCTCTTCCTGCTGCTTGCGATCATCCTCGCGCTGCTGCGCATCGCCAAGGGGCGAGCCCACGACTGAATGCCCCGGTCCTCCATGGGTTTGAACCCGATGCGCCGTCCCAGCGGACCTGAAGCGACGGCCCGCCGCCTTCCCATCGCCGGCTGCGGCCGCGCCGCCCGCTAGGGCGCCGCCCATGCGCCCGCTCAGCCCACGCTTCTTCTCCAGGCTCATCACGATCTGGATCGCGCTCTCGGCCGGCGGAATCGTCCTCGGCGTCGTCCTATGGGGAAGGCTGAACGCCAGCCTGGAGGCGACAATCGCGCACGCGAGGTTCCGCCAGCAGGTCGACACCGTGTACTCCACGCTTCAGGACGCGGAGACGGGCCAGCGCGGCTTTCTCCTGACGGGCAACGAGGCCTACCTCGCGCCCTTCAACAAGTCCGAGGCCGACTATCCGGCCCAGCTAGACGCGCTCGCGACGATGTCGTTCGGCGACGAGGCGCTCCGCAGGAGCGTGCTCGACCTGCGCGGACTGGCGGACACCAAGATGGCCGAGATGCGCCGCACCATAGCCGCACGGCGCCACAACGACCTCCAGGCGGCGGTGAAGATCGTGCAGACGAACGAGGGGAAGAACGAGATGGACCGGGTCCGCGCGCTGGTCGCGGACATGACCCTCCAGGCAGGCGGCCCGTTCTTCGACGAGGAGGATGCGACCCGCAGGGCCATCCGGCGGACCCTGTTCACGACCATAGGCTCCAGCCTGCTCGGGCTGGGCGCGGGGATCCTCGCGTTCTACCTTGCCCGCATCACGCTCAAGCAGGAGAAGGACGCGCGCACCCTCGCCGAGCAGGCGCTCAGGTCCGCCAGGGCGGTCCGCGAGAAGAGCGCCTTCCTGGCGAACATGAGCCACGAGATCCGCACGCCGATGAACGCCATACTGGGCTTCAGCGACCTGCTCTCCGCGGAGCTTCCCGCAAACGCGAAGACCCGAAACCACGCCCGGGCGATCCGCGAGAGCGCGCTGTCGCTGCTCCAGCTGATCAACGACATCCTCGACCTCTCGAAGATTGAGGCGGGCATGATCGAGCTTCATCCCGAGCCGACTGCGATGAGGGAGGTCGCCGATTTCCTGCGGACGATCTTCGCGCAGCAGGCGGCAAGAAAGGGCCTCAGGCTCGACTTCACGCTGGAGGCCGGCCTGCCCCACGCGCTGATGCTCGACCGTTCCCGCCTGCGCCAGGTGCTGGTCAACCTCGTCGGCAATGCGATCAAGTACACCGAGCACGGGGGCGTCGGCATCAGGCTGAGCTGGGTGCTCGACCCGGGCAACCGCGCCCGGGGCACGCTGGTGGCCGATGTGAGCGACACCGGCATCGGAATTCCCCCCGGCCGGCAGCAGGAGATTTTTGAGCCCTTTGTGCAGGTCGATCCGACGCGCGCGTCCGAGATGCAGGGAACAGGCCTCGGCCTGAGCATCGTCAGGCGCCTGGTTCAGCGGATGGGCGGGACGATCGGGCTCAAAAGCGAGCCGGGCTCGGGGACGGTGTTCCACCTCCGGTTTCCGGAGGTGGCGATCTCCGCGAGGCTTCCCGCGAGCGCGCGCAACTGGGACGACGACGCGGTCGACTTTGACGAGCTCATGCCCGCAAACCTCCTCGTCGTCGACGACAACTCCGTCAACCGGGAGTTGCTGGCGGGCTATTTCGAGGCCACGCACCACGTCGTCCGCTTCGCGGCCGACGGTGTCGAGGCCGTCGAATGCGTGCGCGAGAAGCTGCCCGATCTCGTGCTCATGGACATCCGCATGCCCAGGATGGACGGCCGGACCGCGCTCGGCGAGATACGCAAGCTGCCGGGCGCCGAGATCCTGCCGGTCATCGCGGTGACGGCCTCCAGCATGTCCGACGACGAGGGCTCGCTCCGGGGAGCCTTCGCCGGGTTTGTCAGGAAGCCGTTCACGCGCCGCTCCCTCTTCGATGAGCTGGCCGCCTTCCTCCCGGCCAAGCCGGGTCCCGACGAGCCGGATGACGCGCGGGAGACGCCGCGCGAAGCCGAGGGGGGCGCCCCCCGCTGGTCCGACCTCGCGAAGGCCCTCAGGAAGCTCGAGGCCGGCCGCTGGGCCGAGGTCAAGGACAGCGGCGCAATAAACGAGACCGTGTCGTTCGCGCGCGAGCTCGTCGACCTGGGCCGCGCCGAGGGCTGCCGGCCCCTTGTGCACTACGGCGAGACGCTCGAGCACGACGCCGAGGCCTATGCAGTTGCGCGCATCGAGGCCCGCATCAAGGATTTTCCCGCCCTCGTCAGGTCGATTTCCGAGGAGGTCGTTTCACCCGCCGCCCCATGAGCCCCACACCCGCATCCACGCGCATACTCGTCGTGGACGACCAGGAAACCAATGTCCAGGTGCTCGGCAGCATGCTGGGGCAGCTCGGCTTTGAGATCGTCCCCGTCACAAGCGGCGAGGACGCCCTGAAGCGCCTGGCTGCCCGACCGGCGGACCTCATCCTCCTCGATGTGCTCATGCCGGGCCTGGACGGCTTCGAGGTGTGCCGGCAGATTCGGGCACAGGCGGCCCTCGCCGAGATACCGATCATCTTCCTGTCGGCCGCCGACGACAAGTCGTTCATCGTCCGCGCGCTCGAGGCGGGGGGCGTCGACTACGTCACCAAGCCGTTCAACCAGGCGGAACTCGTGTCCCGCGTGCGCACCCACCTCGCGCTCAAGCAGGCGCGCGACCGCCTGCGCCAGCTCGCCGAGGACAAGGACGAGCTGCTCGGCATCCTGGCGCACGACCTGAAAAACCACCTGGGGGGGATGCAGATGAGCGCCCAGCTCCTGCATCATCGCGCGACGCAGCTGGCCGACAGCCGCCTGCTGAGGATTTCCTCAAATATCCTACACGCCTCGGACCAGATGTTCTCCTTCGTCAGGGAATTCCTCGCGAACGCCGCCGCGGACCGCGGGCTCACGATCACGCTGAGGCCCATTTCCATGGCCGAGGCGGCCGCGTCGGCCGTCCAGCGCTACACCGAGGCCGCCCTGCGCAAGTCCCTCACCTTCCACGAGGACTATCCCGCCGACTTTCCCCTCGTGCTGGGCGACCACGCCGCACTCGACCAGGTGATCGACAACCTGGTCTCAAACGCGGTGAAGTTCTCGCCCGCGGGAAAATCGATCTGGCTTGCCATACATAGGACGGCCGACGGGAGGCCGGAATGCCGCGTGCGCGACGAGGGCCCGGGCTGCGATGAGAACGACCGCGCAAACATGTTTGCCAGGTATCGGCGCCTGAGCGCCCGCCCGACGGCGGGCGAGCCGTCGACCGGCCTCGGCCTGAGCATCGCCAAGCGCCATGTTGACGCGATGAACGGCGACCTCCACTGCGAAAGCGAGCCGGGCCATGGCGCGACATTCGTGCTTCGCCTTCAGTTTGCCCCCTGACCCGGCCTGACCATGGTTCCCATCCCCACATAGCCCCATGCCCATGGATTTCCTAGTGATCGACGACGACAGGGTCTTCCGCGAGGCCACCTGCCTCCTGATAGAGGACGAGGGCCACCGTGCCGCGACAGCCGCGACGGCCGAGGTCGCGCTCGAGCTGCTGCGCGAGGAAAAATTCGACGCCGCCCTGCTCGACCTGAATCTCGGCCGGGACGACGGCCTGAGCATCCTGCCGCAGATCCTCAAGATCCGGCCGAACCTGCCGGTGGTGATGTTCTCCGCCCAGAGCACGGTGAAGAAGGCGGTGCAGGCCATACAGCTCGGCGCCACCGACTTCCTCGAAAAGCCGTTCACGCGCGAGCAGTTCCACACGGTTCTCGCGCGGGTGCAGAAGTACAGCCAGCTTGGCCAGCGGATCGAGCGCCTCGAGGTCGAAGTGAAGGAGACCCAGGCCCTCCATCCCGAGCCGCTGGTTGACTTCGACACGCCCGCGATGCGCAACGTGATGGAGATCCTGCATCGCTCGGCGAAGTCGTCCGCCTCCATCCTCATCCTCGGGGAGAGCGGCTCGGGGAAGAGCGTGGCGGCGCGCGCCCTGCACGAGGGCAGCCACCTTGCCGACAAGCCGTTCGTCACCGTCAGCTGCCCGTCGCTCTCGAAGGAGCTGCTTGAAAGCACCCTCTTCGGCCACGTCCGCGGCTCGTTCACCGGGGCGCTGAGGGACCATTGGGGGAAGGTGAAGGCGGCGTCCGGCGGCACCCTGTTCCTGGACGAGATCGGCGATCTCCCCATGGAGATCCAGCCCAAGCTCCTGCGGATGCTGCAGGAGCGCGAATACGAGCGCGTCGGCGAGACCGTGACGCGGCACGCGGACGTGCGCGTGGTGGCGGCGACGAACCGCGACCTGAAGCAGCGCGTGAGCGACGGGGCCTTCCGGGAGGACCTCTACTACCGGCTGAACGTGATTTCCGTGCGAATGCCGGCGCTGCGCGAGAGACCCGCCGACCTCTCCCTTTTCGCCCAGCACTACCTGAAGCACTTCGCCGAGCAATGCGGCCGCCGCGTGGAGGGGTTCACGGCGGAGGCCGAGGCGGCCATCAAGCTCTACCACTGGCCGGGAAACCTGCGGGAGTTGCGCAACGCGATCGAGCGCGCGGTGATCCTCGCGACCGGCGCGCGGATCACCGCTGCCGACCTGCCCGCGGAGCTGCGCGTGGACGCGGCGTCCCTCGCCGCATCGGCCGGGGACGCGGCGGGGGCGGGGGCGATGATCACGGTCGACCAGCTCGAGGAGATCCACATCCGGCGCATCCTCGAGAGGACCGCGAGCATGGTGCAGGCGGCCGAGATCCTCGGAATGGACCAGGCGACGCTCTATCGAAAGAGAAAGAAGCTCGGCATCGGCTGACGTCGGCGCCCGGGAAGCCCCCGGATTCGCCGCCCCATCGACGATTGGACCCGCTAGAAACCCAATTTATCAGGTTCTCGGCCCCATAACCCGGCGCATTCCCCGTATGGAAAACGAGCATGTCTTTTTTCAGGGCGCCCCCCAGCAGCAGCATCCCCGCGCATCGGGACCGGCGCCGCGCGCTCGCCCTGGAACCGGGGGGCGCGCCGAGCGCATCGACGACTTCGTTGCGTGGCTCTTCGACCTGGGCGGCCTGCCCGCCGACCAGTACAGGACCGACGCCCTGGAGCGGAGGCTGCCCGCTTGCATGCGGATGCTGCGCGCCGGAAGCGTTTCCGAGGCGCGGAACGCAATCAAGGCGCAGCCAAGACTCGCCAGCGCCGCACTGGGCGCGTTGCTGCTCGGAGTCACCACATTCTGCCGGGACAAGAATGTCTTCGAAGAGCTTCGCGCGAAGGCGCTGCCGGATCTCCTCGGTCGGTTTGGCCGTCTCCGGATATGGAGCGCGGCTTGTTCGGACGGCCGGGAGCTCTACTCGCTCGCCATCCTGCTCGCCGAGGCCGGCCGCCTGAGGGAATGCCAGCTCCTCGGCACCGACTGCAGGTGGGATGCGGTCTTCCAGGCCCGGGAGGGAATTTACTCGGCCGAGATGCTCGGGCCGCTGAAGCGAAGCCTGCGCGACGCCTTTTTCCTGCCAGAAGGCGGCGGAATGCGGGCGACCGACACGTTGAGGGAAGCGCTCCGGTGGAAACGGGCCAATCTCTTCTCCCATGCCGAGCCCGGGCCCTGGCATCTCATCATGTGGCGAAACATGGCCATCTACCTCAATCTGACCGCGGCGGAGGGGATTTGGACCAAGCTGGTCGCCGAGCTGGCCCGAGGTGGCATCCTCGTGACGGGAAAGGCGGACCATCCTCCCCGAACCCTACCCCTTCTGCGCCTGGGCAATTGCACCTACATGAGGACTAACAATTAGATGGGATCCTGGCGGAGCCCCTCATTGGCCCTTTCAACCGCGGCGGTCGCTCTCATGGCCGCCGTTTGGGGATTTCTGTGGCTGGTCCTGTTTCGCGACGTGCCCGCTCCCCTGAGCCTCGCGCTGCCTCCGCTCCTCTGCGCCTGGACCCGCCGTCGCTGGCAGCTTTGGACGCTGGCCGTGGCCCTGGCGGCGATAGCGACATTGAAGACCTTCTCGGCTGCGCCAGCCGAGATGATCTTTGCCGCCAAGGCGTGGCAGGTCCTGGCAGGTCGTTGGTTCAACATCCTTGTGAGTTCCCTGGCCGTGCAGGCTATCATGATCTATCGCGACAGGGCCGAGGAGCACACCATAACCATTTCGGAGCGGAATGACGAGATTCGGTCCCAGGCCGAGGAACTGATGCAGCAGAACGAGGAGATTGAGACCCAGGCCTCCGAGCTCGAGGGGCAAAACGACAGGCTGCACGACACCAATAAACGCCTGCGGAGCCGGGAGGAGATACTTTCCATACTGCTGCAGTCGTCGCGCGCCCTCGAGTTCGGGACCGACGCACTGATTGAAGTCTGCCGCAGTGCCCTGCGCATCATCGGGGATCCCGCGACGACCATCGCGATCTTTGAGCTGGAGGACAAGACGCTGGTCCTGCGCGCCCACGCGGCAGCGGACGGCCAGGCGCCGCCGCCGCGGGAGTGGCCCCTGGAGTCCTCGATCGGGCAGGTCGTCCTCCAAACGGACAAGACGGCCTATGTTCCGGATCTCCGCCTGCAGCCTGACCTGGCCGCGCCCTTCCGCAGCGTTAAGGGGATCAATTCGCTGCTGGCGACCCCACTGCGCATCGCAGGGAACCCCGGGGGGATCATCGTCGCGTGCGGCGAGCAAGCCGGGCATTGGAACGACGAGCATTTCCGGGTCATCGAGTGGCTCGCAGCCCAATGCGCGCTGATCACCGAGGGAATCCGCCAGCAAAGGGAGCTGGCCCAGCACACGAAGCGCCTCGAGGCCGCAAGCAAGGCAAAGGACCAGTTCATCGCCATGCTGTCCCATGAGCTGCGCACCCCCCTAACCCCGGTTCTGGCCGCCGTTAGCGTCCTGGGGGCGGACGATCGCCTTCCGGCGGACGTCCGGGCAGACATCGAGATGATACGTCGCAATATCTCGGTTCAACGCCGGCTTATCGACGACCTGCTCGACCTCACGCGGATAACCCGCGGCATGCTGGGACTCGAGAAGGAGGATCTGGATATCGCCGCGCTCCTGCGGGAAGCCGCGGCCGTGGTGGCCCCCGAGCGAAAAGCGAAGCAGCAGGCCCTGGCGACGAACCTGGAAAAGCTGGGGGGAAGCATCGTCCACGGCGACAGCGCCCGGTTGCAGCAGGTGTTCTGGAACCTGCTGAAGAACGCCATCAATTTCAGCCCGCCGAATAGCCAGATCGTTGTGCTCGGCGAACTGACCGCGGACGAGCCGAGCAGAGCCAGGATAGAGATCGTGGACAACGGCATTGGAATCGATCCTGGCGACCTGGAGCGCATCTTCCTCCCGTTTGAGCAGGTGGCGGCCCATGGAAAACATCGCGGCGCCGCGGCCGGCCTTGGGCTCGGCCTGGGGATCGCCAAGGCGATCGTGGAGCTGCACCGGGGCTCGATACGCGTTTTTTCCGAGGGGATAAACCGCGGGGCGCGATTCACGGTCGAGTTGCCGCTCGCAGGGAGGCCCGGCGCGACGCCGGCGCCGGCGACACCGGAATCGCCCGCCCGCCGACAGGCGGCAGCCACAGCGGAAACACCCCTGCACATCCTGCTCGTGGAAGATCACGCCGACACCGGCCGAGCAATGAGCCGCCTGTTGACACGGGCGGGGCACACCGTGGAATTCGCCGAGAACGCAGCCAATGCGATGGCTCTCTTCCAGCTGAGGCACTTTGACCTGCTCATCTCGGACCTCGGCCTTCCCGATGAAAGCGGCCTCGATCTGATGCGGAAACTGCGCTACCAGAGGCCCGGGCTCGTCGGCATCTGCCTGTCCGGGTACGGGACGGAGGATGACCTGCGCGACTGCAGGGAGGCCGGGTTCACCGAGCACATCACGAAGCCCGTGGACATGTCCCGGCTTCGCGCCGCGATCGCCCGGGCGACCTCCAAGGTGGAGCGTATCCGCGGGGCCTGACCTCCGAGCTGGAAGGGCTCTCCGGCCGGGACCCTCTCAGGCAGCGGTCAATGATTCAGGGCATTGAGATACACGCAGCTTGTGAGAACCAGGCAGCCGATGCCGAGAGCAACGGCGACGACCTTTATCGAAAGCGGTGAAAGCCCGGACTTTCTCCTAAAAGCTCGCCATGCCTCCCAGGCGTCCAACTCCACCTGATCAAGAAGCCGCGCAAACCAAAGCGATTCCGAAGCGAACAACGCGCCGCTCAAGAGGAAGAACGGAATATAGACCATCGGGAAGAGGATGACGCAGAGGCCGATTGCAAACAGGACGCTGGCCGCAACCAGCCTGATAACGCGCGGGGCGCCCTTTTCCTGCCCCTCATGCTCGCGGACGCGGCGATCCCTTGAGCGCCTGTAGCGTCGTTCGAATCGTTTGCCCGGGGGGCTGCTGACGAGGCACCTCCATTCTCTCCGAAGTGTTCTGAACATTCGGCTGTTCCAGATGCAGAGTCCGTGCCACCACGCCACGCTTTCCATTAGCGTCTCATGTTCAATGCCTTAAGGCTTTGAAATGAGAGGGCAGCGCTGGGATTCATTGCAAAAAGAAGGCTGGAAGGCCCGAACGCCTGCCATAATGCACGGGCCCAAGTCGAAGGTGGCCGAAGAGCGGCAATGCCGGCGACGGAATGGGCGACGAACGAGGCCGGCGCCCTAAAGACGCGTCTAACTCCAGAAACAAAGCCGGCGGCCACCGAAAGGCGGCCGCCGGAGGATTTGAGTAGCCCTGGTTGTCCAGGTCCGCCCAATCGATCAATTCGTCTTGACCGTCATGTCGTTTTCGACCGACTGCACGCCCCGGATGCTGCTGGCGAGCTTGGTGACAAGGTCCTTTTCCGCATCGGAATCGGCCTCACCGCTTATCATGACGACTCCGCTCTTGGTCGTGACCTTGGTCTTCAGCGCGCTCGTGGAGCCGTGCGAGAGCAGCGCATACTTCACCTGCGAGGTGATGGACGCGTCGTCTATCGTCTCGCCGATCGTGTGGTCGCTGGCGTCGGACGGGGGGCTCTTGACGACCATGTCGTTGGTCACCGACTTCACGCCCTCTATGTCCTTCACGTAGGCCTCCGTCAGGTCCTTCTGGGCCGCGTTGTCGGCCATGCCGGTAAGGGTGACCACGCCGTCATTCACGTCGACCCTTGTGGATGTCGCGCTCACGTTGGCCCGGACAAGGAGTGCCGTGTGGATCTTCAGGGCGATCCAGGCGTCGGAATGCTCCGCCGGCTCGGACTCGACCTTGATCTTGTTGACGACACCCATGACACCGGGAAGGTTGTTCACGGTATCCTCCGCGAGAGCCTTCTCATCGCTGGAGGGAACGGTTCCCCTCAGGGTCACAACGCCGTCCTTTACCGAGACCCGGACGTGGTTCTCGAGAACGGTGCGATAATTATATGAGGCCTTTGCGGCGTCCTCAATTTGGCTGTCCGTTGTAGACGATGCGAACATCATGGCCGGTGCTACCGCCATGGCGAGGAGGACTGACAGTTTTAATCTTTTCATTTTAGGATGTCGTGTTGTGGATTGAATCGGGACTTCCCCCTCATATAGCGAGGCGAGTGCCAAGAGACTGATGACGCTCTAATCTGCTTATGGTAAGTCGCTTAGAAATTTCTCGCGGTGGCTTGGCCTGAATATATCCAAGCAATCTGCATGATCCTGATGCACATCCTCGCAAATTGCATCGGTCAAAACTAGCACGCCGAATCGCATCCCATCGCGCGCTTTGGTCGGCCGGTATATTATTCGCGAGAGCGCGCTCTATAGCACGGGGTGAACCTCCATTGCGGAGCGGCAGGGCCGAAAACGAGAGCGGCGCGGATTGCTCCGCGCCGTTCCCTGGCAGGTGCCCTGTGGAGATTCGCGATCAGTTCCAGTATCCCTCGTAAAAGCGATAGCCGCCGCCCTCGGGGTCCCATCGGGGGCCAACCCAGACGGCATTCGCATGCGGCGGAATTTCCCAGTGACCCGCCATCCATTCATAGCGGCTGTCCCTCCAGGTCCAGTGGCCTGGAACCCAGAGATAGTCCGGTGACGGCTGCGCAACAACAACGTCGGCCTGGGCAACAGGCGGGGCGGCCATGACAATCATGCTCGTCGGCTGCGTCTGTGTTGTCACTGTCTGGCCTCCCGAGGTCGTCGTTGTCTGGCTCGTGACCACCACGGGCGTAGTGACCACCGCGTTGGCCGGGGGCGGCGGGGGCGCCGAGACGACATGGGAGTCAGGTTCAGACGCGCACCCCGCGAGGAGCGCGAAGCCGCCACACATGATGACGGCGCACGTGCGCGGAGACGCGCGATTTGCCAGGCGGCTGGCGATTGAGAATATTGAGTTCATACGGGAGTGACCGACTTCACCGGTTGAATTTGGTTCCGCGCGGCGGGGGCCGATTCTGGAGATTCCCATCAGGTATTCCCCTATGTTGCGGCTCGCACCGGGGCAACTGATGAAGCGGTCCAGCGATTCTCCGGCACGGAACTGCGGCAAATCAGCCGATGACAAGCTCCGGTACATCGATGGTGCGGAAGAAGAATCTCATGCCGGGCCGCGGAAGTAGCCCCAGGGACGGCCGCCCTTGTTTTCTGCCCGCCTATCCTGCCGCAGCGGGCATGCGGCGTTTCGCCGCATTCGGACGCGACCGCCCCAGTGCCCGGGCGCTGCAATATGCTGCCTGGAGGAAGGCCGGGAAGCTACTTCCCGAGCAGCTTCGCTATGATGAATATCACGACGGCCCCAAAGAGGCCGCCTCCAAAGAGCATATAGACGAGCGAATAGCCGATGGCGGCGAGCGGAGGAGCAAGAATAATGAGGTCATTCATGGTGGGATTCGTTTACAGGTTGCGGAGCAATTGGGTCAGGTCACGCCGGCGGTCAGTCTGTCGCCGCATGGGCGCCTTCGCTGGCGTTCAGCGCGTCGTCATTCACCGAAAAGGCGATTTCTATCAGCTTCTTGTTGGCGGCGCCCTCCTCATCAAGCGTCGCCTGGAGTAGATCGGCGACCTGTCCTTCGCCCAGCGTCTTTGCAAACGCGCGCGCGGTGCCATAGGCCGCCATCTCGTAATGTTCGACGCGCTGCGCCGCACCGATGAGGTTGGCGTCGCGCACCGGCGATGGGCCCTTAGTGTTGATGGCCTCGCCGCCTTCCTGGACCAGGCCGACCATGGCATGGCACGTCTTCGCCTTTGCCGGCGTCCCCAGGATTTCAAAGACCTCGGTCAACCTTTCGACGTGGCCCTTTGTTTCCTCGAGATGGCTGGTGAATGCGGCCTTCAGATCAGGATCCGAGGCGGCTTCGGCCATCTTTGGGAGCGCTTTCACGAGCTGCTTCTCCGCGAAATAGATGTCGTTGAGTTCATCGAGGAGGAGGGCGTGCAATGTGGGGATCGAGGACATGTTGGGTGAGTTTTTTTTGTGGTTATTTCGGATTGCCCGCGCCCCAGAGTGTCCCGAAAGACACCGATTGGAGCCGGGCGTCGTTTGATTTGTCGGCGGTCAAAGGCCGCCGGCTTCCATCCCATCTGCCTAATGTATGCCAGCGGACTCAATATCTTATAACACGTTAATGATCATATTGAAATGGGGTGCTTCACCCATTCGACAGCCGACAAATTCGGGCAATTTGCACCGACGCATGGAGATTTCGCACTCTTGAGGAACCGCCCGGGTCGCGCAGCAGGCGTGCGCGGGGCCGATCACGCCACCTTGCAGCCTGTTTGCGCGCCAATATCGGGCGATTCGGCCCCGAGCGGCGACCGAATCGCGGTGGGAGCCGAAACTTCCTCCGTAATCACGCTGAAACGGCGCAACCAGTGGGTGCCGAAACTTGTCGTCAATGGGACGTCGGCCGCGTCGCGGCCGTGGGCCATTGCGAGATGGCCAATTCGGCGCTCGTTGTGGCGCGGATCGAATGTGTGCCATCGCCCCCCGAGATACACCTCCATCCATGCGCTGAAATCCATCGGCGCACTGTCCGGCGGAACCCCTATGTCGCCGAGGTAGCCCGTGACGTACCGCGCGGGAATGTTGAGGCAACGGCAGAGCGCCACGGCAAGGTGGGTGAAATCGCGACACACTCCCCCGCCCTCCCTGAATGCCTCATAGGCTGTAAGGGTCGGCCTTGCCCTGAGGTAGTCAAAGTGAAGGTGCGAATGCACCCAGTCGCACACGGCTTGGACGCGCGCCCACCCCCGTGGGGTGCCGTCAAAGAGCGACCATGCCAGGTCGCCGAGCAGGTCGACCTCGCAAAACCGGCTGGGCAGGAGATAGGGCAGCAGTTCGGTTGGAAGTTCCGATACCGGGTGCCAGCAGGCGTCGGTCGCGATGGGAGCCGGATTGCCTGAGTCCTCAATTGTCCCGTCGCATGAGAGCTCGAGAAGCCCTGCGGGCGCCGAGATGCGCATGCATCGATTTCCGAAGGCGTCGGTATATTCCTCGAACGGAGTTTCGGGCGCTATCTTGAACCGTTCGGGCGCAAGCAGTCGGCCCTCAAGCTCGGGACGGAGGCGCAGCATGAGCAAGGTCGTCGCAGCGCTTGGCAGTTGGTAGGCGATGTCGAAGCCGAAATGGATGTGCATGGCGTTGATTGAAGGGAAGGCGGGCTAGTTTGTTTCAACGGACTCAATTAGGATCCCGAACGAACCACTCCCTCTTGGACCGCAATGTTTGTGCCATGTTACCCAGACAATCACTCATCATTCTGCACCAACACCTAAGCTCTGCCTGCTGGCCGATTCGTTCGGCGGGCCCGCACTGCAAGAGCGGGGATCGGCAACTGGCAATCGCCAAACTGCACGGGACGGGGCCGGATCGCGATGCAGAGCAGAAAACCTCCGCCGGCCGATGCCCAGCAAGGGAATCCTTCCTACGGAATGGATTCGACACGGTCGCCGCATGGGAGGGCCACGGTGAACGTGCTTCCCTTCCCGACGCCTCCACTGCCGGCGGTTATCGTGCCTCTATGCGCCTGGACAATGCCGGTGGAAATGACGACGCCGAGCCCGAGGCCCCCGTTTTCCCGTGTGATCTTGCGCCCACCCTGCTCAAACGCCCTGAATATCCGATCGATCTGGCCTGGCTCAATCCCGAAGGGGCCGAGCGCCAGACCATTGCATTTTTCACTGGATCGGCGGTTGGCCTGCGCTTTTTGCATGAACTCCCACTTGGCTGATCCTGTATGAGAACATTGCTAATAATTGGATACCAATTATTAACACAAACCACGTGGAGCTGGCATGTGCGTTGCAGTGCCCATATGGGGATTATGCCCCATCCGGCGAGAAACACGCCAGACCAGCGAAAATCCATCCCCCGAACAAAATAGTCCGTTCCAAAATCAACTCATGCTCACCATCGACAATAAACTTCAGCAGATTCTAGGGATCAAGGCATTGTCGTCAGTCGTTCACGGCGCAAACGGAGCGATCCGAGGAATGCCCGAAAAAGAAAAACCGGACCCCTATTCAACGAACAACAGGCCCAATGCGATCGGCCGAAAGGAGGCCATATGAGCTTCGGAAGACAAATCAGGGTCCTCCTAGCCGAGGATCATTGCATCATGAGGGAAGGTCTCTGCGCGCTGCTCGAGGCCGATGGCAGCTTCGCACTGGTGGGCCAGGCCCAGACCGGCCGGGAGGCCGTGGAACTGGCAAGGACGCTTCGTCCGGACGTCATCGTTATGGACATCGCCATGCCGATACTTAACGGACTCGAGGCAACCCGGCAGATCCTCGAGGCCGATCCCTCCGCGAAAGTGCTCATCCTATCCGCACACAGCGACCACGAGTATGTCGGGCGCGTGAATGCGGTCGGGGCGGCCGGTTTCTTGGAGAAGCAAATGCCGAAGGAAATGCTTACCCGGGCGATCCGCGAGGTGGCCAAGGGAAACAGGTTCGTCAGCCCGTCCATCGCGACACGCATGCGCGGCGACGGGAGCAACTCCCGTGGACGGGACGGCGCGAGCTGGCCCCACGCGAGAGGCCTGACCGCGCGCGAGGCGGAGGTTCTGCAGCTCGTGGCTGAGGGCTCGGCCAACAAGCAGGTCGCCGCGGAACTCAGCATCAGCATCAAGACCGTCGAGAAGCACCGCCAGCATCTCATGGAGAAGCTCGACATCCACGACACCGCAAGCCTCACCCGCTATGCCATTGCGGCCGGCGTCATTGAAAGCAGCATCCAGCCAACCACCGCATAGTTTTCGGCGGTGCGGGCCATGCCCGCGCCGCCGTCAAGCAACCTCCCAAAATCCAACCCACAACAAGTCATGCCACAAGGCGACAAGTCGAGTTACACCAACAAGCAGGTACGCCAGGCCCGGCATATTGAGAAAGGCTACGAGAAAAGGGGTCTCAGCGAAAAGACATCAAAGAAGCGGGCCTGGGCCACCGTCAACAAGCTCACCGGCGGAGGCAGGAAAAGCGGCTCGGGTAGAAAACACAGCCCGGCGCGTTAGGGGTTCTTGGGCAGCAATGCAGGGGCCCGGATTGGATTCCGGGCCCCCTCCGGCGCTTCTTTACAATTGGTTCAGCTTGTCCAAGGCCAACCAAATGGGGACAAACGGGTCAAACAAGGCGATATGCTGAAGACCCTCCTCCGATGGATCCTTGCGATTTTCTTCATCCTGGCGGGTCTGAATCATTTTCGCATGCCGTCCGTGTACGTGGCCATGGTGCCGCCGTGGCTCCCGTGGCCGTCAGGCCTGAGCGCCATCGCCGGTGACTGCGAGATCCTGGGTGGGTTCGGCATCCTGATACCGGCCTTCCGGCGCGCGGCGGGCTGGGGGCTGATAGCGCTGCTTGTCGCCATGTTTCCGGCAAACCTGCACGTCGCCCTCATGGGGCACATGGAGGGATTCAGCTTCTCGGCCGCCGTGCTGTGGATTCGACTGCCCTTCCAGGCCGTCCTCATCGCTTGGGTCTCATGGGTCGCGATTGCGAGGGAGCGAAGCATCGGCATCTGACAGCACCTGCAGCGGCCGCACGGGCGCCGACGCGAGATAGGCGAGAACCATCGCCGCCAGGCCGGCGGATGCGTCGAGCACGACATCCGCGACGGTGCCGGTCCGGCTGGGAATCGTCGTCTGGTGCCATTCGTCAAGCGCGGCGACCGCCGCGGTCCCGAAAAGCGCGAACATGGCGCAGGGAATCGACCATCCGGCCGGCAACTTCCGGCGGGTTTCGAACCTGGCCAGCCTGTACAGAAGGAAGCTTAGTAACCCATACCCGATCACGTGCCCGGTCTTCCTAATGACAACATTCCACTCAAAAAAATCACCGTAGGTGACTCGCGTGGCCAGGTGAAATGCGGGATAAAGGAGCCTCCGCGTGTTCGCCCTGGAAAACCGGTCGGTGGACTCGCACATTATGATCCCCAGCCAGACGACTGCAGGGAGCCTCGCCGACCATGCGCCCCTGGCTTCGCCACCCGCGGCGATCCGCTCGCGGAACTGCGCCAGGACGGCGGCCTGCGCGGTTCGGCTATCGTAACGTTCCATTGCGACGCTTCGGTGGTTCGTCGGCCGCCGCGAGGATTGCGAGGCGTGCCAGAGCTCAATGCTCGTCGCGAACCCATCCACGTCGCCCGGCGCCGCGCTCCACAGGTGGGAAAGCGGCAGCTCGACGAGGTCGTTGTTTCCGGGCGCGCGGCTCAGGATAAGCGGTAGGTCGGCCGACATCGCCTCAAGCGCCGCAAGCGACAGCCCCTCGTACGTCGAGGTCAGTATCATTCCGTCGACGGCCTTGTAAAATCCCGAGGTGTCGCGCAGATAGCCCATTCGCGTCACCCGGCTGGAGATTCCAAGCTCCCGGACGAGCCTGTCCAACTCCCCTTCCAATTCGCCGGACCCGACGTGAAACAGGTGGAGATTGGGCCTTCCTGCGGAGGCTGCGGCAAATGCCCTGTACAGGGTGGCGGGATCCTTTTGCAGGCTCAGGCGGGAAATGGTGCCCAGGACTATCCCGTCGCGTGGAAGGCCGAACGCCTCGCGAAGGATCAGCTTCTCCCCCTTCGACGCGGGGCGGAACCGATCCGTGTCGATTCCGTTCGGGATGCTCCTCAGCCGACGGGCTGGGATGCGCAGCCGGTCTGCGGCAAACCGCCGCTCGTCCGCGGACACCGTTATCGTCGTGCCAATCCGTCCAAAGACGGATTCGATCCCGTCATAGACAAAGTCAAAGGCCCCGCGGCGGGGCCGCATTCCGTAGTAGGCGTGCGGATGGTAGAAATAGGACGCCCTGATGCCGACAAGGGCAAGCGAGCGCCCAAGGACGCCGGCCTTCGAGCTGTGGCAATGGACCACGTCCGGCCGCGCCAGGAGCGCAAGCTTCCTAAGCCTGGAAAATGCCCGGACGTCCCCGAGCCCCGCACCGCTGCCGACCTCCATGTTGACTGTCAACCCGCCGTTGGATTCGACAAAACGCACTAGCGCCAGGAGCCGGTCGGTCCCGCGCCGGTTGGAATACGCCAGGTGCACCTGGACGCCCTGGCCTATCAGGAAATGGCAAAGCGCCTCGACGAAGGTGAACACGCCGCTCGCACCCGGCTCGGATACAATCAGCGCGTTCATGCCGCTCTGCAGAGTTGCCCGTAGACGCCCAGCAGTTTGCCAACATGCCGGTCCAACGTCCAAGGATCGGCCCAGTATCGGTCGTATCCCGCCTTTCCCAGCCTCGCCGCCTGGGCTCCGTCACCGGCAAGCATGAGCATTTTTCCGGCGAGCGAGTCGACGGAGCCGCGCGCAAAATGCAATCCGTTGACCCCGTCCTGGATGACGTCGGTGGCCGCGCAACGGTCCGAGATGAGGGCTGGAACGCCCGACGCCGCGGCCTCCACGACAACCAGTCCAAGCGTCTCATACCAGAGGGGGGGAAACACCAGCGCCCGGGCCTTTGCCAGGTGGGAGCGGATCGCGTCGGGTCCTATCCAGCCCGTGAAAAGCGCGCCGGGGCACAGCCGCCTCAATTCGGGCGCCAGGGAGCCGTCACCGATAAAAACCGCCGGCAGGCCGGTGGCCCGTACCGCGTCGGCAAAAAGACGCACGCCCTTCTCCTTCTCGAATCGCCCTACGAACACGAAATTCCTGTTCCACCCGGGTGCGGCGGGCCCGTCGTCGACGCAATCAAGCGGATTCCTCACCACCGTGACCGGAACGGCCGGCGGCAGGTGCGGGCGAAGCACGCCAAGGCTGAAATCCGAGACGCCAATGTAGTGCGCCACCTTCCGGGGAACCTGGAGAATCCGGTTCTGGACCACGGTTCGGGCGACGCGCCACAGCTTGTGGGCGTAGTTCCGGCGATCGCAGCTGCACTGGATGCAGTCCATCGAGAGCGGCCTGCGCCTGCAGAGCTCGTCGGGGCCATGCACGAAGAATCCGCCGTTCGGGCACGTGATGAAAAAATCATGTAGCGTCGCGACAAGGGGAAAGCCCATTTCGCATACGGCATCCAGGGCGAAGGGCGAGAGGGCCTTCGTCCAGGTGTGGACGTGCACGATCGTGCGGTCGCGCGGCTTTTTCCCAAGCACCTCGCGCACGGCGGCCACCGCGCGTGAATTGCGCAAGCCGGCCGCGAACGCGCGGATTCGGTTGGAATCCTTGGATATCTCCGGCTGGTCGAGGCAGATCACCTCGAGGTTCGGGACCGACCTCAGCTCGGGTGCCACCGGCCCCACACAGGTGAGAAGGGTCACCTTAAGGGACCGCGAAGCGAGGCCCCTCGCCGAGGCGAGGGCGACCGAGGCGGACCCGCCGTTCAGCGCGGCGTGGTCATTGAGGATGACTATTTCCATCGGCAGACTCATTTCGGCGGGGCCCCGCTGGATGCCAGTATCTGGTAGCTTGTGCGGAGTCCCACGGAACGCACCCTCTCCACGTAGCGGGGGAAGTTGAACGCGCGGTACCGCCAGCGCGCGCAGATTTTCGCGGCGGTTGAAACCCTGACCGGAAGATGGCGGCCGACGATCTCGTCCTGCTCGCGGATTGTCTGCGCGGTATTCGAGGAAAGCTGCCCCTCCCGAATCCTGAACCGGGCGACGGGCAGCGGATAGTGGCGAAACCGCTCTCCCCAGGCGTAGGCCCGCAGCCAGAAGTCCAGGTCCCCGCAGAGCTGGTAGCGGATGTCAAAGCGCCCAAGCCGCATCACCGCCCCCCTCTGGAACAGCATCCCCTGCTGCATCAGCGGGCTGATTCCCTGCTGAAGCAGCGCGGGGATCCACGCGGGGTTTCGCTCGGTCGTGACACGTGACACCGCGCGCCCGTTCTCGCGGATCACCTCCACGTCGCCGTAGGCGACCTCCTCGGGATCCCTCATGCCGATGTGCCGGACGGCGAGATCTGCAAACCCGGCACGAAGAAGGTCGTCATCGTTGATGTACGTGAACCATCCCCATCCGCGCGGGATCGCCTCGAGGGCCGCGTTTAGCGCTCCGTAGAGTCCCGCCGACTTGCCGGCGTCGGCGACAACCCGCGTCCAGGGAAACCGGGCCTGCAACGGCCGGACCTTCTCCTTGGGCGCCGAGATTATATGCAGGATCGGCACATTGAGCGCGGCGACGCTCGCAACCGCCTGGTCGAGATGCACGGACTCCCCTAGGGTTGGGGTCACGACGAGTATTCTGGAGGCGTCGTTCATTGCTTGGGCTGTTCGGCGACCGTCGCCGAGATTTCCGTGGCGTCGAAGTCGGCATTCCCACGCACTCCCGGGAAGACCGCGAAATCGATGGTGTCACCGGGCGCCAGCTCCTCGACGGAGTCGAAGCGCGCAGCCGCGGGATGCATGCCGCCTATGACCTGGGCAAACGCCTCGCGGCCGTTCAGGAGAACCCTTACGTCCACGCCGTCGCCCTTCGGCCCGCAATGAAACCAGGCGCTGATCCGGACGCGCCCGCCGCCATTGAAAGTCCAGCGCCGGACCGCGGCCACCGGCATCGCCCCTGATTCCGAGGGATGTTGCTCGCTGTCGGTGAGCGAGAGGTATGGGTACCGCGCAAACCACTCACGCTTCCAATCGGTCGCCCTAAAATCCTTGAGCGGGACGAATGCCGTCGAATCGCCCACAAAGACACCGTACGTCCAGCCCAACCGCCCCTGAGCGCCGGAGAAGTCGCGCGTTGAATCGGCGATGATCCTCGGTGAATCGGGATCCGGGGCCGGGAACCCGGAAAGGGGACCCTCCACAAACTCCGGCTCGCCCCCGATGGTGAGCGCCGTGCCGGAAGCCGGTTCGCCGCCAAGCATGCCGAACGCCCTGCAGGACGCCGGTATCGCGAGCTGGACAGCCTTGAGCGACCAGACCACCCGCACCTGCGCGCCGGAATCGCGCTCAAACAGCTCCGAATAGAAATCAGCGCGCGTGGCCTCGCGCCGCACGAATCGCGCGTCGCCTATCTCGGTGATCATCGTCTGCATCGCCCGGTAAGCCGCCTTCGGCGTGTGAAGCCTGTCGCTGCGCACGAGGCCCATCGTCGCAAACACGTCGTAGTCGCGGAAGAGGTACCAGTAGATCCGCTCGACGCCGGCGGAGATCAGGAGCGCATAAGCGCGGACCAGGAAGCTCGCCTGCGTGCGCTCGTCGATGGCGAGGTCTCCTGGCGCGGCGGCCGCCTTTGTTCCCCAGCCTATTTCAGTCACCCATACGGGCTTCGGACGACCGTGGCTGTAGCGCTTGATCAGCTCCTGAAGGCCGGCGATCTCGGCCTCGATTCCCTCGGGCTCCGCGTCGTAGCGGTAGGGATGGACGGAGACGACATCCATGGAATCAAGGGCTCCCTGCGCAAACAGCCGCTCCAGGTATGGGAGCGGCACCCCTGCCGTCGCGCACCCGGCGACAACGAGGTCAGGCCGCTCCTCCTTGAGCGCCCGATAGGCGACCCGGGCCATCCGGGCATAGGTGTCCGCCCGGTCCTTCGATGCGGGGCCCTTGCAGAACGATCCGTTATATTCGTTCCATATTTCGACCGCGGATATCTGGGAGCCGTAGTGGCGCAGCAGCTCGACGCCGTACCGGGCATAGGCCCCCATTCCCTCCTCGGTGTACGGCGTCATGCCCCCGTCATAGGCCCTGTTGGCAAACGTCAGCTCGACAAGCGGTGAGATGCCCCTCGCACGGAGCTCCGCCATGTAACGTTCGTAGCGGCCAGGAAAGACGAATTGGCCGCGCTGGGGCTCGACATCCTGCCAATAGATTTCATCTCGAACGTTTCGTATTCCGGCATCGTCGATCGGCCCGACCAGCGAGGGATCCCATCCTTGTGCAAAGTGCGTCATCACGCCAAGCGCGGGACTGGCGCCCGCGAAGTCGGCGCGGGCCGGTGCGAGAAGCGCAAGCATGACAATGGCCCATCGGGGTTTGCCGTAAATGCACCTCAGCGTCGCGAACCCATGTTCCGCCGTAAGCATTTCAACGGGACGAGGTGGCATTTCTCGGAACTAGCACGGTGGCAATCCGCGCCATGAAAGATATTGACGGTACGTCAGCGGCCGGCGCTGACCGAGCATTCTTATTCCGTCGAAGATTCCCATCAGAAAACCGACGACCGCAGATGGATAGTCGCGCGGCCGCACGAGGACGAGCACCCCAGGAAGGCTCGTCGCCAATCGAAACGGGATAGTCCTCAATGGATAATGCCAAAGGGCGAGGAGGACCCGGTTGCGGCCCTTGTAATATGCGGTTTTCGCCGTGCTTCTCGCACTGGATGATTTCTCGTGGCGGATCACGAGCGACGGAAACATATAGGTCGCATTGCCTTCGCGGATGGCATTGGCGCAGAAATGTCGCTCCTCGGTGTAGTTGACCAGGGCGCCGGCGAATCCACCGAGTTCCAGGAACATCTTCCTGCGCAGAATGACTCCGCAGCCGATGAACGACCTGACCTTGTAGGGAGGCTTTGTGCTATCACCTGCTGAGATGTTTGGGTTGCCCTCCATAATCTTGAGGGCGAGCGCCGCGACATCAGCGTGGGACTCCATGAATGCAATCGCCTCCGACACCGAGCCCCGTATCGGATACGAATCGTCATCAAGTTGGAGGACGTAATCGGTCTTCATGAGCTCGACTATCCGGGAGCGCTGAGCGGTAGCGCCGAGACACTCCTCGCTGAGGCGAAAGTCGACTCGTGGGTATTGCTCAGAGAGCGTCCGCGGCACGGGCTGCGCGGAGCCATCGTCAACAACCATGATCGGGCAATTATTGAATTCGGCACGCTCAGCAATTTTTGCTAGAGTCTTCTCGACATCGCGCCACCGGTTGCGGGTCGCGATGCTAATTCCTAGGGACGACGGCTTCATCGCGCCGTACCCGCGGCCAATGGCTTCGCCGAAGACCCGCTAATCTCGCGTAGGGAGGCGATGCTGGCGAATTGGGGGCGAATCTCCCTCAGGCGCGCATCAGGCCAGTTCCACCACCTTAAGCCGAGGAGCCATTCCACATCCTCTGCTTCGAAACGCCAGCGAAGCACCCTTGCGGGCACGCCGGCAACCACCGCATAGGGCTCCACGTCACGTGTGACAACGGCGCCGGCACCGATCACGGCACCGTCCCCTACGTGCACGCCCGGCAGCACAACCGCAGAGTGCCCAATCCAGACGTCATTGCCGATATGCGTTCGCGCACGCTCGGCATCAAGGCGCAGCGCGCCGGGGAATCCCCCCCATGAATTGCGCTCCGCACTGTAGAATAATGGTGAGGTAGCGACCCTGTTCGTAGGATGGACTCCGCCGCCGATAATAACGTGGGGCGCAATCGAGCAAAATGCGCCGACGTCGGAATAGATCACAAGCGAGTGGGCTCCAAAATAGGTCCATCGCCCCACCCGCGTCCCGTAGACGGCGGCCCCTGTGTGGAGGGACACCGGGCCATCGAACTCGACCTGGGAATCTATTCTGGCACCGGAGCCAAAATTCACGTGTTGGCCCTGCAAGTGCAGGCGCATACGCAGAAGCGCTTGCCTCAACGTTCCGGGTAAAATGGCTCTAAGAAACTCGAGCAAGCTCATCGTTTGTAACCTCCTTTAGATCAATAACATCCTTTCTTAGCACACGAACCGATTGATAGACCCCCCCAACGAAGTAGAATGGCACGAAGCCTCCCAATAGGCCGATGACTACTCCCACTTGGCCGAAGGGGCCGACGAGAACCTCCATCAATGCGGCACTCGCGATGGTGCCGACGATGGCATAGGCCGTCAGACGTCGCACCTCGGAAATTCCGGCAAGCATGTATCCAAATGGCTGCTGAAGGAATACGAATGCGTTCCAAGCAAAGAGCATCCATGTCAAAGTTCGTGTTGGAAGGTCGGCCCGACCGCCCACCCAGATGCTGATGAGTCGGCGGGCGAAAAACGTCCCGAACGCCATCGGAACCACCGAGAAAAGGACGGTCGCCT